>Ga0187871_10003752_pt1 | contig 11649 bp, 10 predicted proteins | sample June2016WEW_16_1_FD_132988 | JGI IMG/M metagenome (GOLD analysis project Ga0187871, IMG submission 132988) | Peatland microbial communities from SPRUCE experiment site at the Marcell Experimental Forest, Minnesota, USA - June2016WEW_16_10 | ecosystem: Environmental > Terrestrial > Soil >...
GAGCAGAAGAAGCGCTATCTGCCCCGCATGTGCAAGGACACGGTTGGGGCGTATGCGCTGAGCGAGGCCGGCTCCGGCTCCGACGCCTTCGCGCTGCAATGCCGCGCCGAGCTGAAGGGCAGCGAGTACGTCCTCAACGGCCAGAAGCTGTGGATCACCAACGGCAAGGAAGCCGGCGTCTTCATCCTGCTCGCGACCGTTGATCCCTCCGCGGGCTACAAAGGCATCACCGCGTTCATCGTCGAGAAGAGCTTCCCCGGCTTCACCGTTGGCAAGAAAGAGGACAAGCTCGGCATCCGCGCCTCCAGCACCTGCGAGCTCATTCTGGACGACTGCCGCGTGCCCAAAGAAAACGTGCTGGGCGAAGTCGGCAAGGGCTACAAGATCGCCATCGAGACGCTGAACGAAGGCCGCATCGGCATCGGTGCGCAGATGCTCGGCCTGGCGCGCGGCGCGTGGGAAAACGCCATGAAGTATGCGCAGGAGCGCAAGCAGTTCGGCAAAGCCATCGGCGAGTTCCAGGGCATCCAGTTCCAGATCGCGCAGATGGCGACCGAAATCGAGGCCGCGCGCATGCTGCTCTACAACTGCGCCCGCATGAAAGACGCCGGCATGAACTTCGTCAAGGAAGCCGCGATGACCAAGCTCTACACCTCGCAGGTGGCCGAGCGCGTCGCGTCTCTGTGCGTCGAGATTTACGGTGGCTACGGCTTCACCAAAGATTATCCGGTAGAAAAATTCTTCCGTGACTCGAAGATCGGCAAAATCTACGAAGGCACCAGCAACATGCAGTTGCAGACCATCGCGAAGCTGGTGATGGGAAAGTAAATCGTCATTGTTGACAGCTAGCCATATCCGATGATATGGCTAGCCATATGAAGACGACCATCCAAATTCCTGATCACTTATTCGAAGAGGCCCGCCGCTTGGCGGAGCGTGAAAACACCACTCTGAAGGCTTTGGTGGAACAAGGGCTCCGTCGTACGTTGGCCGACCGCAAGCGGAGAGGCACGTTTCGCCTTCGGAAGGCCACCTTCAAAGGCAGAGGGCTGCAAGCCGCATTGGCTGGCCGTTCCTGGGAGCAGATTCTAGAACTGAGCTATGAGGGCCGTGGCGCGTGATCGCCGTCGACACCAATATTCTGGTGTACGCCCACCGCGAAGACTCTATCTGGCACGACCCTGCCTACGCGTGCCTTACCGACCTGGCCCACGGGCGGGGTTCGTGGGCCATACCTTGGCCGTGCGTGCATGAGTTCCTTGCCATTGTCACCCATCCTCGCATCTATGCTCCGCCCACACCTTTGGAAAAAGCCGTCGACCAAGTACAAGCATGGATAGAATCGCCAAGTCTGGTTTTGCTCTCCGAGGCGGAGGATCACTGGCAACATCTACAGGCATTGCTCCGGCCGGCCCGCGCCTTGGGACCCAGGGTCCACGACGCCAGGGTCGCGGCGCTGTGCATCGCGAACGACATCGCCGAACTGTGGACCGCGGATCGAGACTTCTCCCGCTTCCCTGCTCTCAAGATCCGCAATCCGCTGATCACCTGATTGTCCGCTGGCAGTTTTCCGCCATAAAATCGAATTGCCAAATATCGAATTGCCCGTCCCGGCCGGCTTTCATTTCGGGCAGATATTTTTGTCTCCTCCCAGTAGCGCTTCGCATCCATGCACTGCGGCACGCCTTGGGGAGAGGCATCAGCGGAGAAGCGCGGTGCGACGCCTTACACCCGGGGTCCAGAACCTAAATCCACTTAAAAGGAGAGAGGGCCATGTCAAACCATTTCACTGGACTCAGTCTCGGCCCCCCGATGGGCGACCAACGACTCGACCTCTGCGACCTCTACGCATTCCAGTCACCGTCCGACCCAAACCGCACCGTGATCATCCTCAACGCGAATCCCACTGCGGATGCGCTTCACCCCGACGCCATCTATCGCCTCAACATCGATACCGACGGCGATTACCTGAATGACCTCGCGTTCAGTTACGTGTTCTCCAAGCCGCAGAATGGCAAGCAGACGGTCAGCGTATTCATGGCGAAGGGTGCGGAGTCGCGCTCGCCCGAAGCGGTGGGGACGAAGATTGTCACCGACGCCGAGGTATCCTTCGGCGTGAAGCCGAATATCATCAAGTCGGGTCCTTACACTTTTTTTGCCGGCAGCCGCAGCGACGCGTTCTTCTTCGATTTCGACGGAATCAAGAACCTGTTTGATATCCGGGGCAAACGGAACTTTACCGAGCCTCATCTGGGCGGCAAGTCTCCCTGGACGGGCGTGGATTCCAATACCGAAGCCAACGTGTTTTCGACGGTGATTGAATTGCCGACCAGCGAACTCAATCCCAAGCCTGAGATTCATGTCTGGGGACGGTGCAGTGTGAGACGCGACGGCAAGTTGCTGCACGTCGACCGCGCAGGCCATCCCAGCGTCAGCAGCTTCTTCAACACCGATGACACCAAGGAGGAATACAACGCAAGCGAGCCCGTCAACGACCGCAAGCGATGGCTCGAGCAGTTCGTGCATCTGCTGGGGCATACCGGCAATTACACCCGCGAGGAAGCGATTGCCGCGATCGACACGGAGCGGACGCTTCCCGACGTGCTGAGTTTCGATCCGTCGAAGCCTGCAAAGTATCCCAACGGACGGACCTTCACGGAAGACGTGATCAACTACCGTCTCGCCTTCTTGACGAAAAATGAGTGCCCGCCCACAGGCCTCAAACCGCACGCCGACACGCTGAAGGAGTTTCCCTACATCGGCACACCGCACACGAAACACCCCACTGCGTAACGCCGGATGCGGATCACATCGGCAACCGCGAAGTTTTGTCAGCGCGCTCGATCGCAAGATTGAGCTGCGCTGGCCTTCGTCTATTTCCCGATTGCAAATGTGTTGGCTCGCGATTATTCTGCGCAATAAGAGCGCCTCCCAGTCTGTGAGACCCCAACATCAAGGAGAACCATCGTGAATCGCAGACTCCTGCTCTATCTGTTTCTCGCTACCAGCCTGCTTCTAGCCAGTCATCTCCTGCTCGCGCAAAACAATCCCTGCAGCGGCATCAGCCTCGGACCGGAAGGCAGCCTTAACGGCTTCATTCCCTTTCTTTCCACCAGTCTCTGGAACACCAACATCGCTAACGCCCAGGTCGATCCTAATTCGGCGGCAATCGTCAACTTTATCGGCAGTAGCACGCCGTTGCATCCCGATTTTGGATCGGGTCTCTACGACGGCCAGAGCATCGGAATACCCTATGCCGTGGTCCCTGGCGCCGAGCCTCCGGTCTACGTCAACTACAACCTATACGGCGATGAGAGCGATCCCGGCCCCATGCCGATTCCTCTTTACGCGCAAATCGAGGGCTTCCCCAATCCCGGCGACGGCGATCGTCACGTGCTGCTCATCGACAACGGTAACTGCTGGCTGTATGAGCTGTATGCCTCTTACCGGCTCAATCCGGGGCTTTGGGTCGCGGGCTCCGGAGCGGTCTGGGACCTGGAAGCCAATGAACAGCGGCCGTATACCTGGACTTCAGCCGATGCCGCGGGACTGCCGATCTTCCCCGGCCTCGTCCGTTACGACGAGGTTGCTGCCGGGGCGATCAACCACGCCATCCGCGTCACTCTGCAAAACAGCCTGGAGGCGTTCACACCTCCGGCCTCGCACTGGGCGCCGAACTCCGACAATCAATACGCCGCGCCCATGGGCATGCGCCTGCGCCTGAAGGCGAACTTCGATATCTCCGGTTTCTCGCCGGCGAACCAGGTGATCCTCACCGCGTTAAAGCAATACGGCATGATCATGGCTGACAACGGCTCGTCGCTGTTCATCACCGGTACCACTGACAACCGGTGGAACAACGACGACCTGCACAACCTGACCGGCGTAACGGCCTCCGATTTCGACGTGCTGCTGATCTCGCCGCTGTACACGCCGCAGAACGTCCCAACCGGGCCGAATCCCACGATTAACAGCTTCACGGCAACGTCGTCCGGCGGCCCCGGCCAACCCGTGACGCTCAGTTGGAATGTCACCAACGGCGAATACAACGTGGTCTCGCCCGGAGTCGGCGCGATCCGCGGCAACAGCGCTACCGTGTATCCAACGGTCTCGACCACGTACACGCTGTATGCGACGAACCAGTACGGGCGGACGACGCAGCAGGTGAGGGTGACGGTGCCGTAGCCTGTCAGGACCGACTTCCGTACGGTATACGGGTAGAGCGACCCTTCAGGGTCGCGTCCAGTCCTCTCCACTTCTCTCGGGCTGAGGTGGCCACCTTCGATCATCACCTCAGCCCCAACCCGCCTCAGCCCCAGTCCCCGTCCAGCCCCACCGACGCCGGCCTAAAGGCGACCTCTACCCGGATGCCAACGCCGTTACCCCCGTTTGCATCCAACTCTGCTCAGAGGAAGCTCTCAACGGCCGAAAGGCGAACAGAGGCCTATGAAACTGGGTACGGTTCAAAGCATCTTTGGTGGCGCGATTCTGGCGCTCATTCTTGCGATCACCTCGCAGGCCCAACAGGACACATCTGGCATTCAGCAAAATGCCGGGCAGGCATCGCAGCCGGCAGCGGGCAAAACGGCTTCTGCACCCAACACCGCCGCTCCAACCCAGCCAGTTACCACGTCGGAATACCCGACCGGCTCGGACGACAATCCCTATGACCCCATTTTGGAGCCGCCGCCGCTGCCCAAAGGGAAGGCCACGCTGATCGGGGGAATCGCGACCAGCGTTGACCACGTGCGCAATCGCATCACGATTCAGCCGTTCGGCAAGGGCCAAAAGATCAAGGTCGTCGTCGATGAGCGCTCCCACATCTATCGCAACGGCACGCCCACCACCGTGCTCGGCATTCACAAGGGCGATCGCGTATACGTCGACACGCTGCTCGATCGCAACGACGACAAGATTCTGGCGAAGAACGTTCGGGTCGTCACCGATACGGGGTTGGCCGATGTGCGCGGTCAGGTGATCGCGATCAATCCCGGCAGGGACACCGTGACCGTGCGCGATATGTTATCGGAGAAGCCGGTGACCTTCTCCGTCAGCAGCGGCACCAGTTACGGTTCGACCAAAGGAATGGCGAGCGCTGGGGATTTGCAGCCCGGCGCTCTGATTGACGTGCAGTTTTCGCCGCGCCGCACCGACCGCGATATCGCGCGGGCAATTACCATCGTCGCCAAGCCCGGCGATAACTACATCTTCTCCGGCGTCGTGACGAACCTCGACATGCGCACCGATTCGTTGTTCGTCGACAACAAAAGCGACGACCAGAGTTACGAAGTCCACTTCACGCCCGCCGATGTTGCCGACCTTCAGCAGTTGAAGGTCGGCTCAGAGGTGACGGCGCGCGCCGTCTTCGACGGCAAACAATACAAGGCCAGCAACATCCGCGTCGACAATTCGCCGGAGCAGCCGGGCGAACAATCTAAGGCGCAATAGCCGGGCGCGGTAGTTATTGCAGCAGCCCGTACATCGACACCTGGTTCTCAGCGGCCACGAAGACATGCCCATCCGCAATTGTCGGCACTACGAATTTCACCGCATCACCCGCGCTGTCCCGTGACGGGTTCTGCTGTGAATTGTAAAGCTCCGTGGCGAGGTTGTTAGCGTTGTAGGCGCGCAGCACAGCCAGCCCGCCGCCATAGTTATCGGTCTCAATGATCCAGACAATCCCATTGCTGGTTCCATTGGAAGAAACCGCCGGAGTGGGCCCGGGAAAGGTAAATGTTTCCTGCGACTGTGACGCTGGGCCCGTGGATAGAAGCTGAGTCTGGGGATTATAAGTGAACGCCTTCAGGTAATCGTTCCGACCGCCAAAATAAGCGTTGTTGTTCCAGAACGCTGGCGCTCCCCAGACTCCGCCGATGATGAACGGCAGCGTTTGCACGATCTGGTCGTCGTTGGCGGAGTGGAAGTGACCCATGTTATCGCGGTTGATCAGGTCAATGGTGCCCTCTTTGCCGGCCTGCACCAGCAGGTGTGGATAGGGAGAGCCCGACTGGTCCGGCAGCAGCGTGACTCCTCCAGAGCCGACATCCGTGTCATTGATGTCAAGAGTTTGCTGGTCCCAGGGCGTAAAGTAGTCGGCCAGCGTGATGCTCTGCGTTCCAGGAACCAGTCGCATTACGCTATCGCCATAGTCCGAACTCGCATCATAGGTTCCATTGCCAGTGGCGATATAGATGGAACCCGCAGAATCGGCAGCCGGCCCGGAACCGCTGCCCCAGAAGCCTCCCTCACTGCCGTTCGGCGTGTCGACGAAAATACCGGTGCGGGTCAGCGTTAGCTCGTCGAACGCTATCAGCCAGCCGTGATAGGCGCCGTTATCGCAATGCGATGACCACGAGCCGTAGACCTTCCCATTCAACAGCAGCAACGAGGCCCGCTGGCCTTCGAGCAGAGGATCGAACGTCAGCATGCCGTTTTGCGACCCCTGACCCGTTCCTGGAACAGTTCCGGTTACGCGCTGCGGCGGCGTGCGTATCGCCCCAGTCCGGATATCGAGTCCATAGATGGTTTGGAAGAAGGTCGTGGTTTGCGTGATCGCGTTGTACTCTTTCGTATTGGCGACGAGGAACATCTCGTTGTTAGCGACGTCAATCACCGGCGTGCCCGTGATACCGATCTCGGGTACTAGGTCGGTGCAATTCACGTCAGTACTGGAGATGGGGTTGACCTGGGTCAGCGGGCTGGGGCTGATTAAAAGGTTCTTGCTCCATAGCTGCTGGCCGCTGTTGACGTCAAACGCGTATACCTGATCGTGCTCGGTGGCAACGTATAAGACGTTGTGCTGAGTTCCATTGATGCTGACGTTGGGCACATACAGCGGCTGGGCATATACGTATCCCATGACGCTGAATACAGATTTCCGGCCAAACTGCGACACGTTGACATTAATCAAGGTCAGGGTTGTCTCGTGGGTATTTGTTCCTGAGCGGTAGTTGTCATTCTGGTAAGTGGTGACCGCAACTTGTGCGGCCGCGAGTGAACTGAGCCCAAACACAAAAGAGCCCATAAAACAGACGAATCGTTTCACGCTGTTCTCCGTTGGGCCAGAGTTTTTTTGAGATTTCGTGAAGAAGTTGATGAATTATCAAACAAGACCCGGCTACTCACAATAGCCGGCTGTCGTAAAGGTGCGGTTAAGTTTAGGAAAACTACCCCATAGGTAGTTGTCGAAACCAAAACTGTCGTTCATGCGTAAACCCACTCAGCATGAACTTGGAGTTCGTACCGCCCGAGATTACGAGGTCAAGCATGTCTGAGACGGATCAGGTCACAATCGCAACCAACACGCCTGGATGGAAGATGGTCTTCACTGGTCCGCAAGGGTTGCGCGCCGGCTGGCGTCTGCTAATCTTCATCGCTCTTCTCGCCGCATTCGTAATTGCACTCAATCTTTCGCTGGCCCCGATACTTCGCAAGCTCCTTGGGGCTGGCTTTACGGTCACCACGGTCGTGGTCAGTGAAAGTCTGCAATTTGGCATCGTGCTGATCGCCAGCCTGATTATGGCCCGCTTCGAACACCGCACGCTTGCCGATTACGGCTTGCCCTTCCGACTTATGCTACGCAGGCAGTTCTGGACCGGCGCGTTGTGGGGATTCGTGATGCTTTCCTTCATCGTCGCCATGATGGCAGCCACGCATGCCTACTCGCTGGGCGCCATGGCGTTATCGCCGCTCGACATCGTGAAGTACGGCTTAGGGTGGGCGCTGGCGTTCCTTCTGGTTGGCCTCTTCGAGGAGTCCGTCGCCCGCGGTTATCTGCAATACACGCTAACGACTGGAATGGGCTTCTGGCCGGCCGCAGTGATTACCTCGGCTTTGTTTGCCTGCGCGCATTCTTTCAATCCGGGGGAGAACTGGGTCGGCGTGGTTGAGATCGTCCTGATAGCAATCTTCCTTTGCCTGGCACTGCGACGCACGGGAAATCTCTGGTTCGCCATCGGATGGCACATGGCATTCGATTGGGGCGAGAGCTTTTTCTATTCGACGCCCAACAGCGGCATTCACGCAACGGGACACATGCTGAATGCGTCGCTGATGGGCTCGAAATGGCTGAGCGGAGGCACGGTCGGCCCGGAGGCCAGCGTGTTTGACCTCATCGTGACCATAGCCGGCATTCTTCTCCTTGCCAGGGTCTACCCCAAGGCGAAGTATCCTGCGGTGTCGGAGCGCTACACCACCACGGCGCCCGTACCGTCCCAGGCAAATCCAGAGATGGTGTAGGCGAGGTTAGTGCTCATGCTTGGCATGCGAATGAACATGCGGATGGGAGTGCGTGACTTCGCCGTGCGAATGCCTGTGGGCATGAATAAGGTTGGCCCGCAGCAGCAGTTCGTGATTGCCGAGAATGTCTGACGTTGAGCCATCCGCGACAACTCTGCCCTCTTCCAGGACGACGATGCGCTCGGCAATGTCTTCGACGATTTCTAACTGATGAGTCGCTGTAATCACCGCCTTCGACGAACCCTTCCACTCCTGGATGAGATCGATGACCTGGCTTTGGCTGCGCGGATCGAGGGTTGCGGTCGGCTCGTCCAGCAGCAGCACCTCAGGATCGAGTACGATGACCGATGCCAGCGCGACACGCTTTTTTTCGCCGCCGGAGAGACGATACGGCGGACGCTCCCGAAGTTGCGAGATTCCCATCAGGTCTAAAGTCGCGTTCACTTTTGCAATTAGCTTTTCTTTAGGCCAGCGGAGTTGTAAGGGCGCGAATGCCACCTCGTCCCACACTGTGGGATTGAAGAGCTGCACGTCGGGATTCTGGAAGACCAGCCCAACCCTGCGTCGGAACGGCAGCGCGAACTTGTCACCCTGCAGGCGTTCGGGGGTGAGCGGCAAGCCCTCGAAGCTGACCGACCCATTCGACACGGCATAGAGCCCGTCCAGAATTCGCAAAAGAGTTGATTTGCCCGAACCATTGGCGCCGAGCAACGCGACCCGCTCGCCCGGCGCAACCTCGAGTGAGAGACCGCGCAGCGCAGCGATACCTTCGTAATCGAAGCAGACGTCGCGGAGCGCAAATAGCGGCGGCACGCCGGCTTACCTGCCCACCCAAACCGCCAAGCTTCCCACCGCGATAAAGAACAACAGCCCAGCGTAGTCCCACATTGTCATACGGAAATCGGAGAGCACCTGTACCTCGCCGCTAAATCCGCGCGACTGCATGGCCAGGTACACTTCACTGCTCGTATCGATGCTCTTGCTCAGCAACACTCCCGCGGTGCGCGCCACCATGCGCCGTTGTTCCGCCGGGGCAAGGACGCCGACCGTACGGCTGCGGCGCGACTCCAACATCTGCATCGCCGTTTCTACCAGGAGGAAGACATAGCGGTAAGTCATGGCAAGCATCGCGACCGCCTCCCTGGGCAGCCGCAGCCCGCGCAGAGCCTTCAGCACATGGCTCCAGGGCGTGCAGAAGACCAGCAGCGCCGTGAACGTCACGGCCGTCTCCACACGCAACACCAGCAGACCGGCTGTGCGGAGCCCCTGCGCGGTAATGTGTACTGTCCCTATGCGCGCCACGACATCTCCCGGCGTGATGGAGATCGCCGGCAGCGCAATCACTCCGGTAAATGCGAGCACCACCAACCATACGCGCTTGACGAGCATCGCCAGGCTGACCTTCGACAATAGCGCCAATGCAACAGCAACGGCGAACAGCCCAGCCACGGCTTCAATCCTGCGGCAAAGTGTTACCGCCAGCACCAGCGAAAACAGGCCCACGACCCGCGCCCGGGGATCGAGCGATTGCAACAGTCCGCGCTGGCGCGCAGTCCGCTCGGAGAGCATTGCGCGCGTAATAGCGCGAGCAAACCCCATCGTGGTGGATTCCAGGAATCCGCGGCTCATGCGGGCGATCCTCTTCGGCGATATCGCGCGACCATACCCTGCGCCAAAAGCGAGAGGCACAGCAAAAGTCCAATGCCGAACATGGCAGAAAGAAGATAACCGAAGCTGCGGCTCCTGACGAACCCGGGCGCGTAGGCCGGAAACGGCGCCGTCCAAAGCTTCGACAAACGCTGCAGGCCTGAGGGAACAATTAGACTCGGTGAACTTACAGCCGCCGAAACAGAAGCCGAATGCGCCAATTGCGCCGGCGACCACTCGCCCCACGCCGTTCCCGCGGCAATAATCCCCACCGGCGTCAGCAGCATGAGCACCGCGATCGCCAACCAAAGCCGCCGCAGCGAACTCCCCGCTGGGCGCAATTCCATCGCTCCGGCCGGCGGAACGCGCACCACACCTGCACTCCCACTTAGTAGGACAGGATCGGTCGCCTGCAAATACGCGACAATTCCCGCAGAGATGACCGCCTCGGCCATTCCGGCGAATGTCAGATGCCCGATCATCATCGCTGGAATAGCGACGCTCAAAGGATACGGCGCGTAAAGAGGCGTTCCGCTGGCATCGTGGAACAACATCGGCTGAAGGCCAAACTCGGCTGCAGCCAGCAATGCCGCCCCGTTCACCGCCAGATACCCGGCAATCCCGGCGGCAACCACGCGCCGCCTGGAGGTGAGCGCAGCGCGCGCAGCAATCAGCCGGTAAGCTCCATAGGCGACCAGCGAGCCGACAATTGCCATGTTGAAGCAATTCGCGCCCAGCGTGCTGATGCCGCCATCGCCGAAGAAAAGCGCCTGAATGGCAATCGCGATCGACAGCGCAAGGATCGCTCCCGAGGGTCCGAGCACGATAGCCGCGATGGTAACCCCCAAGGCGTGCCCGGTCGTGCCGCCGGGCAGCGGCAGGTTGAACATCATTACCACGAACGAAAATGCCGCGAATACGGAGATCAGCGGAATGACGCGGGCCAGCAACACGCGCTTCAGCCGCTTCAGCGCAGAGTACCATCCCGCGACCGCGCCGGCGTAAAGCACCGCGCAGGTGGAGGGGCTCAGATATCCGTCCGGAATGTGCATCGAACGATGGCCGTGAGGTCGGCGACTCTCATCCTACCTCATGGGCGACATTCGTTTCTCGCCAGAACGCCAGTTGTAATTTCTGACGAAAAGCGGGTGCCATGGGAAAGTTATGAGGCGGCTAGCTGTTCACCAAGTTCACCAACTGGTGCTACCATGGAGACGGCGGTGAAACTATGAAGCGCGCAACTGTGACAATTCCGGACGATCTCGCTGAAGCGGTTGAGAATTATGCGCGTGATCAGGAAGCTACTCCGGCCCTCACCGCAATCGTTCAATCTGCCCTGCGTCAGTTCTTGGTTGAGCGCGGATATCTAGGGCGCAGGCGCCCCCTGCACATTACACCTGCAAAGCGTGGAAGTGGGCTTAAAGACGTAAGTCAAAACCATGACCGCTACTTTGCCGAGCGATGAACCGCGCCGTTCTTGCTGATACCGGTCCTCTATACGCCGCCGTTGACCCTGATGATGCTTACCATCGTCGCGCGCGTGAAGAGCTAAGAAGGTTGGCGCAGGAGAAACGCTCTGTTGTAATCGCCTATCCCACGCTGCTGGAATCGCATTCCCTCGTGCTGCGTCGGCTCGGCACACGAACCGCGACCGTGTGGTTGAAAGAGATTCTTTCCGCCAGCGCCCTGCTCAATCCTTCACCGCAAGATTACCTTCAGGCGGCCGCGAGAATCGCATCGCTGCCCGACCAATCTGTAACGCTC
>Ga0187871_10003753_pt1 | contig 11647 bp, 14 predicted proteins | sample June2016WEW_16_1_FD_132988 | JGI IMG/M metagenome (GOLD analysis project Ga0187871, IMG submission 132988) | Peatland microbial communities from SPRUCE experiment site at the Marcell Experimental Forest, Minnesota, USA - June2016WEW_16_10 | ecosystem: Environmental > Terrestrial > Soil >...
CAGCGATACGCCGTGGTGGGCTTGGCGGCAGCCGCTCTGGCCGGCGCCGGCATACATCTCCGCTACGTCGTCGCCAATCCTTCGTCGTATCTCTACTTCTCCAGCGATCGGCCTGCGTCGCCCGGCGGCGCAAATTGCCGCGGTTTCGATCGTTGGAAGTATGGCCCCATCGATCCGCCCGCTTACGTCACGCTGGATACCGCCAACACATGGCCGCAGCGCGAGGCCAGCTACGCGCAGCGCGACGTGCTTTACTTACTTGGCGCCGCGGACATCGATCCCCACGAGAAGGATCTCGATACCTCCTGCGAGGCTGAAGCGCAAGGACCCACGCGCTTCGTCCGCGGGCAGGCGTATTTCGCCTATCTGCACGCCCGTCACCCCTCGGGCTGGAACCAGCGCATGTGGTTTGTGCCCGGCGTGGCCCACTCCGGCCACAAGATGATCGCGTCCACTTGCGGCGTCAATGCGCTGTTCGATGTGGGCGCCTGCCCCGACCAATAGCTAACCACCCATTCTCCCGCCCAGACTAAACAACAGCACTGCCAGCACGATCAGCGTGATCGCCACATAAGTGCGGTCCCGCTGCATCAGAAACGCCACCACCGAGAAGGCCACCCGCGCCACCGGCGTTGCGATCAACAGCACCAGTCCAAGCTGGATCGTGCGGCGGCAATGGAACCCCGGAATGCCGCTGACGATGCCGCGCAGGTGGCGCAGGTACTCGGGCTCGCCGCGAAAGACATGATAGGACGGCGCGGTGGTTCCGTACTGAATCAAATACCAGATCCCGCCCGCGGCCACCACACCGGCGGACAGCATCACGCCGTATCGCAGCAACCCGCCGATAATCTCATCCATGTGTTGATCGCTCAGCGGCGCGCGCATCATAGCTTCCCCGAGACGGCGTTGTAGATCATCTCGACGGCTAGCACGAAGACCACCACGCTGAACACGCGCCGCAGCGTCATGGTGGGAGCGCCGGGCAGGATGCGCGCCCCCAACAAGGAGCCGCCCAGCACCCCCAGCATCACCGGCATGGTGAGTCCGGGGTCTATGTATCCCCGGTTCAGATACACGCCCGCGCTGGCCGCGGCAGTCACTCCGATCATGAAGTTGCTGGTGGTCGTGGAGACCTTGAACGGGATGCGCATGGCCCGGTCCATGGCGACAACCTTCAGTGCGCCGGAGCCGATACCCAGCAGTCCGGAAACCGCGCCCGCTACGAACATCAGGCTGAAGCCGGTTTTCACGTGGCTGACTTTATAAATCCTGAGTCCTTCCGGCGTTGGAAAGCTGCCGTTCAGCCGCAGGCGCGCGGCTAGCGGGTCGTCCTTCTCTCCGGGGCGGGGCGCCGGGTGTCCGCGGGTGGAAACCCAGGCGGCGTGCAGCAGCACCATGCCGAACACCACCCCCAGAACCGATGGAGATATCTTCGCCGCGGCGAACGCGCCGCAGACCGCCCCCACGGTGGTGGCGATCTCCAGGAACATGCCGATCCGGATATTCGAAAGCCCCTCGCGCACGTACGCGGCGGCGGCGCCGGAAGAAGTCGCGATTACCGAAACCAGCGCCGCACCCATGGCGTAGTGCAGATCGATACCCAGCAAAAGGACCATGGCGGGGGTGATGATCACGCCGCCGCCCAATCCGGTGAGCGCGCCCAGGAAGCCCGCCGCCACCGAAACCAGGCCGACCAGAGCGGTCAGTTCGAGTATGTTCAATTGGCTGGTCCCTGGTACCAAGATACACGGCGCCGGAAACCTGCGCGCGCAGACTGACGCTAGGACGCAGCCCTCGCACGCTGCCCGGCGCCTTCCCCAAGAAAGCTCACCAGTTCCGCGTTCACCTGTTCCGCGTGCGTCCAAGTAATGCAGTGCGGCCCATCCTTCACCACCACCAGCCGCGACCCGTGGATCAGTTTGGCGGTGCGGTGTCCCGACGCGCCGATCGGTAGAATCCGGTCCGCGTCGCCGTGCATCACCAGTGTCGGCATGTCCACGCGGACCAGGTCTTTGCGGAAGTCCTCATGCCATGTCGGGACACAAGCCACACTTGCCGTAGCAGATGCGCCGGCCGCGACGTTCCAGCTCGCCTGGATGGCCTGCTCGCTCACACGCTTGCCCAGCAGTTGATCTGTGTTGTAGAAATCCTTGAAGAATTCGGTGAAGAACGCGTAGCGATCGGCGGCGGCGGCTTTTTGGATGCCCTCGAACACGCTGCCGTCCAAGCCCTCGGCGTTGTCGGGCGTCTTCAGCAGGAAAGGTGGCACCGACGAGATGAATACCGCTTTGCTCACGTCCTTCGTTCCATATCTGCCGATGTAGCGCGCCACCTCGCCGCCGCCCATCGAAAAACCAGCCAGGGCGAAATCGTGCAGTCCCAGGTGCGTGACCAGTTCGTGCAAGTCCGCCGCGAAGGTGTCGTAGTTGTAGCCCGTAGTGGGCTGGCTGGACTTGCCGAATCCTCTGCGATCATACGCGATCACACGATGGCCCGCAGCCAGAAGCGCAGCCGTCTGCTTCTCCCACGACGCGCAGCTCAACGGATACCCATGAATCAGGACCACAGGCGTACCCGAACCGTGGTCCTCAAAGTAAAGATCGATATTGCCGGAGTTTTCCTTCCCGACCGTGACGTATGGCATTGTAGACCTCCCTTGCGCTTGGATGCGTCCAGTCGCGGTAAGGTCACAAAGGCAACGTACGATTTCGCATGGAATGGTTGTGCGACGATGTGAAGCATGGATCTGACCCGACGCGCGTTTACGTTGGGCGGCGCGGCCGTGGGAACCTCGCTGCCGCTGCAAATTGCCTCGGCACAGCCTCCCCGTCCAGCCCCGATCGTTTGCCTGTTCTCCAAACACTTGCCCAAACTCCATTATTCGGAGCTCGGCGGCGTGCTCCGGGATCTGGGTTTTGCCGGCTGCGATCTCACCGTGCGCCCCGGCGGGCACGTCGAGCCGGCGAACTCGGCCGCCGACCTGTATCGCGCGGTGGAAGCCATTCGCGCGGAAGGCGTCGAGGTGCCCATGATCACCACCGCGTTCGTGTCGGCGTCCGATCCTACTTTGCCTAACGTGCTGGCGCTTTGCGGCCGCGACCGCATGAAAGTCCCCTATTGGAAGCTGGGCTATTGGAACTACCGGCCGGGCGAGAACATCGAGGCGCGTATCGCCGAAGTGCGCCGCGATGTGACGGGCCTGGTATCGCTCGCGCGCGTCTACGGAATGGTGGCGGGATTCCATAACCATTCCGGCAACTATGTCGGCGAAGCCGTGTGGGACGCCCGCGCCGTCATGGACGGCCTGGACCCGAATTGGATCGGCTACTATTTCGATCCCTGCCACGCCACCGCGGAGGGCGGGGAAGCCGGCTGGTCGATCGCCATGCGCATGGCCCTGCCCCGCATCAAGATGGTGGCGCTCAAGGATTTCTATTGGGAGAAAGCCGATGGCAAGTGGACCATGCGTATGTGCCCCATTGGCGAGGGCATGGTGAACTGGCCGCAGGTCTTCGCATTGCTGGCCTCCGCGCGCTTCGCCGGACCGCTCTCGCTGCACCTGGAATATGAGCCGGCGGACATGCAGGCCATCGCCCGCGACCTGGCTTTCGTCAAGAAGCAAGTGGCCGCCGCGTGGGCCAGTTGACGTGGCGCACACGCTCTCAGAGTGCCCGCCCTCCATGCTAAAATTGAGCACGCCACGAAATTGGCGCGTAAGCCATGACACCCGCCCCGGCAACCTCGCCGCCGGCCTCCGCGCTGTGCGAAATGCTGCTCCGCCAAAGCCCCGGCTGCGCCTGGTTGCTGCGCCGCGATGGGACTTTCCATGCAGTCTACGGCGATGCGCCGCGCGTCTTTGGACGGCCTGCCGCGGAGTTGGAAGCCCTATGCTTCACCGATCTGTTTGCGCCGCCCGCGTGCGCATCCTGGACCTCCCGCCTGGAGCGCGTCTTCTCCGGTCGGACGCTCGCCGCCGCCGGACGCTTCAGTGAATGCGCGTCCACCTTTTCCATCACCATGTTCCCGGTGCAGCCGCCGGATGGCCCCATCGCCTTTGCGGGATGTCTGGCGCACGAGATCCCGGAGGCCGGTCTGGTGCTGCGCGCGCTCGAAGCCCTGGAGCGCGATCGCGCCCGGCTCCCTCAACTCTTGCACGATTGCGTGGCTCAGAGCCTCAGCGCCGCCGGCCTGCAACTCGACCTCTTGCGCATGGATCTGGCGGAGGCCGCCCTTGCCGTTCCGCCGCGCATTTTCGAAATCCAGGCCCTGCTGGACACCGTCATGGGGGCGGTCCGGGATGTCCATCGCGAGTTAAACCCGGCGCTTGCCGAGCGGGTTGGATTGCGGGCCGCCTTGGACCTGCTGGCGGGGCGGCTGCGCACCGATTTCAAAGGGAACGTGCGCGTGTTCGCGGATGCCACCGCACATCCGGCGCCGGAGATCGCAGCCGCCCTGTACCGCATCGCCCAGGAGGCGGTCGGCCGTGCCGCGCGGCAAGCAGGTTGCTCCGCCATCGAGATATTGCTAAAGTCGTTGCGAAGTGGACCGGCGCTGGAGATTCGGGATAACGGGCCAGGGTTCGATGTGGACGCCCCGCTACACAGAGGAGGGTTGGAGTTGCTAGTGATGCAGCATTTCGCGGATCGCGCGGGCATCGAGTTGCAAATCGACCGCGCACCGGACAGAGGCACCGTGGTTACGGCAATTTGCCGCTCCGCCGATGTTACCGGGCCGGGCCCCCAGGGTACCCCGTAAGCGAGCGGTCCGGCCCAGCGATTTTAGCGCCTATGGCATACGATATTCTGCTGGTCGACGATCACAAGATGATGCGCGACGGTCTCCGCGCCATTCTGGAGCGTACCGCCGAATTCCGCATCGTCGGCGAGGCCGGCACCGGCTCCGAGGCGGTGCAGTTCTGCAAGACGGCGCGTCCCGATCTGGTGGTCATGGATATCGGCATGCCCGGTTTGAACGGCATCGAAGCCACCGTCGAGATCCTGCGCCATTCGGTGCAAACCCGTGTCGTCATCCTCTCCATATACGACGATGAGAATTCCGTGGTAACCGCCATCCGCTCGGGCGCCAGCGCCTTTGTGCTGAAGCGGGCTTCCGCGGCGGATCTCATCGACGCGCTCCGCACCGTGGCGCGCGGCGGGTCGTACTTCAGTTCGGAGGTGTCCGACAGTCTGCTGACCCGCATCCAGGCCGGCGACCTGCACACCGCCTCCAGCCAGGCCCCGCTCGACACGCTCTCGCCGCGCGAACTGCAAGTGCTGCGCCTGGTGGCCGACGGCAAGACCAGCAAGGATATCGCCGTGCTCCTCGACCTGGGCCTGCAAACCGTGCGCGGTTACCGCAAGATGCTGATGAAGAAGCTCGGCGTCAACAATGTTGCCGGCGTCACCCAAGTGGCCTTGGCAGCCGGCCTGATGCGCTGGAATAAACCCGATGCAGACTCCATGGGGTGATTTTCACGTGTGCGACGCGCACGTCCACTTTTTCTCTCCCGCGTTTTTTGCGTCGCTCGCGGCCCAAGGCGGCCAGTCCGCCCCAAACCCGCAAGAGATAGGCCGCATCCTGGACTGGCGCGTCCCTCTCTCTTGCGAGGATCTTGCGGCAGCCTGGATACAAGAACTGGACGAATACAGCCTAGCCAAGGCCGCGCTCATCGCCAGTATTCCCGGTGACGAAGACTCGGTGGCCGCGGCGGCGCGCCTGCATCCGGATCGCTTCTGGGGCTTCTTCATGGCCAATCCCGCCGCGCCAGACTGCGTGGCGCGCGTCATAGCCGCGCTGGACGGCGGCTGGTTGCAAGGCGTCTGTCTGTTTCCCGCGATGCATCGCTACCCCATGGCCGACCCGCGCGTGCGCCCTGTGTTGGAAGCCGCCGCCGCGCATCCCGGCGCCATCGTCTTCGTGCATTGCGGCGTCCTCACGGTGGGTGTGCGGCGCAAGCTGGGCCTGCCTTCGTTGTTCGATATGCGGTACTCCAATCCGATCGATCTGCATGCCATCGCCATGGAGTTTCCGCGCGTGAATTTCGTGATTCCGCATTTCGGCGCGGGCTACTTTCGCGAGGCTCTGATGCTCTGCGATCTTTGCCCCAACGTCTACCTGGACACCTCCAGCAGCAACAGTTGGGTGCGCTATCAGCCCGAGAAGCTGGATCTTCCCGCGGTCTTCCGCAAGGCGCTGGAGGTGGCCGGGCCGCGGCGGTTGCTGTTCGGCTCGGACTCGTCGTTCTTCCCGCGCGGATGGCACTCCCAGGTTTTTCAGTCGCAAATACAGGCGCTCTGCGACATCGAGATATCCCCGGATCACGCCAGCCTGATTCTGGGCGGCAATCTGCAGCGCCTGCTGGCGCGCTGACGTGGCGCACGCACTCCTGCGTGCCGTGTCGAGACTCCTCTCGACACCTGCTTGAGCCTTATGCTTTAGGCGTCTCCCGCAACGTGTCCAACGATTCCAATACGCGCTCCAGCAACTCGTCGGTCTGGGAAACCGTCATTTGCAGCGTCTCGATCGACTGCGCCTGCGCCGTCAGCCGGTCCTCCAATCCGGACATCGACTTGGCCAGTAAATCGTCCATCGCGGAAACGATCTGCGCGGTGGATGGCACGTCTTTCAGCTTGGCTTCGTGCACCGCGGACCGCGCCTCCAGCCGGTTCAGCCGGGAATCGTGCGCGCGCACCTGCGCTTTCCACTCCCTGGAAAGTCTGTCGAGCGAGCGCCGTGAGGCTGCCGTGTCGTGCGCTTGCCAACGGCGCACCAGCGTACCCGCGGCGAAACCGCCGATCACCACCGCCAATCGCTGAAAGAACATAGAGATGTTGGACACTCTTACGTTACTCGCTTGGAATTTACCAGAGCAAGTACTAAGAATCTCACTGAGGTACTAAGTACATATGGGATTGCATGGCTGCAACTTACTTGGCATCCTAGGTAAGACTATTCTTTAACTGTTCGCCCGGGAATAGCAAGGATCGATTGAATTGGCCTCGGGTTTCTTGCAGCATAATCAGGGTGATGGTGTACGCCGGCTACAGCAAATGGCCGGCCTCGCGGACCCGGCGTATTCAGCGCTGGCGTCCATGCAGCTCCGCGCTTCGCGCAATTACTTTCGTTTGCTTGACGCGGATCGCGAGTTGCGCGCGCGTGCCAGCGATGCGCCAAAGGCCATGGGCACGCTCCTGGCGGACTTGCTCGACGCGGAGCGCCAGCGGCTGGGCCGTGAATTACACACCGGCGTGGGACAGGCACTCGCGGGAATCCATGTACACGTCGGCCTGCTGGAGAATGCGCTGCCCAATCCAACGGAGCCTGTCCGCAAAAGCCTGAACCGGATTGCGGCGCTCGCGGGTACCGCTTTGGAACAGGTGCGCGGCGTGTCGCGTCGGTTGTATGTGCCCGCCTGGCAAGCGCAAACGTTAGTAGAAGCTCTGCGCAATCTCTGGGAAGCTTCGGGAATATCCGAGAAGTTTGCGGGTACGCTCGACCTGCGCGAGCCTTCCGCGGAGCCGCTGCCGGAAATTCGCCGCGCCATCTATCTAGCCGCGCAGGAAGGTATCTCCAATGCCATCCAGCATGCCGATGCGCGCCGCGTGCGCATGTCGTTGAGTCGGCAGGGCGGCCGCATCGCGCTCCAAGTGGCGGACGATGGATCCGGCTTTGGCGCGCCGGCGGATGCTGCGCAGCCGGCCGAGCCGGCGGGCATCGGGTTACGTTCCCTGCGCGATCTGGCGCGCCAGCTTGGCGGCGACCTGCGCGCGGAGAGCACTCCCGAAGGCGCCACGTTGACTATCTCATTTCCGGTGATCCATGAATAACAGCAAACAAACGACGGTCGTGATCGCGGAGGATCAAGCCATCATTCGCGAAGGCCTGGTGTTAGTCTGCCAAAGCCGCGACTTGCAGGTGGCCGCGCAATGCGCCGACGGCCTGACGGCATTGGAGGCGATTCGCTCGCTCAAGCCCGACTTCGCTTTGCTCGACCTGAATATGCCCAAACTTTCGGGCGTGGAGGTGGTGCGCAAGGTCCGCGAAGCCGCGATTCCCACGCGCTGCATCATCCTCACCATCAGCCGCGACGAAAGCGCCATTCGGGAAGCCTTGAAGGTCGGCGCGGACGGCTACCTTTTGAAAGACGGGCCGCCCCGCCACCTGACCGACGCGATCAACTACATTCGCGACGGCGGCGTCTACGTGTCGCCCTTGCTGCGGGTCGCGGGCCTGTTGCCCTCCACGCGCGATACGCAGCCGGACGATCCCCTGGCGCATCTCAGCCGGCGCGAGCACGATGTATTCTCCCACCTGGTGAACGGCCTGCGCGCCAAGGAGATCGCCAACCTGCTGGATATCAGTCCCAAGACCGTGGACACCTACCGCGCCAGCCTGATGCGCAAGCTCAACCTTCACGATCTGGTGGGATTGGTCAAATTCGCCATCGAGCACAACCTGACAACGACCAAGTAGCGCACGCACTCTGCGTTGCCGACGCCGATACGGCCGAGCACTTCCGCCAGCTCTCCGCCGATTGCGAGCGAGAGGGCTGGCCGAGCCATTCAAAGGCATCACCGCCAACGGAACCGTCGAGCCTGGCCTAGTTCGGCATCCATTCCACAGGCGGTTCCACTATGCCACTCCGCTCCGCTGCCGAGCGCTTCCTCGCCAGCCTCGACCGTACCAGTGGACGACCCGGAATGACGCAAGTGGATGAACCAGCGTTTCTACCTGCGGCAGGGTGTCAGCTTCCAGGAGACGACGGACGCGCAGCGTGGCCCGGCCTTTCGGTCTGCTGGAGGCTTCGCTCAGCGCTCGCGGCCTCAAAATGACCCGCGATATCATGCGTCTCAACGAGACCCTCGCCGAACTGACCGGCGAACCACGAGTTCCTTAGTGGGGCAGGCTCGCAGCCTGCGCCGGCCTCATAGGCCGGCTGCCCAGCCCGATTTGACTTTTCCCACCCAGCTTCGGTACTCTAAATAGTTTGAAGCAACGAAGTGGAGACGTGTGTCAATGAGTACTCAGTTCCCCTCCAAGAACGGGATTGTGCGCCAGTGGCATGTGCTGGATGCCGAAGATGCAGTCCTCGGCAAACTCGCCAGCAAAGCCGCCATGCTCCTGATGGGCAAGCATAAAGCGATATTCACCCCGTTCCTGGATACAGGCGATCACGTGGTGGTCGTCAACGCCGCCAAAGTGCGGCTTACCGGCCGGAAGGACGACAACAAGGTCTACCGGCATTTCACGGGATACCCCGGCGGGCTGGTGGAAACAAGCGCGCGGCGCGTGCGCGCCACGCGGCCGCAGCGCATGGTGGAAGAAGCCATCCAGGGCATGCTTCCCAAGACCAAGCTGGGCAAGCAAATGTACCGCAAGCTGAAGGTCTATGCGGGCGACAAGCATCCGCACCAGGCGCAGAAACCCACTGCCCTGGCTCTTAAATAGCGAGAGGTTTATTTAGTGGCAGCAAGCATCGTTCAATATATTGGCACCGGCCGCCGCAAGGAATCGGTGGCCCGCGTAATTCTCCGGCCCGGCAAAGGGGATTTCACCATCAACGGGAGGCCCTTCGAGAACTACTTCCCCACCGAAGCCGCCCGCGCCTCCGTGCGCCAGCCTTTGCTGGCCACCGAGACTGCAGACAAGTTCGATATCCTGATGCGCATCGACGGCGGAGGGATTTCCGGTCAGGCCGGCGCCGCCCGGCATGGCATCGCCCGCGCTCTTTGCGAGTTCAACGTGGAGCTGCGGTCGCGGCTCAAGAAGCTCGGCTTCCTGACCCGCGACCCGCGCCAGCATGAGCGCAAAAAGTACGGCCAAAAGGGCGCGCGCAAGCGCTTCCAGTTCTCCAAACGGTAATGTTTATTGGTTGCAGTTGGTGTGCCAGGGTCCCGCGGGCAAATCTCGCTTTGGACCGCTTGCGTTTCCCCGGCACGGATCATTCAGGAGGTAGTCTACGCCCGCAATATCGATGAAGGAATTGCTCGAAGCCGGTGTTCACTTCGGGCACCAGACCAAGCGCTGGAATCCCAAGATGAAGGAATACATCTTCGGCGAACGCAATGGAATCTACATAATCGACCTGCAAAAAACCTTGAAAATGTTCAAGGACGCCGCCCGCTTCGTGGGTGAAATGGCCGCCCAGGGCAAGAACGTGCTGTTCGTGGGAACCAAGCGGCAAGCTCAGGAAGCGATCGCCGAGGAAGCCCGCCGCTGCTCGATGTTTTTCGTGAACCAGCGCTGGCTGGGTGGTCTGCTCACCAACATGGCCACGGTGCAGAAATCCATCAAGCGGCTCAAGGAACTGGAAGCCATGTCCAGCGTGGAAGGCGGTTACACCGGCCGGCCCAAGAAGGAAATCATCCGCCTGGAGCGCGAACGCAAACATCTCGATTCGAACCTGTCCGGCATAAAAGATATGCCCGGGCTGCCCGATCTGCTCTTTGTGATCGACTCGAATAAGGAAGCCATCGCGGTCAAGGAAGCGCGCCGCCTGGGTATTCCGGTGGTAGCCATCGTGGACACCAACTGCGATCCCGACGAAGTGGATTACGTGATACCGGGCAATGACGACGCGCTGCGCGCCATTCGCCTGTTCGCCAGCAAGATCGCGGACTCGGTTGTCGAGGGCCGCGCGCTCGCCAGCGAGCAGGAATTCACCTCCGAAAAGATCGTCACCGACGAAACGCCGGTCGAAGAGGTGCCGGAATACACGGAATACGTGGATCCCAAGTACGCCGAGAAGATCATGGCGGAGTCCCTGATGGAAGAGGAACCGCCGCCCGTGTCGCCGCGCAAAGGCCCTGCCTCGGAAACCGCCGAACCGGAAGCCGAAGCCGTGGTCACCGAAAGCGGACACTAAGAAACTTAGCCACAGATGGACACAGATAGACACAGATAAGAATGGTTTGGTTTTATCTGTGTGCATCTGTGCCCATCTGTGGTTCCAATTTGCTGGTTTAGGTTTAGATAATTATGGCCGACATCACGGCACAACTTGTAAAGCAACTTCGCGACCGCACCGGCGCCGGCATGATGGAATGCAAGAGCGCCCTGATCGAGGCCAACGGCGACCTCGGCAACGCGGAAGTCATTCTGCGCAAGCGCGGCATCGCGTCCGCACATAAGAAATCCGCGCGCGTCACCAAACAGGGCTTGATCGGCAGCTATATCCATTCCGGCGGCCAGCTCGGCGTCGTGGTGGAAGTCAACTGCGAATCCGACTTCGTGGCGCGCACCGCCGATTTCCAGGAGTTGGTGCACGATATCGCCATGCATATCGCCGCCGCCGATCCCAAGTACATCCGCAAAGAGGACGTGCCCGCCGAGGCGCTCGACAGGGAGCGCGACATCCTGCGTGGCCGCTCCGACCTCGCGGGCAAACCCGCCAACGTCGTCGACCGCATCGTGGAAGGCCGGTTGGTTAAGTATTACGAAGAGGTCTGCTTGATCGAGCAGCCCTTCGTCAAGGAAGCCAGCCTCACTGTCGGCCAGTTGATCAAAACCAAGATCTCCAAGCTGGGCGAGAACATCACCGTTTCGCGGTTCACCCGCTACAAGGTGGGCGATACAGCCGCTGTCGAATCCGGCGCCGAAGGGCCGCCCGACGCCAGTGTCGCAGTATAAGCGCATCCTGCTCAAG
>Ga0187871_10003754_pt1 | contig 11646 bp, 8 predicted proteins | sample June2016WEW_16_1_FD_132988 | JGI IMG/M metagenome (GOLD analysis project Ga0187871, IMG submission 132988) | Peatland microbial communities from SPRUCE experiment site at the Marcell Experimental Forest, Minnesota, USA - June2016WEW_16_10 | ecosystem: Environmental > Terrestrial > Soil >...
CGCTGGGCGTTCAAGCCGGAACTTGGCTATTCCCAGCGCTGGGGCAATTGGGTCCTCGACGGTTATGCCGGAGTGTGGTTCTATACGACGAATACCTCCTTCTACGACATTCCGGTCCCCAAGACGCAAACTGAGGCGCCTGTCGGAAGTTTCGAAGGTCATTTGAGCTACGACTTCAAGAGGTTTCGCGGACTCAGGAAGCTTAGGGGCTGGGCCTCGCTAGACGGCAACTTCTGGTGGGGCGGGATCGGTGCACTGAACGGAATCCGCAACCTCGAAACAAAGCAGACCAGCTCTCGAATCGGGGGTACTCTCTCGCTTCCATTTAGGAAGCATCAATCATTCAAGTTTGGGTACAGCGACGGTACCTACAGTCGCTTCGGCGGGAACTATCAAAACGTCCAAATCGCTTGGCAGTACTCGTGGCTAGGTAGGCCCAAATAGTAGGCTTGTCCGGAGTGTTCATCGACAATGCAATGGTGAAAAAATGATAAATAGCTCTACAAGTGAACAGTGACTCGACAAATGCGCTCAAGAACAACCACCTATTTTTGGCGATCTGCCATTTCGGCTTAGGCGGGTCCACCTCAAAGGAGAATGAACATGCCCCAAGATCCTGAATCAATAAGATTAGAAGAGTCGCGTACCGCCAAGACACCATGGAGAAAATGGGGGCCCTACCTGAGCGAGCGCCAGTGGGGTACAGTTCGCGAGGACTACAGTCAGGATGGCAATGCATGGGACTACTTCACTCACGACCAGGCACGATCCCGCGCCTATCACTGGGGCGAAGACGGTCTTGCCGGCATCAGTGATGATAAGCAGGTGTTGTGCTTCAGCGTGGCCCTGTGGAACGGCAAGGATCCCATCCTCAAAGAACGCATGTTCGGCCTGACGAACAGCGAAGCCAACCACGGCGAGGACGTCAAGGAATACTACTTCTACCTCGACAGCACGCCGACACACTCGTACATGAAGTACCTGTACAAGTATCCGCAGGCGGCGTTTCCCTACGGCGACCTGATCGACACGAATAAGCGACGCAACCGGGGCGACATGGAGTACGAGCTGTTGGATACAGGTGTCTTCAACGATGATCGCTACTTCGATGTGTTGGTAGAGTATGCCAAGCAGTCGCCAGAGGACCTCCTCATTCAGATTAGCGTGAGCAACCGCGGGCCCGAGGCCGCAAAAATAGATGTCCTGCCGACGCTGTGGCTTCGCAACACCTGGAAATGGTGGCCCGGTACACCCAAGCCGTCGCTGAAGCAGGTTTCCAGCGAGAAGGGCGTACAGGCAGTTGCGGCCTCGCACATCGATCTGGGGGAGCACTACTTGTACTGCGAAGGAGACGTTCCCCTGTTGTTCACCGAAAATGAGACCAACAACGAGCGGCTCTTCGGTACACCCAACGCCTCTCGTTACGTCAAAGACGGAATCAACAACTACGTGGTTCAAGGTAATCACAATTCGGTTAACCCGGAAAAAACGGGGACTAAATCTGCCGCGCACTATCAGTTGAATGTGGGCGCAGGAAAGAGCGCAATGATCCGTCTGCGGCTTAGTGATCTCGCGCCTGCCGCCGTCGGCGATCCGTTCAAGACGTTTGATGCGACCATGCAGGCCCGTCACAGTGAAGCCGATGAGTTCTACAAATCCATCACTCCGGAGCGTGTCAGCAAAGATGAAGCGCTGGTCATGCGCCAGGCGCTGGCCGGAATGCTCTGGTCCAAGCAATACTTCTTCTTCGATGTGGACCTGTGGCTCAAGGAACACGGCGTCGATCCGATGAAGCCAGGCGGACGCTTCATGCGGAACAGCGAATGGTTCCACATGGTGAACCAGCACATCATCTCGATGCCAGACAAATGGGAATATCCGTGGTATGCGGCGTGGGACTTGGCTTTCCACACCATCGCGCTCTCTACGGTCGACACGGATTTCGCCAAAGAGCAGCTCGACCTAATGCTGCAGACGTTCTTCCTGCATCCGACGGGTCAGATCCCAGCCTACGAGTGGAACTTCAGCGACGTCAATCCACCTGTACACGCCTGGGCGACGATTTTCCTATACCGCACCGAGCAAGCTCTAAAGGGAAAAGGTGACATTGATTTCCTTAAGCGATCATTTGCCAAGTTGACCCTGAACTTTAGTTGGTGGGTGAACCGCAAGGACCGGTTTGGCAAGAACCTGTTCGAGGGCGGCTTCCTCGGGCTGGACAACATCGGCGTCTTCGACCGGAGTGCGCCGTTGCCTACCGGGGGCAGCCTGGAGCAGGCTGACGGGACTGCCTGGGTCTCTATGTTCGCCCAGAACATGCTGGAGATTGCCGTAGAGCTAGCCTCTCAGGATAGTTCTTACGAAGACATGGCCATGAAATTTGCGGAGCATTTCATTTGGATCGCCCGCGCTATGAACCAGACAGGGCCAGAAGGTATGTGGGACGAGGAGGATGGTTTCTACTACGACGTTCTGCGCCTCCCCGATGGTAGCGCCAGGCGGCTCAAGGTGCGCTCCATGGTGGGCCTGCTGCCCTTGTGTGCCACGACCGTCATCGAGCCGTGGCAGCGCGAACGCTGTCCGGGAGTGGTGAAAACCCTCCAGGAACGCTACCTACGCATGCCCGAACTGCGAGAGAGCATGCATGCGACCGGGCCGGGCCATTTCGGGTATGGCGAGCGCGGCATCGCTGCACTGGTGAATGAGAATAGGTTACGTCGAATTCTGACCCGCATGCTTGATGAGAACGAATTCCTCAGCCCTTATGGGATTCGAGCGCTTTCCCGCTACCATGACGAGCATCCGTTCGTTGTCAACGTCGAGGGCCAAGAATACCGAGTGAATTATCTCCCGGCGGAGTCGGATACCGGCATGTTCGGTGGAAACTCCAACTGGCGCGGACCCATATGGATGCCGGTGAATGCGTTGCTGATCCGCGCTTTGCTGTCGTTCTATCTGTATTACGGTGACAACTTTAAGATCGAGTGTCCGACCGGCTCGGGCAAGATGATGAACCTGTTCGAGGTAGCGCGTGAAATTTCCAATCGGCTCGAAGGAATCTTTCTGCGGGATAAATCGGGCCGGAGGCCGGTATTCGGAGGCGCGGAGAAGTTTCAGACCGATCCGTATTGGAAGGATTACATCCTGTTCTATGAATACTTCCACGGCGACAACGGAGCGGGCTTGGGTGCCAGCCACCAGACCGGATGGACCGGAGTGGTCGCAAAGCTGATCGAGCTTTTCGGACGCATCGACGCGCAACAGGTTCTGGATGCTGGAAAAGCGGGCGGTTTCGCGAAGGCCAGATCCGCGACGTAACGACCGCGCCGGCTAGGGGGTTAGCGGTTCTACTGAAAATGGAGGACGGTGGGTCTCAAGGACAGACGAAATATTGATATTGCGGGGACGGGCGATCAGATGGCGCCGCCTCAACAGGAATTAGGGGGGCGACAGTGCTGGTCGACGTGCCCGGCGCGGTCCATCTCTTGCCTCTGGAAAAGACCCAGCCAACGGCGTCGCACGTAGTCAGGTTCATTCGGCAATTTGACTGCAAGTAGTAGGAACGAAGTATGAGAAATGCCGCACATCCATGCCATGGCCCCTACATGCCTTGGAGGATCTTACGAACACGACGAATCTGTGTTTCGTCGTTACGCTCTCGGCTCTTAGGAGTCGTGTCCAATCCCCCCAAATAAACGAGGCGCACTAAGGCTGAAGAAGGGGGTGGTATGTATTTCCTGAAAACGGGTTCATCGGCCCACTTGCGGTGGCTCCGGGTTTTCGAGCCGCTGATTGTGGCTGGTGTATGGGTTGCTCAAACGCAAGCCCGCCATCTATGCCGGTAACATTATCGATGGTGATGAATTTGCTGATGGTGAACGGCATCCTGCTGCATGCCGGATGGACTTACTGAGACTCTTCGATTAACGTCCAATTTTCGGGGGCTCAATGAACCAGGAACCTGCCTCGATCCGTCAACGTATAAGGACGCCGCGGGCGGCCGCCATTGCTGGAATTGTCTTTTCTTTGTTATTTATTACCAGCCTGCTCCTTATCTGGGTGTCTATTCCCGCCAATCCACTGGGGCCAGCGAGTGCGGTTATCAATCACTTGAAGACGATTTCCTTCTCTTTAAACCTGCTGCCATTCGCCGGCATCGCCTTCCTGTGGTTCATCGCGGTGGTGCGCGACCGTTTAGGGGAACTTGAGGACCGGTTCTTTGCCACGGTATTCCTCGGTAGCGGCCTACTGTTCATTGCGATGGTCTTTAGCGCAGCAGCGGCTGCTGGAGGAATTATCACAGTCCTAGGCAGTGGGTCAGAGGGCCTGATAAACAGCGGTGCCTATGCCCTCGGGCGCGCCGAAATTGCTCAAACCATGCACATTTATGCGATGAAGATGGCCGGTGTGTTCATGATCACGACATCCACAATCTCCCTGCGTACTCGGGTCTTCCCGCACTGGATGGCGGTCCTCGGCTATGGACTGGCGATCGCGCTCCTGCTGAGCGTCGGGACCATTGAATGGATTCCGCTGGTTTTTCCGCTGTGGGTACTTCTGATCAGCGCATACATATTGACTGAAAATCTTCGCCCGCAGTCTGACTCTCCGGCGTGAGAAAAATGCGACGGTTGTGCAGCCAGCTCAGCAACCGCGAACTGACCGACAATGACTTCGGGCAAACGGACAGAACCTATGCCTTTACCAAGAGAAAACCGAGAAGTAGATAGCCAGTCGCTCTTCTGGCCCTGCGCTCTCCGGATAGCCCTGACATTTCTTCTATTCGTAGGCGCAGCAGCGCACTCGCATGCCCAACTTCCGACATCTGCAGCGCCGCCAGCTAAGGTCGAGCCTGCGAATCCCGTCGACCCGCTCGAACGTGAAACTCCCCGTAGTACTGTGATGAGCCTTCTGAAGTACGGGGAACGCCAGGACTTCGCGACCGCCGCTCGTTTCCTGCAACCGGTTCCGGGGCAAGACGTCGACTTAGTGCAGCGGGCTAGGGAAATTCAGGCGTTGCACCATTGGTTCAAAGGCGAAGTCGACTTGTTAAGCGATGATCCCAACGGAACAGTTGAAGTCGGACTCCCACCCGGCGAAGTACGTGCTGGCGTGTTTGCGGTGGGCGGCACGACCACCGACGTCATTTTGGTTCGGGTGGCTGATCCGACGTTCGGAAAGATTTGGCTGATTTCGAATGATACGGTTACGAAAATTCCAGACCTCTATGCCCAAATCCAGAGCGAACGGCCGACGTTAGCCAATCGATTCGTGCCTAGCGGTCTAAGAAGTCGGCACCTTCTGGATATGTCACTCGCGCAATGGCTAGGGTGGCTGATCTCGATCCCGTTCTCGTTTTTACTGGCTTGGCTACTGGCGTTTCTGCTGAGTGCACCAAGGCGAGCCTGGTATAAACTGCGAAAACTTCCATCTAGCACGTTCTGGGAGTCGCCACTTGGCACGCCGCTCAAATGCATCATTGCGATCGTGATTCACGGAGTCTTCGTCTATTTCCTTGATCCACCACTGTTGTATCGCGCCTACTACTCTCGCCTCCTGGCAGCTCTCCTCGCAGCCTGTTTCGTGTGGCTGGTGAGCAGGATCATTGACCGCGGCTTCGAGCACGCGGTGAACCGGACGCGACAGCGCGGAGGTGGGGAGTCGATCCTGATCATGATGCAGCGAATCACTCACATCGTGATGTTGATCACCGCCTTCGTCGCCGCCATGGCTCTGTTTGGAATAAACGTGAAGACAACCCTCGCTGGCGTCGGCCTCGGAGGGTTGGCTGTCGCGTTGGGGGCGCAAAAGACACTCGAGAACGTCGTGGGTGGGGTCTCACTGCTGATGGACAAAGCAGTCCACGTCGGTGATTTTTGTAAGATTGGAGACCGCCTGGGTACAGTTGAAGATATCGGCCTTCGCTCATTGAGGCTGCGGACCCTCGACCAGAATTTGCTCGTCGTTCCTAACGGCTTGCTGGCGCAAATGCAGTTCGAAAACATGAAGGCTCGTTCCAAATTGTTGATCGACCAGAACTTCTCGCTGCGAATTGAAACTACAGTCGAGCAACTGCGTTCCGTGCTGGACCGAGTGCAGAGCATGCTGGACAAGCACCCTTTGATCGAATCTGGAAGCTCAAGAATTCGAGTCAACAATTTTGCTGGTGCCGCTTTCGACTTGGAGTTGTTCGCTTATGTCAAGACGGGCGACTGGGCAGAGTTCACTGCCATTCGCCAGGACTTCATCCTAAAGGTAGCGGAAATTGTAGAGACCGCGGGCGCCCGATTCGCCGCGCCAACACAATTAACATATCTGTCCAGAGACAAAGGTTCCGATCAGGTGAAGGCGAAGCCCATAGGCGTCACTTAACGGAGGCAAGAGCCACAAATGTTCCGGATTTCCGCGCGCGCCCCTCGGATTGGTCTACAGAAAATTGACGGCCGCTCCCATCGAGGCGGCCGTCGGCTGTGTTTTCACAACGAACCCAGGCCCACAGACAGGCTGAAGACTGTGCCACAGCCATCCGCGCAGGCGACACTGGCTCCGCCCCCGGCCGTTGTCCCGTAGAACTCACCGTTCCTGCCCTGGACTAGCGCCGCTTGAGGCGCTTCACCGTCCGTGCCGTCGAAGCTGAACAGCGTGGTCAGCGTGCCGCTTAGACTGGCCTTAAAGACCATGCCGCAACCGATGGGACCCGGGGGGCTGCCGCCGCAGTCATTGTTGGCACCGCCCACGCCAGTTGTCCCGTAGAGGTTCCCATCGGTGGCCTGGATCAGCGCTGCGACGGGATTGGCGCTACTGGTGAAGGCGAGCAGTGTGGTCAGCGTACCACTTGGGGTGACTTTGAAGACCGTCCCACAACCACCGTCGCAGGCGTCGTTGCCCCCGTACTCCGTTGTCCCGTAGAAGTTCCCATCGGTGGCCTGCACCAGCCCCGCGTAGGACGGGTGAGGGGTACGAATCTCATGGATACTCTCAACCATGATTGCCACGGCGGCGGCGACCAGGAAAATACCAACGACGAGCGCCGCGAAGGGTTCCGCTTTTCCATGACCGTAAGGGTGATCGGCATCAGGAGGTTTGATGGCGATTTTGAGGCCAAAATAGACGACCAACCCGCTCACAACATCCGAAAGAGACTCCAGAGCATCTGCCACGAGGGCAAAAGAGTGGCCGGCAAGACCCGCAATTCCTTTAGACAGTGCAAGGGCGAGGTTGACGAACATCCCAAGCAGGGATGTGCGCATGCTCCGAAGTGCAAGACGTTCATTGGATCTGTTTCGCTTTGCCACGAATTGAAATGTAACGGCAGGAGACGGTACCACCTAGCTTTGATCTCTCACTGATCGGCGGATTCACAAGACCGAAATGATCTTGTCAGAATTGTTACAAGCTGATCACAGCGATGTGACATAGGCGCTCTCAAAAGTCCCTAAAATGAAGCACGGGAAGGTCCCACGACCGTCAACGGCCAGGATCTAGCAGTCCTTCGCACTCGCCAGAAACGGAGACACAACGTGGAACGAATCTTGGTCGTCGATGACGATATCGAAGTACAGGAGACGGTCCGTCGGATCTTAGAGCCGGCAGGCTACGACATCGTCACTGCCGCCGACGGGAGCATCGCGATGGAGACCTTTCGTACTGCGATGCCCGGGCTCGTCGTCCTCGATCTTCGTTTACCGGGGAAGTCAGGCCAGGATCTTTGTCGTGAGATTCGGAACGAATCCACGTGTGTTCCAATTCTCGTCTTGAGTGCGGTGAGTGATGAGAGAGAGAAGATTCTGCTGCTGGAACTTGGGGCCGATGACTATATGACGAAACCATTTGACCCCCGGGAACTCTTAGCGCGCGTCCGAGCCGCCATTCGCCGCGTAAGAGAAGCCATCGCGTGAACACGGTGTATTTAGTTTAGTGTGATGATGTAGAAAGGAATCTAGCCAGGACAATTGCATCAGGAAAAGACAACTTCGGCCCGCACTCTTTCGATTGATTTTGTCATCGCGCAACGCAAGACAGTTCTCATGATGCTGCCATTCGGATTAATGCGGATGTCTGTTCCTCTCGCATAAATAGTAGCGGATGTAATGTGGAAAACACTTATGATGCGGCACAGCCGAAGCGTGGTGACGGGATGATGCATGCACCGAAAGCGCGCAGCCCGCGTGTTGATTGCAGATGACCATAGACTCGTGGCCGAAACCTGCAAAAGCGTGCTTGAACCAGAATTTGAAATTCTCGGAGTGCATACGGATGGGCGTTCACTGGTACAGGCCGCGCTGTCCTTAAGGCCTGATCTGGTCCTACTCGACATCGGCATGCCGCAGCTCAACGGCCTCGATGCCGGCGAGCAAATCAAAGCTAAGCTGACGAGGGTGAAGCTAGTATTTCTCACCGTGAATGTTGCCCCCGATGTGGTGGCGGAAGCATTTCGCCGTGGGGCTTCGGCCTATGTGCTCAAGCAATCCGCTGCCGAAGAGCTGCTCACTGCGCTGCGTAAGGTGTTGCGTACGAAAGCATTCTTTGACAAGCACGAACCTATCTTCCGGAGGATAACGGCAGAATGGGCGCGCGAGAACCCCGAATATGATATGTGGGGAGTGATTGACCCGGAGCCGAGCAACTGAGAACGCCCAGCTCCTCGACCAGCGTCAGTCTGTCCGCAGCCAAGCGCTGGAGCGCATCCTTGGTGTGAACTGGTCCGGACGCGCAGCAGAAAACCCAGGCTCGCCGAATGCGTCACCTGGTTATCGCTTTAGTTTAGAATCTTCGGTTTCACGTCATGAAGTCCACTGCGAAAAAATTGGTGCTCAGGTCGCTTGTTGAACAGGGGGACTGGAGGTGTGTTGCGTCGTCGCTGCAGCCGGTTGTGTCGCCGCGACTGCAGCCGATTCCATCGGAGCGACTGCTTGAGATCTTGCCGTCAAAGCGGGGCCCGCTCCGGATGCGTCTTGTGGTGGGACCAATGGCTTTCGTTCTGCCCGCTGTTTGCCTAATTCGTTTTCGATGCCATTGAAGAGTTTTGATGCGATGCGATCACCGACACCCCAAGCGATAACTTGCCCGTTCTTCTTCTGGGTCTTTAGTGTAACGCGCACCTGCGTTCCAGGTACTTCTTCCAACACGGCGCTGCATTCCATGCCGTTTGAAGTGAGAGATGTTCCAGTGTTGAAGCTGAAGGTCCCGATCGATGGTGCCTTCATGAGCTCAGTTACCGGGGAGAGATCAAAGCGGGTCGTTCCTCATCCTGGTATATCTGAGCGAGTTGTCAGCTGCTTGGATAGTGGGGCAATCTTATAATTAAGCAGGAAATACCTACATCGACGGGAGTTTTAGCCACCAATCGTGTCGCGTGGCAACCGAGCTAAGTCCCCAGAACAGGCCTCCGGTTCCGAAGGAACGCATCGTTAATAGAGGAGAGAAGCTTTTGTTGACAGGTCTTCAGGTGAAGCAATACGGCGTGGATTTACCCCACATTTCCTTTTTGAAGTTGACCTAAACCGCCGTATGATCGGGCCAACGCCAGTATTCATGCGGCTTTGACGGCGCAACGGATACTTCGGAGGCTTACACTCAGTGGGTGAACAACAAAACCAGCCGTTTCAGCTCTCCTTCAACCCCGCTTTGAAAGTCGATTTCCAGGGATCACGAGTGACCTCTGATGGTGGCCTGCTATTGGTACGGGAGTTAGACGAACGCCTGGGGTTGAGCGAACTCATCGCAGAACACTTGACCGACTCACGCGGGAAGAACACGCAATTGCCCATGGCCGATCTGTTGCGTCAGGCTGTGTACAGCCGATTGGCTGGCTACGAAGACGTGAACGATGCCGAGCGGCTCGCGCAAGATCCGACCTTCCGGCTCATGGGTTCGGAAAGAATCTGGGAGCGAGGAGCGGCGCTGACCTCGCGGGTGCAGTCGTTCGAGACGGAGCTGTTGACCCAAGAAGAGAATCTCTCTGGGCTGGCCGTGATCAACCGGGAGCTGATTGCACGAGCGGAAGCGATCGATTCGCCGCGCCGAGTGGTGCTGGACATGGACTCGACCGAGATTCCAGTCTATGGGCAGCAGGAGCAAAGCTCATACAATGGCCACTTCGAGACCACGTGCTACCACCCGCTATTGATGTTCAACGGCGAGGGCGATTGTGTGGCGGCAAAGCTGCGACCGGGCAACGTGCATAGTGCGGAAGATTGGGCAGAACTGTTACTGCCGGAGATTGAGCGCCAACAAGAACTGGGTAAGGAAGTAGTGTTTCGGGCGGATGCAGCCTTCGCCAAGCCGGAGATTTACGAGGCGCTGGAGGAGCGGGGCGTGAAGTACGCGATTCGTATCCCGGCCAACGACAGCCTAGCAGGCTGCGGAAAAACCTCTGATTTTCGCGAACACTGTCCCGCTTTGCTAACCGAGGGAGAGAGAAGAGAGTTCAGCAGCCTTGTTTTGCCTGTCTGCTGAAGGTATTGGCATTCAGCAGACACACTTCGGCGCCGGATTACGCCGCCTGAACTGATAGGTTGCGCAGGCGGACCAGGTTATAGGCCGCGCAGGCGAAGGTGAATATCCAATCCACTTTGCACAACCCGCGATGTCGTACCTTGCGCAAAAGAGCAATGGTCTTGAGCCAGCCGAAACATTCTTCGATCCGCTTCCGCTTCTTTTGGCTGATGCGGTAGCCTTGGTGACGCGTCGTCCGCTGGTCGATGGCACTACCGCCGCGCCGACCCTCATTCTGCGCGACATGCGGCGTGACCTGCATGTGACGGCACTCGGCGATGAAGTCGGCGGTGTCAAAGCCTTTGTCCCCGCCTACCGTCACCCGCTGGGTACCGGCGATCTGTTCCAGCATCAGCAGCGCCGTATCCCGCTCGGCCGTCCCGCTGGCTTGCCACACCATGGCGTTCACGATCAGCCCATTGCGATTCTCCACCAGCAGATTGCCGCTGTAGCTCAACTTTGCCTCCTTGCCCTCGCCTTTGCGCGCCATCTGGGCCTCGGGATCCGTGGTCGACGCATGCGTCTGGTTGCACCGCTTCTCGCCATGAAAGTTCACCGTGGGATTGCCGGCATCGTGGTCTCCCGGCGGCGGCTTCTGGCCATCCTTCCGCTGAAAACTCTTGGCTCCCGCCCAAGCTTCCAGCAAAGTGCCGTCCACGGTGAAGTGTTCGTCTGAGGTTAGGCTTTGCGCCCGGGCCTGCTCCACTACCTGCGCCAGAAACTGCTTAGCTACTTCGGCTTCCAACAGCCGGTTCCGGTTCTTGGTGAACACCGTCGGGTCCCACACCTCCTCGTCCAAACCCAACCCGACGAACCACCGAAACAGCACGCTGTAGTCGATCTCTTCCATCAGCAGACGCTCGCTGCGAACCGAGTACAGCATCTGCAACAACTGCGCCCGCAGCAGCTTCTCGGGTGCTATCGACGGTCGGCCTTCGCTGGCGTACATGCGGTCGAACTGCGACGATAGCGCCCGCAGAACCTCGTCCACCATGGTTCGGATGGCGCGCAGCGGATGATCCTTCCGCACCCGCGCCTCTGGCGACAAATAACTGAACATGTGGCTTTGCTGATGATCCGTTCCTCGCATGCTGCTTTCCTAGCACACCTGCGCGGTGGATGGGGAGTACTTTTTCAGCATCCTGCTAG
>Ga0187871_10003755_pt1 | contig 11646 bp, 11 predicted proteins | sample June2016WEW_16_1_FD_132988 | JGI IMG/M metagenome (GOLD analysis project Ga0187871, IMG submission 132988) | Peatland microbial communities from SPRUCE experiment site at the Marcell Experimental Forest, Minnesota, USA - June2016WEW_16_10 | ecosystem: Environmental > Terrestrial > Soil >...
CCGCCTTCGGGTTCGTATTCCGGCATTTGGTAGCCCGTGACAATGAAATAGTCGGAATTCCTTTCATTCACGTGGGCATAGATCCAAAGGGGATCGTTTCCAAGGCGGCACTTCTTCTTCAGCCAGAATGGAGCCTCATCGTAGTGAACCAGAGAGGGGTCGTAAGAGATTCCGAAAATTGGATCCTGCAGAAGTGCTTGTTCCTTCCGGATTCGAGATGTCTTCTGGGCTGTGGCCAATTGAACGCTCGCAATCAATGTTAAACAGCACAATAGGCGGATATTCCTAAAACTGAACACACATAATCCTTTCGTCCGTGGGGCGGGTTGCTCGAAACACACGGATCAGTTACCCGAAACAAATGGATATCGGTAAATCCTTGACGACCCAGCCGAGGCCTTGACCCTGTATGGAATGAAGGAATTCTGGACGAAATCCGACACCCAGCGGCTGCCGTCATAACCCTCTATGTGTCCATCGGGATGGGGGTCAGGCCAGAAGATCGTAGCCCCAAATACCGCGATGTCGCCCTTCTTTGGGGTGTACCCAGATTGGTTATCCCAAATCGCAACAAACTGAAATCCTAGAACAGGCAGAATCTGCAGATAAGCGTTAGCGTTAGCCGCCGATCCCGGCACAACTTGTATTCCGCCGGCAGCAAGCCCGAGCCGGACATATTGCGCGCACCTTCCAATCGACTTTGTTATGGACTTAGAGCCACCTGCTTTCAGGTTCAAAGAGGCATTACTGTCCAAGGTCTGCGCAAACGCCGTTACATTGAACGTCTTAAAAGCCAGAGGATGGCTCACCGCCATAGGCATGATTGTCATCGTCATCGAATCCAGCGTGTCGCTAACGTCGTCGTTACCGCTTGGATCAATGCGATTCACTGGGTTGGCGCTTGCGTAGAGGTATTTGTGAAGGCTCAGCGGTTCTTCGTCGTCACCCTCGTCTGTATCCATACCCCAGAATGGATTGCCCCACCACGATTTCCCTGCTACGTTGCTCGCAACCCTAACGCAGTTCTGGACTTAGCTGCCGATTTTTCCTGGTGCAAGCGTGCGTTTTTAGTCGCAAACCCCAGACGCGAGTTTTCGGCTAACTCCCACCGTTTTCCAAAGAGCATTTTCCCTTAGCCGCTAGGGCTTGCCCATGATTGTAAGCAGCAGGCGCACTCCTGGCCACCACTATTTCAGCAGCTAAAGAAAGAGCATTCGATTGGATATTACGGGGGCGGATACGGCTGGGGACGAGGCCTCGGCAGGCTCAGAACGTCACGACTTGAAGGCCGGGGATTTGCTGGAAGTGGCGGACGTTGGCGGTTGCGACCCGGTAGCCAAGCTCCAGCGCCGTGACGCCGATCAGCAGATCGGAGAGCGCCAGACGGATGCCCTGGGCGGCGTTCTCGCCGTCGATCTGACCGGCCCGCAGAGCTGCCGGAACCGTCACCGGATGCACCGGCAGAGCAGCCATCAGTTCGTTTAGAAACTGCTGCCGCGTGGTCTTTCTCTCCGGCGTGTTGGCGCGGGCCACTCCGTGCGCCAGTTCGATCAACGTAATGATCGAGACGGCGACATCCTCGCCGGCGGCGCGCACGGCGATCTCCGCCAGGGCCTGCCGGGCATTGCTGCCCTGGCGCTCTGAGGCGATCAGTACGCTGGAGTCTAGGATCAGTCCCATGCCGGGGGATCGAGCGGTTCACGATGAGCGGCGACGGCCGCCGCAACATCGCTGGCGAAGTCCTCGTCGATGGTTGCCGGAGAGTCGGCTGGCAACAGGGCGAGGCACTCCTCGATAGAGCGGCGGGGCGGCGCTGGCGGGTGCAGCACGGCAACCGGGTACGAACCGCTTTCGATGACGACCTCGGCACCGGCGCGAACACGGGCAAGCAGGCCGGCGAAGTCGCGGGCGGCCTCGGTTTCCGAGATGTGGAAAGTTGCCATAGTCATGATGATACCTCGATTCTGTGGCTGAAACAGCAGTGAAAGGAAGTGCTATTCTCCATTGTCTTCCTCGTCGGATTCAGCATCGAGTGCGGCCAGCAGTTCCTCGGCGGCGGGATCGGCACCCAGATGAGATGCTTCCGAGCTGTGGCCGAGCTGGGCGCCGGGATGCGTGGCGGCATGGATTTTCTGCAGCTGGCGGATCGACACCTGGGTATAGATTTGGGTGCTGGCGAGGTCGGCGTGTCCGAGCATCTGCTGGATGTAGCGGATATCGGCGCCGTGTTCCAGCATCAACGTGGCCATGGTGTGGCGGAAGATGTGACAGGCCCCGCTCTTGCCCAGCTTCGCGGCCTCGATGTAGCGCCGCACCACCTGGGTCAGCGGATCGGGCTGGAACGGCTCGCCGCTGCCGGTCAGAAACAGGAGGCCGTCGTCCGGCTCGAAGGCCATCTGCGGGCGCACCTCGTGCAGGTACTTGTTCACCCAGGCCAGCGCCCGCTCCCCGATGGGGATGACGCGGTCTTTCTTGCCCTTGCCCTGGCTGATGAACACCGTGCCGCGCTCGCGGTCCACGTCGTAGATGGAGAGATGGCAGAGCTCGGTGCGCCGCATCCCGGTCGAGTAAAACGTCTCCAGGATGGCGCGGTCGCGCACTCCCAGCGGCTCGCGGATGTCGGGCAGCACCAGCACCCGTTCCGCTTCCTCTTCCGAGAGCACCACGCGCGGCAGACGCTTCTCCTTGCGCGGCAGGTCGAGGTCTGAGGCCGGGTTGTACAGGATGCGATGGTTGCGCACCATCCAGCGGAACCAGGCCCGCAAGGACATCAGGCGGTCGCGCTGCGTGCCCACGGTCAGCAGGCGGCCTTTCTCGCTGCGGTAGTAGTACAGGTGGCGCTGGTAGCTCATTAGAACGGGGCGCGTGATCTCCACCGGGTCTTCGATGGCCCGCACCTCGGCCCAGGCGATGAACGAAGCCAGCGAGTCGCGGCGATGCGTTACGGTGTCGGCGGAGAAGTTGGTGGCGCTCATCCATACCAGATGAGCATCGAGCGCCTGGCGCAGCGGCGTATGCGGCGGAGCGGCCTTCGCGGGCTTTCGGTTCTTGATCCGCGCCATCATTTCACCCCTACGACGGCTTTCTTTACGACGCAAATTTCCGATGTCTCCCGCAACGTGCTGTTTTCACGTATTCGGCCATTTTCTTCATTTAGCCGCGCCGTTGCTGGTGTTTCCGCACCCGCACCTCCCCCGAACATCCCCCGGACTTGGGCCGCACTTCCCCCGGACTTCTGGCCCTCGGCCCCGGACCGGTTCGCATCGTAGTCCGGCGAAAGGGCCGCGATGGTGGGTTTCGAGGCCTCGTCCCGGCAGGAAACGTACAGCTCATAGACGAAGGTCTGGCCGCGTCCGCCGCGATGCACGATCAGATATTCCAGCTCCTCCAGCCGCGCCATGTGCCGTTTCAGTTGCGAGTCGCTCCACTGCGTATAGGCGCGCACGTCGCGGCGCGAGAAGCGGTATTCGCTGCGGTCGATCTTCTGCTGCTCGCAGGCCTTGCGCACCATTTCATCGACGATCACCAGCAGCCGCCGGGTCTGCGGTTGCAGCTCGTCCATCGCACGCACCAGCACTTCGTTAATCAGGCGTTTGGCCAGCTCGACATCTTCCGCCGTCGCCTCGATGTACTCCACGGTCTTGCCGCGATGCACGATCCTTTTCGCCGGGCGCTGGAACTGGTGCAGCAAGGCGATGGCGCGGATCAGCGTCAGGTACTTCATGTGATCGCGCCGTGTGCGCGTCATGCCGTCCGGGAAGGTCAGCTCGGGCGCTACCTCGTTGACCACCAGCAAGGGCTTGAGAAGCCGCTGCGCATTGCGATGCACTCTCAGGATTTCCAGCCGGTCGCGTTTGCGAAGCAAGCCATTGAGCGTCTGCGACTCGCGCTGCATACGATGGATGGCCTGTGTCTGCTTGCGGTCCTCGTCCACGGTCAGGATGATGCAGCGGTTCAGCAGCTCTTCGTCGATGTCGATGGCCGTGGTCGTCAGGAAGATCATCACCGGCCCCTCGACGCGGTACTGGTGCGTGATCAGCCGCCCGCTCTCTGGGTCTTTGCCGGTCGATGCGATGGTGAGCGCGCCTTCCGATTGCAGCAGCTTCAACGCATAGGCCGCGCGGCTGGCGCCTTCCTCCTCCACGATGGCGAGGATTTTGTTCTTGAGATCGGTCTCTCCCATGTAAAACAGCGACTGGCCGGTCATGGCCGAGTACTGCACTCGCTGCTCCTCCGGCATGAAGGCGAGCACAGCTTCCATCAGCGAGCTTTTGCCCGCTGCCGATGACGACTGCACGATGACGGCCAGCGGCGTATCGAGCAGGCGCGAGACCACGGCCAGATAGCCCACCTGCTTGTTGATCTCCTCGCCGATGACTCCGCAGCGTTCGAAGTCGGCCAGGATACGCTCCATCAGCATGGGCGAGCACAGCAGATTCATGGCGGCGGCGCGCTCTTCCTCGCTCAGCACGATCTCGTCCTTGGGCTTCTCCAGGGCTTTTTCGATCTGCTCGTGCTGCATGGCCTCCAGCTTCAGCAGCACGCGGCCAAGATCGCGGCGGAGTATCTCATCCTTGATGCCCAGCTCCTCCGACGCCTGCGAGATGAACGTCGCGCGCTGCCGGGCCGCGTACAGGTCAAGCGTGTCCACGTGATAGCCGAAGTCGCCGCGCACACTCGTGGCCGATGCCATGAGATTGATTTTCATGACGCCGGGAGCGGTATTCTTCGTTAACCCCAGCACGCGATAGCGCCGCTCTCCCAGCGTGATCAGAACCTCTTCGCCGCGTATCTCGGTGGGCACCTCGATCTGTGGCGCGGCCATGGAAGGGAGCGGATCGGCAGCTAAAGATGAAACGTCCTCGGCGCGCATTGGCACGTCGATTGCATTTTCTTCTTTAGCTGCTGGTTCTGATTTTTCTTCTTCGATGGAAGTTGGAAGGATTTCAGGATCGGTTGGTTCGGCGGACTGTTGCGGCTCTTCCTGGTTCATCTCGTCGGGCGGCGGCTCCGGCTCCTTTTCTTGAGATAAAGACGGTTCTGCAACCGCCGTGGGAGCGAGTACGGCTGTCGTTGGCCGCTTGCCCTTCCCCAGCCACACGGCGCTATTCAGAAACACCCCCAGCACCTTGGCCGCGGGCTGCGTCCGCAGTGCGCACTCATTTGCATCCTGGCCCTTTGGAAACTGCACCCGGAAGCATTCGATGCCCATCCCGATCAGTTCCTCGCCGTGGGCCTGGGCCGCGCGCTCTCCGGCTTCGTCGCGGTCGTATGCGAGATAGACTCGTTTCGTGCCGTGCTTGCGGAACGCCTCCCGATGCTCCTGGGTATAGCCGTTCACGCCGTAGCTGGCCGTGGCGTGGCGGTATCCCGCGCACCAGAACGTCAGCGCATCGATCAGGGCCTCGCACAGGATGATTTCTTTCGAGGCCACCAGCGCCGCTTCGTTCCACACCCCGCGATGCGGCCCCGGCAGATACAGATGGTCGGGTGTTCCGGCCCGCAGGTTCGGCGTCACCTTGCGCCCATACATCTGCACCACCTCGCCCTCCAGATTCAGAACCGGGATTATCACTGAGCCGTTGAAGTGCTCATGTCCGCTCTCGCGATAGATGCCGAGCTTCTGCAAGCGCCCGCGCATCTCCGCGCCGGCGGCGCGGTTGGAGGCCGGCAGACGGTAGCCCAGCGTGCGGTTGGCGAAGCCCATCCGGAACTGGTCGATCATCTCCGAGGATTTCAGGCCACGCTTGGCGAGATACTGCATCGCCTCGGGCGATTGCTTCAACGTCTCGGTGTAGTAGCCCACGACCTGCAACAGCAGCTCGCAATCGGCGGCGGTTCGCTCGATGGGCGGGGCCAGCTTCCGCACGGTGCTCTGCTTCACCACTTCGAAGCCCGCGCTGAACGAAGCGTTGTTGTCCAGCAGCTCGCAGGCGTGGCGGAAGCTGACGCCCTCGGCCCGCATCACCCACTCGATTGCGCCTCCGCCCTTGCGGCAAGCCCCCAGACAGTTCCATATGTTCTTGCTCGGCGTAACCGACAACGAAGGGCTGTGATCGTCATGGAAGGGGCACAGCCCCATCAGGTTTTGCCCGGCCCGCCGCAGTTTGATCCCCTTGGCTTCCACCAGCCGCTCAACGGAGATGGTCCGCTGCAACCTGTCGATTAGTTCCTGGGGAACGTAGGCCATCGAAACAGCCCTCCTCGAAAAACCTGTCAAGTGCTTTTTAGATTTGTAACTGTCGATTAAAATACAGTTTGATACTGTACAAGGTCAAGCTGTTTCGGATATAGGCTTTACACTGCCTCTGCCATGCCAAGGAAACGGACTCTCAAGCTAGCGCCGCTCGACTACGGAACCGAAGCCGTTGGGCAGAGGATCGCCCGCATTCGCAAGGAACGCGGACTCACCCAGGTTGAGCTGGCCGAGAAGATCGGCACCATACAGGCCCTGATTTCCGATTACGAGAACGACAAGCTCGGGCTGTCGGCGGAGATGGCCGTGCGCTTCTCGCTGGCGCTCGACGTGACTACCGACGAGTTGCTGCACCCGAAGGCGAAGAGGACCAGCACGAAGAAGCCAAGCCTGAAGGTCATGCGCCGGGTAGAGCAGATCGAGAGCCTGCCGCCGCGCAAACAGGCCGTCGTCCTCAGTGCCCTCGATTCCATCCTGCGCGGGGCAGCCTCCCGATGAAGCAAAGGCGCAACGATGCCGGGCGGCTCTGGAACCAGCTCCAGAGCGAGATCCATCTCTTATGCGCCTGGCTCCAGCAGTCCGAGCTGTTCGCCTGCCCGCTGCCGCCTCTGGAACCCGGCGATGTCCTTAGCCTGGCGCAGCCGTGGCGCGAGCAGTTGATGCTTTCCTATCACGCCACCGAACGCGACTACCTGATGAACGTGGTCTTCGACCCCGACTTGCTCTCGGTTCGCTTTGCCATCGACAGCGAGCCGCGCGGCCACGAGCTGCTCATTGTCTGTCGCCGCAGGCAGCCTTTGTTCATGGATGAGGGTGGAGTTTTACTTACCGAAGAGCAGGCCGCCGAGCACCTCGTCCGCTCGCTGCTTGCAGGCTGGTGGCCTGCCTGCCATGACACCGCCGCTGCCGCCTGATTCCTGTTCGATTGGAAGATCGATCCGACGGAGTGAACGCTGCCTCATACCCGCCCCAGAGGAACGCCCTGGCGCGGTCGCTTCAGGTTCTCTTGAGAACATGAAAAGCACATGCTTTTCATAGTTGGAAACCGCCCGCAGCGGAGCAGCCGTCAAGGACGTGCGAAGCGCGCCGCGAAGCGGGCCTGATCCTTGACGGCTGCGTGAGCGAAGGGCACTCGCTTTTGTCCTGGTAAACACTTCCCATTCGCAACCCGATAAGGGAGCCTATTCGCCCGCGCTTCACGCAGCGTATCGCCACCCGCAGATGCACCGGATTCGACCCGTTTTCCGCAGCCGCAGCCAAGGCTATGCCACCGATGCTCAGCGCTGCGCCAGGTGATCTTTGAGCCGGTCACGAGCCACCCGCACCTTGTGCTTCTTTACCTCATCGATGATCCCGTCGAACGCCTTTTCCGTCACCGGCTCCCCCGTCACCAACGGGCGAAGAAGGTTCACCACCAGCAACCGGCACGAGGTGATCTCGACCATCTCCGCACTCGGGCGCAAGCCCTCCGGCTCACGCTTCAGCTCGTCCAGGATCAGACCTCGGATCAGCTCGGCTTGCGTCTGGCCTCGCTTCGCCGCCAGGGCTTCGAACTCGCGCAACTCGCCCTCGTTCAGCTTCGTGCCCACATGATGCAGCCGGTACTTCGCTCGCCTCGCCTTCTCTGCCGCCAGCCGCGTTTCATCCAGCAGCGCCATCGCTCGCACCCCCGCACAGGCTCCGTTTACCCCCGTAAACACAGGTTTCCCCACGGAACCCCGGAACTCACGATCTGTTGGATGCGGCGAGAGTTGCTTCCGACCGACGCCAGGTTTCCCGGCAGCAACCCTACGAGGGGTGGAGTGTCGCAATACATCCGGTGCGCAGCACCGAACGCCCCTCCGGCCCCAGCCCTACACAAACCAACCGCCGCTTCGTCGCGCTACCCGCCCCCTCATTTGCAAACTACTCGGAATGTGGGGTGTCAGGTCTACTTAATCTTCTTAAGCGCCTCTTTGGCATTATGGCGAACCAATGTCCGACTATCCGAGAGTAAACTCGTCAGCTGTGGCACTGCTTCCACGGCTCTCAGGTTCCCCAACGCCGATGCCGCATGCGCTACCACATCGTCATCATTCAGCAGTTCGATGAGCAGCTTTCGGACTTCGGGAAGGTTGAATCTCTTGAGGCCAAGGACCACCATCTGCCGCGACTTGCCGTTCTGCTTTGCAGCAGCAATTGCCAGCAGCTTTGGGACGTCACTCGCCGTGGAGGTTATTGACAGCGCATTTCCAATTGCCCATTTCAGTTGGCTTTCTGAATCGGCTATCGTGTCGAATTCTTCAAAGAAGACATCTCCGATGCGTCCCCTTGCGGCGGGAACGGAGAGCATTCGTACTAGCATCTCCTTCCTGTCCTCCGTTTGAGGCACCCACTTGGCCAGAACAGGAATGGCCGATTTCATAAGCGCATGGGAGGCTTGCAGTTCATCAAGGCGATTCACCATAATCCCGTTCGCACGCAGATCGGAAATGATGGACGCGTTTGCGCAATCGAAAGCATCGCGCGACTCCCGATATGCAGGAGTCGCCATCTCACGCTTCAGTATCTCTGCCACAATTTCTTTTTTTGTCATTGGATGTTGGTCAGGATGATGAACCCTTCCCTCACTGCCTCCAGCACCTCAGGCGACAAGACAGTGTCAGGCCTTATAGCGAGATACAGCGCTGTGCCGTTTGCGACACAGTAGTATGCCATGTCGAGAATCTGGCTGCTCAGGTATTGATATGCGACGTTCTTCACTTCCAACAGAGCTTTGCTGGAAATATCCATAAAATCCGGCACTCGGAAAGTCGCCTTACCAGTCCACGATGGGATGCGTGTCGTGTTCTTCGTCAGGTTGAGCGTTTCGGAAACCGATTCTTCCGCCTCCCGGCCAGCATTCGAGATTTCTTCCATGGCGCGCGCCACGTCTTTTGCTCTGTTTCCAACAGTCGTGACTTGTTGTCCGATATTCGCGTCAAGTTCCTCGCCGATCCCTTCCGATACGGAAAGCTCCGCCATATCGTCATGACCGCTCGGATCGATGCGATTGACCGGGTTTCCGCTGGCGTACAGATACTTGTGTAACGAGCCTGGATCTTGAATGCTCCCCTGGTCCGTATCCATACCCCAGAATGGATAGACCCACCGCGATTCCTTCGCTAGATAGGCCGTATCTCCAACATGGTTCTGGACTTAGCTTCCGATTTTTCCCGACGAAAACGTGCGTTTTCAGCCGCAAACCCCAGACGCGAGTTTTCGGCTAACAAATACAGCAACTCAGTTGTCAAAGATTCCAGAGTTGGAACTACGCCAACTCTGATGGGCCATCGCCGGCCTCAGTCTGTCGGAATGCCCGCAAGGTGCCGACGGAAAACCCACAAAACGAGCGAGATGAGGAAAATGGAAGTAAAACTCGGGGCCACGGTAAAAAAATACAATTGGTGGAATTCATACCGCCACCATTGAGCGAAGGGCGGATCTCCCCAAAGGACCAGATACGCAGGATGCACGGCCGTCACCATAACAGCCATCCACGCGGATGTCATCATAATGCTGGCGGATGATCGATCCCGAAAGCCGACCAAGCCGTTGAAAGCCGCCATTGCCAATGAGGGGGCGTAGCAATCGAAGAAATCTTGAAACCACGCGTAGGTTCTTCCGCTTGGACTGCGCATCGTATACAGCGAAAGCAATAAAGACAGTTCGCCGTGAGCGAGTTTGTAGTACAAGCTAAGACAAAGCGCAAAAATGCCAGTTGCAGATCCCACCAGCGTGATCTTTTGCGAGAACTTCATTTCAATCTACCCTCTTTACCTGAAGTTGACGTCACCACTCAGCAGTGTGTAACTCTCAGCTCCCCCTTCCAATCCCGACGCCCAAGCGATCGGCGCAGGCGTGGTCGCAGGCGTGCCAGCTGTCGCCGACGCAGTAACTCCTGTCGTTACCGCGAAGGTACGAGTAGATCCATTTGATTGAGGGCTCCACGAAACGGTGACTGGGTTTGACGGGCCCGTTGGGGATCCCTGGCCCAGCCCAGAAATCAGAGACTGGACTTGACTCACCAACCTACCGAATGCGCTGAGAGGAACAGTGAGGAAATACGCAACATCGGTGTATGCAGCCGCATCTGGACAATTCCATACGAAGCCGCCATATCCCGTAATGGCCACTCCTTTTGATGCACCTCCGACAGTGACACCTCCTCCCCAATAGCTGTACCACGCGTGCTCGGAAGTTCCAGACCCAACAAGATATTCGAGGCCAGCGAACGCTGCCAATGAGACGGCTGGTGTTGTCACCGGATTCACTGCGAGGTTGCCACCGAACACTTCCGCGTCAGGAGCCTTCAGGTTAGCGAGACCAGCGAGAACGTCCGGCGGGATCAGCTGGCTTGCCAAGAAGGAAGCTGCGGAATTACCCAACGGACTCGAAAGCAGCGTCACCGCCATCGAATTCAGCGTCGTGTCGATGGCCATCGATATGCCCAGGTCAACCATGTCGTCGTTGCCGCTGGGGTCGGTACGATTGACCGGATTTGCGCTGGCATAAACGTACTTATGCAGGGAGAGCGGATCGTGAACGTCTCCCTTGTATGTATCCATACCCCAGAACCGGCCACGGCGGACATCGAGATATCTGGCGCGGTTGTAGTAGAGGTTGAGGTCTGGGTCGAACTGCTCGCCGGAGTAGAGGTAGTTGTTCGGCGTTGTTCCTGTCGAGTTGATCAGATTGCCGAACGCATCGAAGTCGTAGGTGTCGGTGACTGCGCCGCTGCTGTCGGTGAGGAAGCGGACGCTGCCGTGGCCATCGAAGCCGTAATAGCTTGTTGTCCACGGGCTGGCCGGTGGCGTAGCGTTTGTCAGTTGCGACTCGCTGATAAGTTGCAAGCCCCATGTGTAGCTGCGTGCCACGCTTCGGCCCTGCAACTCGTCCAAAACCTGCGCGTAGCCGGTTGGGCTCAGCGTATCAACGAGGTAGTTGGTTGTTACTCCACCAATTGTTTTTGCCACGCGATTGCCGTCGCCATCGTAGATGTAGGTGATGTAGCCGTAGCTGGCCAGATGGTTCTCGAAGTCGTAGGTGTTCTGCGTGCCTGCAAACGACACCGTGTTGCCGTTGTTGTCGTAGCCGTCGCTGGTGATGCGGTCGTTGGCGTCATAGTTCCACAGGCCCGCCGGACGCGCCGCCAGTGTCGAACTCATCGACTTGCGATTGCCCACTGCGTCGTACTGATATCCAACCGCGCCGTTCAAGCCGGAGGCGTCGCTGGCAATCGTTTCCGAGGTAAGGCGGTACAAATTGTCGTAGCTGTAGCTGACCTTGCGACCGCTCAGTTCCGTAACGCCAGTGCGGTTCCCTGCTGCTCCCAGCGTGTACTGGTAGCTGGCCACTGGCGCGCTGTTCGCGTTCGAGGCGAGGTTGGTCAGCCGGTTCAGGCCATCGTATTGGAGAGTGCTGCTCACGCC
>Ga0187871_10003759_pt1 | contig 11630 bp, 9 predicted proteins | sample June2016WEW_16_1_FD_132988 | JGI IMG/M metagenome (GOLD analysis project Ga0187871, IMG submission 132988) | Peatland microbial communities from SPRUCE experiment site at the Marcell Experimental Forest, Minnesota, USA - June2016WEW_16_10 | ecosystem: Environmental > Terrestrial > Soil >...
AACATAAGTACCGCTTGGGCACGATGGAACACATGTACTGTTATTATATAAATAACCACTGCTACATGCAGAGCAGTTATTGCCAGCAGTACAGGAACTACAGTTAGTAGTGCAATTTGAGCAAGAACTTCCACTAACATAAGTACCGCTAGGACACGATGGAACACATGTACTGTTATTATATAAATAACCACTGCTACATGCAGAGCAGTTAGAGAGAGCAGTACAGGAACTACAGTTAGTAGTGCAATTTGAGCAAGAGCTTCCACTAACATAAGTACCGCTTGGGCACGCTGAAACGCATATATTTCCAGAACCTGGATTATAAATATAATAACCATTAGCGCACGTGGTGCAATTAGTAGGAGAAGAGCAGGCTTGCCCCCTGTTTCAGGAACAATAAGTACAGCTACCATCAGCAGCTATTTCGCCACCGCTAGGGCAACTACAATTTAAAGCATAAAAATTATTTCCTGAAGAAGTAGAATCCACTATTAATTGAGTGCCATTTATAGTTGGACATGTTCTGGTTACATTTACAATTGTATTAGAAGCAGAGATATTACTGTTAGCAGCACATGTAGATGTTGAACTATTAAGTTGATTACAAACATAAGCATTTATTCTCAAAGAATATGTAGCTTGCGAACCGCTAACAGCAACATTTAACAGTTCAACTAACAATCCTCCACAAGCAGAGAATGCTGGGCTACCAGAAACATTTTGAGAAAACAAAGGATTTATCGAACTAGCTAGCGTAGTAGGAGGGGTGGTTATATAACTAGCGTTATTACCAGTACCACCGCTAGAACAGCTAATTGGAGTTGAGGATGGAGTAAAGCCAGGATTGTTAATATAACTTAATTTTGTTGCAACTTGTTGTAAGTTTAAATAACCTGCAGGTCCATATATAGAATAATCCGTTGCTGCGTTTTTTGATATAATTACTGGCAAAAAAGTTCCATTATAAGGACCGCTAGAAATATTAGGCGTAAAACTGGTAGTGTTAGCTACAAGAGTACCATTGTTGGTAAGATTTATTCCTAATCTATTCATACCAGCATTATTAGGATTAGTTTCATTATTATTATTAACATAATTTATTTGGCCAGTGACTATATTATTACCATAATTTATTTGGCCAGCGACTTTATTTAAAATATTTTTAACTAGTGCAGTTTGTTGCAAATTTAATATAACAGAATTAGAAGTCTGTTTTACGGCATTAACTATTCTAACCGTTGCTGTACTTGTAGCTATAGGGAGCGACGACAGCATTAAAGCAGCAAAATAAAAAAATCCACGATTACGTTTAAACAATAATTTCATAGCTATATTTTTTTACCTATATCGTTGACATACAACAACGATAGTGTAATAATTATGAATTTAGTATAAGTATGATTTATTAGGTCATTAATAAACATTATAAGCTAGAAATACAAAAAATCTAAACAGTGGTAGGGAGACATCTTGAATGCCAGAAATATTAAACGGACATAATTTTCAACTAAGTATATTAAGAGATTTACATAGATGTATTGTAGTAGAACCGTATAGCGGATCGCATAACTCTCAGCAGAATCAATATAGTGCAGAAGCTTTTTTTAATTCAAATGTTAAACCTAAATTTTTATCATTGTTTAATGGGTATCCTGGTTTAAACGATAATGAAAAATCATTACAAATAATAGAAGAAATTGTAGACAAAATTTTAGAAAAAATTTTAAGAGCATTAGATGACCAAACTGAAGAGCTGTGTAGATTTTCGCCTACTGTAAAGCGTAACATTAAAGCTCTTATTAACAATACCAGCAGTCGCAACAATCTAAAAAAAAGACAATATAATTGTCCAACTTGCCAAGAATTTCGTAGACAAATGAATTTAGCAACAGACAGGCTCCCTTCTTTAATGAACGATCCCTTATTAGGGGCGTGGCGATTTTTAGATCCTCAAAATAATAGGATCAGCAATAGTAGTTCATATCTTTGTTTTAATTATGCCTCTCCTACCTATGGGGTATTTAATAATAATCAACTTGAAGCAAGGTTAACCATATTTGGCACCCCTGTGAATACCGTTGGTTTAGACGAAATCAGCACCAAAGCTTTAACTACCATAACAAGTTATTATTTAGCTACAAAGTATAGTTGTTCTGGGGAAGTTCTTTCTAACGAAGAACAACAAAATCGTTTTGGGAAATATATGCTGACTTTAACCGATGCGCTACGAGGATATAATCAAGACGAAGATCGTAATGGTTACGATAGGCCATCTTGTCCTGGAGGAACTTTATCTAGATTAATAGAACATGGTAATTACGAAAATGACATAACATTTATGTCAAAAAAAACTTTTGTTACAGATGCTATTAATGCAGTAGTTCTTGATAAATTAAATAAAATTTTATCAAGAACCACAGTTAATGATGAGGTTATGCGTATCCAAGAAGCACTATTGCCAGGTTATAGTAATAGTGCTTTATTATCAAACATTCAAAATAATAGAGAATTATTACATCAAAGATATAATTTTTTTGCTACTAATAATAATAACGAAAATTTTTATCAAAAAATCTTAGCTGAAATGATTGCGGTTAGAGATAGTTTTTCTAATAGCACATATCATCGTGCTCTTATAGGTGAAATTTTAATGTCCATTAGACATCTAAATTACCGTTCTTTTAGTCAAACTTTTAAAAATAGTATCGACAATAATACCCCTTTTTTCCCTACAGAAGTTAATTTAATAGGTTATGCTCTTTCTGATCCAGCATTTGGTTGTTATAGTTTATTTGTAGACTTGTGCAGAATAAAGTCGCAACAATTACTACCAACTCCAGTTCAGGAAGCAATTTCGGACGCAGTAGCGCAAATAATCGCTAGCGAAATAATAGCGAATAATAATTTATCTAGTATTGTTGCTAGGGGTCGTTTTTGGCAACACGGCTGTGGCCATTCTGATCTATCAATAATTATTGGTAGTTATAAAAGAGCCCCTTATGCTGATGAAACTGACGAAAATTTTGTTACTAGAATAAAAGCAAACTCTTATAACGATGTTGATGGTATTACTAATGGATTAGGCAGTGTTATTAACGACGAATTACCAAATAAAAGAGAATTAATTGATGACATTGCCAATAACATTTTAACTAAAGTTAGAAGTCGTCAAAATAATACTGTAACGTCACCGCCGCGGGCATCAACTTCAAGTGGTAGTAGTAGCAGTAGCAGTAATGCTACTATTTCTTCATACCCAGAATTTGAAGCAATAATGGCTAGGCATAGAGAGAGTTCAAGATTATTCCATCAAGAGTTTGATGCACGACAATTGTTTTTCGGGGGGTATAGTAGTCAACCAATTAGTAGGGGAGAGACAATCCCGCAACAACAAACCCTAACAACAACAGTGTCTATGAAAGAACAACGTAGAAGACTAGGGTTTGGTAATTGATAGAAAATTATCATCTTGTAAATGATTACAGAATGATGATTTTTATTTTAAAATAATTCCAACACCATATAAGATAGAGTCTTTTAATTTTGCTATATTAGCATTATACGATGGTTTTAATTTTGAAGTATTTTCCCATCCTATTAATGTTCTTATCCCTATATGTTTATTAAATAAATATTCAATACCTACAGATAATCGCATCAGAATTTTTTTATTATTTTTGTTTAAAACCATAGTACTTGAATCAACTTGTTCGGGACCTCCAGGTGGTTTCGATGCTAATGTATTGAGTATTAATTTTGCATTAGTATGTTTTATACCAATATATCCAAAAATAGATAAACTATTATCTCCGTTAAGATATAATGGAGAATACCCTGTAACCCCTAAATGCCACCCGGAAATTTTAATTTTGCTAGAACATTTTGTGTAGTCGATAATGGTAGGGGTAATATAAATTCCCAATCCAGTATTTCCACCATATATTGTAGAATTTCTCTTCCCTTCTAATGTACTTTCGTACCCACCTTCGATCCCAAAATAATCGTTAAATTTAACTCCAGCAAACAAATTACCAACCGGCAACTCGTTTTTAAATAAATTATCACCATAACCAGGTTCGAACTCAAAATGTTGTATTCCAACATCAACTCCAGCATACGGAGTTAAATTTAAACCGGAAAATTTAGTTTTTGCATAAGAAATACTTGGACTAAATAAAATTGCAGTAGATAACAAACCGCCAATAAATAATTTGCATTTATCCATATGTATTTTATCTCCTATATGTTTTATTAAATCTAATTGTTAATTGGTAGACATATATTTACATAATTTTTTTTTATATACAATTAAATTATCTATTGACATGCATCATATAAATTTGTTTTAGTATACCCCATTATTTCTAATTAAATTATTTAGTATTTTTTAGGATAGAAAAGTTTAATTGTTTCGTAGATGATGCAATTAAAGTTTATAGGAGATTATATTATGCCAATGCTTAGAATAGGCGTGCCAGGCCCAATAGCAGCAATGATGCGAGAAGTAGATGGTCTACGATTACAAGACAGAGACACAGTTAAATGGAATTTTAGCTGTTGTAACATAGTGGTGATCTAAAAAATATAAAATTAAAGACTAAAGCAAAGACTAGAAAAACATGCAATAATTAAATTCTAAATATTACTCGTAACGCACGTAATGGTTTATGATTAATAGCAGAACTTCTCTCTTAAAAATGATCACATTAGATCTCGTGGATGGATTAACATAATGAGTAATATTAAAAGTCCCCATGACAAACTATTTAGAGCAAGTTTAAAAAACCTTGAAATTGCTAAAGATTTTTTTAAAATTCATTTGCCAAAATCAGTATTAGCTAAACTCGATCTAAATAACTTGGAATTTTGTAATAAATCCTTTCTTGATAAGGATCTAACCGGACAATTTTCAGATGTAGTATATTATAGTAAAACAGCAGAGGGAGCTGGAAATTATATCTACGTCCTCACGGAGCACCAGTCTACTCCAACAAAATTAATGCCGCTACGGATCTTGAAGTACCAAATAGCTATTATTGACCACCATTTAAAACAGCATCCTAAAGAAACTACTCTACCGATCGTATTTCCAGTGCTATTTTATCAAGAACAAGAAGATAAACAACCATACCCATACAGCTTAGATTTGATGGATTTATTTGCAGATCGTATTTTTGCCGAACAAACTTTGGTCAAGCCGGCTCATTTAGTTGATATTACACGTATTTCTGACGATGACATAAAAAAACACCAACTAGTTGGATTAATGGAATATTTACAAAAACACAGTCGAGATCGAGATTTATTATTAATAATTGAAGATTTAAAGCAATTAATTCTTAATACCTATGAGCGTATTGGTTCAGATGAAAATCTAGTAGTATCTTACTTAGAAACTAATTTATACTATATAATGAGTGTTGGTAATATCGGGAACCAACAAGAGTTTATTAGACAATTAGAAACAATCCCGATCATAAGAGAGAAAATTATGGGTTCATTGGCACGTAAATTTCAAGAAGAAGGTATCGCTGAAGGTAAAAAACAAGAAGCTAAGCATATAGCAATAAACATGCTAAAAAAAGGGCTACCAATAGCTACTATTGTTGAAGTTACTGAACTACCCAAGTCGGAAGTAGAAAAGCTACAAAACCAAAACTAACTATTGGGTGGTCTTGGTCAATATACAAGTGCGGATGCCGCCAAGGAAGCATTAGTACAAATCAAAAACTAGCAAGCAACCTTTGTTTAACAACAGGGTTTATTTTGGTATCTTTAAAATCTTCTATAATGCCATGTATATTGTTGGTATACTGCATTAAACCATATATTATATTATCAGTAGCTGTATCCCCAATAATCAATCGTTTTAAATCAAGATATTCGGCCTCTTGCCAATCTTGGCGTGCCTGGTCTAAATCTGTTTTTGTACGCATTACATCATAATCTATAAATTCTGCTTGTTGAGTATTATCATCCCAATAACAATTATCTGGTAGTGCATCGTTATGAATATATCCTTTTTTATGTAATTCGCATAAAGATTTAATAACTGCAAATATAATATTGATTTTATCATTAATCTCTACACAACGATTAATTGCATTAGTAACCGCTTCTCCAGCAACAATTTTTTGTACTAAACAATAAACATTGTGCGCTTTACAAGAGGCAGTTATTAAATTTTCAATTATAAATAAATCAATATATTTATCTAAAAAAATATAATTGCGAATTTCTAATCCACCAACATTCGGCTTTATTTTAGCGATATATTTTTCAGAAGTAACTTGATCTTGCAGTTCGAATACTGCTAAAGAACATGAACCTCCTGGTAAAATCTTGGTTATCTTATAAGGTTTGTTACCATAGTAATATATTGTATTGTCTTTGCAATTTAACACACCGCAACTTCTTAGTTTTATCGCTTGTTTAACCAAAACCCTACAAAAAGGTTTATCTATAGCTAACTTTAAAGCAGTATTACCGTAAATATTTTCCACGAGAGGATTGGCATCTAAATTTAATAATGCCCTAACCACACGAAACTGATCATTTTCTACGGCTAACGTTAATGGAGTGACTCCATTAACGTTAACTTTATCTAAATTAGATAAATCAAAATTATATTTTTTCAAAAACAAAAACAACAACGGAGAAGCAGATAATGTATTATACATGCAAAGTAGCTTTAGTAACCTTTTCTTTAGCTTTAGTAGTGTTTAATTTTGTCTCATCTATTACAAAAGCTATTTTTGTAGTAGCACTTGCTGGACAACCAGCAGAAAAACTTAAAACTTTACTTAAAACCTCATCGGTTTCTTCTAAAGAAAACAAGTCGTTTGGATCTTTAAATCTCCAAATATTCCCCTCAACATCTCGTATACCTTTTTTAAAACATTGATTCACCTTAATTCGTTGATTAAATTTTTCTAATTCTTCAGCAGTTTCTTGTCCAGGTTGGCAATTACCTAATAAATAATAATAAGATTTTTGTTCAATATCACGATGATGGTGATGATGATGTTGATGATGAACCGTTTCGTTATCATAATAATTAACGCTTGGATTAGCAGATTGATTATTTGATTGACTACTTGTTGTCGGTGACACATGATCGCATATTAAAGATATTCCGGCTTCTTGTGTATAATCATGTTCATGTTCTATTAATGATCCTAACCAATTAACAAACCATTGTTTGCCTGCCAATAAAGTATTCATTATCTTTTTAGTTTGATTTTTAGTGTCTATAGGCAAGCTTCGTGCTATCTCTAATCTTTCAGTAAAAACGCTTACTTCTTCTTCCATACCAGCGTCATGCAAAGATTGAACAAATTCTTGCCTAAAATCATTTAGGCTCTCTTCGAATAAAATATCATTAATATTATCTATTATTGCTGGTTTAACATTAAGATCTTTATCTTTAATGGATTTGGGTAATTTGTTTAATTTTTCAGTAATGCTTTCGTTTTTCAACAAAATGTGTAAACAAACTACTGTACTACGCATAACACCCATTATGCTATCTTTATTTGCTTCAGCGCAAGTTATATCATCAAACACTGTTTTTCCCCTTGATTTTTTTTGAAAAATTTAGTTATCTATTTTAAGGTACATACCGATAGTATTGATATCATTGAGTTTATATTTAATAATAATATAACAATATAATTATGCCCAACGTTTTACATATAACTTTAGAATATAATTGTGGGGTAGGCGGTATAAAAACTGTAGTTAACGGTTTGTTACCTGCATTGCAGAAAAAAGGTATTAATATTTTTGTAGCCACCCCATACTATGATTTCTTTAAAGATCTTTTTAACCAAACTCATGTTGAAGCTAAACCAGTTACAACTATAACCCATACTTATAAAAAAATTTTACACACATCTATAGTGTATCAAGTAAATAGCAGCGTTGATAACAACCAAACTTATGTTACCCATTATCTTATTAAACCAATACATAATTCCCCAATAGAAAAAATATTTGATGTTGGAGAACCACAAAACATTTATCAAGCATTTGACTATTCTGAACCGCAAAACCGAATCGAATATTTTAATAGCGCCATAGCAACAGCAATCAATAATCATTCTCTTGATTCTTTTGATATTATACATACTCATGCCTGGCATACGGCATTGTCTGCTTGTTTAATAAAAGAATTTAAACAAAACACTTGGACTTATTCAATACCTCCAAAAATAATTTCAACTATACATATGTTATCAAACGACCAGGGTAAATTAATTAGTAAAAAACATATTGCTGACACTTTAAGCTCTGTAGGATTACCTCTCAACCAAAAATTTTTAGATCCTAATTATAATTTAAATCAAATGTATCTCATGTTACAATATTCAGATCAAGTAGTTATGGTATCTAACGGCTTAGTTCGTGATGCCCTTTCCAATAAAAGCTATGGTCTAGATACAATTTTTAAAAAATTAAAAAGAGAGGATCGCTTACACGGCATAACTAATGGTAACACTATTAGAAACTGGGATGCTACTTTGCCAGAAAATTTAGAAAATTACGCATTTAAATCTTCTATTGTGGAAGGCAAGCTAAAAATAAAAGAATTTTTAGCTTGCAAATACCCCAAACTTAATAATAAGTTTAATAATATATGGTATTTATACGTTGGACGATTTGGCGAAGAAAAAGGTATAGATATGTTGCCACATGCCTTAGAAACGATCAATAAACATAATGGTAATTTAATTATTATGGGAACTCAAGTATCTAAAATTCCAAATCAATACGTTAACGATTTAAAACAAAAAGATAATGTAATTGTAATAGATACTATGCAGGAACAACTAAAAATTGGTAAATATTTTAGAGCCGCATGTGAATTTACTATTATACCATCACATGTGGAAGCATGTGGTTTAGTTACCATGGAAGCCATGGAAAGTTGTTCTATTCCCATTGTTTCTAACGTACAAGGATTACCAGATACAGTTATATCGTTAATAAACAACATGGATACAGGCACTGGTTTTATTTATGAAGATGATACGGCACACAATATAGATAATTTAAAAAATATAATAGATATAGCATATAATTATTATGTTGCCTGGAGATGTGAAAACAAATTAAACAAACTATTTTTCAGGTTAACAAAACATGCATATTCTTACGACTGGAATAATGCCCCATCAAATAATTATCTTAATTTATACCAACAAACAATCAAACAAGGATCCGCTACCAGTCCACACATTCATACCGCACAGCCTACTATTAATGTATTGCATGTTGCCTTAGAATACGCCGAAGCGACATTAGGTGGATTAGGGGTTGTTACTACGCAAATGTTAGACGCTCAAAACAAATTCAGATTAAATGATAATCCAGAAGCTATATTTAACTCTAGCATTATTACACCATATTATTCTATTTTTAATCATCTTCCGGTTAAACACATTACCAATATTAAACATATTTATAATCATAAAGAGGTAGAATCTTCTATATTTTTAGTTGTCGGTAATCATAATAAGCATTATTTAGTAAAACCTTTTTTATCAAATTTGTTTAAATTAAATACCGTGTCGGACATCTATGCTAATTCTTATAACAGTACTTTTATTGAGCGGCTTAAATACTTTAATAGTGCTGTTGCAAGTTTTGTTAATTGCAGACAAGATTGTACAAATCACCCTGATCCTTCTCTTTTACAATTACATGGTTGGCATACTTCATTAGTTGCTAAATTATTAACCGATTATTATGCTAACACCTCCATAAAAACCATATTTACGGTACATATTAATAATAACGATCGCGGTACTTTTAATGGTGCCGCATTAGCAGGGATTGGTTTGTCTTTTTCTAGACAAGATTATATTTTAAAACAAATCGGGGTAAGTTATGCTGATCAGGTAATAACTGTCTCGCCAGAATTATTAACAGAATGTTCTTCTATTGACCCAAAAGATCCTAAAGAAATTATTATATTAAAAAAAGCGTTTTTAAGAGCAAAATTAACTAACAAACTTGTTGGTATATTAAACGGCATAGATTATAAAAAATACTGTTATATTGAAAAAATAATCGGTAATACTATAAATATAGTGTCTAGTAAAAACGCAATTAAAGAGCAACTTGCCACCATGCTTTCTAAGGATTTATTATGGAAAATAAATCCAAAATTACCTGTAATATTATATGTCGGTAGGTTTTCACCAGAAAAAGGTATAGACACTTTTGCTAGTATTATTAATTCAATACAGGATAGAGCAGTATTTTTTGCAATAGGCAAAGGAGTAAACGAAGATGTATTATATTTAATAATGAACAAAAGCAGACAAAAAGATAACATTTTTATTACTTTTAGCACCAAAGAACAAGTAGAATATGGTGAATTAATGCGAGCATGTGCCGATTTTGTTTTTGTGCCATCTCATATAGAAGCATGTGGTTTAACACCAATGGAAGGATTTGCAAATGGTTCTTTATGTATTACCTCTGGAGCCGGCGGTTTAAAAAATTCAGTAGTGCCTTTAATTTGTAACAATAATGTTTACACAGGAAACGGTTTTATTTACGAAGATAATAATTATGAAGTTAATAATAATGCTTCTTTGCCTAATACTGTTAATACCGCTCTTAATATTTGGAATAGTTTAACTGATTTACAAAAAAATGCTATTCACACTAGAATTATGAAAGAAGGTGAACAATTTGATTGGTTGGCAAATAACGGTTCTACCCATAAATATTTAGATACATTCAATAATGTCTTATTATTTCAAGATCGAAAACCACTATCTAAATTATCTGTAATTGCTAAACAAGAAGCAGCAAAACAATTGCACACTCCGCTTACAAAGCGCTACCGGATAACATAGAGCTATTGCAATATATTGTGGTGTCTCCATTCATAAGTTATTAATCATAATAAAGATTAAAGTAATATTATACGATAATATATTATATTTATAATAATTATTAAGTATAAAAATATTAAGGAATAAATATCTATATGTTTAATTCCAGCTTAAGTAGCGATCTTGATGAAGAAGACGAAGAAGATGACGAATACCGCGACGAAGAAAACCTAGTTAAAGACATAGTGCAATTTGAGCCTAATATTATTGCCATGTTAGAAGCTATACCTGAACCTATTATTATTATTGATCAAACAGGAAAAATTGTTTTAACAAATTCTATAGCGCAAAATTTATTTAACTATACCGAGACAGAAATACTTAACAAATCAATTGAATCTCTAATGCCAGAATGTTTTAGAGACAAAATTAAACCAATTATTGAATCTATCAGCGTTGGTAGAACTACCATTCTTGATTTTCATGGATTAAAGAAAAGTTGCGAAGAATTTCCCATTGACATTAGTTTGAATTCGATAGATATAAATGAAAAAATGTTCATATTAGTAGGAATTAAAGATTTAACCAAACTACAATTGTATCATCAAAATTTAAAAGAAAAAACAGACGAACTAATCGAACAAATTTCCATAACCCCCTGTTTCAGGAAATCTGTCGCCTAGAAGTTAAATAACTTAGGTGGGCGATGGAGTATAATTATGATCCCAAAAAATAATTTTTCTGAAGACTTTAAAAAAACTATGGTTACAAAATTGC
>Ga0187871_10003760_pt1 | contig 11629 bp, 11 predicted proteins | sample June2016WEW_16_1_FD_132988 | JGI IMG/M metagenome (GOLD analysis project Ga0187871, IMG submission 132988) | Peatland microbial communities from SPRUCE experiment site at the Marcell Experimental Forest, Minnesota, USA - June2016WEW_16_10 | ecosystem: Environmental > Terrestrial > Soil >...
CATGGCGTTCAGGGCATGGCAAACGGTCCTTCCGCCTCGACGCTTACCGACGATCTTGGGGCGCCGATTTGGCCCTACAACTTCACTGACGGATCTCGGCCCAAGTGCGGCAACACTGATCGCGACATCTACAAAATCTTCATGACCGGCCTCGACGGCACGCCCATGCCGTCGTTTGTGGACAACATCAAGCCGGATGAAGCGTGGGACTTAGTGTTTTACCTGCGTACGCTGCAGCCGCACAACGCGTTTAACGCTAAGGAAAGACAAATCGCTAAGCAACTCGGATTGAAGCCGGTGGCTGCTCAGTAGCATCTCAGACCCCAGCGAAGCAATCCGTTCTCAGGAGAGAGTCGATGAAAAAACAATACGTTTCAAAGTTCGCAGCAATACTATCGGTGCTAGTACTTGTAGGTTTTGGAGTGTTGAGCCTGAACCAAGGCGTCAGCGCTGCCGCGGAAGGTTCAATCACCGGTACTGTGAAGCTCAGCGGTACTGCTCCTCACATGAGGGGCATTGACATGTCGAAGGACCCCTACTGTGTGAAGCAGCACGATACCCCGGTTTTGCTCGAGAATGTCGTGGTTGGGTCGGGCGGTGGTTTGCAAAACGTCGTGCTCTACATCTCCGAAGGCCTGACCGGCAACGAGGCCAGTGCGGTACCTTCCGACCAGCCGATCTTTGATCAGAAGGGTTGCCAGTATATCCCGCACGTCCTGGCCATGGACGTTGACCAGAAGTTCCAAGTCACTACCAGCGATCAAACCACCCACAACATCCACCCGTTGCCCAATCCGATGACGGGCAATATCCCGTGGAACAACTCACAGCCGCCTGGAGCGCCGCCGATCATTAGGAGTTGGAAGGCAGCCGAAATGATTCCGGTGAAATGCAACATTCACCCCTGGATGCACGGCTATTTCGCAGTTGTGAAAGGGCCTTACGCGACCTCCGACAAGAATGGCTCTTACACAATTCATGGCGTCCCCGCAGGCAGCTATACGGTGACCGCTTGGCAGGAAGATTTGGGAACTCAGACTTCGAAAGTTACCGTGGCCGGCGGCAAACCTGCGACCGCGGATTTCACTTTCGCGGCCAAATGATTCCGGCCAAGTCCGGCTGGCGAGGACTGAGCTTCAGTCGTGGAATAAATGAACAATTGTTCATGAAGAGTTCACGGTAGGTTCAGGTTGTTCAGTTACCATGGCGCGGGCCGTGTACCCACTAAGAACAGCCACCGAATGCGGTGGCTGCTTTTCATCAAGCCGTAGCGGTCGGCTGGGCAACCGGCCAGAGGCGAGGCGATATGGCAAAAATTCTTGCAGTGACGATCATTGTTATTGCGATTGGCTCCGCGATTCCCATCATTCGTCACACTTGGGACCCACCAGCCGACATCTCGACCCACGGCGGAATGATCGACGAGCAGATGTCGGAGACCATGGCCGAGGCCGGAATTTCATTTCTGGCTTCGCAAATTCTGTTGGCTTTGTTCATCTGGAAATTTTCCAGTGGGCGCCCCGGCGACAAGATAAAAACTTTCCCCGGCGGCGCCAAGGCTATGGTTTGGGCTGCGTTTCTGCTGGTGGGCACTGAAGTTTTGGCTCTGGGCGTCTTCGGAGTCAAAGCATGGGCTACTGTCTATCTCACGCCTCCGTCGGCAAACGCAGTGCCCGTTCAAGTGCAAGCCGGCCAGTTCGCGTTTTACTTTCGCTATCCGGGGCCGGATGGAACTTTCGGCCCGCTGCATCCCGACCTCATCAGCGAGGCCAACGAAAATTTCTTTGGCCTGGACACGACCCACGATGCCGATTCCAAGGATGACATCGTGACCGCTGAAATGGCGATTCCAGTGAACAAGGAGATTCATCTCCTCATGCACGCGAAGGATGTCGGGCACTCGTTTTACGTTCCAGCTCTTCGGGTGCAGCAGGACTTCGTCCCTGGGTTGGATCTTTCACTCCATTTCACCGCGACCCAGATCGGGAAGTACGAAATTGTCTGCACCCAGCTGTGCGGCTTGGGACACTACAATATGAAAGCATATCTCGAGGTGATGTCCCAGGACGACTTCGATAATTGGCTGAAGAAAGAAGCGGCATTACAGTAGCTCATGTCTGTAACCGAATTCTGGTACGTGATTCTTTCGAGGTGAGCACATGCACGATATGTCTGCACACGCGGCAGAGCATCATGCGCCGACCAGTTTCATCAGTAAACACGTTTTCAGTCTCGACCATAAAGTGATTGGCAAACAGTATTACGGCTTGGCGCTTGTGGCCGTGCTGATCGGAATGGTGCTCTCCTGGCTGATGCGCATCCACTTAGCCTGGACGAATTATCCGATACCTGGTCTGCATTTGCTCTCCGCCAATGGTGCGCCCGGCAACGTGATGACGCCGGAGTATTACCTGCAGCTCATGACCATGCACGCGACCATCATGGTCTTCTTCGTGTTGACTACGGCGCCTTTCGCTGCCTTCGGCAATTATTTTCTGCCCATTCAAGTGGGCGCGGAGGATATGCCGTTTCCGCATTTCAACATGATGTCGTTTTGGGTCACGTTTTCAGGTTTCCTCGTTCTGATGTCATCGTTCTTTGTGAGCGACGGACCCACCTTGGGCGGCTGGACGCAATATGCTCCGCTCAGCGCTATCGGACCGGCCTCCGGCCCAGGTCAAGGTACAGGTGTGGTTCTTTGGGCGATATCCATCGGACTCTTCTGCGTCGGCCAGTTACTGGGTTCTCTGAACTTCATCACCACAACGCTCGATATGCGGACCAAAGGCATGAGCATGTGGCGTTTGCCGCTCAGTGCCTGGGCCTGGTTCATCACCTCGGTGATGGGCCTGACTGCCTTTGCCGTGCTGATGCCCGCCACCATTCTGTTGATTCTGGATCACGTGGCCGGAACCAGCTTCTTCGTTCCCTCGGGCCTGGTACTCAACGATCAGTTGCAGCCGCACTCCGGCGGATCGACGCTACTCTGGCAGCACCTGTTCTGGTTCTTCGGTCACCCTGAGGTTTATATAGCGATCGTCCCCGGCATGGGCATCGTGTCTCATGTTCTGATCACGAACATGCGGCGTCCTATGCTCAGTCACAGGGTTCTGGTCTATGCCATGGGATCTCTGGCCGTCCTCAGCTATATGGTCTATGGGCACCATATGTTTGTCAGCGGCATGAACCCGGTTTCGTCGTTGGCCTTCTCTTTTCCGACTTTGATCATCACGATCCCGTCCACGATCGTCGTTTTGATCTGGATGGGTAGTATTTACGGATCGAAGTTGCGCATTAACACGGCTTCGCTGTTTGCTTTGGGCTTTGTTTCGATGTTTATCAGCGGCGGGGTCAGCGGCTTCTTCCTCGCGCAACCCTCGATTGATATCATGCTCCACGCCACCTACTTCGTAGTGGGACACTTTCACCTGGTAATGGCCGTGGCCGCCATCTTCGGTATATTCGCGGGAACGTATTTCTGGTTCCCGAAGATGTTCGGTCGCATGATGGACGAAACTCTGGGGAAGATACACTTCTGGCTTTCCTTTGTTGGCGCTTACTGCATCTTCATGCCATTCCACTATCTGGGAATTGCGGGCAACGTCCGCCGCTACCAGGCTTTCGTCGACGACTACCTGCAACCGCTGATTCCACTACATCGCTTCATCACGATTGCAGCTTTGCTGACTGGGTTGGCCCAATTGATCTTCCTCTACAACCTGTTTCATAGCCGGTTCTGGGGAAAGCCTGCAACCGACAACCCATGGGAAGGAACGTCTCTGGAATGGAGCACGCCGACGACACCGCCCCCGCACAATAATTTTGGCGACAAACTGCCGGAGGTTTTCCATGATCCCTACCAGTACAGTGTGGAGGGTGCTACTCGCGACTACGTGATGCAGACTTCTCCCGAAAAGGTGGACCCGGCCCACGACGAAGCGTAATCACACCACGGTGTGATTGGAAAAAAGGAGTTTTGCAGTCTATGGCGACCACGGTTCATGATCCGCCAAAAATCGAGGAACGTCGCGATCAGCTGCCGGTAATCAGCGATTCCGGCAATGGCGGCCGTGGAACTTTGGTACCGGCCAGCGGGAATTTCCGGGCGGTGAAAGACTACGCTCCGCCGCCGTCTTCCACCGGAATCTGGGTGGTGCTGGCGTCCATCACCATGAGCTTCGCGGCCTTCACCAGTGCCCTGATCGTTCGTCAAGGGTCGTCACTGGATTGGCGCCATCTCAGTCTACCGAGGATTCTTTACTTCAATACGTTGCTCCTTTTGGCCAGCAGCTTCACGCTGGAAGTGGGCCGCCGCCAGGTTGGCGGCTACATGAGTGGACGAAAGGTCGGGATTGCGCACCCGGCGCGCTGGTTATATGTCACGTTGTTTTTGGGTCTATTGTTCGTAGCCGGCCAATACATTGCTTGGCAACAACTACGCGCGGAAGGCCTGTTTTTGGCGACCAATCCCAGTAGTTCGTTCTTTTACCTCCTAACCGCAATACATGCTCTGCACGTGCTTGGCGGATTAGGCGGCTTGACGCGTGTCGTTCACAAGTTCAATCGGTCGACTTTACGAAAGAGCACGCTGGACGCTACTTCGCACTACTGGCATTTCATGGACGCATTGTGGGTGTATCTGATGTTCTTGCTGTGGTTCAAGCTTTAACAAACTTGACAACAAGAGGAGGCACCGTGAGCCACGCCGATACGATGGGAGGACACGCAGCACTGATGGAAAAACCTGCGTTTTCGGTTCCCGCGAAAAAGATGGCGATGTGGCTGTTCATTATCGCTGACACCGCAACCTTTGCCGGTTGTCTGGTCGCCTATGGATTCCTCCGCAATGCCACTCCCGACTGGCCGAGACCGTTCCACAGCATCACCAATGTTGCGATCATGACTTTCATTCTCGTGACCAGCAGCCTCACTATGCTGTTTGCGATGGACGCGGGCAAAGCGGGAGATAAAGCCAAAGCATTCCGCTGGATGCTGATCACTGCCGCCCTCGGCGCCGTTTTCGCGTTATTGCACATTCGCGAGTGGCTGGCACTAATTGATGAAGGCATGACGCTGCTGAAGAATCCGTGGGGTACTGGCTTGTTTGGCGCCGCGTTTTTCAGCATTACCGGCTTGCATCTTCTGCACGTGACCTGCGGAGTGATTGCGCTCGTAGTAGTTGCCATCCGCTACCAGGGCGGCCGCTACAACGCCGACGATCTGGAAGTTACCGGTCTTTACTGGCACTTTGTGGACCTGGTTTGGATGTTCGTCGTGCCGCTGGTCTACCTGTTGAACCTTTCGCACTAACCCGGAACAGGAGCAAAACCATGGCTATGGCCGAAACACATAAGAGTGGCACCAGCAGGTATGTGGTGGTGTATATTTTCATTCTTGCCATCGCGGCTCTGCAATTTGTGATCGCATATTCGAATATTACAGCGCCGCAGATGTTCGGACGGATGCTGTTTCTGGCGGTGGTCGAGGCCACACTGGCACTTTTGTTTTTCATGCACTTGTCCGACAATCACGGCCTCCTGTGGTTTGTCGTGATTTTTACGGTCTTCGTGCTGCTGGCGATGCAGTATGGGTGGACAGACAGCTTTCGCGAGTTGCTCGGTGCTCCCTGGTCAAACTATACAAAGTATTAACGAGCGCAGGCGCTGTATTCGCGCAAAGGATCATGAAGTTTCAAAGTTCAATCCGACTCATGGGCATTGCGTTCGCGGCATTCTTCGTTCTGCTGCTGCCTCTGCCTGCCTTTTCCCAAAACTGTGCGCTTTGCTATACTCAGGCGTCTTCCGCCGGGGCGAGGATGATCGAGGCTTTACGCAGTGGCATTTTGATCATGGTGATTCCTCCGACGTTGGGATCCATTGGTATGGTTTTCATTGTGCGTAAAAGGAATAATCGGTTTAAGCGCGACAAGTCCGCGGTAGAAGACTGGTAAAATGGCGACCACTAATCTAATGGCAAATTCCATCTCTCCGCAGGCGCTAACTTCCACGCTTCGGGATTACTACACGCTGACCAAGCCCGAAGTAAACCTGCTTATTCTGATGACCACCTCGGCGGGATATTACCTGGCTTCCCGGGGACCATTCAGGATCGCAGGTTTGGTGAACACGCTGATCGGCACGCTCCTCGTTGCCAGCGGAACGGCAACGATCAATCAATGGATGGAACGGGTCTGGGACGGTCAAATGCGTCGCACCGCCAACCGGCCTCTGCCCTCGGGACGAATTAGCTCTCGCGAAGCATTTTTGTTTGGCATGTTGTTGAGCGTCGCTGGAGGCCTGTACCTCGCGATTACAGTGAACCTGTTATCGGCTTTTCTTGCAGTCTCGACGCTGCTGTCGTACCTCCTCATCTATACGCCGTTGAAGAGGAAGACTCCGCTTTGCACGCTACTCGGAGCGTTCCCAGGGGCTATGCCGACTCTGATCGGATGGGCTGGGGCGTCCGCCAGCATCGACCGGCAAGCCTGGTACCTTTTTGCGATTCTTTTCCTCTGGCAGTTCCCACATTTTCTGGCGATTGCGTTGATGTACCGCGACGATTACACTCGCGCCGGCTACAAGATGCTGCCCGACTTTGATCTCGACTCTCGTTTCACTCGGGCTGAGATTGCGGGGTTCACCGTGATCCTGGTGCTCGCAACCATGCTGCCCTTAGTGGATCGCGCTGGCGTATGGTATTGGGCTGGCATGTCCCTGGCCGGGGCGTTCCTGTTTTACCACGTGGGCAAACTCACGACATCAGGCTCAAAAGTGCTGGCAAGTCGCGTCCTTCACGCATCGGTCCTGTATCTTCCGGTGGTTCTCGGGATTATGGTGTTCTGGAAGCCGTAAAGTTTCGGGCAGCGCTGTAGTTTTTCACTTGTGTCTTGGAAATCATCTCTCGCGGGTTTTACGTCTCCCGGTCACAGGTCTCTCCGAATAGCTTTAGCCATAACGGTCGCGATCCTGTTCGCGGGCAAACCCGTTATCGCGCAAGCTCCAGCTAAGCGATCGCAGACCTTACGCACACTGCCCCTGACGAGCTTCTACGACACTCCCCATCCATTGCCTGTTGGTAAACCGGGGGAACTGATCCGATCGGAACCGTTCGAGGAATACGAACTGCCCCCCGAGGTGTCTGCGGTTCGGATTCTCTATCACTCGCGTTCCGCCACCGGGGATGACGTGGCGGCATCGGGAGTGGTTCTTACTCCCCGCGAGGGAAAGCCTCCTGCCGGCGGTTGGCCGGTTATTGCGTGGGCGCACGGGGCCGACGGCGTGGGTCGAGCGTGCGCCCCCTCGCTGATGAGAAATTTAGGTCACGGACCGTTCCTCTCCATGTATGTAAATCTCGGATATGCCGTAGTCGCCACAGATTACACCGGGCTGGGAACCAATTTCCGAAACGCATTTCTGGACGCTCAATCCAATGCGACCGACTTGATCGGCTCAATCTCTGCAGCCCGCGCCGCCGTGCCACAGCTTGCGACGAAGTGGATTGTCATGGGCGAGGACGATGGAAGTTTAGCGGCCGTCGCCGTGGCCGAGAAGCAGAGTGAGATCCGTGATGCAGGATTCCTCGGCAGTATCGCGATTTCTGGCTTGGCGGACGCAAAAGGTCTATACGTGAAGTCCTCGCAGGAGCCTTCCAGCAGCATGTTCGCGTTGCTGGCTTATGGGGTCAAGACGGTGTATCCGAAGTTTCAAGTGAGCGACATGTTGACCGAAAAAGGGCGCGTACTTTATCAGCTGATCGACCAGAACTGCGGAGAGGCACCAGCGATGGGGCAGCTTCCGCCGGCTGAAATCCTTAAACCGGGGTGGGAAAACAATGAATTTGTTAAACAATATTTCATGAGAAACAGCCTTGGCCAGACTCGCGCAAGTGGCGCGATCCTGGTAATCAACGCCAACGCCGATCGCGCAGTTCCCGTAACCGTGACTGCACCGGTGATCGCTCGCTTGTGCAAACAAGGTGACCGGGTCCAGTGGGAAAGATATACCGATCTCGACCCTGGGCGCGTAATTGGCGACTCGGCAAGGGACCAGATTACTTGGATCGAAGCGCGCTTTGCCGGCCGATCGGCCCCAACGAACTGCCCTTGAGCGATTCCGCGGCCCTCGCCGCAAAAAAGTATTTCGCAGCGCGCACTCACAGGTTCCAAGACGCGATGGCAAGTATTGGTCCTTCTGTCAGGGCTGCGCAGCAGAGTTCTGCTGCCGGAGCGTGTACACAAACTGCTGGATCTCCCTCCGCTCGCGCTCGCTTTCCTCGGCCGTTTTCTTCGACAGCTGCTCGTAGATTTGCAGCTCGGCTTGCGCTTTCAACTTTTCTCCAGCATGGCTGTAGAGCTGCCCAAGGCGATAATGCGCCTCTGCCAATTGAGGACTGGCTTGGATCGCTTTTTGATAGGCAGAGATTGCCTCGGGAGTCACGGCCTGCCGGGAATAGAGAATACCGAGTTGCAGGTAGGCGGCTGCGAGCTTGGGATCGAGGCGCACGGCTTTCTCCAGCAAAGACTCCACTTGCGCCAATTTGTCGACGTCCCCCTCCTGCATCGAAAGACTCAGCGCGTAATAATAGTTGGCCATTGCATTTTCAGGTTGGAGCCTTAGAAATCGTCCCAGCCTCTCTACGACGCAGTCTGACTGCATAGAGTCGACACTTTGCATTTTGCCAAGAAAGAGGTAGGGGTTAGGGTCGTTGGGATTTAAGTCGGACGCTTCGCAGAGACTCCGGGCGGCCTGGTCGTAAACACCGCGAGCGTACCAGGCGACGCCGAGCCCGGCCAGCATGCGAGTGGAACGCGGGAACAAACGATTTCCCTGTACAAAAACCTCGATGGCCGGCTCGAACGCGCGATGGATCAGCAGATCGGCTCCCCAGTCAAAGAGGTTGGGTTCGCTCGGATCCAGTTCAGCCGCACGCTGGTAATCGCGAACCGCTTCGAGAGGATCGTCCGATCTCTCTTCGATGTTGCCCAGCAAATGATAAAGTTCGGCTTGCTGCCGCACCGCTTCGTTTGGCCTGGCCAGCAAGGTTCGAGCCTCCGCCTGAGCTCGTTCGTATTGACCTGCGTCGGCATGGGCCAGCGCGAGTTCGTAAGCGTTTTCGTAGTCGGCGGGGTTGAGTTGAGAAGCTCGTTCGAGATACTGCAGTGCTTCCCGAGCATTCCCCTCGTCGACCAGTATTTTTCCGAGCCGGTAATTCACCTCGAAGTCTCCAGGTTCGTGTTCAGCCTGCGTACGCAGAGACTTTTCCTCTGTGTTGCTTAACGAAGCCGTGCTTAACGAAGGAGCGGACGTTTGGGAGCTGCTGGATTCCGTTTTTGCCACCGGGCTCCTGAGCGAAGCGGTTTCCTTGGCCAGCGCTTCCGTGGTCCGTAAAGCGGTATTGGAACCGTGCCCGCCGGGATTCATGGCTTCGGTGACGCCCGCCACTGTGAACTGGGGCTCATCGAAATACTGAGGCTTTTCCGCGTCGGAGGTTCCCGACGATGTGCCTGGTGAATTCTGCGGCGTAGAAATAGTCGAAGGCTGAAGGGTCAGATCAATCCTCTTCGTCTCTTTCGGCCCAACTGCGCCGGGGCCGAAGCTCGCGACAACGTACCCCGCCATCTCTGCTCGTAGCTTATAGACCCCAGCGCCAAGCGCAGAAAATCTGTAGCTACCCCCTGAATCCGTGCGGACAGTCAGAATTTGCGCCCCGTCCTTCTGCAGGTAAACGGTAGCATCCGCGATCGGACGGCCGCTCGAATCGCGCACAGAACCCCGCAAGATGGCGGAGCCCGCTTGATCCTGCGACTGCGCCTGAACTGGTTGTTCCTGAATCAGAAATACTACGAGACACGCAATCAACGCCACCGCGCAACTTGCATGACGAGTTCCAGCGCGTTCGGGCTGGCATACGCTTATGCGGAATCGGCCCATGAAATCATCACGCATCGGGAGGGCAAAATAACATCGATCTTGCGTTCGCCATTCTAGATGCCGGAAGCACGATCCGCAATCGACTTATAATATCCATCGGCTTGCCTGAGGTGAAAATGAAATTCCGCCAACGCTACTTACTAACGACTGCGGTTCTGCTGACATGCGCCATATCGTGGGGACAAAAGCGAAAGATCATTATCGACCAGGATGGGGCCGGGCCCGCTGGAACCGACCAGCAATCGATCTTGTTGTTGATCCAGTCTCCGCAAACAGAAGTGTTGGGCATCACGATTGTGACCGGCGATCAGTGGCTTAAGGCCGAAATTGCGCACACCTTGCGCATGCTCGAAATCATCGGACGAACCGACATCCCGGTCGTGTCGGGAGCGGAGTACCCACTGGTGCGTAGAAAAGAGGACACGGAGCTTTGGGAGCAACGCTACGGCTCGGTAGCGTGGCTTGGAGCGTGGACGCCGCGGTTCTATCATCCGCCAGACGACCTGGGAGACATGCCGGAAGGCAAGCCAACGACCAAGCCCGCCGACGAAGACGCAGCCCACTTTTTGATTCGCATGGTCCACAGATTCCCCCACGAAATAACGATTTATGAAGGCGGCCCAATGACGAACCTTGCGTTAGCCATGTCGATCGACCCTGAATTTGTGGGGATGGCCAAGGAGTTGGTGTTCATGGGCGCCAGCATGAATCCGCAAACCACCGATCCTGAGTTCGTCGACACTCCGCGGCGCGAATTCAATCTCTGGTTTGATCCCGAAGCGGCTCACGTTGTGTTGCATGCCCCGTGGAAGAAGATCGTCTGCACCCCGGTCGATATTTCCGTAAAGACCAGACTGACTTCCGAACTGATCGACCGGGTTAAGGCCGGCAACTCTCCGGCTGCGCGCTATATCGGCCAATACACCCACCTGCACGGCGAATACAACTTTCTATGGGACGAGCTGGCCGCTGCTGCCTGGCTGGACCCAAGCTTAATCACAAAAAAAGAAGCGCGCTTCATCGATGTCAATCTCGACAAAGGCTACAGCTACGGCGATACGGTGAGTTGGAGCGATTGGAACAAACCCAAGATCGAACTCCAGCCCATCGAAGTGCAGGATGACTTGGACACCGAGAGGTTCTACAAGATGTTCGTGGACCTGCTAACCGCTCCGACGCCACCGAAGTAGCAGATGGCGAGATATTCGGTCGACGCTAAATCGCCGGTTTAGAATCCTGGCGGGCGTTCGCCCACCACACCAAAGCTCCGTTCCAGCGCCAGCCCGGCGCTTGCCAGCGTACCCTCGTCAAAAAGCCGCCCGATCAATGTCACGCCGTGAGGCACGCGGCGCGGCGGAGAGAATGATGGAAGCGGCATGCTTGGGTCCGGCGCCCAATCGCTGCGGGCTCGCGACACCTCAACAAAACCCGCACGAAGTGTTAATGACGGATGCCCGGTGAAGTTTGTGATGGTGAGCATTTCGTCGCGCAGCGATGGCACCAGAAGCAAATCGACTTGCGAGAAGACACGCGCCATCTCCTCCGCTACTTTGCGGCGGAGGCGGTCGGCCTGCACGAAGTCAACGGCGGAGAGAAACCTGGCCTCGCGAAAAATGTTAGGCCATGCGTCCGGCGTCTGCATTCGAAGTTGATCCATCCCACCGTTGAGTCCAAGTTCCTCAAAGGCCGCTGCCCCTTCG
>Ga0187871_10003761_pt1 | contig 11627 bp, 9 predicted proteins | sample June2016WEW_16_1_FD_132988 | JGI IMG/M metagenome (GOLD analysis project Ga0187871, IMG submission 132988) | Peatland microbial communities from SPRUCE experiment site at the Marcell Experimental Forest, Minnesota, USA - June2016WEW_16_10 | ecosystem: Environmental > Terrestrial > Soil >...
ACCTGGACCTGGAAGTCACCGAGAGCGTGCTGATGCAGGATATCCGGGAAACCGCCCGGCAGCTCCGCGAACTGAAGAAACTCGGCGTCAGCGTCTCCTTGGACGACTTCGGCACCGGGTATTCCTCTTTAAGCTATCTGGAGGAACTGCCCATCGACAATCTGAAAATCGACCGGAAGTTCGTGCAGCGGATGAACGGCGCGGATAACACGCGCACGCTGGTGCAATCGATCGTGGGTCTGGCGCACGGATTGGGCATGCGGGCCGTGGCCGAGGGCGTGGAAACCGGAGAACAACTCGCCCAACTGAAAGCCATGGGATGCGACCGGGCGCAAAGCTTCATGCTGGCGGGGCCGGCTCCGGCGCTGTGCATTCAGGCGCTGCTGGCCGCCAGAATGTGAATCCTGTGAGTGGGGCAGGCTCGCAGCCTGCGCGGGCCTCGCAGGCCCGCTCCGCGGGGCTTTGCGGGGCTAATTAACGCCATAACGGAGAGCTAGAAGACGCCCTACTCGTTCGCGCTCCTTGAATCGACCCACCCTTAGAATTCGCAGGCCGGCCGCAGGTAGGCGCTTTCCCGCAAGGCATTGTTCGGCCAGCTTGACGCATTTCCCAGATCTGTGGGCTTGGGGTATGGCTACTTCTTCTTCCCCTGCGCGGCGACGGCCTCCATGGCGGCCTTCACCTTCTCCGGATCGCCTAAGTAGTAACTGCGCAGCGGCTTCAAATCGTCGGCGAGCTCATACACCAGCGGCATGCCGGTGGGGATATTCATGCCCACGATGGCCTGCTCGGAGACATCGTCGAGATACTTGACCAGCGCGCGCAAGCTGTTGCCGTGCGCGGCGATCAACACCCGCTTACCATCGCGCACCGCGGGCGCGATGGTCGAGTGCCAGTAGGGCAGGAAGCGATTCACGGTGTCTTTCAGGCACTCGGTGAGCGGCAGCTCCTGCGCGGTTAGGCGCTGGTAGCGCGGGTCGTGCCCGGGATAGCGTTCATCGTCCGGTGTCAGGGCGGGCGGCGGAACGTCGTAACTGCGCCGCCAGATCTTCACCTGGTCCTCGCCGAATTTGGCCGCCGTCTCGGATTTGTTGAGACCTTGCAGCGCGCCGTAGTGGCGCTCGTTCAACCGCCAAGAACGGTGCACGGAAATCCACATCAGGTCCAACCCGTCGAGCGTCATCCACAGCGTGCGGATGGCGCGTTTGAGCACCGAAGTGTAGGCCACGTCGAAGGTGTAGCCTTCGGCCTTCAGCGCGATGCCCGCTTCGTGGGCTTCCTGGCGTCCCTTCTCGGAAAGGTCCACATCGGTCCAGCCGGTGAAGCGGTTCTCTTTGTTCCAGTCGCTTTCGCCGTGACGGAGCAATACGAGTTTGTGCATACGCGGCGGTCCTAGCGGCGAAACGCCTTGCGCCCGGCAAACTGCGCGGCGGCGCCCAGGTTTTCTTCAATCCGCAGCAACTGGTTGTACTTGGCGATGCGGTCCGTGCGGCTGGCCGACCCCGTCTTGATCTGGCCCGCGTTGGTGGCCACCACCAGGTCCGCGATGAACGGATCTTCGGTCTCGCCGGAGCGATGCGAAACCACCGCGGTGTAATTCGCGGCCGCCGCCATGTGCATGGTCTGCAGCGTCTCCGTCACCGTGCCGATCTGGTTGAGCTTGATCAGAATCGAATTGGCGATGCCGCGCTCGATGCCGCGCGCAAAGATCTCCGGATTGGTCACGAAAATATCGTCCGCGACGAGCTGGATCTTGCCGCCCAAAGCGTCCGTGAGCGCCTGCCAGCCATCCCAATCTTCTTCCGACATGCCGTCTTCGAGCGAAATGATGGCGGGATATTGACGCACCCAATCGGCCCAGAATTCCACCATCTGGTCCGAAGTGCGCTCGCTCTTGTCCGACTTCTTGAAGACGTATTTGCCATCCTGATAGAACTCGCTGGAGGCGGGATCGATGCAGATGCCGACATTCTCCCCGGGTTTGTATCCGGCTTGCGTGATACCTTCGAGCAGCACCTCCAGCGCTTCCACGTTGGATTTCAGATTGGGCGCGAAGCCGCCTTCATCACCCACGGCGGTGGAGTATCCGCGCTTCTTCAGCACCTTCTTCAGGGTATGGAAAACCTCCACGCCCATGCGGATCGCTTCGGAAAACTTCGTGGCGCCGTAGGGCGCGATCATGAACTCCTGCACATCCACGGAATTGTCGGCGTGCGCTCCGCCGTTGAGCACGTTCATCATGGGCACGGGCAGCAGGCGTGCGCCCGCGCCGCCCAGATAACGGTACAGCGGCGTGTGCTCCGAGGCGGCCGCGGCGCGTGCGGCAGCCATGGATACGGCCAGAATGGCGTTGGCGCCCAGGCGGCCCTTGTTCGGCGTGCCATCCAGCTCGATCATGAGGCGATCGATTTCAGCCTGCTGCGTGGCGTCCTTGCCATGCACGGCTTGGGCGATCTCGCCATTCACATGGCTGACGGCGGATTGCGTGCCCTTTCCCAGATAGCGCGTTCTGTCGCCGTCGCGGAGTTCCACGGCTTCGTGTTCTCCAGTGGAGGCGCCGGAGGGCACAGCCGCCCTGCCCATGCTGCCGCTGGCCAGGTGAACATCCGCTTCCACGGTGGGGTTGCCACGCGAATCGAGGATTTCCCGGCCTGTTACTCGAACAATAGTGGTCATAAGGTTTGAAATTATAGGGTAGCAGAAAGCTCTGAGCTTGCCGATACGCCGCGGTGTGACAGAATGGCAATATAAGGTAAAGAAATGCCCAATTCCACATGGCGCGCCATCCCGATTGCGGCCGTTTCGATGGCAGGCGCCCTCTTCGCCGTCAAGCCCGCGGATGCTCCGCGGGTGACGTTCTCCAAAGACGTGGCGCCGGTGCTGCGGAAGCATTGCCAGGCCTGCCATCGTCCGGGAGAAGCCGCGCCGTTTTCCCTGCTGACCTACCAGCAGGCGCGCCCTTGGGCCAAGGCGATGAAGGAAGCGGTGCTGTTGAAGAAGATGCCGCCCTGGTTCGCCGATCCGCACTATGGCAAGTTTTCAAACGACCGCTCGCTGGCGCAGAGCGATGTGGATACGCTGGTGGCCTGGGCGGATGGCGGCGCGCCGGAAGGCGACGCGCGGGATTTGCCGCCGCCGCCGGCTTATGCGGAGGGTTGGTCCATTCCCAAGCCGGATGTGGTGTTCGAGTTTCCGCGGGCGTTTGAGATTCCCGCGACAGGCACCCTCGAATATCAGAAGGCCATCGTGCCTTCCGGGTTCACGGAAGACAAGTGGGTGCAGTTCGCCGAGGCGCGGCCCGACGATCGCGCGCACATCCACCATATGATTTTGTATGTGCGCGAACCGGGTTCGCATTGGCTGCGGGGTGAGCCGGCGGGCGTATTCTTCGTGGCGCCGAAAGTGACTGACGACCGCACCGATACCAGCGCCTTGCCGAGCGATTTCCTGGTGGGCTACGCGCCGGGACAGCCGCCGGAAACCCTGGAGCCCGGCCAAGGCAAGCTCGTCAAAGCCGGTTCGGATTTCGTTTTGGAGATCCATTACACAACCAACGGCAAGGCCGGCACGGACCGCAGCAAATTCGGCCTGGTGTTTGCGAAGGAACGGCCGCACACGCGCGTGCTGACGCTTTCCGCCACGAACGGAAAATTCAAGATTCCTCCGGGGGACCCGAATTTCCGCGTGGACGCCGAATTCGAAACCGGCGCCACCGTGAAGCTGGCCAGCCTGCATCCGCACATGCATGGGCGCGGCAAGGATTTCGAATATCGCATCGTGTATCCGGCGGGCGGGACGCAAACAATTCTGCGGGTGCCGCGTTACGACTGGCATTGGCAGCTTTGGTACAACCTGGCCGCGCCTATGGTGCTGCCGAAAGGCGCGCGCATCGCCTGCACCGCGCACTTCGACAATTCGGCAAACAATCCGGACAACGCGGATTCAAGCAAGGAAGTGACCTGGGGCGATCAGAGCTGGGACGAGATGATGGTGGGCTTTTTCAATTTGGAATTTCCCGCCGATATGCCGGTCGAACAAATCCTGCAACATACGGCGCCGGCGAGGAAGAAGCTGCTGGCCATCGGCGAGGAGAAAGGCTACCGGCATGAAGCCGTTTCCCACGCGCTGGCGACCATCGAACGTCTGGGCCGGGAGAGCGGGCTTTGGGACACCACGCTCCGTACCGACACCGAGGCGCTCACCAAGACGAAACTGGAGTACAACGCTCCCAACCTGAATCACTTCGATGCCGTGCTGTTTTACACCGGCGGAAATCTGGAGATGGACGACCGGCAAAAGGCCGATTTCCTCTCGTTCATCCACGACGACGGCAAGGGCTTCATCGGCGTCCACAGCGCCACCATCACGTTCACGAATTGGCCGGAATACGGCGAGATGATCGGCGGCTATTTCGACGAACATCCATGGGGCACTTTCAATGCGCCGATCGTTGTGGAAGATCCAGCCTTTCCCGGAATGAGTCAATGGCCGGCCTCGTTCGCGCTGCGGGACGAGATTTACCAGATGCGGAACTATTCGCGCGACAAGCTGCGCGTGCTGCTGCGGCTGGATGCGGACAAGCTGGATCTGGCCAACAAGAACGTCCACCGCACGGACCGCGATTTCGCCGTGGCGTGGGCGAAAACATACGGCATGGGACGGGTGTTCTACTCCACGCTCGGGCATCCGGTGGAGAATTGGGACCGCCCCGATGTGCAGAAGATGTACGTCGAGGCGATCAAGTGGGCCATGAAGCTGGAAGACGCCGACGTGACGCCGCGGCCGTTGGGGCGGCAGCCGTGACGCGCCGGACGTTCGCCGGTGTGGCCGTTGCGGGAGTGCGCTTGCGCGCCGCCGGCACGCTGAAGATCGGGATCGGGACATACAGCTATCACAGTCTCTCGATGGAAGCGACGATCGTCGAGTTGCAGGCGCTCGGCATCCAGGAGATTGAAATGTCGCGCGGCGAGTTCATGCTGCTGTCGCATCCGGGCGAGGAACGCTTCCGCCGCGCGCGAATACTGTTTGAAAAGGCGCGGATACGTTGCGTGTCCTATTACGCAGCGACCATCCACGACGAGCCGGAACTGGATTTGGCGATCCGTTTCGCGAAGCTGCTGGGTGCCGGAAACATCACCGGCGATGCCACCGGTGGCGCGCTGCTGAAGCGCATCGACGAACGCTGCACGCAGGCCGGGCTGACCTTCGGCATCCACAACCATTTTTTCAAGACGAAGTTCGCGTACGAAAGCCCGGAAGACGTGCTGCGGGCGCTGACCGGGCTGTCGAAGACCGTCGGCGCGACGGCGGATGTGGGCCAGTTCGCCTCTTGCGGATACGACACGGTGGACGCGGTGCGGAAGCTCGGGCCGTATTTGAAGCTGGTGCATCTGAAAGATATCGCCGCGGCCGGCGCCGAAGACAACGTGCTGCTCGGGCGGGGGATCGCTAAGATCCCCGAAGTCATCCGGGAACTGCACAAACTCGACTTCCGCGGACTGATGGCGATTGAGTACGAAAAGGAAGGTCCGGTAGAAGAAGACCTGCGAAAGGAGGTTGCCTATGCGCGGAAGTTGGCGTGAAGTGGGGCAGACCTCCAGGTCTGCGCGGGTCCTCCAGGACCCGCTCGGGCCGGCGTGGACGCCGGCCGCGGGACTGGAGTCCCGCCCCACAGTTTTGTTGCTGACTATTGCGCTTCTGGCATGCGGATTGCGCGCCGGCACCCACCCCATACTTCCCATCGGTTCCCCCGCGCCCGACTTTGCGCTCCCCGGGGTCGACGGCCGGCTACACCGCCTGGCCGACTACGCGGCCAGTCCGGTCCTGGCGATCGTCTTCACCTGCAACCACTGCCCCATCGCGCAACTGTACGAGCAGCGCATTCAGCGCCTCTACGACGATTATCGCGAGAAGGGCGTGGCCGTGGTCGCCATCCAGCCGAACGCGCCGGAAGCTCTGCGAATTGACGAACTGGATTCCTCGGATATGAGCGACACCCTCGCGGAAATGAAGATCCGCACCGCGTACAAGCATCTGACGTACCCATATCTTTACGACGGCGAGACGCAGGCAGTCGCGCGGGCGTATGGTCCGCAGGCCACGCCGCATGTGTTCGTATTCGACCGCGACCGGCGCTTGCGTTATGAAGGCCGCGTGGATAGCAGCTACCGCCTGGAATTGGTGAAGACGCAGGACGCGCGCAATGCCATCGATGCGCTGCTGGCGGGCAAGCCGGTCGAGGTCGCCCACACGGGCGTCTTCGGTTGCTCGACCAAGTGGAAAGAGAAAGAGGCCGAGAAGTTGGAGGCGCTCCGCAAGCTGGAAGAAAAACCCGTGAGTCTGGAGTTGGCCTCGGCCGGCGACTTGCGGAATCTTCGCGCAAACCCGGCGAAGAAGCTGACGCTGGTGAGCCTCTGGAGCACCCGTTGCGATGTGTGCGCCAAGCAGTTCGCCGGCCTCCAGGATACTTACCGGATGTACAGTGTGCGCGGCCTCGATCTGGTCACCGTGGCAACGGATTCTCCCGACGCGCGCGCCGCCGTTAAGCAAATGCTCGAAAGGCAGCACGCCACCAGCCGGAACCTGCTGTGCGCACCCGCGGGCGCCTTCGATTCGGAATGGGACTCATCCGTGCCGTACACTGCCTTGATTACTCCCGATGGAAAAATAGTTTACCGGAAGCTCGGCGCGGTGGATCTATTGGATCTGCGGCGCACGATCCTGGCGAACTTCGATTGGGAATACGAAGGCTTCAGTCAATATTGGGCGCGGTGACGGTCCAGCCGCCATGCGATAGACGAGCAAGATGTGGGGCGGCCCTTGTGGTGGCATAGGCTTCAGCCTGTGGAGATTGGCCATTTCACTGGATCGGCACTCGTGGCGCAGGCACTCGTGCCTGTCTCCATGGGCCGCGGCGGCCCACCAAATGCGCATGAAAGCCGAGTTGTGGGGCAGGCTCGCAGCCGGCTCGTAGCCTGCGGCGGCCTCGCAGGCCGCCCGGCCGTATTCTCAGTCGCCTAACGGAGGCTTTCGATGCTGCCGCGCTGACACTCTTGTCAGCGTGCGCCACGAGGGCCGATCGGCAGCCTGCTGCGGGCAGAAGCCATCGCCAGAGCCGGAGTCAGAAGTCGGAAGTCAGAGCGGCGCTGGCGGCTTCCGGCCTCTGGCTTCCGTCTTCCGCCTCCCGGCTTGGCACCACTACGATTCCGGAATCGGTCACGGTGTAGCCGCGGGCGCGGTCGTCCTCTTCGTCATAACCGATCACGCTCGATTCCGGAATCTCGACGCCCGTGTCGATGATGGCGCGCCGGATCCGGCTGTTGCGCCCGATCTTGACGTTGGGCATCAGAATCGAATATTCGACTTCGCAATAACTGTTGACGCGCACGCCGGTGGAGAGCACGCTACGGACCACGCGGCCGCCGGAGACGATGCAGCCGGCGGCGACGATGGAATCCACGGCCACGCCCATACGGCGGCCTTCCTGCGCGAAAACGAACTTGGCGGGCGGCGCCTGCACCATGCGCGTGCGGATGGGCCAGTTGTGGTCGTATAAATTGAACTCGGGCGACACAGCGACCAAATCCATGTTGGCGTCGTAAAACGCATCGATGGTGCCGACATCCCGCCAGTAGCGCGCCTGCTTGTCGTTGATGTCCCGGAAGTCATAAGCAATCACGCGGGTCCGGTCGAGCGCGCCGGGAATCACGTCCTTGCCGAAATCGTGCGCGGAGGCCGAATTCTGCGCGTCTTCCTGCAACAGGCGCAACAGAACATCGGTATTGAAAACGTAGATTCCCATGGAAGCGCTGACCATCTCCGGATTGAAAACCGAACGCATCGCGTCCCCCTGTTTCGGCTTTTCCTCGAACCCCACGATGCGGTGGTCTCGCTCGATCTCGGCGACGCCGAAATGTTCGGCTTCCGTCGGCGAAACCTGGAGCGTGGCGATGGTGATGTCGGCGTGGTGCAGGTGGTGCCAGTCCACCATCTCGCGATAGTTCATCTTGTAGATGTGGTCGGAGCCCAGGATTAGCGTCAGGTCAGGCTGTTCCGCGGCGATGCTTTGGCTGTTCTGGAAGACCGCGTCCGCCGTGCCCAGGTACCAATCGGCGCGCAGGCGCTTCATGGGGGGAATGGTCTCGATGAACTCGCCGAGCTCGGGCGACAGGATGTTCCAGCCGTCGCGGATATGCCGGATCAGGTCCAGGGATTTGTACTGTGTTAGGATGAAAATTCGTCGAAGGTCCGAATTAATACAGTTCGACAACGTAAAGTCGATGATTCGGTAAACGCCGCCGAAGCACACAGCGGGCTTCGCGGTATCCTGGGTGAGGGGCGATAATCGCTCACCGGCGCCGCCTGCCAACAAAATTGCTAAAACGTTCTCCATAACAGTTAAACTATTGAAAAAAAGATGGTTGCACGCGAGGTTGTCCGGTTGGCACAGCCTTCCTCGTCAATTTGGGCTTGACTTTCTCAGTCAACCACCTTAATGATATCAGTACCTTCTCTGCGAAAGGCGGGAAATCTTGGTCGGGTTTGGAGGTGTAGTTCTAATTGGCGGAAGTAAAGTTACAGGATGGTGAAACGCTCGAAAACGCTCTTCGGCGGTTCAAGCGAAAGGTCCAGCAAGAGGACATCATCAAGGAGGTCAAGCGACACTCCTTCTACTTGAAGCCGGGAGAGAAAAAGCGGGTGAAGCAGGCGTTGGCCCGCAAACGGAACCGGAAAAAGTCACGCCGGGAAGTCGAATAACACGGACGGACAGGTTTCCACCTGTCCGTTCCACAACCCGTTCGAGGAAACCAGGTTGGGGTTATGGCGGAGTTCCAGGATCGGATTCTCAAGTGCTCAGAGTGCGGAGCTGAATTTGTTTTCACAGCGGGAGAACAACACTTCTTCCACGACAAGAATTTCAAGAACGAGCCCAAGCGCTGCAAAGCGTGCAAGAGCAAGCGGCAGGCGGGGCCCGCAGGCGCCGGCAAGGCGGAAACCATGACGGTCTGTTCGCAGTGCGGCCGCGAAACCACGGTGCCGTTCAAACCCACACAGGGGCGTCCGGTATTCTGCCGGGAATGCTTTCTGGGCCGCAAGACGCAGGCGGCCAGCGGATGACTGCTGTGGGGCGGTCCCCTCACAGTCCAGGAGATTCGGCATTCACCCGATGTCGCCTTCGTGGCGCAGGCCTGTGGCCTGCCGGCGGCCTCTCAGGCCGCCAGCGCGCCAGTGCTGCGTAGGCCAAACCACGTCCATTCGCCCGCCACCCCGGCCGTTCCATTGCCCAAACCGACGAAATCTCTAAAAGGCATCGCCGCCAAACGCGGCACCGCCATGTTGGCGTTGACGGGAGCGTCCTTCTGGCAGGAAGAGAGCTACGATCGTCCGGTGCGGAATACGCAGGAGTTTGGGAATTATCGCGGGGCGGCCGGGGGCGCGCCCGAGGACCAGGAGGTCCGCCCCACAATTCACCGGTTATCCAAATGAGTGCGCCGATCCAAGCGGGCCGTGCCGACGCGCTTCACCTCACAATTAAAGTGGTTGTTTATGTTTCCCTCTATTTCGCCGCGGCCTTCGTGCTCGGCCCGCTGCTGTATTGGCTCGGCGGATACATGGTGGGCATCACCACCGCGGGCTTGCTGGCCGCCGTGTTCAGCAATAGTCTGTGCCTGCGGATTTACGCGCAGCGGGGCATCGCCGCCATCGGACTGCAGGGCGATAAAGCCGCTCTGGTGAACTTGGGATTCGGCTGCCTCGGCGGAATGGGAGCGGCCGCGTTGGTGCTAGCCGGCGTTCTGCTCTTCCACGCGGCGCGCCTCGAGAGAGATCCCGGCGGCCCAGCCAGCCTGTCTTCATTGTTTTTTGTTTCCGTACTGCTGCTGTTCGGGTCGGCGGGCGAGGAATTGCTGTTCCGTGGATTCGGCTTTCAGGTCTTGCTGCGCGCGTTGGGCGGCTGGGCCACGGTCCTGCCGGTGGGCGCGATCTTCGCCGCGCTGCATGCGGGCAATCCCCACGCTACCTGGCTGGGCTTGGCGAATACGGCGGGATTCGGCGTACTGTTCGGCTACGCCTTCCTGCGCAGCCATGACCTGTGGCTGCCCATCGGCTTGCATTTCGGGTGGAACTTTACACTTCCGCTTTTCGGCGTCAACGTCAGCGGGCTTACAATAAGATTGACGGGATTCAGCATGCGATGGTCCGCCGGTACGCTTTGGAGCGGCGGCGAGTATGGTCCGGAAGGCAGTATTCTGACCTCGGCCGTACTGTTTCTGCTGTTGGCGTATCTATGGAAAGCCCCATTGCGGCGGCAATCGTCCGCCCTGCTGGACCCGCCCGCCGGTGATGTGACATGCGTGCCTGGACCGCCGTTATCGCCATCTTCGTGACGCCGCTGCTGCCTGCGGCGGACAAACTCACCGAGCAGGATCGCATCGAATTGATGCGCGGCCTGGTGGCGGAATATGCAACTGTGAAGCAGTTGCTGCCGCGCGCCAAGAAGGCTCTGCCCTTCGAAGCCACGGGATCGTTCGACAAGAAGGCGTGGCAAGCGGCCTCCCGGGAATACGGTCCGGCGGGACGCGTCGGAGACCTGGTGCAGATCACCAAGGTGTTCATCGACTCCGACAAATTGGTGCTGCAGATCAACGGCGGGTTCAATGGGGGGCGCAAGTGGTACGACAGCGCACAGATCGGCGGCGGCATGGGCGGAGGCGGCAATATGACTCCTCTGGGCAAGGGCGATTCCAACGCGCCGGGCGGCACCACTCTCGAAATTCTCTTCCATAAACCGCTGGAGCCGATGAAGGCCGCGGAGGTGAAAAAGATGCTGGCGCCGGTGCTGGACTTTGAAAAGCGCAGCGCCACCACCCTGTATGCGGAGGTGCTGCCGCCGGAAGTGCAGACGGCCATCCACGACAAAAAGGTGATCGAGGGCATGGATCGCGACCAGGTGCTGCTGGCGATGGGGCGTCCCAATCACAAATCCCGCGAGGTGAAGGACGGCGTCGAGCTGGAAGATTGGGTTTTCGGCCAACCGCCCGGCAAGATCGTGTTTGTGACGTTTAACGGCAGCAAAGTGATCAAGGTGAAGGAAGAGTACGCGGGGCTGGGCTCGGAAGTGAAGTAGCTTTCAGGTATCGGCTATCAGCTTTCAGCTATCAGCTTTCGGATACGCTGGGCGATCTATCGCTGGGCTTGTTGCGCGAGGCGTAGTGTCTCAGTTTGAATTTCTGAGCGCCAATTCCGTCGGGCAAGTCGCGCGATTAAGCAGGAACGTACGTCAACCGAATCACGTCATCGGCGATTAAATCGCTGGCGACCAGGTGGAGCGGCGGCCGGGGGCCGGCGAAGAATGGCGTGCCACCACCAAGCACGACGGGGCGGAGGTAGAGTTGATACTCATCGATAAGACCGGCATCGGTCAGGCTTTGCGCCAGGACTGGTCCGCCAACTTGAATCTCGCCAGCCAGTTCAGCCTTCAGCCCGCGTATCACCTTCTCGAAGTCATCCGCGACAAGGGTGGCGTTGGGACCAACTGACTTGAGGGAACGCGACACGACCCACTTCGGCTGGCTCCGCCACGCCACCGCGAAGTCGCGATCCTCCGCGTCCCAATCAGGAAGATCTTC
>Ga0187871_10003768_pt1 | contig 11614 bp, 10 predicted proteins | sample June2016WEW_16_1_FD_132988 | JGI IMG/M metagenome (GOLD analysis project Ga0187871, IMG submission 132988) | Peatland microbial communities from SPRUCE experiment site at the Marcell Experimental Forest, Minnesota, USA - June2016WEW_16_10 | ecosystem: Environmental > Terrestrial > Soil >...
GCAAACCATTCTCTATGTGACCGCCGAAATTTTGCGTATCATCGCCATCATGGCGCAGCCGTTCATGCCAGCTTCGATGGAAAAGCTGCTCGACCTCTTAAACGTCCCAGCGAGCGAGCGAACATTCGCCCATGCCGAGATCGCCCAAGGTCTTGTGACAGGATCGTCTTTGCTGGCCCCGATACCGATTTTTCCGCGTTACATCGAAGCGGAGGAAGATCATCTCAAAGAGGTCCCCCGTGCTGATTGACAGTCACTGCCACCTCGATTTCGCTGATTTCGCCGCCGAGCGTGATGCCGTGGTCGAACGCGCCCGCGCCGCTGGGATTAGGCGGATGATCACCATTTCGACGCACACGGAAGCGTTTGATTCGATCAGTCGGCTCAGTGAGACCTATGAAGACGTTTTTTGCACGGTTGGGACGCATCCGCATCACGCGCATGAAGAAGCCGAAGTATCCCTAGATCGTCTTGCCGCGTTGGCGCGCCACCCGAAATGCGTCGGTATCGGCGAAGCCGGGCTCGATTATCATTATGACAAAACGCCGCGAGACATTGCCGCACGGGTTTTCCGCACCCACATCGCGGCCGCCCGGCAAAGCGGGCTCCCAATCGTCATTCATGCCCGCGACGCCGACACCGATGTCGCCGCGATCCTGCAAGACGAAATGGGGAAGGGCGCCTTTAAGGGCCTTCTCCATTGCTTTACCGCATCGGCCCTTCTCGCCGAGACCGCGCTATCTCTAGGGCTTTTTATTTCCTTTTCTGGTGTCTTGACGTTCAAGAATTCGCAGAATTTGCGGGAAATCGCACGCGCTGTGCCAATGGACCGGGTGCTGGTCGAGACCGACGCGCCCTTCTTGGCTCCCGTTCCCTATCGTGGCAAGCGTAACGAGCCGGCCTTCGTCGCGGCCACCGCGAGAACACTGGCTGAGGTGAAGGGCGTTTCGATCCAAACTATCGCCCAGGAAACGAGCGCCAATACGCTGCGCCTGTTCAGTAAAATGCCGCCTCCCGCCCTGGATGCGGAGGCCGCGTGAGCCTTGCCTTCACCATTCTCGGCTGCGGATCCTCCGGAGGGGTTCCGCGGATCGGCCAAGGTTGGGGCGCCTGTGATCCCAACAATCCCAAAAACCGCCGCCGCCGCTGCTCGCTGTTTGTCGAGCGTACCGGCGAAAACGGAGCCAAGACCCAAATTCTCGTCGACATGGGGCCGGATCTCCGCGAACAATTGCTCGGAATAGGGATCGGAAGGCTCGACGCCATACTGCTGACCCACGCGCATGCGGACCATATTCATGGAATCGACGACATCCGGCCTTTGGTCATCCTGGCGCGGCGGAAAATCGATCTTTATATGGATGCCGCCACCGCAGCCATCGTGCGAGGGAACTTCGGTTATATTTTCGAAACGCCGCCGGGCAGCCAATATCCTGCCTTACTGAATGAGCATCGTATTGTAACTGGCAGTTCTATAATTCTAAATGGACCTGGCGGATCCCTGGATGCCATTCCATTTCAGCTGGAACATGGTGAAATTGCCGCGCTTGGCTTTCGCTTCGGCAACGTTGCCTATACGCCCGATCTCAACGCGATCCCCAAGGAGAGCCGCGCTTTTCTCGAAGGTCTGGACCTCTGGATCGTCGATGCCTTACGTTACACGCCGCATCCCAGCCATTTTTGCTTGTCCGAGACGTTGGACTGGATAGCGCGATTGCATCCTAGACGCGCCGTCCTAACGAATCTTCACACCGATCTCGATTTTGAACGCCTCAGGAACGAATTACCATCTAATGTCGAACCGGCTTTCGATGGCATGAAGCTGCTAGCTTAAGGTTTTTATTGAACAGGAATATTAAATGGTAATTCAATGAATTATCGATGGAATATAACGTTTGAAATTATCTGGTCACACTGCGTGTCAAGTTAGGTTCCATAATATAGATTATGCGAATCCGATGTGCGGCAGAGCCCCTTTCAAATTTGGAGTCTCAAACTGCGCCGATTGGAGTAGCCAAGATGCGAAACAATTGATATGTTTATCGCTCACGGGATTTTCGGCATTTTGACTATTGACCATCAGCGTAATGTTGGGCTGGCACCTTGCGGGAGCTGGCCTTTTGGCGTGCGTGCAGCTACAGTTGCGCACTCTTTCGAAGTATGGTCGGTTTCAAGATTGGCGGGATGACTGCCAGGTCCTCTTTGCTGCGATGAGCCCGTGTGGGCCAAGGGATGGCGTGGAAAACTTGAGTTATGGCAAAAGTTGAAACGCTAAAGGTGTGAGACGAGCAGGCATATCATGAGCAAAGGTAGAGATTTCCGGGGACCTAAAAAGCGCGGTTTCGACGATGATGGGCCATCGCCCTATGATTCGCCGAGGATCCGGACCCCGCGATCGAGTTTCGGGGCTGGAAGCGGGAGCCAGGAAATAGCGGCGCCAAGTGGACCGAGCATCGACGCGGTCGTCAAATGGTTCAAGGGCGATAAAGGTTTCGGCTTCGTCGAGTTAAGCAATGGATCCGGCGACGCGTTCTTACATATCGGTGCACTTCAAGCGGCGGGATATGAGTCAGTGCCCCCCGGCGCGAAGTTGAAGGTCAATGTCAGCAACGGCGTCAAAGGCGCTCAGGTCACGCGGGTCCTGGAGGTTGACACCTCCGGAGCGGCGGAACGGGCTCCTCCGTCGCGCGGATTCGGTGATTCGCCGCGCCCGCAGCGCCGCGCCCCTGATCCTTCCACTGCGGTTTCGATTACCGGGATTGTGAAATGGTTCGATGACCACAAGGGCTTCGGTTTCGTCCAATCCAATGATGGCGGAAAGGATGTTTTTGTTCATATTTCAATCCTTGGCCCGGCGGGTATCCAGAGTCTTGCCGAAGGCCAGCCGGTGACGATGCGGGTCGTCGATACGCCAAAAGGCAGGGAGGCCTTGTCGATTTCACTCGAATAAGCGGCGGGTCGAAGTTCTTCTCGTTGAAATTAAGAGGGATATGGCGATTATCTATTTCCTTCTCACTTGCGGGCCGCGCTGATGCAGCCGTCCCGTGAGGCTAAGCGGCTCGTTGAGATCATGGAGGCTTTGCGCAGTCCGGGGACGGGTTGCGCATGGGACCTCGAACAGACATTCGAGACCATAGTCCCCTATACGATCGAGGAATCTTATGAGATAGCCGACGCCGTTGCGCGCGGCGACATGAATGATTTGAAGGAAGAGCTGGGCGATCTCCTTCTTCAAGTTGTTTTCCAGGCCCGCATTGCCGAGGAGCGCGGACTCTTTGATTTTGGCAGTGTGGTCGAGGCGATTACGCAAAAGATGATCCGGCGTCATCCGCATGTCTTCGGCGCCGTGCGAGGCCTCACGCGGGACGAGGTCAAAGCGCTCTGGGAGAGGATCAAACGGGACGAAAAATCCGCGAAAAGCAGTGCCGATCCCGCCTCGGGAGAGTGCATCCTCGCCGATATTCCGCTTGCCCTGCCTGGCTTAACGCGCGCTGTCAAATTACAGGCCAAGGCCTCAACCGTGGGTTTTGACTGGAATGATGCGCGCCTCGTCATCGAAAAAATTCGCGAGGAAACCGACGAAATCGAAGCCGCGCTCGAGACCGGGGACTCCGCCGCCATCGCGGGGGAAATCGGCGATCTCCTGTTTAGTGCCGCAAATCTCGCCCGCCATGTAAAAGCCGATCCGGAGGCGGCTATCCGCCAGGCCAATGCCAAGTTCGAACGGCGTTTCCGCTACATCGAGGAGGCGTTGGCGCGCGATGGCTTGGCGCCTGGCACTGTCGCATTGGAGGAGATGGAAGCGCTTTGGAATACCGCCAAGTCTCATGTTGAAAACCAAGCCAACCGGTAAGGTCTTCGTGCGGCCATTCCGCATATGACTGAGGCTGCGTTTGCAAAGGCCGTCGAAGCCGTCCGGACGGATCGAAGCACCCCCACCCTTCTCACGCGCACCTTGTGGCGGAGGCGCGGAACTTCCGGCGCAGTGGCTCAGCGCGTTCCGGCGGGACTCGCACCCGCACATGAACGATGCCGTCCGATTCCGTATTTTTGCGCATAACCTCGGCATTTTCATGCAGCCAATTGAGTCCTGCGCCATTGGCCGGATCAAGCGTGACATCGAAGAGAATCCGTCCGTTTGCCAGCCGGGCTTCAATCGCAGCACGGAGGTCTTCGAGGCCCTGCCCCGTCAATGCCGAAACGATGATCGGTTTGTCATACGAAGACAGCTGGGTTCCGGTTCGCGCTGCCGTGAGGCTGGCGTCATCCAAAAGATCGCACTTGTTCCAGACCTCCATGAGGCGGCGGTCATTGGCGGGATCGATTCCAAGACCGGTAAGTATAGCTTCGACGTCGCCCCGCTGCGCTTCGGCGTCTTCATGCGCAATATCGCGGACATGCAAAATGAGATCAGCTTCAAGGACTTCCTCGAGCGTCGCACGGAAGGCCTTGATAAGCATTGTCGGCAAGTCGGAGATAAAGCCAACCGTATCGGACAGAATGACCTGACCGCCATGTGGAAGCGCTACCCTGCGCAAAGTTGGATCGAGGGTCGCAAAAAGCATGTCTTCGGCGACAACCGAGGCCTCCGTCAACCTATTGAAGAGAGTGGATTTTCCCGCGTTCGTATAGCCGACGAGCGCAACAACAGGATAAGGAACCGCGCGGCGGCTCTTGCGGTGTAGGCCACGGGTCCGCTTGACCCCTTCTAGGTCGTGTTCGATTCGGGTCATCCGTTCCTCGATGAGGCGCCGGTCGGCCTCGATCTGGGTTTCGCCGGGGCCACCGAGAAATCCAAAACCGCCACGTTGACGTTCAAGATGGGTCCAAGAGCGAACCAGTCGCGATTTTTGATAGGCAAGATGGGCGAGCTCGACCTGAAGCGCACCTTCCCGCGTGCGAGCCCGGCGGCCAAAAATTTCAAGGATCAAACCAGTGCGATCGATAACCTTGGCCGCAAACGTTTTTTCCAGATTGCGCTGCTGCACCGGCGACAAAACGCAGTCCATGAAGACGAGGTCAATGTCTTTCGCGCTAACCAGAGCCGCAAGCTCGGAAACATTGCCTTTGCCTAGAAAAGTAGCCGGACGAATTTGCGTGATGGGGAGCATTCGTTCCGCGACAACCTCAAGTTCGATCGCGTGGGCAAGTCCACTAGCCTCAAAAAGACGCGCCTCATTCGTGCGCCCGCGCGCCGCTTGGATGGCCCCGCCTGAGGTCGCTTTTTGTCGCGCGCGGTGATCGAGATAAGGGCCAACCACCAAAGCCTGGGTGCGCGCTTCGACACTATGCCGTGAGCCGCCATTTGGTCCGGCTTTCAGTGCCAATTTTCTCCCGTTCGCAAGGGCGCCTATTCCGGCCTCCAGAAGATGGAACCAAAGTCTCCCGCTTGATTATGCAGGATACTCTCGCAAAATCTATCGCTCAAGCAGCGGTTTCAGGCTTTGTGAAATAAATCCTATGGCCCGCTATGCCCGGCTTCATCGCCGGGTTCGAACATCTGAATTGGCTGCCCAGGCATGATCGTCGAGATAGCATGCTTATAGACAAGCTGGGAATGCCCATCGCGGCGCAGCAGAACACAGAAATTATCAAACCAGGTGACGACACCTTGCAATTTCACGCCGTTGACCAGGAAGATTGTAAGAGGCACCTTGTTTTTACGGACAAAATTGAGAAATGTGTCCTGGAGATTTTGTGGCCGCTCTGATCCCATTTTTCAGAATCCTGTTATGTTCTTGGCGCCGTGCCCGGCGCATATTTCTCATTAAAAGAGTTTGGTGCCGTTCGGCTGCGGTAGCCTCATGGAGCGTTTGCGCGCTCGCTTTTACACCATTTACAAGGAGCGCAGGTCCCGAGGGCTCTGTCTCAGTCTCTTTTTTGTGCTTTTTTAGCTTGAAAACAAGCTCGCTAGAAACATCGCCCTCTAAAAGAATGACATAAACATGACAATTTAAAAGTCGTGATCCCGCCGCTTCCGGCACCGGATCATATGAGACCAATATACGACGCCGCAAGCCCCCCTTTGATCGTTGTCATCAAGATTTAAAATTAACTTAAAACACCCTTCACGAAGTTATGAGGAGCGCGCGGCTGTATCATGAAAAATAGCGCGAAATTTCGTTGCCACCGGTCCCGGAGCACCCGTGCCGATAAGCTGCCCATCGATTCGCACAACGGGCATAATGAGTGTTGTCGCCCCAGTGATGAAGGCCTCCCGCGCGGCGAAAGCCTCTTCGAGGCTGAATTTTCTTTCTTCTAGTTTCAGGCCGTACGCGGCGATGATTTCGATCAGCGTTGTTCTTGTAATACCGCGCAGGATGGAATGATCGATCTGACGCGTGACGATACTCCCAGCTTCGCTGACAATCCACGCGTTCGACGCCGCCCCTTCCGTGACCATGCCCTCAGAATCGATAAGCCACGCTTCATAGGCGCCATGCTCCCGCGCGTGCTGGCGCGCAAGAACGTTGGGCAGCAGGGCAATCGACTTGATATCAACCCGTTTCCAACGCAAGTCGGGGAAAGCGATGACGTTAATCCCCATGCGCGCGCTGATCTCACTCTTATCAGGATCGACCTGGCGCGCCGTCACGACCAGGCTCGGACGCACGGACTTTTGCGGAAAGACATGGTCGCGTGGCGACACGCCGCGTGTCACCTGCACATAGATGAAGCCATTCTTGATCCTATTCCTGGCCATAACTTCACGGACCACCACGGCGAGAGCTCCAGCCCGCAGAGGGGCGGCGATTTGCAACTCAGCTAGCGAATAGGCGAGCCGCTCAAAATGTCGTTTCTCGTCGATGAGTGCGCCCCGAAAGACTTCGCACACTTCATAGACGCCATCGGCAAATTGGTAGCCACGGTCTTCGATATGAACCATGGCGTCGCGGTGCAACACATAGCTGCCATTGACATAAGCGATTCTGCTCAAGCGCGCGCTCACGATTTCATGAGAAGAGAAAAAGCCGCGCTTCACTCGTCGCCAGGATCGTGGCCGCCATGAAGCGTGAGGGAGTTTGGCCAAGTCATTTTATGAGAACGTCATGGATATGTGGCAGCGTCATGCCGGTTGCGCGGGAGCTCGTCAAGCTGCTTTCTTGTGCCGAGCCCTGTGCATCCGTCGTCCCACCTTCCTTCCCGCGCCGTTTTTGGCGGCGCGGGCTTTTTTCAAGCGTAAACTCCCGGCGAGCCGCGAGAAGCACTTTCTGAATTTAGCTTTCTGAATTTAGGTGTTCACGCCCGGCGTTTTTCTGGTTATGGTAGCATTAAAACAAAGGTCGTGCTTTCCGTAAGCTTGGCAAAAGAACCTTGGGAGGGTTGAATGCAGACTTCGCGCGGGAAGTTGATAGCCAGCTTCGCGGGGGTAACGCTTTTAGCTGCACTCGCTGTGTTGGCGGTAGCATTCAGTTCCTCCGATACCCCGCCGCCGTTAACCTCCGTTGCTCAGGCGCCAGTTGCTCAGGCGCCTGTAACAGCCGGAAATCCAGCGCCGCTGAAACCCGCCCTGCCCCTTGGCATTTCGTCGCAGCTCTATGCCCTGACTGTGGCGCCGGGTCAGGAGCCAACGGCGCAACTTGCGGCTCTCGGCGATAAATTATTCGACGACAAGCGTCTTTCGGTCGACGACACGGTGGCCTGCAAGACCTGCCACGATCCCACCAAAGGATTTACCGATCACCGCGGTAATAGTGCGACATCGGCGGGCGTTCAAGACAAGCACGGCCAGCGTAACGCGCCAACTATATTGAACGCGATGTTTCAAGCGTCGCAATTCTGGGATGGCCGCTCGCCAACACTCGAGGAACAGGCCAAGCTTCCGATTCTGAACCCGGTCGAAATGGGCCAAAAGACCCCGGAGGATGTCGTCGCCAAGGTCGCCAAGATCCCGGAATATTCAGACGCGTTCAAGACCCTCTTCGGGCGTGAGCCGACGTATGATGATATTGCCGCCGCTATCGCTGCTTTCGAACGGACGAAATATTCCGGAAACGCGCCATTTGATCGCTTCCTGGCTGGGAACCCTCAGGCCATCAGCGACCAAGCCCAACGTGGCTGGGCCTTGTTCCAAGGCAAGGGGCGTTGCAGCTCCTGTCACGCATTCAATGTGGTCTCGCCGCTTTTCTCAGACCAGAAATTTCACAACATCGGGATTGCCGCGCATGTGAAGAACTTTTCCGAGCTAGCCCGCAACGCGCTTGGCATCCTGAAAAGTGGCGATACGAAACAGATCGACGAACTCGCTTTGCAAACGTCCTATTCCGAACTCGGCCGGTTCCTGGTGACAAAGAACCCAGCCGATATTGGCGCCTTCAAGAGCGAGACTCTCCGCAATATCGGAGTGACCGCGCCCTATATGCATGATGGTTCTCTCGCGACTCTCTTCGATGTGCTTGACCATTACAACAAGGGTGGTGTTCCAAATCCCTTCCTCGACGGCGGGATGCAGCGCCTTGCGCTGAGCGAAGCCGAAATCGACGATCTCGTTGCCTTCCTCTTCACGCTCACGGACGACCGCTTCGCCGAATTCAACCAGGCGGAGATGGCCCGGCAAACGGCACTCAAGACCAACCGGCCGCAGCGCGAAACTGAAATCGCCGAAGGCCGGAAGGGAGACCTGGGAGATATCGGGACCAACCCGGATCTGCGCAATCCGGCGTCGATCGGTGCCTTCTAAAACATGATCTTCGATTACCGGGATTTTCCCAAGTGGCCACACGATAAACAAAAGATTGGGAGCGCAAATGTTTCACGTGAAACATTTGCGCCGGGGAGCAAAACCATGGTGCACAAAAGCATCGAGACCAAGCACTACGAGGAACGCGCCTCTTTCTTCGCCGACCTTACCCGGATGGGTCAGCTATCCCGGCGCGGCTTTCTCCATATTGCCGGAGTTTCGGCCGGAATCGCCGCCGCGAAGGGACTGATCGTTCCGCAAAGTTTCCAACTCATCGAGATCGCGCAAGCGGCGGAGTCCGCAGCGCCGCCTTTCACGATCGCCTATGTCTCCGACACGCATCTTTACACACGCAACGTAAACGACCGTTTCGTACGGTCCGCGGTGAAAGCGGTGGAAGACGTCAATGCGCTCGACCCGCAGCCCGACTTTGGGCTCTTCGGCGGCGATCTGGCTCAGCTCGGCCGCCGGGAGGAACTCGATCTTGGTGATCAAATTCTGAAGGACCTCAAGGCTCCACTAAAAATGATGGTCGGCGAGCACGACTGGTTCCTCGATATGGGTGAACATTGGCGGTCCGTGTTCGGCCCCCCTCAATATTCCTTCGACCATAAGGGCGTGCATTTCGTGACCTTAATGAGCGTCCAGGAAAAGGATTTTTGGACCGCCCGTGGCATGACTCCGGAGGAGCGGATGCACACGGTTGCCGGACTCGATAACGGCATCCAATCTCGCTTCGAAGTCGGGCCGGACGGGCGCCAGTGGCTGCAAAACGATCTCGCAGGGGTGGACAAAAAAACGCCGATCGTGATCTTCTCCCACTCGCCACTTTACAAATATTATCGCAATTGGAACTTCTGGACCGATGACGCCGACGAAGTTCAGGCGATCCTTTCCAAATTCGATACGGTGTCCGTCATTCACGGCCACACCCACCAGCTTCTCCTGAACCACATCGGCAATATCAGCTTCTATGGGCTCCTCTCGACCGCGTGGCCTTGGCCCTATGCCCCCGAGGGTCTGCCGAAGCTCACCGTTCAGATGAACCGCGCCGATCCCTTCAACGCTTTCGACGGCTGCGGCGACGGTCAGCTCAACGTTCTGGCCTCGGGCATGATCGACAAGGTCTACAATCTTTGGAACCGAAACCCCGTCACCGTGCGGGCAAATTATCTTTCGTCGAGCGGCGCCAAGGATCGGCCGGCCGCGACGACGCTTTCCAGCTATTGAGGGAGACGATCTCATGCGCCTTTCCCGCAATCTCGCACTCGCTTTCTCGCTTGCCGCGGGACCTGTCTTGGCCGGAAACGATCCGCCGCGCCATCAGCTGCCGCCTTCCCCAGACGGTAATTTGGTTGTCGGACTCTGCGACGGCGAAACTTCGATCGAGGTCAAAGACGTCAAACCAGGCGATCAATTGACGCGCGAGCAAGGTCAGCAAATCGCAGACGCGCTCATGAAGGAATGGCGGAGCAAACATCCCGATGCCGAATGGGTTGTCGCAGCGGCCGAAGCGCCGGCCCCGGCCCAGCAGCCTGGCGCTGGCGCTCCCGCCGGGAGTCAGTTCCAAACCTACGGCGCCTTTACTGAGCGTGACCAGCAGATCTGGAAAGAATCGACCGATCGTCTCGTTGCGGAAGGCAAACGCATTTTTCATGATGACAAGGCGCTCGGCGGCACCAATGCTGTCTCCTGTGACATGTGCCATCCGGACGGGTCCAATACGCATCCTGAAACTTATCCCAAATTCCAGGTGCAGTTGGGGCGGGTTGCCCTGCTCCGCGACATGATCAACTGGTGCATCGAGAATCCTGTCCGGGGCAAGCCTTTCGCGGATGACGATCCTCGGCTTAAAGCTCTTGAGGCCTACATCCTTGCACAACGCAAGGGAGTAGCCCTCGACTACGGCAAGCACTGAGTTCTCTCAGTGGGGCGTTTTCTATAGCCGCTTATCTCTTGTACCTGGTATCAACGCGCGGCATTTTCTTGATGGGCTGCCGGGCTATCGCTATTCGGCGACAAGCGCAGTGTGTGCCCGGTAGGCAAGAGATCAACCTGCAAACCACAATCGGAAGTGTTGATCGGCCCCTCGCTAAGAAACAGCCAAGACACACACCACACCGAACCTCACGTCCAGTCGAATCCACTGAAGCATGATCCCAAAAAGTTGCAGACTTTTTGGATAAGATCATACTCTAACAGCTCGTTCGTTTCACTTAAGCTCCCGCGCTGGTGACGGACAGTGGCATGGCGCCTTCTTAAACTTCCGTTTCTTCAGAGCGCAGATGAAGCCTCGATCACGCCCCGCCAAAGGCAAACGTCACCCTAGGCCAAGCGCGGAGCGAAGCCTGTACCGTTCTGCAATCGCGACAATCATGAGGGGTCCTGCGATCCCTGCGAATATAGCGGCAGGTAAGATGAGCATGACCTCGGAAATGCCGAAAAACTTTGCTAATACTATCCGAGTGCCTGCCACAAATAATACATGAAGACAAAATATCGGAAGCGTATTTCTACCAATGTAAAGTAATGTATTAATATTTTCTATATACTTAGAACCTGAGAGCGCGAATACAAATAAAGATCCTGCGATCGATGCCGGGAGAAGACTGCCGCGGAGAGGGCTGCCGCCTACAATGGGATCATGGATGCTCAATGAAGCGGTGGCAAAGACAAACCAAAGAAAGCCAAAAACGCCAAGCAATAAGAGTGAAAAGCGGCAACGGGAGGGCCAATCTATAGAGTCTTCTGAAAAGAGAACACCGATAGCATAAAATATAGCGAAATCGCTGAATCCTCCCAAATCTACCGGAATAGGTAACAATTCAGAGCAGCCACGTAATGTAATACAAATTGAAAGGAACCAATGTATATTGATATATTTCTTTGATATAACATACGCAACATGCATTAAAAATAGTGTTTTTAGAAACC
>Ga0187871_10003769_pt1 | contig 11613 bp, 14 predicted proteins | sample June2016WEW_16_1_FD_132988 | JGI IMG/M metagenome (GOLD analysis project Ga0187871, IMG submission 132988) | Peatland microbial communities from SPRUCE experiment site at the Marcell Experimental Forest, Minnesota, USA - June2016WEW_16_10 | ecosystem: Environmental > Terrestrial > Soil >...
GCCGCAGACCACGGTCATGCCGGGCTGCGTCAAACCCAGTTCTGGACCGATCACGTGCACGATCCCCTGCCGGTCGCTGCTCCTTCCATAACACCGGATACCGAAATCGCGGCAGTTGGTTTCGAGTTGCGCCACCTGCTTTGCGGCGATCTCGTCGACGATGGGCAGCGAGGGGTCGGTGGTCGGCGTGCTGTGGTCGGTGGTGGCCACGGTCAGATCGGGCCGCCGCACTTTGATGCCGCGCTCGCGTAAGCCCTGGAAGGCCTGCGGCGACGTCACTTCGTGTACCAGGTGCAGATCAATGTACAGCAAAGTGGGCGCGCCGGGCTGTTCGTGGACCACGTGCGCGTCCCAGAGTTTTTCGATGATCGTGCGTGGGGGCATAAGTTCTATTGTGACTGGTTGCGATGCGGTGCGGTGGATCGTACAGGCCCGGCGAGCCGGTAAGCTCCCGGGCCTATCCGATTGCGGCGCACACGGCCTCACCAACCTGTTCGGTGGTGGCCGGCGCGCCCGATGGTCTGAGATCCGCCGTCACGCGTCCGCTACCCAGTACGGCTTCGATCGCGGCGTTCACGCGTGCGGCTTCTTCCTTCAAACCAAAACTGTATTCCAACAGGGCCGCCACGGAGCCGATAGCTCCGAGCGGGTTTGCTTTGTTCTGACCGGCGATGTCCGGCGCCGAGCCATGTACCGGCTCGTACAACCCTACCCAAGCGCCGGATGGCTTGCGCCCGCCGAGCGACGCCGAGGGCAGCATGCCGATCGATCCCGCCAGCACGGCGCCCTCGTCGCTCAGGATGTCTCCGAACATGTTCTCCGTCAGTACGACGTCGAAACGGCGCGGATTCAGGATCAACTGCATCGCGCAGTTGTCGACCAGCAGATGATCCAGCGCCACATCCGGATACTCGACGGCGATTTCGCAAACCACCCGCCGCCATAACTGCGAATTCTCCAGCACGTTCGACTTATCCACCGAAGTGACTTTGCAGCGGCGTCCCCGCGCCAGGCGAAAGGCCACGTGCGACACGCGCTCGATTTCCGCGCGCGTATAAGTCATGGTATTCACGGCGCGCATTTCCGGCCCGCTTCCCGAAATGCCGCGCGGCGTGCCGTAGTAAATGCCGCCGGTCAGCTCGCGCACGATGATCATGTCCGTGCCTTCCACCAGCGCGTTCTTCAGCGGCGATGAATCCAGCAGCGCCGCGAAGGCGCGCACCGGCCGCAGGTTGGCGAAAACTCCCAGCGCTTTGCGGATGCCCAGCAGCCCTTTTTCCGGGCGCTTCTCCGGCGGGCAGTTATCGAACTCCGGCAGGCCGACCGCGCCCAACAGGGTAGCATCGGCGTCGGCCGCCAGGCGCGCGGTTTCTTCGGGAAACGGATTCCCGGTGCGATGAATCGCGATGCCACCCAGCAGCCCTTCGGCGATGTGCAGCGTGTGATTCCACTTTTCCGCTACGTGCCGCAGCACGCGCACGCCCTCGCGCGTCACTTCCGTGCCGATGCCGTCGCCAGGCAGGACTAAGATATTGAGGTTCATAAATTGTGGGGCAGGCCCCCGGCCTGCGCGGGGCTCTCAGCCCCGCTCTTACCGCCCCCCCCTTAGTCCGCGGCCACCTTCATAGCCATCTGGCCTTCTTCAATCAACGCAATAATCTCTTCGTCCAGCAGTCCCTTGGTGTTGTCGGCCAGAGCCGTGAAGCGCTCGTACAACACCTGCAACTCTTCCTTCCCCAGGTCGTAGCCCAGATCCTCGGTGCGCTTCTTCAGCGCGTGGCGGCCGCTATGTTTGCCCAGCACCAGCTTGCTTTCCGGCACGCCCACCGTGTGCGGATCCATGATCTCGTAAGTCGTCTTTTCCTTCAGATAGCCATCCTGGTGAATGCCCGCCTCGTGCGCGAAAGCGTTGCGCCCCACAATGGCCTTGTTCGGTTGCGGACCGAAGCTGATCATCGACGCCAGCATTTGGCTGGCGGAGTACAGATGCTCGGTACGGATGCCCGTATCGTAAGGCAGCCGATCCTGGCGGGTCTTGAACAGCATCACGACTTCTTCGAGCGCGCAATTGCCGGCCCGCTCGCCGATCCCGTTGATGGTGCATTCGATCTGCCGCGCGCCCGCTTCCACGGCTGCGATTGAGTTGGCGGTGGCCAGCCCCAGGTCGTCGTGGCAGTGCACGCTGACGATCGCGCAGTCTCCCAGCGCTTTCACGATGCGGCCGATTAGCCCGGCGTATTCGTAGGGCACCGAGTATCCCACGGTATCCGGAATATTCACGGTGCGCGCGCCCGCGGCCACCACGGCTTTGGAGATTTCCTCGAGATAGTCGGGGTCGGTGCGCGCGCCGTCCTCGGCTGAGAACTCCACGTCGTCCACGTATCGGCGCGCCAGTTCCACCGCGGCCACGGCTTCTTCCAGCACCTGCTGCCGCGACTTCTTCAGCTTGTACTTCAGGTGGATGTCGCTGGTGGCGATGAAGGTGTGGATGCGCGGCCGGCGGGCGTGCTTCAACGACTGCGCGGCGCGTTCCACGTCCATGGTGCAGGCGCGCCCCAGCGCAGCCACCTGCGCCCAGGGGAACTCGCGGCTGATGGCGTCCACCGCTTCAAAATCGCCTTGGGAAGCGATGGGGAAGCCCGCCTCCAGGATGTCCACGCCCAACTCCACCAACTTGCGCGCCATCCGGATTTTTTCCGGCACGTTCATGCTGCAGCCCGGCGACTGTTCGCCATCCCGCAGCGTGGTATCGAAAATGTAGACTCGATCGCTCATAGAAACCGCCCTATTGAGTCATTATCCCGGGGGCGGCGCAATTTGGCAAATTTATAATATTAGCGGTCCGTATAATCTTTTGTTATGCTGGAACCGCATGGAACTGCACACCCTCCAGGTTTTCCTGGCGATTGCCACCGAGAAGAGCTTCTCCCGCGCTGCCGAACGGCTGCTGCGCACCCAGCCCGCGGTCTCGCTGGCTTTGCAGCGGCTGGAGACGGAGCTGGGCGAGAAGCTGATCGACCGCTCCGCCAAAGACCTGGTGCTGACCGACGCCGGGCGCACGGTGCTCGACTACGCGCGGCGCTTTGAGAATCTGCGGCTGGAAATGGAGAACTCGCTGGCCGAGCTGCGCGACAACTCGGCGGGCACGCTCACGGTGGGCGCCAATGAATCCACCTCGCTGTACCTGTTGCGGCACATCGAGAAGTTCCGGCGGCTGCACCCCAAGATCAACGTGCGGGTGCGGCGCAGCCTGTCCAGTAAGATCCCCAACGAACTGCTGGATGGCAACCTGGAACTGGGCGTGATCAGCTACGACCCGCCCGACGAGCGGCTGACTTCCACCGTGATCTACACCGACGCGCTGGCCTTCGTGGTGTCGCCAAAACACCGGTTGGCCGGCCGCAAGGCGGTTTCGATCACCGATCTGGCGGCGGAGACCTTCATCGCGCACAACGTCATATCACCGTATCGCGACGTGGTGATCCGCGCATTCCTGGAGCGCCGCGTGCCACTCAACATGCCGGTGGAGATGCCCACCATCGAGACCATCCGCAAGCTGGTCCAAAATAACCAGGGCGTGGCGTTTCTGCCGCGCATGTGCGTGGAACAGGAGATCGAGCAGGGCCTGCTGCGCGAGGTGAAGGTGAAGGAGTTGCACGTGGAGCGTAAGATCCGGCTGATCTATCCCACGCGGCGGGTGCTGAGCCATGCCGCGCGGGCTTTCTTGGAAGTGGTGCGAGGGAAGTAGGGCGGGCGTCCACGCCTGCGGCGGGTCTCCAGACCCGCCCTTTTTACGCTTTCCCGATTTCCTTGACCGAGTTCGGCGGATGGGGTAGGGTGAAAGAGCATGGAGCTAACCGTCCAGATCCCCGACGACATCGCCGAACGGCTTCGGGACGCCGTAAACGACGATCTCTCCCGTCGGGCACTGGAGGCCTTGGTGGCGGAGGAATACAGGCTGGGCCATCTCAATAAGCCAGATCTGGGGCGCTTACTTGGCTTTGAAACGGGGTATGAAATTGACGGCTTCCTGAAGGCTCACAACGTCTATGAAGACTACTCCATGGAAGATTTTGAGCGTGGACGAGAATCCCTGAGAAGCTTGGGGTTCTGACGCGTGCGGCTCGTTATCGCCGACGCCAACCCGCTGAACTATCTGATTTTGATCGGGCGCATCAACCTCCTTCCGGCACTGTTTGAAAAAGTGCGCCTCCCGGCCACCGTGCATGGCGAGTTGGCCTCTGGCAAAGCGCCTCTTCTTGTACGGCATTGGATAGCCGTTCTTCCGGCTTGGCTAGAAGTGCGCGAGGCTCCTCTCAGCAAAAATGGACGACCGCAGGGGTGTGAACGCGGCCCAAAGAAAAGGCTTTCGCGTAACGGGCACACTGGGCATTCTTGATCTGGCGGCGCAGCGCGCCCTCGCGGACTTTGCGCAAGCGGTGGAACAGCTTCGGCAAACCAACTTCAGAGTTCCTAAAGCTCTGTTGGATGGGCTGCTGGAAGAACACAAGGATCGAAAAGAACGTAACTGAGACTGCCCTCGTCTCGACGCCCTACTGTGCCAGCGGGTAGTCCACGCTGCGCAGCAGCCACTCCCGATTGCCTCGCACATCCTCCCGCAGCCTTTCGCAAAGCGCGTCGCGCTGTTCGTACAAGCGATAGTTATCCCGCTTGGCATGATTATCCAGCAGCGCCTTCACCACGAACGGCATCACCATCGAATAATCCGCCTGCATGCTCTCGGTAGTTTGCAGGTAAGTGTCCTTATCCACCTTCCCCCAAGTTACGGCCTCGGCGGGCGGGCAGGAAGATAGCGAGCCATCCGTCACCGGCGCGGTCACGATCTGCACGTCGAACTGGTAGCCGCGCACGTTCGGCAATCCCAGCACCTGTCCCAGCGCCGGCTCCGGTTGCAAATTGTAATTCTTCGGCACGCCGCCGCCCAGAATCAGCGTGGCGAGCGCGCGCGCCTCGCTCTCGAACAAGCCCCAGCGATGATACGCGCAGGCCTCGAACACCTCGGCGTGCAGGTCCAGGTCGAAGGCATATTCCGGCACGATACCGGCGTTGCGCATAGCCCACAGCTTCATCGAATTCAGGAACACGCTGCCATCCGCCGGCGCGCCCACCAGCACCGGGATAGCGAGGCGATGGCAAGTCGCCAGCAGCCCCGCGGGCACTCCGTTGTGCCGCTCCTGCGCGGCGTAATACGCGCCCAGACGGTATCGCAATTCCGTGCCGGTCATCTTCTTTTGAAACTCCGGGCGCGCCAGGCACGCGCTCAGGAAGCGGTCCTGGTCGAGCAGCACGGCCTCGTCGAACGCCATATCGGTGACGCGAATCGTGCCTTCCTCGCGCAGCGCGGCGTCGTCGCTGTGGATCGGCACTTCGTGAATGGGATCGCCGGCATGCGCGTCCAGGCTGCGATGCCCGTCGTGATAGCAGACCGCGTCGGTCGTGCTGATGTAGGCCACCCATCCCGTTTCGAGCAACGGGATGAGCCACGCCAGGTGCTGGCCCGACACGGTCACCGGGCCGGAAATGGCCAGCGTAAGCGGGCAGCCCTCGCCGATCGCGCGGTCGAGAATGGTGTAGATGCGCCGCAGATACGCCCCGCCGAAGGCTGGCAGACAGTGCCGGAAAATCTCGTCGAGGGTGGCGCATTCATCCACGCGCCGGACGCGGACCGGATGGCGAAGGGGCATCGTTTCCGAAGATAGCATGCTGCCCGAAGCGGTACTCAACCTTCGACGAACGACTTCAGCCTCGATAGCGTCCGATCCCACTGCGCGGAGACCAGAGCCAGGTATTCCTTGATTCCTTCAATCGGCTCCGGATCGAATTCATAACGGCTCTCGCGACCCGTCCGGACGCTGTGCACGATCTCCGCCCTCTCCAGGACTCGCAGATGCTTGGTGATCGCCTGCCGTGTAAGCCTGGACCCTTCTGTGAGCTGAGAAATCGAAAGTGGCTGCCCGCCGCAAAGCTTCGCAACCAGCGATAACCGCGTCTCGTCGCCCAGCGCCGCAAAGACGGGTGCATGCGCCTGCCGCCTGGCAGCCGTTCTGCTACGGCGTTCCCGCGACATAGCTCTCGATATTCTTCATTTGCTGCGTCCAGCCGCCGTCATTCATGCGCCATGCTTCGAGCATGCGGTCGCTTGGGATTTTTTCGAAACCGGACTCTGTGAGCACCAGCAGAGTGCCGTACGTAGTCTCCTCCAGCCTGAATTCGACGAGCGTCGGCGTCTCCTTCGAGTAATCCATTTTGGGATCGACGGCATAAGGGTGCCAGGTGAAGGAAAAGAGCCGTTCGGGAACCATCTGCTGCACCACCGCCTCCCACTGGATGTGTTCGTAGCCAGGCCAGGTGATATGGCCGCGCGAGATCTGGCCCGGTACGAAGGGCCCATCGAGTTTCACGCGAAACCACTCGCCGAACTCACGGTGATCCGTCAGCGCGCGCCAGACCCGCGAAACTGGCGCCTTGAGTTCCATACGCTTCTCAATTCGATGCTCCATCTGTACGCAACCTCCAGGTTGCAGAATAGCGCGGCCCGGCGGAAAAGGCAACCTTTTTGTTGCTCTTTCTTGCGCCCGGACCGATGGCGCGCGAGGGGCTACCGGAGTTGCAGCGGGTTGAACCAACGCAGCCGCGGAAACCGGGCAAAGTCCGCGTCCGCGGATACCAATTCCGCCTGGTATTCAATCGCCAAAGCCGCCAGGTGCGCATCGCTCGTGAGGTTGCCGGCCGTGCCCAGATGCACCAGCAATTCAAACAGGATCTCGGCGTGGTGTTCGCCTGGTGTAAGGATCTGCACGTGCGGGTGGTCCAGCCAGGCGCGCACGCGCCGGATGGCGTCCTTCACGTGCATGGGATTCTCCAGGATCTGGCGATGCGCCATAGTGCGAATGAAACCGAGCATCGTTACCCAGGGCATCCCCACGGGCCGGGGTGCGGCCAGCGTTTCCTCCCACCACTCTCGGGCCTGGGTGTGCTCGCGTGCGCGCGAGTTATGCGCGTAGACCAGAATATTTACATCCGGTATCAGCACGGGCCCCTCACCGCGCCATCTTCCGGACAAACTCCTGGGCATCCAGATCGTCCAGGAGCTGATTGAGCTTGTTCGGATCGATGCCGGCTTTGAATTCGCACGGGTATGTTTCCACGGCCTACCGCGCCTTGGGTTCTTTCTACGGTGATGACAAGCCGGCCCGCAGCGCGTCGTTGACTATCCGCTTTAATGGAAGTTTTGTCTGCGTCATGCGGCGGCGGATTTGCTGCGCCACATCGGGCTCGATGGTCAGGGTCGTGCGCATAAGGTCATCATGTCATGATTCTCATTTGATTTCTAAGCATCAGCTCGTAGCCGAACGGCAGCCCCAGAGCCGTTGCTAGCGCCCTTCCCTAAAAGCGAGTGGCGCATCACGTACCAACCTGCTCCACCTACTCCTTACCCGAGAGCTCCAGTAACTGCCGCTCGCCGATTACTTCGACACCCAGGCTGCGCGCCTTGTCCAGCTTCGAGCCGGCTTCTTCGCCCGCTACCACGTAGCTGGTTTTGCGGCTCACGGAGCTGCTCACTTTGCCGCCCGCGGATTCGATCACGCGAGTGGCTTCCTCACGGCTCAGAGTCGGCAGCGTCCCGGTGAGCACCAACGTCATTCCCTCCAGCGGTCCGCCTTTTTTGCGCACGACTGCGTATTCGAACTTCAGGCCCGCCGCGCGCAGCCGCTCGACCAACTCCTGGTTGCGCGGCTCGCGGAAGAACTGGTAGACGCTTTCGGCGACCTTCGGACCCACCTCCTCGGCGCGCTGCAGTTCGTCCACGCCGGCCTGCGCGATGCGATCCAAACTGCCGAAAGCTTCGGCCAAAAACACCGCGGTGCGCTCACCCACGAAGCGTATGCCGAGCGCAGTGAGAATGCGGGGCAGCGGGCTCTGCTTGGATTTCTCGATATTGACGATCACATTGCCCGCGGATTTGGCGGCCATGCGCTCCAGCGATACTAACTGCGCCAACGTCAGCCCGTAGATATCGGCGACGCTATGCACCAGGCCGCGGTCGACCAACTGATCGACCAGCGCCTCGCCCATGCCGTCGATATTCATCACGCCGCGCGCCGCGAAGTGCAGGATGGATTCCTTGAGGCGCGCCGGGCAGTTGGCGTTGATGCAGCGCGAGGCGGCTTCCCCCTCTTCCCGCACGATTTTGCCGGCGCATACCGGGCACGCTTCCGGCATGCGGAAGGGCTTGCGGTCGGAGCCTTGCGACTCGACCCGCACTACCTTGGGAATCACATCCCCGCTGCGCTCGATCACCACGGTGTCGCCGATCTGCAAGCCCAGCCGCTCGATCTCATCTTCATTGTGCAGCGTGGCGCGCGATACGGTCACACCGCTGACCTCCACAGGTTTCAAATGCGCCACGGGCGTGAGAGCGCCGGTGCGCCCCACCTGCACCTCGATGTTCTCGACGACAGTAAGCGCCTGTCGCGCGGGATATTTGTAGGCGATGGCCCAGCGCGGCGCTTTGGCGGTCCATCCAAGCTGCTGTTGCTGCGCGATGGAATCCACCTTGACTACCACGCCATCGATTTCGTAAGGCAACTGCTCGCGCCTGGCTTCCCATTCCGCGCAGAAGCGCAGCACCTCGTCCACATCCCGGCAGAGCTTGCGGTTGGCGTTCACCTTGAAGCCCATGCGTGCCAGTTCCTCGAGCGATTCCCAGTGACGCGGGTAGCCCGGCTGGCCGTCCACCTGCAGGAAGTAGGTGTAGTAATCCAGGCGGCGCGACGCCGTGATGGAGGGCTCCAGCACGCGCAGCGATCCGGCGGCGGCGTTGCGCGGATTGGCGAATCGCGCCAGACCGCGTTCGTCGCGTTCCGCATTCAGCCGCTCAAACGCGCGCCGGTTCATCACGGTTTCGCCGCGCGCTTCGAATTGCGGAAGCGTGGAGGGCACACGCAACGGCAGAGAGCGGATGGTGCGCGCATTCTCGGTGACGTCCTCGCCCACCAAACCGTCGCCGCGAGTGATGGCCTGCACGAATTGGCCATCTCGATAGTGCGCGGCCATGGAGAGGCCGTCGAGCTTCAACTCGGTCACGTATTGGAATTCCGCGCCGCGCAGCAGTTCGCGCACGCGGCGGTCGAAATCGCGCAGCTCGCCTTCATCCAGGGCGTTATCGAGGCTTAGCATCGGCGCGCTGTGGGCGACTTTGACGAAGCCCTCGCGCGGCTTGCCGCCCACGCGCTGGGTGGGCGAATCGGGCGTCAGCAGTTCGGGATGGCGCGACTCCAGATCGCGCAGTTCCCGCATGAGGGCGTCGTATTCGGCATCGGTGATTGCGGGCTGGTCGAGGACGTAGTACAAGCGCTCGTGGTGGCGCAGCGTTTCGCGCAGCGTTTCGATCTGGGCGGCAGCATCTTTCGGCATCGGCGTTCTTACTTTAGTTTAATGCGGACGGGGGCTGTTCTGGGGGGTATGAAAAGCTCGCCCGCCGGAGGGAGGGGCTTGCCAAAAACGACTTGGATTGTGTAGCGTAGCGCCTCGCTATACACTATGAATAGGCGGTGAAGAACCTGATTACCGATCCCGGGGATTGGTTGAAAATAAATGTTGTCGTTGGCCGCGCGGCCACCGTTTCATAACTGGTGAGTTTTGAACGCAGCACTTCCGTGTTGACAAACGTCAATTGACGTTTTACAGTCGGACGATGATCGAGAGCTTTAAACATAAGGGCCTGCGGAACTTGTTCGAACAGGACGACGCTCGCAAGGTGAGAGCCGATCAAGTTGACCGTTTGCGGTTAATCCTTTCGGCGCTGGACCAGGCCAGCGACGTGCAAGATATGAACCAGCCCACGTTTCGGTTGCATCCGCTCAAGGGCGACCGCAAAGGCGTCTGGGCAGTGACTGTAAAGGCCAATTGGCGGGTGACCTTCCGTTTTGAGGGGGGCGACGCCTACGACGTGGATTTGGAAGATTACCATTAGGAGGGACGATGCTATGCCGATGAAGAATCCCGTTCACCCCGGCGCACTCGCCAAGGCGAACCTTGGCGAACTTAACTTGAGTGTGGCCGAGGCAGCGAAGGCGATGAAGATCACGCGCCAGCAGCTTCACAACGTGATGCAAGGGAGAAGCGCCGTCACGCCTGAGATGGCGCTGCGCTTTGAAAAGGCTTTCGGCGGCAGCGCCGACATGTGGTTGCGGATGCAGGCCGCGTATGATCTTGCCCAGGCGCGAAGGAACCAACGCAAAATGAATATCCCGCGCCTTGTCGAGCATCCGTCGCTTTAAGCGCCGCGACGTTTTACAAACGGTCCTTTGCGCAACGGGCCTCCGATATTCATCACGGAGCCGCGTAGGATACCGAAGGCCCCGACCCGAACCAACTTCAACTATGCTACTCCTTATGAAACTGGTGGCACCATGAAAAGCGAAGTTTGTAAACAAGCATTTTCATTGCAGCGACCTTGGCGCCATGGTTGGGGATAGTAGAATGATGGGGGTGTACCACAAGTGCAAGCACTGCCGTGTCTTAGTTGGGCTGGTATTGCTCGTGAGAAGATGGTTCGCGATCGAGAGGTCTTAAAAGACGTCCTCGCGCTTATCGGCTTGGTTGTTTTTGTCCGCCTATTTGGTCGCGGGACTTCACCCTCCGGTAAAGTCAGAGTCGAACGAAAAGAGAATATCGCTTTTCTAACTACTAGCGCAGCACCCCGACAACTAGAGAGCTAGACCGCAGGGCATAGAGGCTCGCTGCCAGTGATATGTTTGTAGAGGCTGGTTTATGAAAGAGCGGACACCACAAGAGAAGAAGAGCTTGAGCTTGGCAAAAGACCGCCGCAACGTTTACGGCGAAGCCCCGCATGGGGCGCGTAAGAGCATCCCGCTTCGGAAAAAGCTTCGCAACCGCGCCAATCGCCATAGTCAAGAATCGAAGCTGCCTTCCGAACCGACGCCGTTCGATGCAGACCAGGCGGATGAAATGGAGTCGTCGATGCACGACACGGCTCCACAGCATTGGGCCAAATATCCCGATGCCCCGTTGGGCGACGTGCTCGCAAAAAAGCAACGGTGGAGAGCGACGCCGAAGTCCATTCGCACCCGTACAGTCATCGCCAAGCCACGCGAGCCCTAGCCGGTCAGCGGGGTCGCCACCGGCGCAGATGCGGCGTCAAATCGCAATATTGGCCGGTATATCGGTAAGTTTTGAGACGCCGCGCCAGCTCGTAAAATCAAGCGCTTACGGACTTAATAAGCCTACCTCAAAATGGAGGCACGTAGCACAGGCGCTCGTGATGGCGCGGCGTTTCGCGCAGCGTTTCGACGCGGGCGGCAGCACCTTTCGGCATGGGCGTTCTCGCTTTAGTTTAAACTGAGAGGACTGGAGTAAAGCCATAGCCGCCGCACGCAAGACCATCGTCATCTACAATCCCTTTGCAGGCAAGATGGGCGATAAGGGCCTGAAGCGCCTGTCCGGCGCCGCCGAGATCCTGCGCGAAGCGGGGCACGACACCTGGCTGGTGCCGACGCAGGGACCGGGCACGGCGGGCGCCATCGCGCGCCGCAGCATCGCCGACGGAGCCGAGCTAATCCTCGCGGC
>Ga0187871_10003774_pt1 | contig 11609 bp, 9 predicted proteins | sample June2016WEW_16_1_FD_132988 | JGI IMG/M metagenome (GOLD analysis project Ga0187871, IMG submission 132988) | Peatland microbial communities from SPRUCE experiment site at the Marcell Experimental Forest, Minnesota, USA - June2016WEW_16_10 | ecosystem: Environmental > Terrestrial > Soil >...
ACACTTCGTGCCGCTCCAGCGGCGTGAACGGCGGCCCGACCCGCGGATGATCGCTGGTGTTCGCCGCGCCCGCGCCCTCATCCTGCCCGCGGGTCTCGCCGATGATCCGGCCCAGCTCGGCCACCCAGTCCACCCGCTCGTCCCGCTCGTTCCAGGCCAGGCCCAGCGTGCCGCCCGGAGCCAGCACCCGGGCGACCTCCGGGACCGCCTGCGCCGGGTCCACCCAGTGCCAGGCCTGCGCGGCCAGCACCACATCCACGGTGCCGTCGTCCAGCGGGATCTGCTCGGCCGAGCCGGCCAGCGCGGGCACGCCGGGCAGGACCCGTTCCAGCTCCGCGCGCATGCCGTCGGTAGGCTCGACGGCCACCACGTCCAGGCCCCTCGCCGCGAGCTGGCGGGTCAGCTTGCCGGTGCCGGCGCCCAGATCCAGGACCCGGCGCGCCCCGGCCGGCAGCAGCCAGTCCAGCGCCTCGGGCGGGTAGGGCGGCCGCCCGCGCTCGTAGAGGCCGGCCGCGGTGCCGAAGGAGCTGGCCAGCTGGGCCCGCGAAGGCTGGTCCGTCATGATCCTCTCCCTGATTCTTGCCGGCCCGCCCGAGGCTACCTGCCCGGCGACGTGAGCCAGGTTCGGCGGCCGTCGGGGAAGCCGCCGCGGTGCAGGACCATGGGGTAGTCCGGCAGGGTCTCCGGCGGCCCGACGTCCGCGCGCCAGTTGGCCGGATAAGGGTCCAGGCCTCGCATCAGCGGTGAAACGGCGTCTGGATCGTGAGCCAGCCGTTCCAGGTCCGCCCGCAGCGCCGCAACGGCTGCCGCCCCGAATCGCTGTACGGACCGCTTCTCGAGGGTGACGATCCGGTCCGCGTACTCCCACTGGCTGGTCCGGCCCGCCGCGGTCAGCCGGGCGACCTTCCACCGTGTCGCCATGATCGGACGCGGTCTGCTCGGGCCGCAACCCGGCGCGACGGGGAACTGCCCGACCGCGGGAATGGGTGCCGCTAATATTGGCCGGTATATCGGGCACGTCCAGCTTTACCGGTCAATGGCCATCAGACGGCGCTTTCCGAGCCACGCACCGGGCGTTCCCGCCGCAGCCAGTGGCACCGCCATCTGCTCGAACAGCATCTTTAGTGGCGCTGCACCCAGCCGGTCCCGCGGCTGTGAAATAGCCGCGGTAGTGGGAAGCGCCCATTCATTATGGGTGGTTACCGCCCATTCCTTATGGGTGGGAACCGCCCACCTTATGCCATGCCCGCATGAACTGCAGGCCCGCAGTCAGCCGCCGCATCAGCTCCTCGTAGCCGTTACGGAAGACCGCCCTCGTCATCACGACATACCACGACATGAGCAGGCAGGAGACGGGGCCGCTGCCCCCGGCGGCCGGTTTCCGTCGGTATCTCGGCGATCACATCCCTCGGCACCAGACGGGTCAGCACACCGATCCCAATCCGGTCGGTCAGCCGTACACTGCTGCCGGCTGCCAGCTGGCCGCTCTCTTCTTCACCCACCGCGCAGAAGATAACGGATAAGACCGGGCAATAAGATAACACCGCCGATTGTGGGCCGGTATCTATAGAAGCCGGGCGGGCCGGCCTGTGGAAATGTGGACACTAATTCCATCCCGCTTAATTAAGCGGCATTGGTGTGGCGAACCGTCGGCTTAATAGCTACAGTGGACGAGTCAGGCAACCCTTAGGGATAAAGATGGGGAGGAATGTGATGATTTCACGCAAGGCGCAGAAGCTGGTCCCGGCGAGGGAGCAGCTTCAGGCGCTTACGCCCGCGGAACTGACGGAGGTCAGCGGCGGCGGTGACGGCGGTGGCGGCGGCGGTTACGGCGGCGGTTACGGCGGCGGTTACGGCTGGCATCACCACCACAGGCACCACCGCAGGCACCGCTGGTTTTACGGTACGAAGTAGCAGCAAGAAGTAGCAGTAATTCGCGTGATGCTGAACGGGGTCGGAGGGCGGAGCGGCATGCTCTGCCCTCCGGCCTCTTCGCGTCAGGCCGCGCAGCTTCCCGGTGGCGGGTCGGCCGCCAGGCACGCCCGGCACCGGCTCGCCCGACTGCTGTTTCGTGCCTTAAGGGCCGGAGGAACTGGCCCGCTACTATCGGCCGGATCGCCTCCTGCAGCGGCCCGGCACCGCGAGATTAGCCGATGAGCGAGGCAGTCTTGATCTTCCGTGCGGAGGCGTTGCGCGGCCGCGAGACCCAGCGGCCTTCCCACCGAGCGGCGCGGGCGAGCCCGCGGTGGGTCGCGGGAGCGTACTGGGCACTGCTGGCCATGGTGGCAGCCGGCCTGACCGCAGGTGCGCTGATCCGGGTCGGCGAGGTGGCCCAGGGCCCGGCCGTGGTTCGCGAAGGAGCCGTGGAGACCGTGGTGCCGGCCGTCTTCGCGTCTGACCTGCATCGGGGCATGCCGCTGAAGCTGACGCTGCGCGGCCACCGTCCGGTGACCGTCGCCGTCACGCGCGCCGGGCCGGAGGTGGCAAGTGCGGCGGCTGCGGGCCGCCTGCTGCGGACCGCCATCGGCCGGGCCGGCCCGGCTCCGGGAGCACTGCTTGTGCTGCGGGCGACGGTGCCGCGGCGCGTCGCCGAAGGAGCGGCGGGGACCGCATCGGTTCAGGTGGGCTCTCAGCGGCTGATCGTCGCGCTCGTGGCGGGCCTGGTGTCGGGTGACGCCGATGGGTAGGGCCGTTCCCTACGTGGCGCAGCTTGGGCTGGCGGACTGCGCAGCCGCCTGCGTGGGCATGACTCTGGCCTATCACGGCCGGTACGTCCCCCTGGCGGACCTGCGGGAGGCGACCGGCACCGGGCGGGACGGCGCGGACGCCAGCGGGATCCTCGCGGCCGCCCGCCGGTACAACCTGACGGCACGGGCCGTGAAGGCAGACATCGACGACCTCGCCTGTCTGCCCCGGGGATCGGTCCTGCACTGGGACTTCGACCATTTCGTCGTGTTCGAGAAGGTCACCAGGAAGGGTGTCGTGGTGGTGGACCCGGCCATTGGACGCCGGGCCGTCCCCGCCGCCGCGTTCGGCAAGTCTTATACCGGTGTGGCGATCATCCTGGAGCCCGGCGCCGATTTCATCCGCGGCGGGAAGGCCGGCGCTAGCCCTTACCGCTACTTGCGGCCCATCGTCGGGCAGGGCGTCCTGGCCCGCCGTGTCTTGGTCGTTTCGATCCTGCTGCAGCTCCTCGCGCTGGCCGTCCCGCTGTTCACCGCGGTCGTGGTCGGCCGAATCGTGCCGGACGGCAACCGGCACCTGCTGGTGGTCCTGACGGTGGCGTTGGCTGCGGTGGCCGGGTATTACTTCCTCGTCTCCCTGGTCCGCGGCCACGTCCTGCTGTACCTGCGTACGCACCTGGACCGGCAGCTCACGACCAGGTTCGTCCGCCATCTGACCGACCTTCCGTACGCGTTCTTCCTCAGCAGGTCCGCCGGTGACCTGATGATGCGGCTGCAGAGCAATGGCACCGTCCGGGAGATCCTCACCGAGGGATCCCTGTCGGCGATCCTCGACGGCGGCATGGCCACCATCTACCTTGTCCTGCTGCTGGTGATCAGCCCGCCGCTCGGCATCCTGGTCCTCGGGCTCGGCGCGGCGCAGGTGACCGTCATCATCCTCGCCCGCCGCAAGAACCAGCGCCTCATGAAGGAGAGCCTGGAAGCCCAGGCGCGCTCGGAGAGCTATGCGTACCAGCTGCTGGCGGGGATCGAGGATCTGAAGGCGGCAGGTGCCGAGGACCGCGCCGTGGGGCACTGGTCCGGCCTGTTCGCCAGGGAGATCGAGGTCGCGCTCGGCCGGGGGCGGCTGAGCGCGCTGGTCGACTCGGTCACGGCGGCCCTGCAACTGGCGTCGCCGCTGGCCCTCCTCGCCGGGGGTGCGGTGCTGGTGCTCCAGGGCAAGCTCAGCCTGGGCACCATGCTCGGCCTCGCCGTGCTCGGGGCTGGCTTCCTCGAGCCGCTTGCGCTGCTGGTCACCACCGGGCTCGAGCTTCAGCTCCTCAGCAGCTATATGGCCCGGATCAACGACGTGCTCGACACGCCGAAAGAGCAGCAGGGGCGCGCCGTCCGGCCCGCCGGTCGGCTCAGCGGCCACATCCAGGCCGAGGGCGTGTCGTTCCGGTACAGCCCCCTCGCCCCGCTGGCCGTGGATGGCGTCTCGGTCCAGATCCGGCCGGGCCAGCTCGTGGCGATCGTCGGCCGCTCGGGGTCGGGCAAGTCGACGCTGGCGCGGCTGCTGCTGGGGCTGTATGAGCCTGAGGCGGGATCCGTCCGCTACGACGGGACCGACCTGCGCGAGTTCGAGGCCCGCTCGGTGCGCCACCAGCTCGGGATCGTGACGCAAGGGTCCTATGTCTTCGGGACCAGCATCCGGGACAACATCGCCCTGAGCGCTCCCGGCCTCGCGCAAGACGACGTGGTGCGCGCCGCCCGGCTCGCCTGCATCGACCAGGACATCGAGGCAATGACCATGGGGTATGCGACAGTGCTGGTCGAAGGCGGCGCTTCGCTCTCCGGGGGGCAGCGTCAGCGGCTGGTCCTGGCCCGGGCGCTCGCCCACCGCCCGTCGATTCTCCTCCTCGACGAGGCCACCAGTGCCCTCGATGCCGTGACTGAGACAGCGGTCTACCGGAATCTGGCCTCCCTCGGCTGCACCTCGATCGTGGTCGCCCACCGGCTGAGCACGGTCACCCGGGCCGAGACGATCGTGGTCATGGACGACGGCTGGGTCGTCGACCAGGGAACCCACCATGAGCTGCTCGAGCGCGGAGGCTTTTACCAGGAGCTGGTCTCCGGGCAGGTCCAGTCGGCCGAGCATTACTCGTAGAGTGCCGGTTCAACTAGTTGTCCCCGGGTCGGCGCTGTGCGCAACCTGCACACCAGGCTCGGCACGCAGCGGCCGGACCGACGCCGTCGGGTGCGCCCGCGCCCGGCGCGGACGCTGAGATGCACTGGTCAGGAGCCGGCCGTCATCTCATACACGGCCGCCTGTTTCACCGTCATTCCCTCCAGCGCGATCGTGACCGGGATCTCGAAGCTCGCGAGGCGGCAGAGGCCGGCGGTACGCAGGAACGCGCGGCCCGGATCACCGACGAGGACCCGGGCGCCACCCGTGTGGGCACGCCGCAGGAACGCCAGGATGCGCACCGCCAGATCCTGCTCGTAGAAGGCATCGGCGCACAGCACGACGTCGGCGCCGTCCGCGTCACCGTCCAGCAGGTCGGCCAGGACCGGCGTGACGCGCACTCCGTTGGCCGCCGCGTTGACGGAGATCGCGCGGACCGCGATCTCGTCCACGTCCGCGGCCACCACGCTGAGCGCCCCGCTGCGGGCCGCCGCGATCGCGACCAGGCCCGAGCCGGAGGCGACGTCCAGCACCCTCGTCCCGGCCACCAGCGCCGGATGATCGAGCAGGTATCGGGCCAGCGCCTGCCCGCCGGCCCACGGGAACGCCCAGAACGGCGGGGGCAGGCTCACCTGCCCGGCCTCCTTCTCCAGCTGCTCCCAGACGGTGAACGGGTCGTCGGCCTGCTGCAACCGGATCTCGGGTACGTAGGGCACCCTGGTCAGCCGGGTGGTAGCGGCGATGATGCGGCGGTCCGGCCCGGCCGCGCCGGCACTCATGCCTGGTGAGGATACTGGCCTAGCGACCCCGGATGTCGTCCCCCAGGCCAGCACCGCGGCCCGCGGGTGCGTCGCGGCCCGCTGCGGTAACTCGCCGTAACACCGCAAATCACCGGCACAGCGGCCCGGTTCCCTCGGCGGTCGGACCTGCGGTCCGGCGTCTGTCCGCAACCTGCTACGGCAGCCTGAGGAAATATACCGCCGGGGCGTTGTCCGGCTTCCGGTAGGCTGGTTGCCGTGTCTCCACTCCTTCCTTAGGGACAGTCCGCAGGCGGCGACAGACCAGGGCGGCCACCGCGGACTGATGGCCCGCGTTCACGCGTTGACTGAATACTGGGAGTGGATTTCTTTGATTGTGGCCAGCGGCATCGAACTGCGCGCCGGGGCGCGCCTGCTGCTCGAAAGCGGCAGCTTCCAGGTCGCCCCCGGTGATCGCGTTGGCCTCGTGGGCCGGAACGGGGCGGGCAAGACAACCCTGCTGAAGGTGCTGGCCGGGGACGCCCTGCCCGCGGCCGGCGCGGTCCGCCGCGGCGGCGCCATCGGCTACCTCCCGCAGGACCCCCGCACCGGCGACCTGGACGTCATGGCCGTGGACCGGGTGCTGTCCTCCCGCGGGCTCGACGAACTGCGCGCCGGGCTGCGCCGCGCCGAGATCCAGATGTCGGATCCGGACCGGAATCGCGCCGACGCGGGCATCCGCACCTACGCTCGCCTCGAGGAGCGCATGTCCGTGCTGGGGGGCTACGCCGCGGAGGCGGAGGCGGCGGCGCTCGCCTCCAGCCTCGGGCTGCCCGACCGGGTGATGCACCAGCCGCTCGGCACGCTGTCCGGCGGGCAGCGGCGCCGCATCGAGCTGGCCCGGATTCTGTTCGGCGACTCGCAGGCGCTGCTCCTGGACGAGCCGACCAACCACCTGGACGCGGACTCGATCGCCTGGCTGCGCGATCACCTGCGCACCTACCGCGGCGGCCTGATGGTGGTCAGCCACGACGCGGCCCTGCTGGAAGCCGTCGTGAACAAGGTCTTCCACCTCGACGCGCAGCGGTCCGTGCTCGACTACTACAACCTGGGCTGGCGGGCCTACCTGCAGCAGCGCGAGACGGACGAGCGGCGCCGCAAGCGGGAGCGGACCAACGCCGAACGGCAGGCCGCGGCGCTGAGCTCACAGGCCGACCGGATGCGGGCCAAGGCCACCAAGGCCCGGGCGGCCCAGGGGATGCAGCGCCGGGCCGAACGGCTGCTGTCCGGCCTGGCCGATGAACGGGCCGCCGACCGCGTGGCCAAGCTGCGATTCCCCGTCCCGGCGCCGTGCGGCCGGACGCCGTTGACGGCGACCGGCCTGGCCAAGTCGTACGGCAGCCTGGAGGTCTTCACCGACGTGGACATCGCGGTGGACCGGGGCAGCCGGGTCGTCATCCTCGGCCTCAACGGCGCGGGCAAGACGACCCTGCTGCGGCTGCTGGCCGGGATCGAGGCGCCCGACACGGGCACCGTGACGCCCGGGCATGGCCTCCGGCTCGGGTATTACGCGCAGGAGCACGAGACGCTGGCCGTGGAGCGCACCGTGCTGGAGAACATGCGCTCGGCCGCGCCGGGCCTCACCGAGTCCGAGCAGCGAACGGTGCTGGGGTCGTTCCTGTTCTCGGGTGATGACGTGGCCAAGCCGGCCGGGGTGCTGTCCGGCGGGGAGAAAACCAGGCTGGCGCTGGCTCTCCTCGTGGTGTCCGGCGCCAACGTGCTGCTGCTGGACGAGCCGACCAACAACCTGGACCCGGCCAGCCGGGCGGAGATCCTCGCCGCCCTGCGCGGATACAAGGGCGCGATCGTTTTGGTCACCCACGATGAGGAAGCAGTTGAAGCCCTTTCGCCGGAAAGAGTCATTTTGCTTCCTGACGGGGTAGAGGACGCCTGGAACGATGATTTCGAGGACCTGGTGTCACTTGCGTGAGCTTGTCGTCATCAGCCACCACTCGCGAAAATAATGATCGTTTACTCAAATACGGGTGGCTATTCCGGCGGCGGTGCCTGATCATGGCGAGGGGCGATGTTACGCAGCGGTGACTTTAGCTTACGGGAGGTACATGTGGCCGAGACCCTGAAGAAGGGCACCCGGGTGACGGGCGCGGACCGATCCAAGCTGGCGGCCGACCTCAAGAGCCGGTACGACGCGGGGGAGAGCATTCGCTCTCTCGCCGCCTCGACCGGCCGGTCGTACGGCTTCGTCCATCGAATGCTCAGCGAGTCGGGCGTCAAGCTGCGCGGCCGCGGCGGCGCCACCCGCGGCAAAACCACGTCCAAGCGCTGAGCACGGCTTGCGCGACGGCGGGAGGTTCAGCATGACCGGCAGGCCGGGCGCGCCCGACGGCACGGGGCCCGCCAGCACGGGGCTCAAGCTCGACGTTGACGGCGCCGTGGCCACGGTGACCCTGCACCGGCCCGAACGGCGCAACGCGATGACCCCGTCCATGTGGCGCGGTCTCGCGACGATCGGCGACTCATTGCCCCCGCAGGTCCGGGCCGTCGTCGTACGCGGCGATGGCCCGTCCTTCTCGGCCGGGATCGACCTCCGGCTGTTCACTCCTGACGGCGTGCCGGGGGAGGACCCGCTCGCCGATCCGCTCAGCCCGGGTTTCGGGGAGTGGCTGGCCGGACTGCAAGCAGGGTTCCTGTGGCTGCACCGGCCGGACATCGTCTCGGTCGCGGCGGTGCGCGGGCACGCCCTGGGCGCCGGCTTCCAGCTCGCTCTGGCCTGCGATCTGCGGGTCCTCGCCGACGACGCCGTGCTCTGCATGAAAGAACCGACGTTCGGCCTGGTCCCGGATCTGGCCGGGACAAAGCCACTGGTCGACATTGTCGGCCTGCCGCGGGCGATCGAGATGTGCCTGACCACCCGGATGGTCGGCGCGGCCGAAGCCCGCGAACTGCGGCTGGCGGAGGCCGTCGTCCCGGCCGCCGACCTCGACGCGGCGGTCGCTGATCTGGTCGCCGCGCTGCTCACGCACGACGCGGCCACCGTGAGCGCGACAAAGAAGCTGCTCGCCGGGGCGCCCGGCCGTACGCTGGAGGAGCAGGCCGCGGCCGAGCGGGCCGCGCAGGCCGAATTGCAGCGGGAGCGGCGGTCGGCCAGTCCCAGGCGGTTACCGCGCGGCTCTGGCCATCGGGCAGGCCCGGTGATCCTGGCCACCGGGCCTGGCGGAGCGCGCGCCGCCGTTCCGGCCGTTCCGGCTAGGCGGCCGGCTCGCGGTGCGTTCGCGGCGGGCGGACGCGCAAACGGGCCGCGGCGGGAAGAATTCGCGGCTGGACGGAGGTTTCCGCACGCATGTACGGTGCGCGGGCGAGCATGTCGATGATGAGGTCCTTCCGTCAGGACCCCACCGTGACGCATCAGAAGCTCAAGAAGGGGACGGTCCGCCGGATCATCTCCTACGCGCGGCCCTACCGGGGCGCGCTGGCCGCGTTCATGGTCACCACCTCGCTGGACGCGCTGATCACGGTGGTGTCCCCGCTGCTGCTGCGGGACATCATCGACAAGGGCATCCTGGCCAGGAACGAGGCGATCGTGATCGGGCTCGCCGGGGCGCTCGCCGCCGTCGCGCTGCTCGACGCCTTTCTCGGCGTGGCCAACCGTTGGTTCTCGGCCCGGATCGGGGAGAGCCTCATCTACGACCTGCGCACGCAGGTGTTCCGGCACGTGCAGCGGCAGCCGATCGCGTTCTTCACCCGGGCCCAGACCGGTTCCCTGGTCAGCCGGCTCAACAGCGACGTGATCGGGGCCCAGCAGGCCATCACGTCCACCATGTCGTCGGTGGTGGCGAACTTCCTGTCCCTGATCGCCATCCTGATCACCATGTTCTACCTCTCCTGGCTGGTCAGCGTCATCGCGCTGGCGCTGATCCCGTTGTTCATCCTGCCGGCCCGGCGGGTGGGCCGCCGGATGCAGCGGCTCACCCGCGAGTCGATGCAGCTCGACGCGGAGATGGGCTCGACCATGACCGAGCGCTTCAACGTCGCGGGCGCGATGCTGGTCAAGCTGTTCGGCCGCCCGGAAGAGGAGGCCGATGTCTTCGCCGGGCGCGCCGCCCGGGTCCGCGACATCGGCGTCACCACCGCCATGTACGGCCAGGTGTTCTTCGTCGCGCTGACCCTGCTCGCGGCGCTGGCCACCGCCGTGGTGTACGGGCTCGGTGGCACCTTGATCATCCGCGGCGTCTTCCAGCTCGGCACGCTCGTCGCCCTTACGGCGCTGCTCGGCCGGGTGTACGGCCCGATCACCGGACTGTCCAACGTCCAGGTCAACGTCATGACGGCGCTGGTCAGCTTCGACCGGGTCTTCGAGGTGCTCGACCTGAAGCCGCTGATCGAGGAGAAGCCCGGCGCGGTCGCCATGCCGCGGACGACGGCGCCGAACGGCTCGGGCGCTGCCCCGGACATCGAGTTCGACCACGTTTCGTTCCGCTACCCGAGCGCCAGTGAGGTCTCCCTGGCGTCGCTGGAGTCGATTGCGCGGCCCGTCCCAGAGCGGCCCGGCGCCGCCCCGAACGTGCTCAACGACGTGAGCTTCACCGCGCCGTCCGGCCAGCTGACCGCCCTGGTCGGGCCTTCGGGCGCCGGGAAGACGACGATCACCAACCTCGCCGCCCGGCTGTACGACCCCGATTCCGGCGCGGTCCGGATCGGCGGCTACGACCTGCCGGACGTCACGCTGGATTCGCTGCACGACGCGGTGGGCGTCGTCACCCAGGACGCGCACCTGTTCCACGACACACTGCGGGGCAACCTGCTGTACGCGCGGCCCGGGGCCACCGAGGCCGAGGTGATCGAGGCGTGCCGGGCCGCCCAGATCTGGGACCTGATCGCCTCGCTGCCCGAAGGCCTGGACACGGTGGTCGGGGACCGCGGTTACCGGCTGTCCGGCGGGGAGAAGCAGCGGGTCGCGCTGGCCCGGCTGCTGCTCAAGGCGCCGACCGTGGTGGTACTCGACGAGGCGACCGCGCACCTGGACTCCGAATCGGAGGCCGCTGTCCAGCGCGCGCTGAAGACCGCGCTGACCGGCCGGACCTCGCTGGTGATCGCGCACCGGCTATCCACCATCCGCGACGCCGACCAGATCCTGGTCATCGACGCGGGGAAGGTCACCGAGCGCGGCACCCACGGGGAGCTGCTGGCCGCGGACGGGCTGTACGCCGAGCTGTACCACACCCAGTTCGCCGTCCAAGACAGTGTTGCCCCGCTGAACTAACGGACGCTGTGCAGGGCGTAGCCGACGCGGCGGAGTTCCTCGCCCGCGACCTTCTCCACGTCGGCGGTCTCATCCGGGGACAGCGCGCGCCGCCAGCCGCCCGCGGTGATCGACGGCGCCTGCTTCAGCTCGCGCATCTGCCCGGGCGCCAGCGGCACGCCGACGAAAGTGGAGATCGCCGCCGCGGTCGCGGCCGGCCGCTCGATCAGCGTCTCGTAACGCACCGTGATGAGCTGTTCGGCTGGCAGGCTGCGGCGCAGCCGGGCGGCCAGCCGGACCGCCCCCCGCCAGCGCATCGCGGACTTGGCGGCCAGCGACAGGTCGGTCCAGATGTCCCGGTCCTCTTCGGTTTCCACCCCGAAGAAGGGGTTGGGGAACTCGGAGTCGATGTTGGCGAAGCTCGGCTTGAACCAGGACAGGACGGCGGGGTCGCGCAGCATGCACGCCACCACGTCGCGGCCGTCCCGGATGAACTGCACGATCCGGGCGTCCGGGAAGGCGTCCGTGAGGGCCTCGGCGCAGTAGGCGAGGTCCGGGCTGGCGTCGCCGTAGAGCTGCAGGCCGCGTTCGGTCGCGCACGGGCCGGTGGTCGTCCCGAGCCCGGCCGCCTCCCGGCATTCCGGTACGCACTCCAGGCAGCCGTGGGCGGTGATACGCCAGCCCTGGCCGAACGCGTCCCGCAGTACGGACGCCGCGGCCTCGCCGCGGCCGTCGTAGATCGACGGGCGCCGGGCGAAGGCATA
>Ga0187871_10003777_pt1 | contig 11606 bp, 10 predicted proteins | sample June2016WEW_16_1_FD_132988 | JGI IMG/M metagenome (GOLD analysis project Ga0187871, IMG submission 132988) | Peatland microbial communities from SPRUCE experiment site at the Marcell Experimental Forest, Minnesota, USA - June2016WEW_16_10 | ecosystem: Environmental > Terrestrial > Soil >...
GCCCATCCGCGTCTAAAGGCGTTGGAGCTTCGACAGATGCTGGAAGTGGAGGGTGGAACGCCGGAATGGTGCCACCAACTGCTGCGGCATGAGTGCGGCCACGCCATCGATCACGCCTATCGATTCTCTTCGCGCGACGATTGGCGCGCTATCTTCGGCAGCCCTGAGACCGAATATGCGCCGGAAACTTATCAGCCTCGGCCTTACAGCAAAGGCTTTGTGCGTCATTTGCCCAACTGGTATGCGCAGGCGCATCCGGACGAAGATTTCGCGGAAACCTTCGCCGTGTGGCTTTCGCTCAAGCCGGAAGAATGGCGCGAGCAATACCGCGGCTGGAAGGCTCTCGAAAAACTCAAATTCGTGCATGCACTGATGGAGGAAGCCAAAAGCAATCCGCCCAAGGCGCCGCGTGGACGGCGCATTTCGGACGCCAGCAAGCTGCGGAAAACTCTGGCGAGATACTATGCGGAGCGCCGAAAACTCTACGCCGAGGATTTTCCCGACTTTTATGATGCCGATTTACGCGTTATATTCGAGAATGGTGAGCCGCGGGGAGAATCCGCCGCGCGTGTGATGCGGAAAAACCGTGCGGCCTTGGTGGCCTCTATCGTGCGTTGGACGCAGCAACGGAAGTACACCGTGGATATGCTGGTGCGTAAATTAGTGAAGCGCTGCCAGCAATTAGAGCTGACCGCGCCGCGCGACCAGGCGCGCTTGTCCTATGAATTGTCGGCCTATCTGGCGACGCTGGTAACCAATCATCTGCATACCGGGCGTTTCAAGAGGTCTGTGTAACCGTGAAGGTCCTGGTGCTGTTTGACATGGGACGTTCGGCGGCGGCCGGGGAAACCTTCTCGCCGCGCGTGCTCAAACAGGAAGAGGATAAGCAGACGGAAGCCGATGTGCTCTCATGCCTCAAAAAGCTGGGACATCAGGTGGAAACTCTGGCGGTTTTTAACGATGTGGTATCGATCGTTGAGAAATTGAAAGAGTTCGTGCCCGACGTGGTCTTCAACCTCACCGAATCGTTCCATTCCAATCGAGCCAACGAGCCGAACATTCCCGCCCTGCTGGAGTTGATGCGCGCGCGCTACACGGGCGCGAAGCCCGACGGGCTGATTCTATGCAAAGACAAAGCGCTCGCTAAAAAGGTGCTGCTGTATCACCGGCTGAGAGTGCCGCACTTCGTTATTTCCCCGGAATCGCGGCCGCTGAAGCGGTTGCGCCGTTTCGTTTTTCCCGCTTTCGTTAAACCGGTCAGCGAAGAGTCCTCCGATGGAATCGCTAAAGCCTCCTTTGCAAAGAGCGAAGAGGAGGCGCTGGAGCGGGCGCGCTTCATTCACGAAAAATTCCAATGCGATGCGCTGATTGAAGAGTACATCGAGGGTCGCGAGCTCTACCTCAGCGTCATGGGAAACAGCAAGCTGACGGTGTTCCCGCCGCGCGAGATCTTCTTTGAGCAGATGCCGGAAGACGAACCAAAATTCGCAACATTCAAGGCTAAGTGGGATGAAACCTACCGGAAAAAATGGGGCATCAAGAATGGGCCCGCCCGCGAGCTCCCGCCAGGGCTCCAGGATAAGTTGACGCGCCTAGCCCGCAAAGTATACCGGGTGCTGAAAATCCGCGGTTTGGGCAGGATCGACGTGCGGCTTACCGCGGGCGGGGAGATTGTAATTATTGAGGCCAATCCGAATCCCTCGCTGGCCCGCGAGGAAGATTTCGCCCAATCGGCCGCGGCCGCGGGCCTCGATTATGAGCAGCTGATTCAGAAGATTTTGGACACTGCGGGTGCGTAAGGCGATTTTTCACAGCTTCTCACGGACGCGGCTCGGTAAACTAGTTGTTTGCAGCCTTTTGTCCCTTTCTTCCGGAATCCACACCTATCCACAATCGCCGGCAACTATTGGCGGCGTGACCTAGACGAGAAGCGTTTCCCGGTGCAGGCGCGCTTGCACCAGACTGAACCGGGCGTCGAAGTGTTGGTTCATTCCCAACAGCCGGCCGGCGAAGCGCGTGGCGAGATCATTCTGGTCCACGGCCTGGAAGGTTCAAGCGACGCGGGCTATGCCCGGAGCCTGACACAGGCCGCGCTCAGCGCCGGCTTCGCCGCGCACCGCTTTAACATGCGAAGCTGCGGAGGCACAGAACAACTCAGCGGCAAGACGCTTTATCATTCCGGGCAGACCTCGGACTTGCTATCTGTGCTCCAAGCAGTAAAGGGCCGAGCCCCCGTTTTCCTCGCAGGATTCTCCCTGGGTGGAAACGTGGTCCTGAAACTGGCGGGAGAATTGGGCGAGCAAGCGAAAGGACTGATTGCGGGAGTGACGGCGGTCTCAACTCCCATCGACCTCGCGGCGTGCGCCCGGCGGCTCCAAGACCGCTCGAACTTCATCTACTCGAATCGTTTCCTGAAGCGCCTGAAACAGCGCATCCGGCTGAAGGAACGGCTGACGCCCGGCAGCTTTTCGCTCGACGGCCTGGACCGCGTCAGGAGCGTTTATGAGTTCGACGACAAGTTCACGGCACGCGCGTTTGGATTTGGAACGGCGGACAACTACTACGCCACGCAATCGGCCAACCAGTTTCTGGACCGCATCCAGGTTCCAACGCTGCTGGTGCAGGCTAAGGACGATCCGTTGATTCCCTTCGAGGTCTACAACCATCCTGCATTCTCCAACAATCCATGCCTGCATCTGTTGCCGGTTGATCATGGCGGGCATCTTGGGTTCGTTTCGAAAACTAAGCCGCGCTTCTGGCTGGACGAGGTTCTCGTACAATGGATGCAGAAAGTGCGGAACAAAGTGCCCGCGGACCTCGTCCTTTAATATAGATGGCTCAAACTGCGTCTTTTCGCGAGGCCACGGCTGTTGCGGCCGACTCCTTGCGCTCCAGCAAATTGCGCAGCTTCCTGACGCTCTTCGGGATCATCTTGGCCACCACCACTTTGATTGCCGTGATGTCGGTGATCCATGGCATGGATGTGTATATCGCCAACAGCGTTTCCGACATGGGCGCGGATGGATTTCGCGTGGTGCGGATTGCCTTTTTGGGCAACTTCGATCCCAAGAAATTTCTGGAGCTTCAAAAGAAAAATCCGCAACTGAGCCCGGAGGAGTACGCGTACCTGAAAAGCACCAGCACGCTGATCAGTGAGCTCGGCATGAATTCGGACCGTAGCGCGAATATATCGCTCGGCACGCACACCATGAAGAGCGTGGACCTGACCGGCGGGACTCCGAACTGGGCGGCGCTGGCGAACACACAGCTCGCCACCGGCCGTTATTTCTCAGAAATCGAGAACAGTCACCACGCCACGGTGGCCGTGATCGGCAACGATGTGAAGACCAACCTGTTTGGTGACGGCGATCCCATCGGCAAGACATTTAAGGTAGAAGGCCGGCCGTTCACAGTGATTGGCGTGGCGTTGCCCAAGGGCGCCGTCTTCGGCCAGTCACAGGACGGGTTCGTGGATATTCCGATTGAGACTTACTTCCAGATCTACGGATCCCGCCAAGGGATCGAGTACGCCGCCAAGGCCGTCGATCAAACAGTGTTGGAGCAGGCCAAGGACGAAGTCCGCATGTTGCTGCGCGCGCACCGGCATATCGGGCCCAGTCAAGATGACACCTTCTCGATTCTTTCTTCCGATTCGCTTGTCGGCGCCTGGGACCGGCTGACAGGCGCAATTGCTGCCACCGCGGTTGCCGTGGTCTCGGTGTTCATGGTGGTGGGTGGCGTGGTGATCATGAATATCATGTTGGCGGTGGTGACGGAGCGCACGCACGAAATCGGGATCCGCAAGTCGGTGGGCGCGCGCCGCCAGGACATTCTCAATCAATTCTTGGTGGAGTCGTCCATGCTGGCCGGCATTGGTGGATTGCTGGGCGTAATTTTCGCCTGGCTGGTCGCAGTACTGGTTCGCACCCTGACGCCTGTACCCATGTCCGTTCCCATTTCAGCAGTGCTGATTGGCGTAGCGCTTTCCACCATTGTTGGACTTTTCTTCGGGATCTATCCTGCCCAACAAGCGGCCAAGCTGGATCCGATCGAAGCATTGCGGGTGGAGAGATGACACTTGTCGAATTAGGCTCGGCAGTCGGTCTAGCGCTGAATACTGTGCGTGAGCACAAGATGCGCTCGTTCCTGACCGTGCTGGGCGTGATCATCGGCACCGGAACCATCATTGGCGTAGGTTCCATTATTGCCGGCCTGGATGGCGCAATTACCAACGTTCTGCGAAGCTTCGGAACCAATACTGCTGTTGTTTTCAAGTTTCCGTTCTTGAGCGCCGTGACCGACGAGGAAGTGCATCGCAAGTCGCTCAATTACGAGGACGCGGTCGCAATCGCGGAGCGCTGCCCCTCGGTGCTGCATGTGAGCCCTTACCTGTTTCCCAATACGTTCGGGACCGGGCCGCAAATTAACATCGCGCGCTACAAAGGCCAGGAGCTGTACCAGCCGGACATTGGAGGCACGGAAGAATCCTATGTGGCGGGCGGATCGGCCGAGATGAGTGAAGGCCGCTTCTTCACCGATGCCGAGAATCAGCATCACCTGCCGGTAGTGTCGATTGGCGCTGACGTTCCGCGCGCGCTGATGAACGGCGAAGATCCCATTGGCAAATGGATCGATGTGAACGGCCACAAATTCGAAATTATTGGAGTAATGAAGCGGCCGGCCGCGTCATTTCCAGGCCAGAACGATGTCCGCCTTTTGTTGCCCTATTTCACAATGAAGAAGATGTTCCCGGCTGCGAGGGAGAACATGCTGATCGTTGTGGCACAACCAGGCCTGTTGCCCGCGGCCATAGACGAGACGCGCGCGGTGATGCGAATCCAGCGTCACGTGCCGCCGAACAAGCCTGACGATTTTTCCATTTCCACCTCCGAACAAATGGTGCAGCAGTTCCACAGCGTGACGGCCATGGTTGCGATGGTCATGGTGGTATTGAGTTCGATTGGGCTTCTGGTAGGCGGCATCGGCGTGATGAACATCATGCTGGTGTCGGTGACTGAGCGCACGCGCGAGATCGGTATCCGCAAGGCCATCGGTGCGCGGCGCGCGGACATCGTGCTGCAATTCCTCACCGAAGCCGTGGTGTTGACGGGCTTGGGCGGCCTGATCGGCATGACATTCGGATGGATGATCTCGCTGCTCTGCCGCCTGGTTTTCCCGAGCCTGCCAACCGCGGTACCTTTGTGGGCCGCCGTATTGGGCGTGGTAGTGTCCGTAGCGATCGGACTCTTTTTCGGAATCTGGCCGGCAAATAAAGCGGCACGGTTGGATCCGGTAGTTGCGCTGAGGTACGAGTAAAACAACGTTTCTCGTTTCTCGTTGGGAACGCTCTCGTTGCACTGGATAATCGTCGGGGCGCAGGCCTGACGGAACCGTCGAGCGCCCTAGTTTTTCAGTTTGCACCCAACGAGAAACGAGGAACGAGAAACGGATTTACCGGCTTACCCGTTTCGCCGTACCCCGCAGCGGTGCATGCTTGGTGCGGCTCCCCGTCCGGCTCTGTACCACGGGCGGAGTTTTCAGGACCTTGTTGCAATGCAAACAGCGCGCCATGTCCGATCGGGTGGACAAGTGGCAGCAACTGCAATAAACCTGCGGCAGGGACACGGTGGTCATGAGGGGCAACATTTTCGGCTCCTTTTGTATTTATCGGTTCGAAGCCCCCATCTCTTTAGGGCGTGCGATGATGGGTGCAGGCACTAATGCAAGCTAAACCACAGTCGACCGGGTGGCTAGAGGCGGCCCGGGAGGCCATGGAGATCGAAGCCGAGGCCATTCGAACGGCCGGCCGGCGCCTGGATGACAATCTGGCCCGCGCGGTGGGTGTGATTCTTGCCCATCCCGGCAAGGTGGTGGTAACCGGACTCGGTAAGTCCGGCCATGTGGCTCGCAAGATCGTCGCGACATTGTGCAGCACCGGCACTCCCGCAGTATTCCTGCACGCCGCCGAAGCATCGCATGGCGATTTAGGGATTTATGCGCCTGGAGATCCGACATTGATGGTCTCGAAAAGCGGCAATACCGCGGAATTACTGGATCTAATTCCTTTTTTACGCGGTCTGCCCTCGCAGCGCATAGGCATTCTTGGAAATCCGCAGTCGCCTCTGGCGGCCGCAATGGACGTGGTGCTGGATGCTTCGGTGGAGCGCGAAGCGGATCCTGATAGCCTGGCCCCCACGGCCAGCGCAACTGTGGCATTGGTGCTGGGGCACGCGCTCACCGTGGCGTTGATGCGCGCGCGCAACTTCAGTGTCGACGATTTTGGACGTTTTCATCCTGGTGGGCACCTGGGCCGCAGCCTGCGGTTGACGGTAAGCGAGGTGTTGCACGGCCGCGAAGAAATTGCGTGGGCCTGGCCGGAGGATTCGCTCAAGAAAGTAGTAATCGCGATGAGCCACTATCCCCTCGGCGCGGCCTGCGTGACGGATGCGGCCGGAAAACTGATCGGGCTCATCACGGACGGCGATCTCCGCCGGGCGCTGGAAGCTCACGACGACATCCGCGGGCTAGCCGCCGTCGACGTGATGACCGCCAATCCGATTACCGTCTCACCACAAGCCCGCTTGATGGATGCGCTGCGGTTGATGGAGGATCGGCCCTCTCAGATTTCGGTGTTGCCGGTGATCGATCCCGCGAACGGCCAGTGCCTGGGGTTGTTGCGCGTGCATGATATCTATCGCGCGGATCTGGAGTAAGCCAAGGTTCACCCCGCCGGGGTTTTCTCGACCCGCTCCACCAGATCCAACAGCGTCCGCGCCAGCGCCCGCGCGGCGTCCACCTGCAAATGGACTCCGATCTCGAAAGCGCCCGTCAGCTTCCCGCTTTCTTCAGCCAATAGCTTGAGCCGAACAGTTTGGCCGAAGAAGTTGTCGCTCGACGACTCGCCGTCAATGGAAGTTAGATTCAGGCAGCGGGCGCAGCCCGGCAACTCTGGCCCGGGGATCGCGTCGCGCAACCGCTGCGGAAAATAGATGTAATTCGAGCGAGGCCACCTGGCCTGGGATCGAACGCGCTTTCGAGACGCCAGCTTGCGCACGGTTTTTCCTTTCGCTTTCAGGGTAACAATCAGGGTAACAATGTAAAGGATGGCTCGCGACACACTGCTCGACTTCTTCCAAGACTTCGCGGACCTGCCCAACGAATTTCTCATCTACGACGACGGTTTTCGCAGCCATCATTACCGATACAACGAGGTCGCCGCCAAAGCGCAAGCCTTCGCCAGCCGGCTGCGCGATGCCGGTTTCACCAAAGATGACAAACTTATTCTGTATGGGGAGAACCGCCCGGAATGGATCATCGCACTGTGGGGTTGTCTTCTTGAAGGCGTCGTCGCAGTTCCGATTGATTACCGTTCGTCAGCCGAATTCGTCCAGCGCATCGATCAGATTGTAGAGGCTCGCGCGATTCTCATCGGAGACGAAGTTTCGCTGCCGGAATCTCCGAAGATTTCGAGGCTGGCCAGCCTGAATGAGGACCACGCCGCCATCCTTCTGCCTCGCGCGATCCAGAAAGATCAAACCGCCGAGATCATCTTCACTTCCGGCGCCACCGCCGAACCCAAAGGCGTCATCATCACGCACCGCAATATCCTCGCCAACATCGTTCCCGTGGAAGGCGAAGTGCGCAAGTATCGCAAGTATGGACACCCGTTCGCTCCCATCCGCTTTCTGAATCTTCTCCCGCTCAGCCACATGTTTGGGCAGGCCATGGCGACCTTCATCCCGCCCATGCTGCCCGGCGTCGTAGTTTTCATGCGCGGGTTCGATCCCAAAGCAATCATCCGCCAGGTTCGCTCGCGCCGGATTTCCGTACTGGTCTCAGTGCCGCAGATTCTGGAAATCCTGCGCGAGTATTTGCAACAGACTTTTCCGGAGCTGAAGGATCTGCGGCCGTCGAAAATTCACTGGACGCGCAAATGGTGGCGCCATCGCAAAGTCCACCGTCTGTTCGGTTGGAAATTCTGGAGCTTCATTGTCGGCGCCGCGCCGCTTCCAGCCGATCTGGAAGCGTTCTTCTCCGAACTCGGATTCCTGGTAATCCAAGGTTACGGACTGACCGAGACCGCGCCAATCGTCACATTGAATCATCCTTTCCACGCGGGCAAAGGAACGGTCGGGAAGCCGCTCGCGGGTGTTGAAGTGAAGATCGCGGCCGACGGCGAAATTCTAGTGCGAGGCGAAAACGTGACTTCGGGCTACTTCCGCCGTGCTGAGGAAACAGCGCAAGCCTTCGAAGACGGCTGGTTTCATACCGGCGATATCGGAATGCTCCGCGAGAATGGAGAGTTGGTGATCCAGGGCCGCAAGAAGGAAATGATTGTGACGCCCGAGGGTCTGAACGTTTTCCCCGAAGACGTGGAAAGCGTGCTGAATCGTCAGCCGGGCGTGCGTGATTCGGCAGTAATCGGGAATGATCGCGTGCATGCAGTCCTGATTCTTTTGCCCGGCGCAAATGGGGACGAAGTTGTGCGCCGCGCCAACGCGGAGCTTGCGGATTACCAGCGCATCCGCAGCGTTTCGGTTTGGCCGTATGCTGAATTTCCGCGCACCGAAGGAACCGGCAAGCTCAAGCATCACGAGATTGCGAAAGGAACTCCGCCGCCGAAAAAACAAGCCAAGTTCGACGCGAGCATTCCGTTGGAGTCGCTGACCTCGCTAGAGCGCGTAGAACGAATGGTTGCGCTGGGGCTGGACGAAGCGGAGATGGCGGGACGGCCCGAGCCGGACGCTGCAACAGAATTTCCAACCTGGAATCGGCGCCCGCTCGCGCGTGCTGCCCGCCGCTTGCTCCTACCCGGATTCCTTTTGCCGCTCACCCGGATCTTCGCGCACATACATCGCGAGGGCCTGCAGAATTTGGAGGGCCTTGAGCCGCCTGTGATCTTCGCGTCGAATCATCAAAGCTACATGGACGTGCCAGCCATACTCGCAGCGCTTCCGCCTCGCTGGCGATACCGCGTGGCGCCCGCCATGCGCAAGGAATTCTTCGAGGAACATTTCCACGGCAGAAGTTTTACCAACAGCCTGAACTACTACCTGTCAAGCTGGCTTTTCAACTGTTTTCCAATCCCGCAGCGCGAACCTGGCGCGCTGGAAACGCTGCGCTATATGGGAGAGCTGGCGAACGAAAAATGGTGCGTACTGATTTTTCCCGAAGGCAGAATGTCGAGGGGAAGCGAGATCGCGCCATTCCAGCCGGGCATAGGGATGATGGCCTCGAAACTGGAGATCCCGGTGGTTCCGATTCGCATCGACGGCATGAATCGGGTGCTGCACCCGGATTGGAAGATGGCCAGAATGGCCCGGGTCCGGATCGCATTCGGCCCGCCGCTTCATTTAACTGGCAACAACTACCTGGATCTAGCGAAGCAAGTAGAGGCCGCGGTCCGAAGGCTGTAAATTCCGAGCCCCTAGCCCCCAGTCCCGAGCCCCCAGCAAGAGAACAAAAACGCCAACACATCTGCCTGCTCAGCGATTCGCTCGCTCAGCGCGGTGCCGATACCGTGCCCGGAATTACCGCTGGTCCGGAGCAGCACCAGATGCTTTGTTCCGCTAGCCTGCAAACGCGCGACCATTTTGCGGGAGTTCAACGGATCCACGCGCGGGTCGTTATCGCCGGTGAGAAACAACACAGGAGGATAGTTCGTTCCATCCACTACGTGATGATAAGGCGAATAAGCGTACAAGGCTCGAAACTGATCGTCCTCCTTCACAGTCCCAAACTCGGTGACGTTGAACGCGCCGTTGGGCTGCAGCTCCACGCGCAGCATGTCGTAAATGCCGACGTGCGAAACCACTGCGCCAAATAAGTCGGGATGCTCGGTGAGTTCGGCGCCCATCAGCAACCCGCCGTTGCTGCCGCCTTCAATGGCGAGCTTGGCTGGAGTCGTATATTTGTGGTCGATCAAATAACGCGCACACGCGGCAAAGTCGTCAAACACATTCTGTTTTTTCGTCAGCATCCCAGCCTTGTGCCAGGCTTCGCCATACTCCCCGCCGCCCCGCAGATTCGCAATGGCGACCACAACTCCATGGTCCAGCAGCGGCCTGTTCTCGATAGAAAAGAATGGCTGCAAACTGATGTTATAGCCGCCGTAGCCAGTGAGCAGCACCGGATTAGTTCCATCCAGCTTGGTGCCTTTTTTACGAATGATGTTGATCGGGACGCGCGTGCCATCCTTCGAGATCGCGAAGTCGCGGACCACTTCGGAGTCGCTGAAATCCGCGGCCGACGTTTCGAATAGGGCCGTGCGGGTCGCTTTCTTGGCCACGGGGTCAAAACGGAACCAAGCCGGTGGCTCCAGAAAGCTCGCGTTCTGGAACAACAGCTCATCGCCATTCGAGCGCGTCATCTGATAAATCGCAGATACGGGCAGTACGGGCACCAAACCCTGCAGTTTCCCCGCGCTGTCGAAGACCCGAATCTCGGATGGTCCGCCTGTTTGGTCCTCGATGTAGAGGAAATTCGCCGCTGGCTCAAAACCGGCGATGACGTTCTTGCTTTCCGGCACCAGCGTTTGAGCGTCCGCGACCAACGGCTTCTCCATCGAAGCTCTCAAGATCTTCCCTTTGGGTACGTTCAGGTGCGACAACAGATATAGACTCCCATCTGGCCCGAACTTCGCGGAGCTGATTTCATCCGAGAGCCGCGCGATCTGGTGCCACTGACCGGAGGGCCCCAGCAGATAATGCGCGAACTCACCGCCGTCGCCATTGGCCATGGACGCCAGAACGTAGCGCCCATCGCCGGACGCTAGTAATTGGATCTCGGCGATACGCGGAAACTCCTTGCCGATCGAATACTGATCCTGCTTAATGTCGGTACCCAGCCGATGAAAATAAACTTGCTGATAGAAATCCAGATCCGCCGCCGGACGCTCGCCGGATCTCGGATAACGGGTGTAGTAAAAACCCGTGGAATCGGCATTCCACGCCACGCTGCCGCCGGCTGTTCCACCGTTGACGCGTGGAATCGCGGCGCCGACTTCCTTCCCCGTCGCCACCTCGTAGACATGAACATCTCCGCTCTCGCTTCCGCCTTTCGCCAGCGAGACGGCCACGTATTTGGCGTCGGTCGAGGGAACGTAGAAATCCATGGATGTCCCGCCGCTTGCGTCCAGCTTGTTGGGATCCAGAACTACGCGCTCGGATTCCGGCTGGTCGGCGGATGTCATCGTCACTAGCATGGGCTGCTCGGCCGGCGGCTGGGCCTTCAGCGCGAACAGGACGCCCTGGCGCATCGTTAGGCGAAAGTAATGGAGCGTTTTGTGTTCTACCAGCCGCTTCAGCTCTTCGACAAACCCGGCTCGCGTCGGAAGCGAGTCCAAATATTTGCGCGCATATTTGTTCTCGGCAGCGCTCCAGGTGCGCACGGCAGGGTCGGAGTAATTCTCCATCCACCGATAATCGTCCGTCACCTGAACGCCGTGATAGGCGTCGGTAACCGGTTTCTTGGGAGCGGCGGGTGGCTGGGCCGAAGCGGTCACGGCCGCCCACGCGGCCAGGCAACAGGTGAGACGAAACATTTCGCTATTGTACCCCCGCTAGGGGAGATGCCTGAGCCGGTGCTCCAATGAATTCTCAGGAAAA
>Ga0187871_10003778_pt1 | contig 11604 bp, 8 predicted proteins | sample June2016WEW_16_1_FD_132988 | JGI IMG/M metagenome (GOLD analysis project Ga0187871, IMG submission 132988) | Peatland microbial communities from SPRUCE experiment site at the Marcell Experimental Forest, Minnesota, USA - June2016WEW_16_10 | ecosystem: Environmental > Terrestrial > Soil >...
CGCTCAACCCGCGCTATCGCCATCGGCGCGGCCTCTGGCGGTGAACGGTTTTCACTGGCTCCGGGATCGGCGCGTGCGCCGCCGCGAAATCCTGCCGCGCCGCGTTCACGTTCCCGGCTTGCATTTCCTCGAAGCCGCGCAGCCGGTACGCTTGTTCCCTTTCATCCACCTCTTGCGGATTCAGCACGTAACCCAACCGTTCGGCCGCTTCCAAATCCGCGAGCGCATCACCCGGCCGCGATGCCAGCAGATCGGTCCGCGCCAGACCCCGTAACGGCGCCGCCGAATGAGGCAGGTCGCGCACGGCCTCCGTAAAGCGTTCGTGCGCGTAGTCCAGCCGGCCCTGCTTCAAAGCCTCGTATCCTCGCGCCAGCGCCAGCTTGCCTTCGATCTCGCGGCCGCTGGCTCCCAGATCCCCAGCCCGCGCCAACCACAATTCGGCCCCCTCCCAATCCGCGCCGTCCAGCGCCCGCTCCCCCGCCTGTTCGTACGCCGTGCGCAACGGCCCCCGCAAAGCCTCCGCTGGCGAATTCCTGCCCAGGAACGCGAACTGCGCCTGCATGTCGTTATATAAGGACCATCGGCCTTCCAGATCCGCCCCCCGGCTGGCCCGCCAATACCGCGAGCAGTAGCTCGTCCCGATGAAGAGAATCATGCCCGCCAGCACGCACCCCACCGCCCCCGCGATGCGTCCCGCCATCCGCAGTGCCTTCGGCGGCTGCCGCCGCTTCGTTCTGGCCTGCCCCGATTCCACCGTCGGATTCGGTCTCCACGCCCCGCGCTTCTCTCCCTCCGCTACCGTTCCCCGGCCTTCCAGAAACGCTTGCAGATCCTCCCCGAATGCCGCGGCCGACCGGTACCGCCGTGCCGCATTCGGCGATAGTGACTTTCGGATCACCGCCTTCAACGCCACCGGACAAATCGCCGGCAGCGCCCGCGGAGGCCGCCGCGACTGGATCAGTTTTTCCAGCTTGCGCGTGTTCTCCGCCTGGTAGGGCGGGGAACCCGACACCATTTCATATAGCGTGACGCCTACCGCCCACAAATCCGCCTGCTGATCGAGCAGCGAACGGCCCAACCGCTCCGGCGAGCAGTAACTGGGACTCCCGAAGTTGTGGATCGTGAAATCGTGATCCGGCCGCAGCGTCTTCGAAATCCCGAAATCCAGCAGCCGCACGGTTTCATTCAGCCCCAGATGTATGTTGGAAGGCTTGATGTCGCCATGCACCACCTGCGAGGCCGCCCCGTCGCCCGCACGGAACGCATGGAATGTCTCGAGCTGCCCGCAAATCTCCAGCGCAATGCGCGCCGCGCGATATGCGCTCATGCGCCCATCGTGCTTCAGCACTTCGGCCAGGTTGCGTCCTTCCACGTACTGCATGGCGACAAAAAAGTAGCCGTCCAGGTCGCCGTAATCGTAGACTTCGATCACCCGCGGATCGAGCGTACGTAGCCCTTGTTGGATGGCCGCCCCGCGCCGCTCCGACTCCAGGATCAATTGCGAAGCGGCATCCGGCCCCGCCTTGATCACCTTCAACGCCGCCTGGCGGTCGCCGCGCGTGTCCCGCGCCAGGTATACGTCGTTCATGCTCTTGCCCAGCCGGCGGATGATCTCGTAGGGTCCGAATCGTGTGGCGGGCTGCATCCTTATCCTCTGAGCGCGTCCAGCGCGGCCGCCAGCAAAAGTCCCAGCAACACGCCATAGAACAGGAAGGCCAGCCGCCCCGTGAAGAATCTCCGCGGTCGCCCCTCGGCCGCCGTGAGCCGCATGCGCGTGATGGCGTGCCGTTCGCGCGCTTCCCGCCGGTGTCCGCGGTATTCGCTCCCCGCCACGAACACCGCCGTGATATTGTCTTTACCCCCCGCCTCGTTCGCCGCATCCACCAGCTCACGCGCTACCGCGCCCGCATCGCCCCGGTAGCGTTCTATGACGTCCCGGATCGCGGTCGAGGGCAGCACGTCGCTCAGCCCGTCGCTGCACAATAGAAACGCCGCTTCCGGCTTGAAATGGCAGCGGCGGATATCGATGAAGCCATCGTCGTCCGCGCCGTGCGGACGCGTTCCCACATCCCGGAAAACTTCGTTGCGCCGCGGATGCAGCATGGCCTCTTCCTCGCTCAACTCCCCCGCGTCTTCCCCTTCGCCGACCGGCGAATGATCCGGCGTCAGTTTGCGGATCGAGCCGTTCCAGATCAGGTAAAGCCGCGAATCGCCCACGTGCCCGATCACCATTTCACCCGCGTCTACCAGGGCCAGCGTCAGCACGCAGGCCATGCCGCGCAGTTCTTCGGAATCCTGCGCCGCCCCGAAGATCCGGTTGTTGGCCGCCGCGATCGCCCGGCGCACGCGGGCCTCCGTGCCGCCCGCCGCGTCGTTCGCCGCGCGCAATTCTTCCCGGATGGCCTCCACCGCCGTTTCCGCCGCGGTCTCCCCCGCGGCATGTCCCCCCACGCCATCCACCACCAGAAAAACTCCGTTTTCGTCGTCGATCCAATACCGGTCTTCGTTCGATGCGCGCACCAGCCCGGTATCGCTAGCTACTCCCGAGCGCCATTGGACCGCGGCCGGCATGTTCCTCTATGATTTCTTCACTTCGAACGACAGCGTAATCACGTCCGCCACCTGGATGCGCGCCCGATCCGGCAGTGGTTCCTCGGTCCCGCGGGCCAGTTTCTTCCCATTCAGCCACGTGCCGTTGCGGCTGTTGTCCGACACGGTGAACGTCCCCGTGGCCGGATCCCGCCGCAACGTCAAATGCTCGCGCGATACTTCGTCGTTAGTGTACAACGGCAGATCCACCGAAAGATCCTGGCCCCCGCGCCCGATCGAGATCTCGTTCTGCGTCACGAAGTAGCTCTGCGGCCCGGAATCGTCTTCGTAGCGGATCTCGGCGAAAATCGGATCCGCGCCGCGGCGTGTAAGCGTGCGGTCGCGCGCCACGCGCGCATCTGTCACGGAGGTATCCCGATCGATCAGGCTGGTCTTGATGCCGCGATATCCGGGCTGCGGTACATCGTTCAGCTCCGAGTGAATTTCCACGTCGCCGGGCGGCACCACGTTCTCGCTATCGGCGAAGAATTCGATCCACCAGTCGTGCCGCGCGATCCGGTAGAGTTTCTGCTTCTTGCCGCGCTTGAACAGCGGCTGCTTGCCGTTCCATTGCGTCAGCCGGGCCGCCAACGCGCGGCCCGCGTCTTCCCGGATCAGATCCTGAATGTTGGCCAGGCGCTCGAAATCGCTCGCATGCAGGTATACGCTGAAGATGCACGGCAGCAGCACGCTGTAACCCATTTCAAACTGCCCCAGCTCCATGTTGCGCACAAGCTGGTCAATAATGATCTGGCCGTTGATGCGCGGCTGCTCGGGTTTCACGGTCTGTGCCAAATCCATAGACGCCCGCACCGCCGCCGCCGGTTTCCAGACATCGATTAACTTATTTTAAGCCGATGGAGGGCGCGGCCTTGTGGGGCGGGCCTCCAGGCCTGCAGCGGGTCTCCAGACCCGCTCCTGGTTTTGCCGATGTGGGGCTGGTTTTGCCTCGCCGCCCTTCAGCGCGCCGTCTTCAATTCCAGCCGGCGCTGCCTGAGCCATCGCAAGCGGCTCTGCTGCTCTTGATAAAGAGTGCCCCAGCCTGCCCAGTAATACCCGGCCACGAATAGCAGAAAAAATGGAATGGAAAAGAAATTGTAAGTGTCGACCGCGAAAACGATCATCGCCAAAAAGTAAGTCCCCACCGCAATTTCGATGTACGGCAGCAGCCCGCTCTTGCGCCTGTATTGCTTGTTCTCCAGGTTCATCGGCCGGTCGCCGATCGCGAACTTGGGCGTGCGTACAAACCCGGTGGTCACGCCGAACAAGGCCTCCATCACCGCCCGCGTATTGATCACCGTCAGCGCCACTCCCACCGCCATCAGCACCGGCAGCAATAGAATCGAACGCTTCCAGTTCTTGGGATAGAGCTCCCGCTGCGCCACCACATAGAACGCCGAAATCGACCAAAATGCGGCCATGATCAGCGGCAGATCGATGAAAACCATCTGCCACACTCCCATGTAGAACCGCACGATCATCACCGGCAGCATCAGCGCCGACACCACGATCATCAGCGGATACGAAATGTTGGGCGTCAAATGCATGATCGCTTCGAACTTCGCGCGCTTGGAAATGTTCGAGCGCAGCACCATCGGCAGCAGCTTGCGCGCGCACTGCGTCAGCCCCTTGGCCCACCGCGATTGCTGCACCTGAAATCCGTGCATCTCCACCGGCAGCTCCGACGGACAATCCAGCCCGGGCATGTACACGAACTTCCAGCCCTTCAGTTGCGCGCGGTAGCTGAGATCGGAATCCTCGGTCAACGTATCGTGCTGCCAGCCGCCCGCGTCGTCGATCATTTTGCGCCGCAAAATGCCGGCCGTGCCATTGAAGTTGAAGAAATAACCCGCGCGCGACCGGGCCCCGTGCTCCAGGATAAAATGCCCGTCCAGCAGCATGGCTTCCACTTCGGTGAGGAAACTGTAATCGCGGTTCAGATAACTCCAGCGCGTCTGCACCACCCCGATAATCGGCTCCGCAAAATGATGGATCGTGCGGGTCAGGAAATCCGGCGGCGGGACGAAATCGGCATCGAAGATGGCCACGAATTCCCCCGTCGCTGTCTTCAGACCTTCCTGCAACGCGCCTGCCTTAAACCCTGCCCGATTATTGCGGTGATGGTATTCGATAGGAAACCCCAGGGCCTGGTATCGGTCCACCAAAGCTTCGGCGAATTGTGCCGTATCGTCGGTGGAGTCGTCCAGCACCTGGATCTGCAGCAGCTCTCGGGGATACTCGATGCGCGTGACTTCGTCGATCAGCCGCTCGATCACATACCGCTCGTTGAAGATAGGCAGTTGGATCGTAACCTGGGGCAATTGCGCGAACCGCTTCGGCGGCTCGCCGGTAGCCTTCTTGCGATGCTTGAAGTAAGTGCGGATCGTTTCGTAGCGATGTAAGCCGTAAACCGACAACAGCGTCAGGATGCCGAAGTACGGAATCAGAATCGCCCAGTCGAACCAGCTCAGTTGATGCACACCGCTAAACGTGTCGTCGAACAGGCTGCGCGCCAGGCGGGACGTCGCAGAATTCGCCGCCAGAAATGCAATAGGAAGCAAAGTGGCTACCATGGCGCTGTATACAACCTGATGTTAACAAATCGGACCCGCCGAAACAAACGTGGCGCACGCTTTAGCGACCAGCGGCGAACTTCAGTTCGCCGGCGTTGTCTTAGTTATTAAACTTAATTTCCGACTCCGCCTCGAACTTCCGGTATCCGCGGAATACGCTTTCGTTGCGCACAAACGCCTTCGCATGCCGCAGTTGCAGCACCGAACGCAACGGCAGCAGATAGTCCGCCTTACCGATTCTCACCATTCCGTAATCGAGCGACAGCGCCGGCGATTGCAGCCCGAACTCTTTCGGCAGCCCCACCCCCGAAATCGTGAGCCTTCTCACCATGTTCGTTTCTTCGTCGATGAAAACACGTCCGCTATACCCCACGCGCTCGCGCATTCCCCCGTAATTCAGCATGAAGTTCGATTTTTCCCGCTTCACATCCACTTCGAATACTTCACACAGCACCCCCATCGCCATCGCCCGGCCCGCCCACTTGTAGACCGCCGCCGTTTCCGGGTCGAACAACCCACGCAGCAGGGAACCGAATTCGTTGCGCGCCAGAATACCCTTGCTGATGGCGTCCGTGTTCTCGGGTTTCACCCCGTTGATTTCTATCCTCTGGTACTGCACTTTGCCGCCTTCGTACATCAAAGCGTCCTTGAACGAATCGGCCTCTTTGAGTTGATCCGGATTCTTCAGGGGGGCGGTAAAACGGTGCGTTTCCTGAAAACACCGGAAATCGGGAAGGTGTTCGAGATAACCCATGGCCGTCTTGGACGCGTCGTCCCACAGGCGCTTCTGTTCGTCCGCCCGCATCTTGAGGCCGCTCGCATCGATCGCAGCCGGCTCGATTTCCGGCAGCGCCACTGCCACGTTTTCCGTTTCCTCGTTCGGACCCGCCGGCGCCTTGGCCAAACCCGCGACTTGCACTGTCTGAACCTGCGCTTTTCCCACCACCTGAAACGCCACCGCGCGCTTGATCACACCCTTGCCCTGCCGAATGGAAATGATGGCACGGTAGTCGCCGGGCGAGAACTTCGCGCCCTTCATATCCGCCAGGTACGGGAACTCTTTCGCCTGGCCGCCCAGCATGCTTTCTCCCGCGCCGCCGAAGCCGGAGCCCCCTTCCCGCGCGTTGTTCGCCAGGCCGCTCTTGAAGGGCAGCGGCATGCGCGCCACCACCCGCCCGTCGTGTACGATCTCCATGCTCAGGTCGAGCGGCGCCCCGTGGATATCGGGATAAAGCCGCAGGTAGATCTGCAGGTTAATCGGTTGCTCCGACCGGAACACCGGATCGAGCACCGGAGACAAAGCCTCTCCCTCGTAGCTCAGCACCTGGTCGGCTTCAAACTTATCCGCCGACCCCTTAAACGGGCGCACTACCACCGCGTCGGTAGCCACCAGCCCGGGCACGTTCCGGCTGGTTTTCAAAGGCGTCTGGATCACACCGCTGGTGCCCGCGATCAGGTCTTCCACCTTCGCTTCCAGCGTGAAGGGCCCCTTGCCCGCCAGGTTTACCGAGCGCATGAAAAACATGCTGCCTTGCTGGCGTTCTGCCATTTTCTGCACCGGTCCGTGGACGTTCACGTCTCTCCGCCCGCTCCAGATCGCCGTTCCTTTGACGTTCAGCACCGTCGCCGTAATTCGCGCGCGCGCCTGGTAGGTATTTGTGTTGTCGTCGGTCTCGAACTTCAAGGCGTTCAGCGGCGATTCCACCGTGATCATGCCCTGCAATGGCGCGTTCGAGTCATTGGCTTCAAACGAGACCTCGTTCGAACCGCTGGCCAGCGTCATGGCGCCGCCCGTGCCCACCAGCACCGCCATCGTGCCGAAATCCGCGTCGTGGTCGAGCATGCTGCTGCCCACCGATCCGCTTCCGGATGTCCGCATGAACCGGATGTGTACCGGGATCTCGAATTTCGGGATCGCCCCAGGTACCGGCGGGGTGGCAGCCGCAGCCGTAGTGGTGGGCTTGGCAGCCGGCGCCGCCGGGGTCGCGTCCTCCGGTCCGGCGGCCATCGTCGCCGCTGTGGCCACGTTCGGTTCCAAGGCCCTGGCCTGCCGCACCCATGCGCCGCCGGACCGTGTAGCCAGGTTGTTCAACGCGGCATTCGGTACGCTCTTCGAACTCTCGTCGATATCCAGCACCAGAACTCGTACCGACTTACCCTGGCAAACCTCCGCCAGATGTTCCAGAGCGTGCTCTCCCTCGCTCGAAAAGGGTGGGCTATTCAGCACCGCCACCACGATCCGCGCGCCGGCACTCAATGCCGCGGCTTGGGCGGCCGAATCCAGCGTGATAAGAAATGACGGCGGGTCCACCTCGCGCGCAGCCACCGCCGCGTCGGTGAACGCCTGTTCCATTTCCTTTGCGCCCATGCCCGCGGCAAGGGTCTGTGCATCGGCGCTGCCGGCTCGCCGGATTTGTACGATACCGCCCTCGGTTTGTTGCCAGTGCCGGGCGGCGGCCGCCGCGGCCCGCGCGGATTGCCGCGCCGCTTCCTGTGAACTTGGACCGAACACGAAAGTAAGGAGGCCCTGCTCGGCCTGGATGGCGGGAGCAGCACCGGCGGCGATCAGCAACGCCACGATCCGGAAACTAACGGAAGTACACATCGAGTTTATTATCGCTCCATTGGCGTCAGAGGGTGTATGAACTTTAGCGCAAAGGTACGCGGTACAACTGGAACCACGCGCCTACCGCTGCAATCAGCGCCCCGGCGGTCAAATACAGGGCCTGGTGAAACTCCGGCGGCCCGGCAAAATAGTAGTGGCTAAAAAAGAACCCCCGGACCGTAATGGCCAATACCGCCAGGCTCCAAAGGAAAAACAGGGCACGCCATTTCCCGCGGATCGCCAGGATCACCGATGCCAGGCCCGCCATGGCCGCCCCCAGCAGCCACCAGGTCAACGCCGGGCCCTGCCAGGGCAGCATCTCCAGTGTCAGGGGTTGGCCGCTCGACAGCGCCACCACGGAAATGCCTAGTAGAAACAGCGTCAACAGCCCGTGAAAGAGATAACTGAACACGCGCATAAGGGCCCTCAGGGCAGCCACCAGGAAGCCTCCGTCCTAAATGAACCCGCCATTGTAGCAAGCCGGCAGCCCCGTGGCGCACGCTTCAGCGTGCCGGCGGGACTTTTAAGTCCCGCTGCTGGAGTTTGGACCTTTCGTGGCCCCCCCCAGTGGCGCACGCTTCAGCGTGCCGGCGGGACTTTTAAGTCCCGCCCGGTGGCTTCATAGCGTACCCTGGTAACTGGATCTATGAAGCAGCTCGCCCTCCAGGCCCTTGACGCCGTCAGCGGCCCCGCCATCGCCTACGCCGACACGCGCGTCATGGAAATCCGCGACCGCCAGGTGTCCACCAAGAATGGCAAAACCAGCCATGTCTCCAGCGGTATATCCATGGGCATCGCCATCCGTGTCCTGGCGGATGGCTGCTGGGGCTTCGCCGCCACCGACGATCTCACTCGCGATGGCATCCACGCCGCGGCCGCGCTGGCTCTCGAAATCGCCCGCTCCGGCGCCCTCGCCAAGAAACAGGACGTGACTCTCGCGCCCGAAGCCAGGTATGAAGCCACCTGGGTCTCGCCCATCGATGTCGATCCCTTCTCCATTCCGGTCGATCGCAATGTCGCCCTGCTCCTCGATATCGATCGCGAACTGCGCCGCAATCCCGGCGTCACCCTGGCCGAAGCCGGCATGTCCTTCGAGCGCCGCCGCCAGGTCTTCGCCTCCACCCTCGGCAGCCTGATCGATCAGACGCGCTACCTCAGCGGTGTCGGCTACGCGGCGACGGCTTACAAAGATGGCGAAATCCAGAAGCGTTCGTATCCCAATTCCTTCGGCGGCCAGCATCAGCTCAAGGGTTACGAACTGGTCGACGAATTGGACCTGGTGGCCAACGCCGCGCGCATCGCCGATGAAGCTGTGGCGCTGCATAGCGCCGACCAGTGCCCCGAGGGCGAGTTCGATCTGGTCCTCGACAGCTCGCAACTGGGACTGCAGATCCACGAGTCGATCGGCCATCCCATCGAGCTCGACCGGGTGCTCGGCAGCGAGGCCAACTACGCGGGCATGAGCTTCCTCACTCTCGACCAGTTGCGCCGGCTGCGCTACGGCTCCGAAATCGTCAACGTGGTTTGCGACGCGCGCCCCGAACATGGCCCCGGCCTCGGCACTTTCGCTTTCGACGACGAGGGCGTGCCCGCGCAATCCACCGCCATCATCCGCAATGGCCTGTTCACGGGCTATATGACCTCGCGCGAGACGGCCGCGGCGGTCGGCGAGTCGCGCTCCAACGGCACCATGCGCGCGGATGGCTGGTCGCGCCTGCCCCTCATCCGCATGACCAACGTCAGCCTGCTCCCCGGCCAGCAATCGCTCGACGAGGTCTTCGGCGGAGTCGAGCATGCCATCTATATGGAAACCAACCGGAGCTGGTCTATCGACGACAAGCGCTATAACTTCCAGTTCGGCTGCGAAATCGGCTGGGAGATCCGCCGCGGCAAGCGCGTCCGCATGTTGAAGAATCCCAGTTACAGCGGCATCTCGACGCAGTTCTGGAACGCCTGCGCAGCCATCGCCGGACCGGAGCATTGGACATTGTGGGGCACGCCCAACTGCGGCAAGGGCCAGCCCGAGCAGATTATGGGCACCGGCCACGGCGCCAGTCCGGCCCGGTTCAGCCGCATCAAGGTCGGAGGCGCCTATGCCGATTGAACCCGCCCGCTGCCAGGCCATCTTCGATCGGGTCGCGGACGCCGCGCGCGTCCTGGGGGCCGCGGATTCCGAGATGATCCTGTCCGCCGGATCGAGTGCCCTGACGCGCTTCGCCAACAATGCCATCCATCAGAACGTGGCGGAGCGCAGCGGCAATCTTTCCGTGCGCGTGCAGATCGGCGGGCGCACGGCGCGCGCCACCACCAACCTGCTGGACGATGCTTCCATACACAAGGTCGTCGATGAGGCCGTGGCGCTGACGAAATTGCAGGAACCGGATCCAGCCCTGCTGCCACTCGCCGGTCCCGCCACGCCGCCCGCCGTCAACCGCTGGCACGCCTCCACCGCATGTGTCACTCCCACCGGTCGCGCGCAGGCCGTAGCCGAAGCCATCGGCATCGTGAAATCCGCCGGACAGACCGCGGCGGGCATCTATTCCACTTCCGAAAGTGTGATGGCGCTCGCGAACTCGCGCGGCGTTTTCGCCTATTATCCCGAGACCATGGCGCAATTCTCCATCACCGCCATCGCGCCCGACAGCTCTGGCTGGGCGAAAGGCAGCGCCTGCTCGCATCGGGATCTGAACTCCGCAGCTATGGCGCGCAACGCCGCCGCCAAGGCGCACTTCTCGCGCGACCCGGTCGAGCTGCCGCCCGGTGCATATACCGTGATCCTGGAGCCGGCCGCCGTGCTCGACCTCGCCGGCCAGATGTTCGCCGATTTCAGCGCCACCGCCATCACGGACGGCCGCAGCTTCCTGCGCGACCGCATTGGCCAGAAGCTGTTCGGCGGCAACGTCACGATCTACGACGATGCCTATCACCCCCTGCAAGCCGGCGCGCCCTTCGATGGCGAAGGCCTTCCGCGGCGCACCCTGACGCTGGTCGATCGCGGTGTGGTCGGCGAGGTCGCCTGGTGCCGCCAGGCCGCCCACGCCGCCGGAGTTCCCCCGACCGGCCACGGCTTCCCGCTGCCCAACGAGTACGGCGAAGCGCCCATGAACATTGTGATCGCGGGCGGCCCAACGCCCCTTGAAGAGATGATCGCTTCCACCGCGCGCGGCATTCTGGTCACGCGCCTGTGGTATATCCGCGAGGTGGATCCCTACGAGAAGATCATGACCGGCATGACGCGCGATGGAACCTTCCTGATCGAGAATGGCCGCGTGGTGCGCGGCGCCCGCAATTTCCGCTTCAACCAGGCGCTGCCGGAAATGCTCTCGAACGTCGAAGCGTTGTCGCCGGCGGTGCGCGCGTCAGGCGAAGAGGCCATCGACATGGTAGTTCCCGCCATGAAAGTCCGCGGCTTCCATTTCACCGAAGTCACGCGTTTCTAAGCGCCCCTTGTCAGCTTGCCCCGTGGCCCACGCTTTAGCGTGCCGGCGGGACTTTCAAGTCCCGCTTCTTTCCGCCTCCTTGGCGCCCTTGGCGGTCACCTTGGCGTCTTGGCGAGAAACCTTTTTCAGTCACAGCCTGGCCCAAAAATATCTCTCCCCTCTTTTCAATAGCTTGCAGAAATCGTACCCGTAGTCCCCAAATCCCCCCGCTACCCTGAAATCGAAAGGGCATCCATCGTGAAATCGAACCACACCGAATCCAACCGCCGCAACGCCCGGAAATCCACCGGCCCGCGCACCCCCGAAGGCAAAGCCGCCTCCAGCCGCAACGGCCTCACCCACGGCCTCTCCGGCGACAAACACTTCATCCTCGAAGGCGAGGATCCCGAAGCCTTCC
>Ga0187871_10003779_pt1 | contig 11604 bp, 14 predicted proteins | sample June2016WEW_16_1_FD_132988 | JGI IMG/M metagenome (GOLD analysis project Ga0187871, IMG submission 132988) | Peatland microbial communities from SPRUCE experiment site at the Marcell Experimental Forest, Minnesota, USA - June2016WEW_16_10 | ecosystem: Environmental > Terrestrial > Soil >...
GCTATAGGGCTGCCTAAAGGGCTAGTATGTTATCGCCCGGAACCAACCTTCTCCGCCATATTCGAGCAGGAGCACGAGCGAGAGCAAGAGTAAGAGCAAGAGAGCTATCGAGGAATACTCAGTCGATCCAGTGAGTCTCGGACGGCAGCCAAGTTCGGATTGAGCGATAAAGCCTGCTGAAATTGCTCGGCGGCCTCCGTCACGTTGCCTTCTTGCATCAACGCATTGCCGAGATTGGCGTGAGCCTCGGCGTAATCGGGTTTGAGGCGCAATGCCTGTCGATACTGGGCGATAGCCTCGGGGAACCGGTCCGCCTGCGCCAATGCCGCTCCCAGATTGTTGTGAGCGGCAACGTAATCGGGCCTGAGACGCAGTGCCTGCTCGAGGTGCTGGATCGCCTCCGGCAGTTTGTTGAGGCGCAGACAGGCCGTTCCGAGATTATTGTGCGCCTCGGCGAAATCCGGGTTGATTCGCAAGGCCACTTCGTAGTGGCGGATTGCCCCCGGCAATCGGCCCATTCGGGCCAGGGCCATTCCCAAATTGCTGTGTACCTCGGCAGAATCCGGGTCGATTCCCAAGGCTTGTTCGTAGATTTGGATCGCCTCGGCGGTTTTACCCTGGTTGATCAGGTCCTGGCCCAGATTGAGCCAGGCCGCAGACTCGCTCGGATTTTTGGCAATCGTGTCCCGCCAGAGAGTTTCTTCGGTGGCGTAAACGCCGGCGCGCCGCCACGTCGCGGCCGCCAGTACGACGAGCGCCGCCGCTGCTACGACGGTTCGTCCACGAGGCCAGCGGCCGGCGATGCGCCGATAGACGGCCTCTCCGCCGGCGACGGCCAGGGCGATCACGCCCACGATGGAATAGTACTGCCAATGGTCCCAATGATCCCCCATGACATGGAGCCGATACGGGCCCTGCTGCAAAAATCCCAATACCGGGAACAGCATGACCACAAAATACCCCAGCCCGAACAATAGAGGGCGTCCCCAACTGCGGCGGTTCCACCAGAGAACCAAGAAACACATCACCAGCAGCGTCCCGGGCTGGTAGCAAATCCAGCGCGAAGGATCGATCGGCCACCTCGGATATACCGCCATCAGATGAAATGGCAGGAGCGCCTTGTACAGGTAAAACCAGGGAGCGTACCCGGCGGCAGCCAGCCGAAAACCAATCTTGTCGGTCCCGGGCACGGGTTCTCCCAGGGCCAGATGGTATTGGTACCACAAAGTCACCAAACCCCAGGCCAGCGAAAGAGCGAAGAACGGGGAGCTCCGGAGCACGTCTTTGGACGTGATGCGCCTGCGCGTCCACCATACGCAGCCCAACAGCACCACGGGCAGCATCACCGCTGCGGCTTTGCTGAGTTCGGCCAGCACAAATGCTCCCAGCGAACAGGCGTACCAGCGCCATCGGCCGTCCTCGTAAAACTGCAAATACGACAAAATGGCCAGTGCGAAAAACAGCATGGACAGGGTGTTTTTTTGCTCGCTGATCCACGCCGCGGTGGCCGCGTTGACCGGGTGAAACGCAAATACGCAGCCGGCCAGCCAGGCGCCCGGAACTTTCAGCCGCGCCAGGATCAACCACACCAGCACCGCGTTCGCGGCGTGCAGCATAACGTTGACCGCATGATAGCCGGTGGCCCGGTTGCCCCATAGCCGCCATTCCAGCCACCACAGACTGCCTGTCAATGGATAGTAGTCGTCGGACTGGGTAGTAAACCAGAGCCGGGAGAGTCCATCGTCGGCTTTGATCACCCGGTTCTCGGTGATCAGGGCGACATCATCCCAGACAAACCGGCCACAAATTGCGGGAAGGTACACCAGAAATGTGAGAGCCACCAGGAAGATGCCCAGATCCAATGAAGTGTAACTGCTGCGCGCGGGCGTTGTCTCGGCTGTCCACATCTCTCGGTTTTTCCGACGCCGAGTGTAGCTTATCGCCATCCGGCTGACAAGAAGACCATGCGGCGATTCGTCAGTAAATATAGGGTTCGGCGAGGTCGAAGGCGTTTTCGATAATGCGGATATTGTCGGGCCGGCGGGCCCCTTTGCGCTGGACGACTTCGACCACATCGAACCGGAAGAGGATCCGCGGATAACCCAGCCGTCTCAGATAATCCAGCGCGGCCTTGCTGAGGTTGCGCTGTTTCTCGCGATCAACCGCCTCGCTCGGCGCGCCGAATTCCTCCGTCTTACGGGTCTTGACTTCAACGAACACGAGCCAGTCCTGGTGACGGGCAACAATGTCCACCTCGGCTTTGCCGCTGCGAAAGTTGCGCAACAGAATCTTGTAACCGTTCCGACGAAGGTATTTGGCGGCGGCCATCTCGCCGCGGGCACCGGTAATCTGCCGGGCTGTGCGACGATCATCCTTCCGCCTGAGCCAGCCGAATAACATATTACATGGCCCCGAACTCCGCCTGCACCGGCTCAATGCACTCGCGCACCGGCGCAAATGATTTGCGGTGCACCGGCGACGGGCCGTATTGGCCGAGAGCGGCGAGGTGTTCGGGCGTGGAGTAGCCTTTGTGCTGCGCGAAATTGTACTGCGGAAACCGCTCGTGGATTTGAACCATCATGCGGTCGCGGGTGACCTTGGCGATGACGCTGGCGGCAGCAATGGAAAAACTCTTCGCGTCGCCCCCGACGATGGCGGTCTGGGTGGCGCCGAGTAGCGGCGCGCGCAATCCGTCGACCAACACATGGTCGGGGCGGACCTTCAGTCCATCCAGCGCCAGTTGCATCGCCCGCCACGTGGCCCGCAGGATGTTGTAGTGATCGATGACCTCGACATCGGACATCCCAACGGCCCAATGGAAATCCGGGTTGGCAGTCAATTCGGCGTAGATGTCGTCGCGCTGCCGTTCGGTAAGCTGCTTCGAGTCGGTAAGCGTCTGGTGACGAAATCGGCCCGGCAGAATCACCGCCGCGGCCACAACCGGCCCCGCCAGCGGCCCGCGCCCGGCCTCATCGATACCCGCCACAATCTTCGCACCATTCTTGAACGCCTTTTGTTCGTAGCGAAGCGTTGGCATGGCTCTGCCGCGCAGTGTAGCGAGCGGGACGGCATTCGACAAGCCTGCCGGCATAGCCGGCGTGGGGCAGCTTACCCTTCGGCGACCTTGGTCGCGGTCTTGCCGATGCGTTTGCGCAGGTAATACAGCTTGGCGCTGCGCACCTTGCCGGCACGTTCCACTTCAATCCTCTGGATGAACGGGGAGTGCAGCGGAAACACGCGTTCGACGCCTTCGCCGTAACTGATGCGGCGAACCGTGAAGGTCTCGGCGATGCCGCGTCCCTGCTTATTGATGACGATGCCCGAAAACATCTGGACCCGTTCGCGATCCGCTTCCTTGATGCGCGAATACACGTTGACGGTGTCGCCCACCTTAAACGGCACGAGGTCCTGGCGCAATTGCTCCTGCTGAATCTTTTCAATCACATTCATGTCCGGCTCCTGTTATTGCGTAACGCGTTTGAAATTCACAGTTTAATCCTCTTTCAACAAATCCGGCCGCCGCTCCTTCGTCCGTTGCCGCGCCCAGTCGGCCCGCCATCTGGCAATCGCTTCGTGGTTGCCGCTGAGCAACACTTCCGGCACCTGCATCCCGCGAAACTCGGGCGGGCGCGTATACTGCGGGCCTTCGAGCAGTCCGCTGGCAAACGAATCGTCGCCGGCGCTGTTCTCGTCGCCCAGCACGCCCGGCAACAGTCGCACCACCGCATCGACGAACACCGCTGCCGCCACGGCGCCATTGGTCAGCACGTAATCTCCGATGCTGACCTCGTCGGTGACCAACGCCGCCCGCACCCGTTCATCGACGCCCTCGTAATGGCCGCACAAGATGATCAGGTGCGCCGCGAGGGAAAACTCCCGGGCGCGCGCCTGCGTCAACAGCGGGCCCTGGGGCGTCATCAACACCACCCGCGAGCCAGTCCGCCGAAGTTTCTCCACCGCTTCAAAGATCGGTTCGGGCTTCATCAACATGCCCGGTCCACCGCCGTACGGCTTATCGTCCACGACGCGGTGTTTATCGTGGGTGAAATCGCGCAGGTTATGGACGCGGATGTCTGCCAGTCCCTTCTGCTGCGCGCGTTTCAGGATGCTTTCCTCCAGCGGTCCGGCGAAGATGCGCGGAAACAACGTCAGAACGTCGATTTCCATGGCCACCCCGCAACGCGGGCCACGCCTATTTCGGCGCGGATTCGGCGGACGGCTTCGGCTCGGCCGGAACCGCGTTTTCGCTCCGCCCCGCGGGTTCGACGATTTCGAGCATGGCGCGTTTGCCCTGCTTGGCCGCCGCGCTGGTCAGGAGCGTGCGAATCGCGGTGATCGTGCGACCGCTCTTGCCGATTACCTTGCCCACATCGGTTTGGCTCAGCCGCAGCTCGAAGACCACCACGCGTTCTCCGTCCACTTCCCGCACGTCCACCTGTTCTGGATGATCGACCAACGCTTTCACCACGAATTCGATAAACGCTTTCATGTCCTGCTCCCGTCGTGTGCAACCCGCCACGGGCGCGTCCCGCCGGTCGGGCACGGCCATCGGTCCCTCAGGCTGCTTTCGCGGCCCGTTCCGCTTTTTTCAAAATGCTGCGCACCGTGTCGCTGGGCTGAGCGCCCTTCTGAATCCAGTGCTTTGCCCGGTCCAAGTCCACCCGGAAATTGTCGCTGGCCTTGCGCGGATCGTACGTGCCCAAGTTCTCGATGAACCGCCCGTCGCGAGGGCTGCGTATATCCGCTACGACGATACGATACGCCGGAACGTTCTTGGTTCCAACTCGACGCAAACGAATTCTTACCATCGTCTCACCTCCCCAATCTCATCTTTGGCAGGATTCCCTTGCGGGCCATTGCTTTCTGCATCCTGCCCATTTCCTTCATCATCCGCTTCATGCCATTGAACTGTTTCAATAAATCGTTGACTTCGGCAACGCTGGTGCCGCTGCCGCGCGCGATGCGTGCCCGTCGACCAGCATTCAAGATTTCGGGGACCCGGCGTTCCTTCGGGGTCATCGACTGGATAATCGCCTCGATCCGCTTAAGTTGGGACTCGCCAACGCTAAGGTCGGGCATTTTACCCATTCCCGGCAACATGCCAAGCAGATTCTCCAACGGCCCAAGTTTCTTTAGCTGTTGCAGTTGGGATAGAAAATCCTCCAGATCCAGGCTTTGGTCGGCGATTTTTTCCTGCAATTCACCGGCTTTTTGGGCGTCGAACGCGTCCTGGGCTTTCTCGACCAGACCGACGATGTCGCCCATCCCCAGGATTCGACCCGCCATCCGCTCGGCGGAAAATGGCTCAAAATCATCCAGCCTCTCGCCGGTGCCGGCGAACTTGATGGGCTTGCCCGTGACCGCCCGCATCGACAGCGCGGCGCCGCCGCGCGCGTCACCATCCAGTTTGGTCAGCACGATTCCCGTGATGCTCAGCGCCTTGTCAAAATGCTCCGCAATGTTCACCGCTTCCTGTCCCGTCGCCGCGTCGGCGACCAGCAGGATTTCCTGCGGCGCCAGTGCAGATTTCATGCGGACAAGCTCCTGGACCAGTTCTTGGTCTATATGCAATCGGCCCGCCGTGTCAAAGATGACCACGTTTCGGTCCTCGGCCTGCGCCGATGCCGTCGCCTGTTTGGCAATTTTCACGACGTCGGCCTCGCCGCGCAGGGTAAACACCGGTACCTCCAACTGCCTGCCCAGCGTTTCCAGTTGCTCGATTGCTGCGGGCCGATACACGTCGCACGCCACCAGCAGCGGTTTACGTCCCTGTTTCGCCAGCAGTTTCGCCAGCTTGCCGCACGTGGTGGTTTTCCCGCAACCGTGCAACCCCACCATCATCCAATTGCCGTTTTTGGAGTGTGCCAACTTGTCGGCGCTTTGCCCTTCGTCTCCCCCCATCAACTCCACCAGTTCATCGTGCACGATCTTGATGATCTGCTGTCCGGGGGTGACGCTGGCGAGAACCTCCTGGCCGAGCGCGCGCTGCTTTGTTTTCTCGATGAAATCCCTGGCGACCTTGTAGTTGACATCGGCCTCCAGAAGCGCCAGGCGCACCTCGCGCAGTGCATCGGCCACGTTCTTGTCCGTGAGTTTGCCGTAGCCGCGCAGGTTCTTGAAGACCGACTGCAGCTTCTCTGAAAGTGAATCAAACATGCGTGCTCGCCACGCGAAATATCAGCGTCTCCAGCCCGTTTCGCAAGAAGATTTGCCCCAAAAAACCAGCAGCGGGCAGAAGCCCGTCCTCATTCCAACATAAGCCAGCCGCCAGGAATTACGGCGACTGTTCCTTGTCCGAATCCTTCAGCGCCTTCTCACTGGGCGACTTGAGGCGGTTCTGATTGGCGGCGGCATTTTGCTGGACGTACTGCATATATTTCCACATGCCGTAGGCGATGGCGACGATCAGCGCCAGGAACAACAGCTTTTTCACGGCTACTCGGAGACCCGTTCGATTTTTGCCCCGAGACGGCGCAGTTTCTGGTCAATCTGCTCGTAGCCACGGTCCACGTGATAGATGCGGTTGACTTCCGTCTCGCCGTCCGCAGCCAGGCCCGCCAACACCAGCCCCGCGCTGGCCCGCAGATCACTGGCCATCACGGGCGCGCCGCTGAGACGTTTGACGCCCTTGACAATCGCGCTGCTGCCTTCGAGCGAAACATCCGCGCCCAACCGCGCCATCTCGCTGATGTGCATGAACCGGTTCGGAAACACCTTCTCGGTGATCACGCTGATGCCCGGGGTGACTGTCATTACCGCGCTCATCTGCGCCTGCATGTCCGTCGGAAAACCGGGATACGGCATCGTGATGACATCCACGGGTTTGAGATCGCCATTGCCTCGCACCCGAATGGTGCCGTTCGAGCGCTCGACGGTCACACCGGATTCCTCCAGCTTGTCGCGCACGGCGCTCAAATGCTCGGCCCGCGCCCCCTGAATCTCGATGTCGCCGCCCGTGATCGCTGCCGCGGTCATGAAGGTGCCGGCCTCAATGCGGTCGGGAATAATCCTATGCTCGGCGCCGTGCAGTTCCTGCACGCCTTCGATCTCGAGTTTATGGCTGCCGATGCCATTGATTTTTGCCCCCATCTTGACGAGGAAATTTGCCAAATCTTCGATCTCGGGCTCACAGGCGGCTCCTTCGATCCAGGTTGTCCCCGTCGCCAGCACGGCGGCCATCATCACATTGGCCGTCCCGAGTACTGTCGAACCGAATCGTCCGCCCATAAACACATCGTTGCCTGTCAACTCGTTGCACCGGGCGTGGACGTAACCGTTTTCGACTCTCACGTCGGCGCCGAGGTGTTTCAGGCCCTTGAGATGCACGTCGATCGGGCGGTCGCCAATGACGCAGCCGCCGGGAAGAGAGACCTTGCAATTGTGCAGCCGCGCCAACAGCGGCCCGAGCAGGCAGACCGATGCGCGCATTTTGCGAACGAGTTCGTACGGCGCAACGCCCAGCGGATGTGATGCGCGCACCTCGACGACGCCCTCGGTCTTATCGTGGGTCACGGTCACGCTCAGCCAGCGCAGGATGTCGCACATGAATTGTATGTCGCTGAGATTCGGGACCCCGCTGATGACGCACCGTTCAGGGGTCAGCAACGTGGCGGCGATGATGGGCAATGCGGCATTCTTCGAGCCGCCGATCTGGACGGTCCCCCGAAGCGGACTGCCTCCGCTGATGATAATCTTCTCCACAGCCCCCTCCTTGCTTGCAGGAGCGGATTGCATCCGCGATTCCCCGGTCGCGATTAAAAACCGCTCCTACGTCCGTTCTGCGCGGGCTCAAGCCGCGCGCTCCCCACTATTTCCGGAGCCGAGCCACGACCACGCGCTCGTGCCCCTGCAAATCCTTCACAACCTCGGTCACTTCATAGCCTTGTTGGCCGAAAAATCCTTCGACAGCCGTCCGCTGCCCGGCGCCAATCTCCAGCGCCATGAACCCGGAGGAAGACAATACACGCTTGGCCATGGTGGCCAAGCGTCGGATAACTTTGAGTCCATCCTCACCCGCCTGTAAAGCATACACAGGCTCAAAGTCTCTGACCTCCTTGGGCAGCTTCGCAATTTCCCCATCAGCAATGTACGGTGGATTCGATACCACCACATCCATATGCGAGCTGTCAGGCAAACCCACTAGCAGATCGCTCTCTAAAAAGCGAATGTTTTTTTCAACTTTATTCAGCGCGGCGTTCCCGCGCGCCACTTCCAAGGCTTCCCGGCTCGCGTCCAGCCCGAACACCTCGGCCTGCGGAATCTTCTTGGCCAGCGCAATCGCAATACACCCGCTACCCGTCCCCACATCCGCAATCTTCACCGCGGATTTCCGTTCTCCGGTCTCCGCTTTCACCTTGCTGGCCACCGTCTCCACCAGAAGCTCCGTCTCCGGCCGCGGAACGAGCACCCGCCGGTCCACCATCAGCCTCAACCCGCAAAATTCCGTCTCGCCGGTGATGTACTGCACCGGCTCGCCCGCCACCCGCCGTTTCACCATCGCCCGCAACGCCGCCAGCGTCGTCTCATCCAGTTGGCGCTCGAATTCCAGGTAAAGCTGCAGCCGCTTCTTCTTCAGCAAATGCGCCAGCAACAGCTCAATCGTCAGCCGCGGACTCTCCACCTCCTGCTTCTCAAAATACGGCGCCGTCTTGTTGATGACTTCCAGTATGGTCACGGCCCGAGGATAGCACGGACGGAGAACCCGTTGAAAGCGTGCTATCCCCCCCGACTACTCAACCACCTCCACCGGCGTGCCTACCTGTACCATGTTTGCCAGACGCGTCGCGTTCCAATTGGCCAGCCGAAAACAGCCATGCGAAAACGTCTTGCCGATCTGGTCCGGATGCGGTGTGCCGTGGATCCCGTAGCCAGCCCGGCTCAGGCCGATCCAGGCTGCGCCGACGGGATTCTTCGGGCCCGGCGGTACCATCAGCTTCCCATACCCCTTCTGCGTGTCGTCCAGTTCGGGAAAGTTCACAGGATCGAACGTGTAATTCGGATTCAGCGCGACGTTCTGGACGGTCAATTGTCCCGGCACACGCTTTTCCTTGTCCGCCGCGATCGAGCACGGAAACAGCGCGGTGAGTTTCCCGGCGTCGTCAAATGCGGTAACCGTCTTTTCGGTGAGATTGACGCGCAGCCGGGCGGCGACGAGATGTTTTGCCGGCGGACTATTGAGCATCATTACCACCTGATTACTCTGAATGCCCGCCCAATTCGTGACGGCGGGATTCAGCGCCTTGATTAATCCCTCCGACGCGTGGCACTTTTCCGCGACCATCTCCAACGCCGTCTCGAACCACATGTTGGTAAGTTGCGACCGTTGTTTCCAATCCTCGGGTATTCGCGTCAGCTTCGACAGGTCCGCCGCCGTGACCACGTAGTTCGTGTAATTCGATTGGCCGGCCGGGAAATTCGCCGCCGTGTCCGCATCGAACCTGCCGGTGGGCTTCAATTTCTCCGCCTGCTGCCATGCCGCCAGCGCTTGTCCGGTCAGCCCGCCGAATTTGCCGTCGATCAGTCCGGGCGAGAACCCGGCCTCATCGAGTCCGATCTGCAATGAGACCATGTCATCGCGGGAAATCCCGGGTGCAGGCTCCTGGGCAAACGCAGAAATGGCTGCGAACAGAACCGCAACGCCTGCAAAAGCTCCTCCTCGACGCGTTCCAAGCATCACGAGAACGATTAGCACAATCGTTTCCCGTTGTAGAGGCAAGAACCCGTTGAAAAAGTCGTTTCTGACTGCGGCGGTCGGCGACCGCCGAAATTCCCAGGAGAAATGATGACCGGCTCTCCCTTCGGTCCGACTCAGGGCAGGCGCCGAGCGCCGTCCCGACGATGTCGGGGCAAGCGACAGGCCCGTTTCTCAGCACCCTTGCAAGAGCTAACCCATCGCCCTGATCCTCTCCTCCAAGGGGCGAGCAACCGGCGAACGGGCAGGTTTCGACCCTACAGAACGGCTCGGTGGGAGCTCCGACCGGAGTCGCGAGCCTAGCCCTTCCCGGCAATACGAGCTACGACAACACCGTCACTTCGTCGTTTCGGCCAGGCGCTTGTTCAAATCATCCGTCATCAACGCCTCGATCATCTGGTCCAGATCGCCTTCCATGATTGCGGGCAGGTTTTGGATCGTCAGATTGACGCGGTGATCGGTCACGCGGTTTTGCGGGAAATTGTAGGTGCGAATCTTCTCGCTGCGGTCCGCCGTGCCGATCTGGCTGCGGCGCGCCGCGGTCATCTTCGCCTGTTCCTCCTCCTGCTTGTGGGCCAGCAACCGCGACCGGAGCACCCGCATCGCCTTGTTCTTGTTCTTCAATTGGGACCGCTCGTCGGCGCAGCGAACGGTCAGCCCGCTGGGCTTGTGGTGAATCTGCACCGCGCTATCCGTGGTGTTGACGCCCTGGCCGCCCGGACCACTGGCGCGGCATACGGTGATTTCCAGTTCATCGGGCTTGATCTGCACGTCCACTTCTTCCGCTTCGGGCAACACCGCCACGCTCGCCGTGCTCGTGTGGATGCGCCCCTGCGCCTCCGTTTCCGGCACCCGTTGCACGCGATGGACGCCGCTCTCGTAGCGCATCGTCTTGTACACGTCCAGGCCGAGCATCGAAAACACGATCTCCTTGAACCCGCCCCGCTCGCTCGGGCTGGTGTCCATCACCTCGATTTTCCAGCCCCGGCCGTCGGCGTAGTGGCTGTACATCCGAAACAAATCCGCCGCGAACAACGCCGCTTCCTCGCCTCCCGTGCCGGCGCGGATTTCCACGATCGTATTGCGCGAATCGTTCGGATCGGGCGGCACCAGTCCCATCTGAATATCGAGCAGCAGCTTGTCCAGTTTGCGCTGCAGATCGTCGAGTTCGTTCCTGGCCAGTTCGGCCATTTCGATGTCGCCCGACGCCGCCAGTTCGCGGTTCTCCCCGACCTGTCGGATCAGCGCCTCGGCCGCCGAATAATCGCCGAGAAGTTTCTTGACTCGCTGGAGTTCGCGGGCCAGATCGCCGGCGCGGCGCTGGTCTGAGTACACGGCGGGATTGGCGAGTTCGGCCTCCAATTCAGCCGCTCGCTTGCGAAATTTCTCGATGTTTGGAAGTGTGGTCATTGCCGAGTTCTGTTGCCGCGGTCGGCGCCTGCGCTGAGCGCAGTTGAAGCGACCGCCGGTCGTTCCGCCTCATTGCGATCCATTTCGGTAAAAAAACAAAAACTTCGCGCCGACAAATCTCAGCGCGAAGTTCCCGCAAAAAGCAGCTACTTCGACTTCTTGGCGTACCGCTTCTGGAACCGCTCCACGCGGCCCGCGGTATCGACAAACTTCTGTTGACCCGTGAAAAACGGATGACACTTCGAGCAAATGCCGATGCGCATGTCTTTGCGCGTCGAGCGGGTCTTGACGACGTTACCGCACGCGCAGTGGATCACCGCGTCGCCATATTCAGGATGGATCTTGGCTTTCATGACTCAGAGCGCGGCAATCTACAGGAGCGACGGCTTTGTTGCAAGTTCAATTTCTTTTCGCCGAGTTGCCTCAAATCAAATGAAAAGGGGCGCATCTTGACACTGCCACAGTCAGTTAACTTGCCAGAGGTTGTGCCAGTGGCCGTTGGA
>Ga0187871_10003781_pt1 | contig 11604 bp, 11 predicted proteins | sample June2016WEW_16_1_FD_132988 | JGI IMG/M metagenome (GOLD analysis project Ga0187871, IMG submission 132988) | Peatland microbial communities from SPRUCE experiment site at the Marcell Experimental Forest, Minnesota, USA - June2016WEW_16_10 | ecosystem: Environmental > Terrestrial > Soil >...
GGCGTGCGAGATAGCATCGAACGAGAACCCCTTGCCGGGGTCCTGAATCAGGTAGACGATGGCCCGCGTGGTGCGCACGTAAGTGACCTGCACGCGCTTGTCGGGGTCGGATCCGCCGCCGTGCTCGATGGCGTTCATCAAAAGCTCGCGGAAGGCGGCCGCGATGTTATCGCGCTCGTTCGGGGGAAAGTCCATCTCCATTTCACGCACGAACTGCATCAGCCGGTCGGCGGTTTCCATCTTACAGCGCAGCCGCAGGCTGATCCACCCAGGACTCGCCGAAAGCACTTCGATATCGTCCTGCCAGTGGCCCGTATGCACGGCCTGCGTAATCATCTCGGCCACCGAGCTGGGCGAGAACGGTTTGCTGAAGTAGCAAAACGCCTGGTCCCGGATCGCGCGCACGATGTTGGCGGGGGTGCTCTCCGCGGTCATCACCATGACCTTCGCCTCGGGCCGGATCTCGCGGATGCGGCGCAGCAGCTCCAGCCCGTCCATGCCCGGCATGCGGACGTCGGTGAGCACCACGTCGTAAGAGCGCTCCTGCGCGCGGGCCAGGCCGTCGAGCCCGTTATAGGCGCTGTCGATCGACCACTCCGGGCGGTGCAACACGGCCGCCAGCAGCTCGTGTACGGCGGGATCGTCGTCCACCAGCAGCAGCGTGTGCGGGCTCATGCGGTCTCCAGTTTCAAGGTGAAGGTGCTGCCGCGGCCGAAATCGCTTTCCACTTCGATATCGCCGCCCATCAGGCGCGCCAGCTTCAGGCTGATGGCCAGTCCCAGCCCGGTGCCCAGGTGCTGGTAAGGGCTGGGCAGTTGTTGAAACTCCTGGAACAGCAGCGGCACCTGGTCCGGCCGCAAGCCGATGCCGGTGTCCGATACGGCGATGCGCGCCTGGTGCGGAATGGCCGCATCGCGGAAGCCGCGCACCTCGATGTGGCCGCGGGCGGTGAACTTGATGGCGTTGGAGAGCAGGTTCACCAGGATCTGTTTGGAGCGCTGCCGGTCGCAGCGCACCATCAGGGGTTCGCGCGGCTGCCGCGGCTGGCGAATTTCCAGTTCCAGGTGCTTGGCGCGCGCCAGCGGCGCCATCATCTCGGTGACCTCGCCGATGACTTCGGTGGCATCCACCGGCTCGATCAGGCATTCGAGCTGGCCGGCCTCGATGCGGGCCACGTCCAGCGCGTCGTTCAGCACCGCCATGATGTGTTGGGCGCTGGCCGATATCATGCGGACCTGGCGCATCTGCTGGGCGTTGAGCGATCCGGGAATCTGCTGGCGCAGCAGATCGGCGAAGCCCACGATGGCGGTCATGGGGGAGCGCAGTTCGTGGCTCATGGTGGCCAGGAAGCGGCTCTTGTGTTCGCTCGCGGCCAGCGCGGCGGCATGCTGCTGCTTCAGGCGGTCGTACAAGCGGGCGCGTTCGATGGCGAGCGAAACCTGCTGCGCCACCACTTGCAGCAGGCGGACTTCGTGCGCCCGGAAGCGGTGCGGCTCAGCCATGTACTGGTTCAGCGTACCGGCGACCTCGCGTCCCACGATCAGCGGCATGCAGATCAGCGCGCGCACGCCCTCGCCCAAGCTGATATGTTTCCAGCTTGCGCACAGCGGATGGCGCGCGATGTCGGCCACCCAATAAGGCTTGCCGGTGGAAACCGCGCGGCCCGAGGGAGACGATTCGTCCGCCGGCAGCAAGCCGATCTCGCGGAATTTCTCGCCATAATCGGCGGATAATCCGTGGACGGCGGCGAACTCCAGCCGGGTCTTGTCGGCGGACAGCAGGGTGATGGAGCCGAACGGCGCGCCCATGGCGCGGCTGGCCTTTTCCAGCGCTACATTCAGTACCTGGCCTAACTCCAGCGGCGACAGCATGGCCGATGCGATGTCGGCCACTACCGTCAGTTCTTCGATGCGCTGTTGCAGATTTCTGGCTGCCATTGCCTCAGCGTGCGTGTTTCCAGTCTAGCGCGACTGGGCGGCTCTTGGCTTATGCTGGAGATTAGCATGACCCTGGCCGAAGAGTTGCGCACCGTTCCGGTCTTCGCCGATCTGCCGGCCGACGATATCGAGTGGCTGGCCGCGCGCATGACCCCAATCGACCTGGCGCCCGGCGAGATATTCATCCGCGAGGGCGCCCCCGCCGACCGCATGCTGGTCCTGTTCGAGGGCGAGATGCGCCTGCGCGTAGAATCCGGCAATGGCGAGGCAACCACGCGCATCTTCCGCGGCCCGCTGGTCGGGGGGATGCTGCCGTATTCGCGCATGACCCACGTTCCGGCAACCTTCCGCGCGGTGACGCAGGCGCGCGGCGCCACGTTCCCCGCCGAGCTCTTTTCGGAGATGCTGGCGCGCATTCCGGTGCTGGGCCCGCGCCTGGTGGCTCTGCTTTCGGACCGCATCCGCGATTTCACCCGGCTGCAGGACCAGCAGGAAAAGATGGCCGCGCTGGGCAAGATCGCGGCAGGCCTGGCGCACGAATTGAACAATCCGGCGGCGGCCGCGCGCCGCGCCGTGGGAAGCCTGCGTGAATCGTTTCTGGCCTTTCGCGAGGCGGCTGCCCGCCTCAACAACCATGCGCTCTCCACCGAACAGCGGGCAGCCATCCCACAACTGGAGCGCGAATTGGCGGAACGCCCGGCGGCCTCCGGACCCATGGATACGCTGGAGCGCAGCGATTGCGAAGAGGCCATCGCCGAATGCCTGCTGCGCCACGGAGTGTCCCGCGCCTGGGAATTGGCTCCCGCCCTGGTGGAGGCCGGCTGCAAGTCCGAATGGTTCGATCGCATCTACGCGCAATTCCCGCCCGAGGCGTTCCCCGATCTGCTGGCACGCATCGCCGCTTCACTGGTGATCGGCGGCCTGCTGGATCAAATCGAAAACTCCACCAGCCGCATCTCCGATCTGGTCCGCGCGATTAAAGAATACACCTACATGGACCAGGGGTCGGAGCAGGAAGTGGATATCCACCAGGGGATCGAAAGCACGCTGCTGATGCTGCGCTACCGTCTGAAGCAGGGCATCGCCTTGAAGCTGGATTTCGACCGCACCTTGCCGAAGATCTGCGCGCGCGGCAGCGAGCTGAATCAGGTCTGGACGAACCTGATCGACAACGCCATTGACGCCATGGACGGCAAGGGCGAGCTGCGCATCAGCACGGCGCGCGAGCTGGACCGCCTGCTGGTGGAGATCGGCGACAACGGACCGGGCATTCCGCCCGAAGTGCAGGCGCACATCTTCGAGCCGTTCTTCACCACCAAGGGTGTCGGACAAGGCACCGGGCTCGGTCTGGAGACGGTGCGCCGTATCGTGCAAGAGCATTCCGGCGAGATTACGGTTCAATCCGTTCCTGGAGATACGCGTTTTCAGATTCGCCTGCCGCTGCCATCGGGAGCCAAGTCATGACGCAATGCACGCACACCAACCAGATAAAGAATGTCTCGCCGCACACCAACGGCTGCGAGGAATGCCTCAAGATGGGAGATACCTGGGTCCACTTGCGGCTCTGCCTCATTTGCGGCAATGTAGGCTGTTGCGATTCGTCGAAGAACAAGCACGCCACCAAGCATTTCCATAAGACCAACCATCCCATCATGCGCTCGATCGAGCCGGGCGAAGATTGGGGCTGGTGTTATATCGACGAGGTGGAACTGGACTTCTGACCGCACCATGAATACGGACTGGAAGTCGTACCCCTGGTTGCGCATCAGCCTCGTGCTATACGCGATTGCCTGCTGCTGTCCCGCGCTGGAGTTGACCACCACGACCCGGGAACATCTTACGCCGGTGACGCATGACAACATGTGGGGCGTACAACTCCTGATGAGGGGATTTATGGGCATATTCTTTGGTATCGTTGCCTGGTTTGCAAATCCGCTGTGGGTCGTGGCGCTGCTGCTCGTGTACCTTAAATGGGTGAAAACGGCTTTGGCCGTGAGCGCGGCATCTCTGGTGATCGCCTTCACCAGTTTCCTGGCGATTGGGAAAGATCTGGCAGTATGGGAGTCGGACATTTATCATCAGCACCCTAGCGCTTTGCTGCCGGGCTTTTACTTATGGATGGCCAGTCTGGCCGTCGTCCCTTTGGCCTGCTGGCTGAGAATAACAAGTATGAGAAATCTATCGATAACTTTGTTGCTGTGCGCGGCGCTCCACACTCCCGCCACCGCCCAAAATGCGAATGCCGTGCAAGCCACTCGCCCGACTGCCGCGCAGGTGATCGAACGCATTCAGAAGAACGCCGGCGTCGCCTGGCGCAGTCAAACGGTCGATACCTTCAAGGCAGGCGATCCCGACACGCCGGTTACCGGCATCGCCACCACCATGATGGCCACTTACGATGTGCTGCGGCGCGCGGCGGCCGCCGGAGACAACCTGATCATCACGCATGAGCCGACTTTCTACGGCCACAAAGACGAGACGGCCGCTTTGGCCACCGAGAACGATGCCGTGCTGGCCGCCAAGCAGGCGTTCATCGAAGAGCATCACCTGGTGGTCTGGCGCTTTCACGACCATTGGCATGCGCGGAGGCCCGATGGCATCCAGACCGGCATGATCCGCGCGCTCGGCTGGGAGAAGTTCAAGAACGCCAATGACGATCGTCTTTTCGTCATCCCCGAGACTACGCTGGACAGCCTCGCCAGCAACATCAAGGAGCGGCTGGGGATTCGCACGCTGCGCGTGGTCGGCGATCCGGCCCTGCGGGTGACCAAGTTGGCCGTCAACCTGGGCTATCCGGGATTTCCGGGCGAACGCCACATGCTGCAGCGCGACGATATCGAGGCGCTGGTAATGGGCGAAGGCCTGGAGTGGGAGACCATCGAGTACGGCGCGGATGCCGCCGCGGAGGGCAAGCACAAAGCGCTGGTGATCCTGGGCCATATTCCTTCGGAGCAAGCCGGCATGGAGGATTGCGCCGTCTGGCTGCGAGGGTTCGTCACTGAAGTGAAAGTGGAATTCATTGCCACGGCCGAGCCGTTTTGGCCGGCGAAGTAGTCAGCCAGCCAGCGCCAGATCGAGCCGGCGCAGGCCTTCGCGGAACATTTCGGTGTTCACGCCCATGCCGATGCGAAAGTGATCGGGCATCGCGAAGAAGCGTCCCGGCACCGCGGTGGTTTCGTAATCCGTGCGCAGGCGCGCGAGAAATGCATCCACGTTACCGCCCTGCAATCGCAGGAACGACGTGGTGCCCCATGCGGTGGGCGGCGCGGATAGCGCTGTCTGGTGCGCGAGGAATTCGGCGAGCAGCGCGCGATCCGCCTCCACTACCTTGCGCGCCCGTTCGCGGATCGAATCCAACTGTTCGAGCGCCGCCACACTGAGCAACTCCGCCGGATGCGCGGGGATCGAACCGAACAGATCGTTCAGCCGCCACATGGCCCGCGCCAGATCCGGACGGGCCAGAATCCACCCGCAGCGCAGCCCGCTCAAGCCATATACCTTCGTCAGGCTGTTGGTCACGATGAACTCCGGACCCAGATGATACGACGTGCGCGGCGTGTTCTCGTAGACTGCGTCGAGATACACTTCATCGACCAGCACGTGCGCGCCTACGCTGCGCGCCAGATCGCCGATTTCGCGAAGCACACGATCCGGAGTCAGTGCGCTCGAAGGGTTGTGCAGATTGGTCACTACGATCAGCTTTGTTCTACTGGTCAGCATGCCGCGAATCGTGGCCGGATCGAGCGCGTAGCCGTTCTCCTCGGCGCGCGCGAAACGCCTTACGTCAGCGCCAAGGAAGAGCGCGGCCGAAACCATCAACTCGTAAGCCGGATGCTCGATCAGTACCTCATCGCCCGGATCGATCAGCGCCGCCATGGCCAGATGATTCGCCATGGAGGTGCCCGCCGCGGCCACTACGCAATCCGGATCGACGCCACACTTGCGGGCGATGGCTTGTTGCAATGGAGCGTACCCATAAGTGCTGTCGCCATTGATCTCCAGCGTGGGTTGACGCGGCAACTCCGCCAGTGGAAACGATCCGACGCCGCTGGTGGCCAGGTTGAAGCGCCCCCGGCTTTGGGTCTTGGCCCAATGCATGTAGTCGGAATGTCTTTGTCTCATCGGATACTCGTTGCCATCGAGCTGCTCTCAATCATAGTGCAGGCAGTCCCAGCCTGTTCAAGCTGTCGTGCAACAGTTTGAGATCCAATCGAATCCCTTGCCGCAACAAATCGATGTAAGCCTGACGCAGATCCGGAAGAATACCGTTCCGCCACCCGGCTTCCAGAAGACCAATGCAGCCCACGACTGAGAGGCCTGCGTCCTGGGCAATGCGGAGGGCTCTCGATTCGTCTAACAAGGTCAAGTCGGCCTTCGACGTTTTCGCCAGGAGGATTGCGCCACGTTCTCCGGCCCCAAGGGTCAGGCACGCACGCTCGATGAGTGGATCGGCTGGTGATCTCTGGGAAGACACTTCAATCCAAGAGGCGCTACGTACCTGCTCCGCGCCGGGAAGGCCCCGACCCATGACCGTGACTTCGTGGTGTACTTCAGGGGGTATGAGGATTCGCCTGTAGAGCTTTGTGAGAAGATCCAACCGGCCAATCCGCGCGAGCGCGATGAGCGGCGAGGAGTCCGAAACGACAATCACAGACCTAGCCGTTCGAGCGTTCGCCGGTCTTCTTCGAGATCTCGAATTCCGTAATGCAGCGGCACGTTGTGGCGAGCGGAGAATTCCATGAACCGTTCGATCGCCATCTGGCACAGTTCAGCGGCCCGCCCTAGCGAGATCTTGTCTTCCCGGTACAGTTCCAGCGCGAGCAATGGGACGGCCTCCGACGAGAGGTTATCGAGACTCCAACCGGCCGCGCGAACAAGCTCTTCAGGAATCTCCAGGCTGACTGTCTGCATGCCTCTAATGTACTACCAATTTGTGCCGGCTCCAGTACCAATATACGGGAATGCCGGCCAGCAGAATCAGCAAGCCGATCGCGCTATTGCCCGGATACGCGGCGATGGTGCTGGCCACGATCGCCGCGCAAGTCAGCACGAACGCCGCCGTGGTATAAGGATGTCCCGGCGCGCGATGGATGCCTGGGGTTGGCGCTCCGGCGTCCCGCCGCCGGAAGACGAACAGCGCCGCGGCCGTGAATGCGAAGGAGATGAAATCCACGGATGTCACAAAGTTCAGGATCTGTTCATAGCGCCCCGAAAGAGCGATGACCGTGGCGAAGATGCCCTGCAGCACGATGGCCACCACCGGCGCACCCGTGCGCGGCGAGAGCCAGCCTACGCGTTCGAAGAACAGGCCGTCCCGCGCCATCGCATAATACACGCGCGGCGCCGTCAGAATGCCCTGGCTCAGAAAGCCCAGCGTGGAGACCGCGATGCCGACGGCCAGGAATTCCGCGCCGCGTTCGCCCAGCGCCACGCGCATCACCGAAGATGCCGGCGTGTGCGATGCCGCCAGGCCCGCGGGCCCCAGCACACGCAGGCACACATAGTTCACCGACAGGTACAGCACGATGACGCCGATCACACCGGCCACCAGGCCGCGCGACAGATCGCGCCGCGGGTCGCGCATCTCTCCCGCCACGAACGTGGAAGTCTGCCAACCGCCGTATGCGAACGCCACAGGGATCATAGCGGCGCCCATGGCTCGCAGCAGTCCGAAGGAAACCGGCCGGTCCAGCAGCGGCAAAGGATGCAGCACGCCGCCGCCCCATACGATCCCTACCGCCACCAGCGTCGCGATGGCGCCGGACTTCAGCAGCATCATGGCGCTTTGTACGTTGCTGCCCGCGCGCACGCCCAGGCAGTTGATGGCGGTCAGGCCGAGCAACGCGGCGGCGGCGATAAGACCGTCGCTGGCTTTTACGCCCGCGATCTCGCGAAAGTACCGGGCGAAAGTCACCGCCACCGCGGCCATGCCGCCGGTCTGCGTCACCAGCAGCAGCACCCATCCATAAACGAAGGCCACGGCCGGATGGTAGGCCTCGCGCAGGTAGATGTACTGGCCGCCGGAATCCGGCATGCGTGTGGCCAACTCCGCCCAGATGAAAGCGCCGGCCATGGCCAGCGCTCCGCCGATCGCCCAGACGCCCAGAATCAGCAGCGGCGTGTGCACCTGCTCGGCGACCACGTACGGATTGATGAAGATGCCCGAGCCCACGATGCCGCCCATCACGATCATGGTGGCGTCGAAGAACCCGAGCTGGCGGCGCAGTTGGGGAGCCGGCAAGTTTCACAAGGGTAGCATGAGCCGCGCCCCGCGCGGGCGTGGTTGGTGATTGGACGTGATTGGGCGGATTTGTGCAAGGCGGGTCATTTTGGAGCCAAATGCAGATTTGCACGAACAAACCCGAAAGGTATGAAATCATTGGTTTTGCATGCAGCAGCGCTCGAACTTCCGGCCACTGCCACAGGGGCAAGGCTGATTGCGGCCGGTCCGAGTAGAGCGCTGAGGAGCCGACGCTGGGGCGGCGTGGCGCGCTGACGGGCGGCCTCGGATGGCGAGCGCGGCTTCGAGGCGTACGGCGGCCGGGGTTTTGGGGATCGGCCGGGATGGCCTGAATCGCGCCGATCACCTGGCCCGCCAGCGACGCGGCCTGCTCCCGCCAGGCAATATCGTGGGCGCACTAGGCTTCGGCGAGGGGCTCGCGAAAACGGACGAGCGATGCCAATTTCCCACAGTATTACGGGCGCCGACGGATCGAGCGGCGGCGCTGGCGGTGGAACCAGTGGACATCAAGGCGAGAACGCGCTGCTGGGCCTGGGTCAGGCTGGGATCGGGCACGATAGGGCCCCCTTGATTCCAGAGGAGCACGGGAGCAATCGCGGAAGGTGGGGCCTAAAGCGGCAAATGGTTGATGGGTAGGGAGATGTTTCTTGGCGGATCGAGTGAATGAACCGAGGGGACGCCGGGCATTGGACGCTTCGGGTGTGATCGGGGCCGGGATTTGCCTCCCGCGTCGAGCAGCGGAATTGTATACATTCTTGCTAACAGAATAGTAGACAAGCATGCCCAATGTGCTACATCGGGAAGAGGGTCAAGTTGACGTATGGCCAGCACTAACGTTCGGATCAGTTCTACATCGCACGAGATCCTTCGCCGGTTGGCTCGCGAAGAAAAGCAGCCAATGCAGGTGATTCTGGACAAGGCCCTGGAGCGATACCGTCGCGCCAAGTTTCTCAACGGCGCCAATGCCGACTTCGCCGCGCTTCGGAACAACTCGCGTGCCTGGAAAGAGTTACTTGCGGAGCGGCGGCTTTGGGAAACAACCGCGGCGGACGGGTTGGAGGACGAGTGAACCCAACACAGCAGCCGGCGCGAGGCGATGTCTGGGATCTCGACCTCGACCCAATCAAAGGCAGGGAGCAAGCGGGCCGGCGGCCGGCCCTCATTGTCTCGGTGGCTCCCTTCAACCGCGGACCGGCGGATCTCATGGTGGCTGTTCCACTGACCAGAACAGAGCGCGGCGTCCGTTGGCACGTGCCAGTCAGTCCGCCCGAAGGCGGGCTGACCGATCCCAGCTTCATTAAGTGCGAGGACGTTCGGTCACTCTCGAAGTCGAGGCTGGGAAGCTACCGCGGCCGGGTCTCGCCGATCACGATGGCCGAGGTCGAAGATCGGCTGCGGATTCTGCTCGGGCTATAAGTCGCCGATCGAACGCAGACCTCTCGTAACCGAGTCAGTGTGCTGCTATACCGCGCAAAACGGCTTCGGTGCCTCCGCCTACTCCCACGCGCCTTTTGTCAGTTCTGCCTCCACTGCGCGGCTTTCTCGGGCTTGCCCCACGCGTCGCAGAGTTGGACGAGGCATTCGCGGGCGCGGTCCAGGTGATACCGGTCCGGGACTTCGATCCGGTCTTTGCGCGCGACCATACTCTAATAGCCTTCAAGCAGAAGAGATTCCGGGTAATGTTCCGTTATTCTGGGTTGCTGAGTCCTCAGCCGCTCGCCTGAAGGGTGCATTACAACGTCGCCGTTCCGCTTCTCCGTCATCATCACGAGTTCGCCAGTCTCGCAGAATACGCGCGGGTGTCTAGCGGGCGGGACTGGGAGTCCCGCCGCAGGCTACGAGCCTGCCCCACTTCGCCGCCCTGAAATCGCCATTGAAGCCGGAAAAGCGGCCGGTCGCTCCCTGCAACTCAGAACTCCTACCGTTTGTGTGGTTTAATAAGAAATTCCGAATGCTGGACATGGCCCTATCGATGCGTAGAAGGTGGCGGGCGGCGCACCTGCGCACGCGCGAGCTGCGCATGATCTCGAAGGGGCTGGTCTCCACGGACCATCCCATTCTGGCCCATATCATCCCCATGCGGCGCTGCAATCTGGCCTGTGCTTACTGCAACGAATACGACGACCACTCCAAGCCGGTGCCGATCGAGACCGTCCGCCAACGCCTGGACCTACTGGCGGCGCTGGGCACTACGATCGTCACCATCAGCGGCGGCGAACCCCTGCTGCATCCCGACTTGGACCAGATCGTCGCGCACATCCGCCGCCGGCGCGCCATCGCGGGCATGATCACCAACGGCTATCTGCTCACCGCCGAGCGCATCCAACGGTTGAACCGCGCCGGCCTGGACCACCTGCAGATCAGCATCGACAACGTCACCCCCGACGATGTCTCGAAGAAAAGCCTGAAGGTGTTGGACAAGAAGCTCCAGCTTCTGGCGGAACACGCCGATTTTCACGTGAATATCAACTCCGTGGTGGGCGGCGGTATTCGCAATCCCCAGGATGCGCTAGTGATCGGGAAGCGCGCCGTGGCGTTGGGTTTCACCTCCACGGTGGGCATCATTCACGATGGCACGGGACAGTTGCAGCCGCTCTCCCCGGCGGAGCGCGAAGTCTATGCGGCCATGCGCAGCATGGGAAAGAGCAGCTACGCGCAGATCAACTATTTCCAGGACAACATCGCGCACGGGCGGGAGAATAGCTGGCGCTGCCGGGCCGGCGCGCGCTATCTGTACATCTGCGAAGACGGGTTGGTACACTACTGTTCGCAGCAGCGTGGATATCCTGCCAAACCGCTGGCCGAATATACCGTGGCGGATGTCCGGCGCGAATACCTGACCGGGAAATCCTGCGCGCCGCGCTGTACGGTGGCCTGTGTACACCAGATTTCGTATGTGGATGGCTGGCGCGCGCCGCAGACTTTCGACTCCGCCGGCATGCCGCAGACCGGCGATCGGCTTGTGCAAATCCGTTAAAGCCACAAAAGCTTGTGTCCCCAGGAGTGGGGACACGGCACGCAGGAGTGCGTGCGCCACGGTGGCGTTGGCGGCGCTGGTATACGCTCACTTTCATCCGCATTCCACGCAGCTCGCCTATGTCGGCCCCGGCGCGGGATTCGCCTTCCTCGGTTCGTTTCTCACCCTGGTAGCAGGCTTCTTCCTGAGCGTCTTTTCGCTCCTGTTGTGGCCGTTTCGCGTAGCCTGGCGCGCCGTGCGCCGCCGCAAAGGATACCGCCACGCGCGCGTGAAACGGATCGTCTTTCTGGGCCTCGACGGCCTCGATCCGCGTCTGACGGAGCGCCTGATGGCCGAGGGCAAGCTGCCGAACTTGGCGCGCCTGGCGGCGGAGGGCAGCTACACGCGGCTGCGTACCACCTTTCCGGCGCTCTCGCCGGTGGCGTGGTCCACGTTCGCCACCGGCGTCA
>Ga0187871_10003788_pt1 | contig 11591 bp, 7 predicted proteins | sample June2016WEW_16_1_FD_132988 | JGI IMG/M metagenome (GOLD analysis project Ga0187871, IMG submission 132988) | Peatland microbial communities from SPRUCE experiment site at the Marcell Experimental Forest, Minnesota, USA - June2016WEW_16_10 | ecosystem: Environmental > Terrestrial > Soil >...
GACCAGTTCGCGCTCTACCTGCAACACGACGACAACGACGCGACGCTCGAGGCCTACGGCGAGACGATCATCCCAGCGATGATCGATTCGACGACTGCGTCGTCGTAACGAAGGGGCACTGATGTCGGGCCGTCGCATGGAGGCGTTCAGTGACGGGGTCATCGCAATACTGATCACGATCATGGTGCTCGAACTGCACCGGCCGCCCGGTCCGTCGTTCTCGGATCTACGGGCCGTCTATCCGTCGCTGCTGGCGTACGTGCTGAGTTTCGTGTACCTAGGCATCTATTGGAACAATCATCACCATCTCTTGATGACGGTGCGCAGGGTCAGCGGTGCGATGCTCTGGGCAAATCTGGCGCTGCTCTTTTCGCTCTCACTATTTCCGTTTGTCACCGCCTGGATGTCGGAGAACGGATTCGCGACCGACACGGTGGCCAGTTATGCCGTCGTTGTCGCTATGGCGGCGCTCGCTTTCACGGCACTGCAGGTGGTGATCGTGCGATCACACGGCGCCGACCTTCGCCTGAAGAACGCGATCGGGCGAGACCTGAAGGCGAAGCTCTCCCTCAGCGCCTACGTCGCGTCGATCCCCTTGGCCTTCGTCTTTCGATGGCTGTCCATCGCGATATTCATAGCCGTCGCCACTGTCTGGTTCGTGCCCGATCGTCGATTCCAGAACTACGTCGAATCGACGACCGGCGACAGCGATGACGTCTGATTGCTACGCCCCTGATGCGGTTGGCGCACGGGTCGTGGGCACCGACCGATTATTGGGGCGCTGGTAAGGTCTAAGGGTAAAGATTCCCCTTTGACGGGGCTTCGATACTTGATTGAGGCCGTCGTAACGGCCCCGAATGAGGAGATTGCATGAAGGTACTGGTACTCGGCGGCGACGGATTCTGTGGCTGGCCCACGTCACTGCACCTCTCGGACAAGGGCCACGACGTCATCGTGGTCGACAACCTCAGCCGGCGCGAGATTGACCTCGAGCTCGAGGTCGAGTCGCTCACCCCCATCCGCCCGATGGGCGAGCGCATCCGAACTTGGAAGGAGTTGACGGGTAAGGACATCGGCTTCGTCCACCTCGATCTCGCCGAGGAGTACGAACGATTCCTCGAGTTGCTGCGCGACGAAAGGCCTGACGCGATCGTCCACTTCGGTGAGCAGCGCGCCGCGCCGTACTCCATGCGCAACGCCGCCGCGAAGCGCTACACCGTCGACAACAACGTGCGCGGCACGCACAACGTGCTCGTCGCGATTGTGGAGAGTGGGCTCGACATCGCGCTGGTGCACCTCGGCACCATGGGCGTCTACGGGTACGGCTGGTCGGGATCGGCCCCGATTCCCGAGGGCTATCTCACGGTGAAGGTGCCGACGCCCGACGGTGAGATCGAGCGCGAGATCCTGCACCCGGCCAACCCCGGCTCGGTGTACCACATGACGAAAACACTGGATCAACTGCTCTTCGCCTTCTACGCGAAGAACGACCAGCTCCGCATCACCGACCTGCACCAGGGCATCGTGTGGGGAACCCAGACGCCGCAGACCGCACTCGACGAGCGACTGATCAACCGCTTCGACTACGACGGCGACTACGGGACGGTGCTGAACCGCTTCTTGATGCAGGCGGCCATCGGTCACCCGCTGACCGTGCACGGTACAGGCGGACAGACCCGCGCCTTCATCCACATCCGCGACACGGTCCGGTGCATCCAGATCGCGTTGGAGAACCCGCCGAAACGCGGAGATCTGGTGAGCGTCTTCAATCAGGTCACCGAGACCTATCGCATCGGTGACCTCGCCGAATTGATCGCCAAGGAGACCGGCGTCGAGATCGCGCACCTGCCGAACCCGCGACGAGAAGCGGTGGAGAACGAACTCAACGTCAGTCGCGATCGCTTCATCGCCCTCGGACTGGATCCGACCACGCTGACCGAGGGACTGCTCGAGGAGATCCGCGACATCGCCAACAAGTACAGCTACCGCGCCGACACGACCAAGATCATCGCTCGCTCCGTGTGGAACCAAGGTATGGAGACGTCACCCGACCTGGTGAGTTGAACCGATCGAAGCGCCGCGCCGACCGTTGACGGCGATGGACCCCGGTACGCTACGGGCGTGACGGACAGTGCGAGTGAGCGGCTTTGACGACGGCCTTCGAACAGGAGATCCGTTCGCAGGGTTCCGTGTTGCGCCAGCGCACCGAACGAGGCCGCGAGCAGGCCGAGCGCGTGGCCGAGTCGTGGCGCGGCGTGTCCTACGCGCTCGCCGCCGCTCGAGGCTCGTCGGATAACGCCGCGGTCTTCTTCCAGTATCTGGCCGGTCAGGAGCTGGGCCTACTCGTCGCCCTCGCCACGCCGTCGCTCTTCGAAGGCGAGTTGGCCATCGGGCTCGACGGCGCCGGAGTGCTCGCCATCTCCCAATCCGGTCGCACGCCGGGTCTCGTCGACGTCATCGAACACGCTTCGAGACAACGTCGACCGACCGCCGTGATCACCAATGAACCGGACTCGCCCTTAGCGCTCGCGGCCGAACTCGTCATCGAGCTCGCGGCGGGATCGGAGCTCGCGATCGCCTCGACCAAGACGTTCTCCTCGACGTGGCACGCACTCGCGCAACTGGTGGAGGCGATCAAGGGCCACGCTCTCGAAGGTCTCGACCAACTGCCCGATCTCGTCGAGCGATCGGTGGCGTGGGCACTCGAGGCGAGACTCCCGGTCGAGACGTTGAACGGCGCCGGGGGTCTCACCGTCGTCGGACGAGGCGTCGGCCAGGCGGTGGCCGCCGAGATCGCCCTCAAGATCAGAGAGGTGGCGGGCATTCGATCGGAGTCCTTCGCGGCGCCGGATTACCTGCACGGACCGATCGGAGCCGGCGGTGACGGCTCGACGTTGGTGCTCGTCGTCACCGATGAGTTGAGTGACGCGGTGCGTGACGAACTGTTGGACGAGAGTCGCCGCGTCGGCATGCGCTCCGTGGTGGTGCGAACGACCGAACGGGGTGGACCCGTCGGTGACGAAGAGATCGTGCTCCCCGAAACGGCACCGAACTGGTGTGTGGGACTCGTCCAGGTCATCGTCGGCCAGGTCCTGGCACTCCGCCTCGGTGAACTTCGTGGACGACCCATCGACACCGCACCGGGGTTGAAGAAGATCACGCTCTCCGCGTAACGCCGCGTCGTGCAGGCCGTTCGCTACCATCAGGTCTGCATCGCACAGCGGAGACCTTGCCGCGACACGGCCTCGCGTTCCGGCGATCCTTGAGTCGGGGAGAGTAGAACAGCGTCATGCACCACGACGACCGGTCTTCGACGACACCGCCGGTCCTCGCGGCCCGTCCGAGTTTGATGCGAGCCCTCAACGAGCAGATGCTGCTCGAACAGATTCGACGGCTCGACCGTGTCTCGCGCAGCGATTTGGTGGAGATATCGGGACTGTCGAAGCCGACGGTGGCGGTGGCGCTGACCAACCTCGAAAAGGTCGGACTGATCCGCGTCGCTGGCCGGACCTCGGGTCGTCGCGGGAGGGCGCCTTCGCTCTACCAGCTCCGACCGGAGGCGGGATTCGTGCTCGGCCTCGACGTGGGGCGCGAGTACGTCCGAGGCGCGATCGCCGATCTCTCGGGCGCGGTGCGAGGGCGCGGACAGCGAAAGGTCCACCCCGCGAGTAGTGCCGGACGCGTCTCGGAGCTGGTGGCGCTCGCCGACGAGCTGGTGGCGACGGTGGAGATCAAACGCTCGTTGGTCACGCAGACCGTGATCGGCAGTCCCGGCATCTACGACCCGCGCCGTGACGCCCTCTTCATGGCGCGCGGACTACCCGGTTGGCAGAGTCCACATGTCCTCACCGAGCTACGCCGTGCGTTCGGTGAGGACATGGTGGTCGAGAACGACATCAACCTCGCCGCCCTTGCCGAACGCGACGTCGGCACCGCGCGGGGAGTTCAGAACTTCGGCTTCCTCTCCGTGGGCACCGGTGTCGGTCTCGGCCTCATCCTGGAAGGGAAACTGCATCGAGGATCACACGGCGCCGCCGGGGAGATCGCGTTCATGACGCTCGGCAGCGACGGAAGCGTCGACCCGAAAGATGCTCGTCGTCGAGGTTGGCTCGACTCGGCCGCGTCCGCGGCGGGCGTCGTTCGCGCGGCGAGGCAGGCCAAGATGAGTGGTGTCGTGACGGCGCGTCGGATCTTCGAGACCGCGGAACGGGGTGACGCCCTCTGCGAGCGAATCGTCGCCGACGAAGCGAACCTCATCGCGCGAGCGATCGCCTCGATCACCGCCGTCGTCGACCTCGACCTCGTCGTGCTCGGTGGCGGGATCGGTCAGGCCGACTACTTCGTCGAACTGGTCAAGCGAGAGCTGCGCTCACTCGTCAGGCTCCCGATCGCCGTGCGGGCGAGTGCACTCGGTGAAGATGCCGTGGTTCAGGGAAGTCTCGCGGTCGGCGCCGAGCACGCGTGGCAACGGGTGATGAGGCGTTGATTCGCACGAGTCATCTCTGACCGCCTCACTTTTCGCGGCGGGGTCCGTTCACTGGTCGAAAGTTGACGTTCATCGCCGTCAGTCGCCCGAGGTGGCGCTCGAGGCGCGACTCGAACTCCTCGTAGGACTTGGCCCGTTCGTCTTCAAGCGTCCAGACGATCTCGGCGAAGGCGCAGAGCCGGGGGAAGTATTGGTACTGCGCCTGGCGTGGCGTGCTCACGAACTCGGTCCACAGCTGACACTGCGCCCCGAGCACACGCGCTCGTTGCGCAACGGGGACGGCGTCGGGCATCGGATCGTGCAGGTAGACCTTCTCGAGCGTCGTCACCCCGGGGAAGCCGACGGGCTCGTCGGGGTCAGCGGACGCCGCTCGGTCGAAGTACAGCCACTCTTGGGGAACCATCACGACGTCATGACCGGCTTCGACGGTCGCGACGCCTCTGGCTTCGTCTTGCCAGGCCATGAGGATCGCCTCCGACGGCGCACCGCTCTCCAGCAGGTCGTCCCAACCGACGAGTCGGCGATGGCGTCTTTCGAGGTGCGCCGCGATGCGCTCGCTGAACCAGCCTTGGAGTTGACGCTCGTCGTCGTATCCCTCTTCTCGCATGATCTCCTGTGCTCGAGCGTTCGTCTTCCACTCCGTCGTCGGGCATTCGTCGCCGCCGACGTGGACGTACGGTCCCGGGAAGATGCGAGCGACCTCATCGAGGACGTCGGTGCAGAAGCGCAGCGTGTCGTCCTCGAGATTGAGGACGTGAGGTGACACCCCCCACGTCGTGTCGACGCTCAGGATGTCATCGGTGTTGCCCAGCGCCGGGTAGGCGGCGATGGCCGCCAACATATGCCCCGGCATGTCGATCTCGGGCATCACCCGAACGTGACGTTGTGCTGCGTAGGTGACGATCTCTTCGAGATCGTCGCGCGTGTAAAAACCGCCGTAGTGGGATGCCTCCTCGGTATCTTCGAACTCGCCTGGCGCCGGTGACTCGCGGCGCCACGCCCCGACTTCGGTGAGGCGCGGGTAGCCCTCGACTTCGATCCGCCAACCCTGGTCGTCCGTGAGGTGAAGGTGCAGGACGTTGCACTTGTGGAGGGCGATGAGGTCGATCAGTTCGAGGACGAAGGACTTCGGCATGAAGTGGCGCGCGACGTCGAGTAGAACGCCTCGCCAGGGGAATCGGGGCGCGTCGACGACCTCCAACTCGGGGAGCCGAATCGGGTCGGTCGTGCCGCCTTGGCGAAACGTCGAGTCGGGCAGAAGCTGGCGGAGCGTTTGCAGCGCGTAGAAGACACCCTCGGACCCGGGCGACGTGATGACGACCCGTCCCTCCGCCGACGTCAGCCGGTACGCCGAGTCAAGGACCACGTCGTGCGGACCGCTCGCCAAGACCGAGGAGAGTTCCACCTCGCCGAGGTTGAGCTCGATGGCCGCGTCGTGAGCGGACGCGGACTCGACGAGGTGAACAACCCATCCCGTGCCGGACTCGAGGATCTGGCGGAACCAATGCGCCTCTGGCGCGAGCCCCGGTTCGAAGGAGATGACGAGTCCGTCGGCGAACAGGCCGCCGGTCGTGCCGGAAGGATCGACTTTGACGTCGAGGGGGCGTGGAATCAGGGCGACCGTTCCTTCGGTCACGGGCGCATCACGAGCCCCATCGTAGGCCGCGGGCGACGCCGGGGGGCGCGCTCATTTCGGTTCGTGACCGGTGCGACGTTCTGTCTAAGGGAACACCCCAGGCACGTGTCAGTGGACCGTGCGTTGACGTCCAAGTCCTTGACGGGTTCTTCGGCGTGATGTACCATTCGGCAATTAAGACAATGATGTTTCTTTAATTGCTTTACGCGACTATCTATGGTGCTCGCACGCATTCACGTCGTACAGTCGGTGATACGGAGACTGCATCAAAGGGGGAGACCAAATGACCACCATGAAATGGGGACGACGGCTGACGGTATTCGGTGCGGTGATCGCACTCGGCCTCGGCGCCTCAACGACCGCCTTCAGTTCGCCGTCGAGCAAAACGTCGAACACCAGCTCGATCTCGATCTCGGACGAGTACGGAGTGGCCTGGAACTGCGAGTTCAACCCGTACAGCGGCGCCGAACAGTTCGCGTCCTTCGGCCCGGTCTACGAAGAGCTCGTGTACATGGACTCACTCAAGGACGGGGCGACGACACCGTGGTTGGCGACCTCGTGGGCCTGGTCCAACCAGGACAAGACGCTCACCTTCACGATTAGAAACGGCGTCAAGTGGACCGACGGTGTCGCCTTCAGTGCCAAGGACGTGGTCTACTCCTTCAACCTCTTGAAGAAGAACTCCGCGCTCGACCTGAACGGTGACTGGACGGTGCTGAGCAGCGTGACGGCCAAGGGATCGAACCAGGTCGTGTTCCAGTTCTCGAAGCCCGCGGTGACGTACTTCTACTACATCGCCGACGAGACGCCCATCGTGCCCGAGCACATCTGGTCGAGCATCAAGGACCCGGTCACGTACCTGGACAAGAACCCGATCGGCACGGGGCCCTACACGATGCACACCTGCTCCGGCGCCAACATCCAGTACCAGAAGAACGACAACTACTGGCAGAAGGGTCTTCCCCACATCGAGACGGTGAACTTCCCCTCGTACCTCTCGAACAACGCGGCCAACGCCGACTTGGCGAGCGGCGTGGACCAGTGGGGCTCGCAGTACGTCCCCAACATCAAGGCGTACTACCTGAACAAGAACCCGAACTATCACATCTGGTTCGAGCCCACCTACAACGTCAACATCTACATCAACCTCAAGAACTCGATCCTCTCCAACCTGGCCGTGCGCCAGGCGATGGCCTACGCGATCGACCGGGCGGCGGTCTCCAAGATCGGTGAGTCCAGTTACGAGCCAGCGTCGAACCAGACGAGCATCGTGAAGCCGACCTTCTCGAGTTGGTACGACGCCTCCCAGGCCGCCGCGGCCGGTAACGCCTACGCCTACGACCCCGCGAAGGCGATTTCGATCCTGGAGGCGGCCGGCTACAAGAAGGGCAGTGACGGCATCTTCGCGAAGGGCGGTAAGCCACTTTCCTTCACCATCATCAACAACGGCGGATATTCGGACTGGGTGGCGGCGGTGAACGTCATCCAGAGCGATCTAAAGGCAGTCGGCATCGCGATCACTCCGGACAACCTCTCGGGCACGACCTGGCTCTCGGACCTCTACACCGGCAACTACCAGCTCGCCTACAGCTGGGACTCCGGCGGACCGACGCCGTACTACGAACTGCGGGCCCTGCTCTACTCCGGCAACACCGCACCGATCGGCAAGTCGGCCTCGGATGACTGGGAGCGCTACATCAGTCCTTCGACCGACGCGCTGTTCGCGCAGTACGCCTCGACGACGAGCGCCGCGGTCCAGCACACCGTCATCGACGAGCTGCAGAAGGTCATGCTCGACGACGTGCCGGTGATCCCGGTCACCGAGGCCGTCGACTGGTACCAGTACGACACCCAGTCCATCGGTGGTTGGGTCACGCCGAGTGACCCCTACGCCCAGCCCGATCAGTACGCTGTGCCCGACTGGGGCGTCGTTCTCCTGCACTTGTACAAAAAATAACGTGCCGGCAACGGACCGTGCGCCGAGGGCGCCCGATTGAGAACGATCGGGCGCCGGCTGGCCTTCTTCGCCATCACGGTCTGGGCTGCGGTCACGCTCAACTTCCTGTTGCCGCGCCTCATGCCGGGCAACCCGGCCGAGGCACTCCTGTCCCAGTACCCGCACCTCTCGTCACAGGCCTTCCGCTCCCTCACGACGCTGCTCGGCGGCGGACGCCACCAGAGTCTGATCGTGCAGTACGGCGAGTACTGGAAACGCGTCGTGACGTTCAACTTCGGCATCTCGATCACGACGAGCTTCGGCACGCCGGTGCGCACGATGGTGATGAGCGCCCTGCCCTGGACCCTCGGACTGGTCGGCGTGACCACGATCCTCGCCTTCGTGTTCGGCACCCTCATCGGGCTGGTGAGTGCCTGGCGGCGCGGCACCTGGCTCGACGCGGTCCTGCCGCCGATGGCCGTTATCGGTTTCGCGCTGCCGTACTTCTGGGTCGGCCTGTTGCTCGTCTACATCTTCAGCGTCACGCTCGGGTGGCTGCCCTATGAAGACGCCTACAACATCCTCGGCAGTGGACCGGCCTGGAGCCTGAACTACGTCGGCGACGTGTTGCAGCACGCCATCCTGCCGGGAATGACGATCATCATCACGCAGATCGGACTGTGGATCCTGTTGATGCGCAACAACACGATCACGGTCCTCGCCGAGGACTACGTCCGCATGGCCCGCGCCAAGGGGCTCAAGCCCTGGAGGGTCATGTGGGCCTACGCCGGGCGAAACGCCATCCTGCCGAACCTGACGGGCTTCGCCATGGCGCTCGGCTTCGTGGTCTCGGGAGCGATCCTCGTCGAGTACGTCTTCAACTACCCGGGACTCGGCAGTCTCCTGCTGCGCGCCGTCGACGGACTCGACTACCCGCTGATGCAGGCCCTCTTCCTCCTCATCACCCTGGCGGTGCTGTTCAGCCTGCTCTTTTGCGACGTGCTGACGGCCGTTCTCGATCCCCGCACCAGAGAGTCTTCGTAATCGTGTCGACGTCCGAGCACACCGATCTGTCCGACGTGACGACGAATGACGCCGAGGTCGCCCGTCCCCGCGGTGGCCGCGCGCGCCGCAGTGGCAACACCGTCTGGAGCGGACTCCTGCACAACCGCAAGGCGAGGTTCGGCGCCATCCTGGTGCTGTTCTTCCTCGTGCTCTCCATCTTCCCGAGCCAGATCGCTCCGTACAGTCCGAGCGCGCAGACGTTCACGCCGAGCCTCGGGCCCTCCGCGGCCCACTGGCTCGGCACGACCTCTTTCGGCCAAGACGTCTACTCGCAACTGATCTGGGGCGCGCGTCAGTCACTGATCATCGCCTTCGCGGCCGGCGGTATCGCGACGCTGGTCGCGGTGCTCGTGGGGGTGGCGTCGGCCTACCTCGGTGGCATCACGGACGGCGTCCTCTCGACGCTCACGGACGTCTTGCTGGTGATCCCGATCTTTCCGCTCTTCATCGTGATCGCCGCGTACCTTCACAGCGCCGGTCTGGTCGACATCATCATCATCCTCGGCGCTCTCAACTGGTCCTATAGCGCTCGCCAACTTCGCGTGCAGGCGCTGTCGATGCGCAATCGAGACTTCTTGAAAGCGGCCGGGGTCCGGGGTGAACGCTCCAGCTACATCATCGCGGCCGAGATGCTGCCGTCGATGAGTTCTCTCATCGTGGCCGCATTCTGTCTCAACGCTGTCTTTTCGGTGCTGACCGCCGCCGGACTGCAGTTCATCGGGCTCGGTGACCCCAACGCCCAGAGTTGGGGGACGATGCTCTACTGGGCCTACCAGGAGGCCGCGCTGCAGTCGGGACTCGCCCTGTGGGCGATCATGCCGGGTATATGCATCGCGCTCCTCGGAGGGTCGCTCGCCCTGATCAACTTCGCCTTCGACGAGATCTCCAACCCAGCCCTACGGCCCGTGCGCCGCGTCTCGCGCCGCGCTCGCTTCACGCTCGCCGACGACCGAGAGACCGCAGTTCACCGAGAGCCACCGACTGTCATCGAACCTCCGCAGGCCGAACCGTCGAAACCTCCCGTCTCCGACGCGACGCGTCAACCCGACGACGCCCCGTCGGATCGGCTGCTCTCCGTGCGGAACCTCTCGGTCGCCTACGCCACTGACGACGGGCCCGTCGTGGCCGTCGACAACGTCGATCTCGACCTCCACCGCGGCGAGTTCCTCGCGATCGTGGGGGAGTCCGGCTGCGGCAAATCGACCCTGGTGTTCGCCATCAGTCGGCTCCTCTTCCCACCCGCCGGCGTCATCGGTGGGACCGTCACCTTCCGGGGTCAAGAGATGGCGCAGATGAGCGACGCCGAGATCCGCCACCTCCGTTGGCGCGACTTCTCGGTCGTCATGCAGAACGCGATGAACGCCCTCAATCCCGTGATGACCGTGGGCCAACAGATGCGCGACGCGTGCCGGGCGCACTCGACGATGTCGAACGACGAGATCACGACGCGCTCAGCCGAAGTGATGCACCTCGTGTCGATCGACCCGATCCACCTCGACAGCTATCCGCATCAGCTCTCGGGCGGGATGCGTCAGCGCGCGATGATCGCGATGGCGCTCCTCTTCACGCCCGACCTCATCGTGATGGACGAGCCGACGTCCGCCCTGGACGTCGTGGGTCAGCGTTCCCTCATGCGCCAGATCAAAGAGCTCCAGGACCAGCTGGGTTTCGCCGTGATCTTCGTCACGCACGACATCTCTCTCGTCCGGAACTTCTCCGATCGCCTCATGGTCATGTACGCGGGGCAAGTGGCCGAGCTGGGTGCCACGTCGACACTCTTCGAAACGCCACGCCATCCGTACGCTCGCGCCCTGCTCGAGGCGTACCCCTCGATCCGGGGCGAGAGGATCGCGCTCACCGGCATCATCGGTTCGCCGCCCAGCCTCCTCTCGCCACCACCGGGGTGTCGCTTCCAGCCCCGCTGCGCCGACGCGATGCCCGAATGCTCGCGAACACGGCCGCCGATCTATTCGATCGGCGGTGCCGATGTCCGCTGTCTTCTCTACCGCGACGCGCCGGCGGACACCGGGAGCCTCGCCAATCGGTCGCTGCGAAGAGACGGCGACGCTGCCCAACCTGACGCGGTTGCGCCACAGGCCGTCTCACCCGGGAACGGTCCACGTGATCCCTTGGGGGAGTCGACGTCCGAACGAGACGACGTGCAGCTCGAATCGGCGCTGCTCGAGGTGTCCGGCCTGGGTCGAAACTTCCGGATGAGGGGATTTTGGTCCGAGAAGCTCTTGCACGCCGTCGACGACGTGAGTTTCACGATTGGCCGGCGTGAGATCGTCGCGTTGGTGGGCGAGAGCGGGAGTGGCAAGAGCACCATCGCCCAGATGCTCTCACTGGTGTACCGACCGTCGGCCGGAGCTATCCGTTTCGATGGTCAGCCGGTCACCGACATCCGCGGACGGAGGGCGAAACTGGCGTACCGCGGCCAGGTCCCGATGGTCTTTCAGGATCCCTAC
>Ga0187871_10003789_pt1 | contig 11591 bp, 7 predicted proteins | sample June2016WEW_16_1_FD_132988 | JGI IMG/M metagenome (GOLD analysis project Ga0187871, IMG submission 132988) | Peatland microbial communities from SPRUCE experiment site at the Marcell Experimental Forest, Minnesota, USA - June2016WEW_16_10 | ecosystem: Environmental > Terrestrial > Soil >...
AGCAGTTGTCCCACGCCGAGCGCCAGAAAGATTCGTGCCAGCCGTTTTGGTAATCGAGCGCTGCGTGCATTTGCCCAGGTCTCCAGCACGGCCGAGCCAAGCAACATGAGCGCTCCCGCTCCGAAAACCATGCGCTCCGGAAGGACGCTGTCGGAATGGCCGCGTACCATCGCCCACACGATGTCGTCGGGGTTGCGCAAGTACGTCGCTACTGCCAGGCCGACCAGCAGCAGATGAAGCAACGTCTGATGGCGGTACTCCAAACGAGTGGCTTTCATTTCCAACCTCCCGCGGATTGCGGATGCGCGGACCGCTTCCAGATGAGGTACGCCGGGATGCCGGTCAGGATCAGCCCCAGGCCGGCAAGCGACGGCCCCGGCCGGGTGACCAGCATGTTCCCCAGGAACCAGAGCGTGATGGCCAGGAAAACCAGCGGCGTGACCGGGTAGCCCCACATGCGGTACGGCCGGGGCAAGTCCGCGCGCTTGCGCCGCAAGACGATGACCGCGGCCACCATGAGCGCGTAGAATACCCAGATGCCGAACAGAGCGTAGTCGATGAGCGTCTCATAAGAGCCCGTGACCAGCAGGACGGCGGCCCAGACGGATTGCGCCACGATGGCGAAAGCCGGCGTCCCGTAGCGGGGGTGCACATCGGCGAACCGGCGGAAAAACAGCCCATCCGATGCCTGCGCGAAATACACCCGCGGAATCGTCAGGCAGCAGCCGTTCAGGGTGCCCAGAATGGACAACAAAATGATCGCCGACACCACCGTGCCGCCCGCATGGCCCATCGCGCGCCCAGCGGCATCGGCGCCGACGTGTTGGCTGGCAGCGATTTCGGGAATGGTCAGGACGTGCAGGTAGGCGATATTCGCGAGTAAGTAAATAGCCGTCACCCCGAGCGTGCCGATGGCCAGGGCACGCACGACGTTGCGCTGCGGGTCGCGGATTTCGCCGGCGACGAAGCTTAACTGCACCCAGCCATCGTAGGCCAGCAGGCAAGCGATGAGCGCCACTCCGAAACTGCTGAGCGAGGCGTCGGAACGGGCCGGCGCGGCGGCATGTTGTCCGGTGTGTCCGCCCAGCAGCAGCGCCGCGACGATGATCACGAAGATGCCTACTACTTTGGCCAGAGTCAAGCTTTTCATGAGGATGGCCCCGAGCTTTACCCCGCGATAGTTCACCCACGTGAAGATGGCCAGAACGGTCAGGCTGAGGAGCTTCGAAGCCAGCGGGCCGATGGGTACCAGATAGGCGGTGTACATGGAGAACACTACGGCCAACCATGCGGATTGCGCGCCGCGCGTCACCGTGAACGACGACCATCCGCAGAGGAAGGCGGCGAACGGTCCATAGGCTTCCCGCAGAAATACGTATTGCCCACCCGTGGACGGAAACGCCGCGCCCAGTTCGGCGCATGCCAGCGCGCCGATCAGCGAGATCGCTGCCGCGAGGACCCACACGCCGAGAATCAGGGGCACGGAAGGCAGGGCGCGCGCCACCAGATTCGGCACCAGAAAAATGCCACCGCCGATCGTGACTCCTACCACGATGGCGATGGAATCGCCCAGCGAGAGCCGTCGCGCCAGTTCCCTGGCAGGAGCGGTCATTTCGGCGACAGCTTTCGGCGGGCTCTCCATTCTGAGGCGATGATCAAGCGTACAACGGCTGAAGGCGCCGTGCAAACACTGTGGGACATGCTTTTCCGCCGCAGGCGATACTTACGGCCGCGGCTCGCTCAGCGTGTTGCGGTACCGCAGGCCGCTCCATTCTTCAGCCACCACGATCGAGTTGGCCGGGTTCTGCGGCATATATCTGACGCCCACTGCGATCAGCGCCGACAGATCCTGGGGCACCAGAGCGCGCAACGCCGAAACGTCTTGCGAGGCCGTGTACTCAATACCCCGCACGGAGTAGCTAAAGAAAATAAGGTCTTCGCGGACCTCCACCAGTATGGCATCGCCCATTTTCCCACGCGACACCAACAGCGCGCGGCGGCGGCGTTCGCGCTCTTCTGCGCTGACGCGGGAAGCTTTCCAGCGGCGAATGAAGACGATCGCCAGCAGCAGGATGACTGCGGCGGCAAGCGGGAGCACACCAGCTTCGACCGCTGTGTACGACCAAGCCAGAGCACCCGGCATTTGTGAAAGTTCCGTTCCCTCCGGACAATCTCAGTTTAACAAAGCCGGCGACGGGTACCGCTACTTGGCTCGCGTAGGTATCCGGGTCGCATATAATCTAAGATATGTTAAGAGGGTGTGTGCGGGTGCTGCTCTGTTTGGTGCCCTGCGTCCCGCTGATTGCGCTGGCCACGGACGATGGTCTGCCGCCCGCCGCCACCACTAAGATCGATTTCGCCCGGGACATCGCCCCGCTCTTCGAGAAGCGCTGCTTCATGTGTCACGGTCCGCAACAGCAGATGAGCGGCTTGCGGCTCGACCAAAAGGCCGCCGCCCTTCAGGGCGGCAAATCGGGCGCTGTCATCCTAACTCACGATAGCGCCGGGAGCCGCCTGATTCGCCTCGTCGCGGGCGTTTCGGCCGACAAGAAAGTGATGCCGCCGATGGGGCCGCGCCTCTCCGCCCCCGAAATCGGGCTCTTGCGTGCCTGGATCGATCAGGGCGTGGAATGGCCCGAGAATGCGACCGTAACCGCCGCCGCCCGCCCCTCACACTGGGCGTTTCAAAAGATCGCCCGTCCCGATCCGCCCGCGGTCCGCAATCATGCCTGGCCCCGCAACGCCATCGACGATTTCGTGCTGGCGAACTTGGAATCGGACGGCATCGCGCCGTCTCCCGAAGCGACCAGGTCCACCCTCATTCGCCGCCTCAGCCTCGATTTGACCGGTCTTCCCCCCTCCCCCGATGAGGTGCGCGATTTCCTCAGCGACAATCGCCCCGACGCCTACGAACGCCTGGTCGACCGGCTCCTCGACTCGCCTCACTACGGCGAAAAATGGGCCCGTTACTGGCTCGACCTGGCCCGTTACGCCGATAGCGACGGCTATGAAAAAGACCGCACGCGTCCCTGGGCTTGGCGCTATCGCCAGTGGGTGATCGAAGCGTTCAACCGCGATCTGCCCTTCGACGAATTCACCATCGAGCAGATCGCCGGCGACCTGCTGCCCAACCGCAATCAGGAAATGCTGGTGGCCACCGGCTTCAATCGAAACACCCTCACCAATCGCGAGGGCGGCACCGACCCCGAGCAGTTCCGCGATGAGCAGGTGCTCGACCGCGCTGCTACTTTGGGCACCGTATGGCTGGGGCTCACCGTGGGCTGCGCGCAGTGCCACGACCACAAGTACGATCCCATCGCCCAGAAGGAGTTCTATCAATTCGCCGCCTTCTTCAATACAGAAGACGAGGTCGACGTGCCGGCGCCGCTTCCCGGCGAGATCGGCCCGTGGATGTCTGCTCGCCCCGAATACCAGATCAAGCGCCAGGAATTGCTCGGGCAATTCGGGATCCCCGCCTTGCAGGCCGATTGGGAGAACAAGCTTCGCTACGCCAACGAACACAAAGGCGAGCACGAGGACTGGGATTTCGCATACGGCGAATTCACCCACACCGTCGACAATGCCAAAAAGGTGCTGTATCTCGACCCCGCCAGGCGTAGCGAAGTCCAGCAACTGGCCATGACCGACGCCGTCATCGGCTCGTGCGGGAATCTCTTCCCCAAGGATGAATGCGAGAAGCGCAAGCTGGGCGAGCTGCGCACCAAGCTCAACGAACTGCGCGCCGCCGCCCCGCAAATCAGCTACGCGCCCGAGCTCATGGAGAGCGATACGCCCCGCAAGACGTACGTACACATCAAAGGCGATTGGCGCGAGCATGGCGCTGAAGTGCAACCCAACACGCTCGCCGTATTGCCGCCCATGCCCGCCACTCCCGAGCCGCCGCGACTCCGTCTGGCGCGTTGGCTGGTATCGCCCGAAAACACCTTGACCGCGCGCGTGGCCGTCAATCGCCTGTGGCAGGAAGTCTTCGGGCGCGGAATCGTCCACACTTCCGAGGACTTCGGCACGCAGGGCGATCGCCCCACCAATCCGCAATTGCTCGACTGGCTGGCCAGCGAATTCACGGCGCGCGGCTGGAGCATGAAGCAGATGATCCGCCTGATGGTCACCTCGGCCACCTATCGGCAATCGTCAAACGCCCGGCCGGAGCTCGATACGCGCGATCCCGACAACACGTTACTGGCCCGCCAGTCCGCACTTCGTTTGCCGGCCGAGCTGATCCGCGATGAGGCTCTGTCCGCGGCCGAACTGCTCGATCTCCGCATCGGCGGCCGCAGTGTCAAACCTCCGCAGCCGAAGGGCGTCGCCGAACTTTCCTACGCCGGATCGGTGAAATGGGTCGAGAGCACCGGCCTCGACCGCTATCGTCGCGGCATGTACATTCATTTCCAGCGCACGTCGCCCTATCCGCAGCTCACGAATTTCGACGTGCCGAGCGCCGAGCTTTCGTGCACCCGCCGCGAGCGCACCGATACGCCCTTGCAGGCGCTGAATCTGATGAACGACGCAGTATTCTTCGAAGCCGCGCAAGGTCTGGCATTGCGCGTCATGCGCGAAGGTGGCGATTTTTTCAGCGATCGCCTCAACTATGTGTACCTCGTAACTCTAGGACGCGATCCGTCCACGCACGAGCGCGAGCGCATGGAGCGCTACTTCGCGCAGGCAAAGGATGGTCTCGCGAAGGACGAAAAGGCGGTGGCGGCGCTCTTCCCCAACCGCATCGAAGGCGTGCCGCAGGTGGACGCCGCCGCATGGGTGGAATTGAGCCGGGTGATGCTCAATCTGGATGAGTTCATCACGAGGGAATAATTATGGAAAGCGAGCAGTTTCGCAGAATTCAGACGCGGCGCAGCTTCTTCGAGCAATGCGCCGGCGGTATCGGCATCGCCGCCCTGGCGCAACTCCTGGAGCACGACAGCCGCGCCGCCGCGGCCGAAGTGAACCCGCTCGCACCGCGCAAGCCGCACTTCCCGCCGAAAGCCAAGAACGTGATCTTCATGTTCATGGAAGGCGGCCCGAGCCAGCTCGACCTCTTCGACCCCAAGCCCGGTCTGCAAAAGTGGAACGGCAAGCCGCTCCCATCCGAGATGACCAAAGACCTGCGCCTCGCCTTCACCAAGCCCAACGCCGCCGTCCTGGCCAGCCCGCGCACCTTCCAGCCCTACGGCCAAAGCGGCATCGAATTCTCCGACTACATCCCCCACATCGCCTCCTGCGCCGACGATCTCTGCCTGGTCCGCTCCATGTACACCGACGCCTTCAATCACCACCCCGGCCAATTGCTGCTGTTCGGCGGTAGCATTCAGGTCGGCCGCCCGACCATGGGCGCGTGGGTGCTTTACGGGTTGGGCAGCGAGTCGCAAAATCTGCCGGGATTCGTCGTGCTCGGCTCGGGCGTCGGCACCAGTGCGGGAACGGCGAACTGGTCCAGCGGATTCCTGCCATCCACCTATCAGGGCGTTGTCTTCCGCAGCTCCGGCGATCCCGTGCTGTACCTTTCGAACCCTCCCGGCGTCACGTCCGACATGCAGCGCGCCGCCCTCGACACCCTCAAGGACTTGAACCAGGAGCACCAGGCGCAAACCGGCGACATGGAGATCGCCTCGCGCATCGCTTCCTACGAGCTCGGATTCCGCATGCAGGCCGCCGCGCCCGAACTGCTCGATTTTTCCAAGGAATCGCCCGAGACGCTCGCCTCGTATGGCATCCACGATCCCAAGAACGCGTCGCAATTCGCCGTGAATTGCCTGCTGGCTCGCCGCATGGTGGAGCGCGGTGTGCGCTTCGTGATGCTCACCCACGCCAGTTGGGACGACCACAGCGATCTCAATCGCAAGCTGAAGAAGAACTGCGACATGGCCGACCTGCCCACCGCAGCCCTCATCAAAGACCTCAAACAGCGCGGTCTGCTGGACGAAACGCTGGTGGTCTGGGGTGGCGAATTCGGGCGCACCCCCATGGTGGAGATCCGCGACCCGCGCGACGTCAACAACGCCGGCCGCGATCACCATCCACTGGCCTATAGCTTATTCCTCGCCGGCGGCGGCATCAAAGGCGGACAAGTGATCGGCAAGACCGACGACCTCTGCATGAACATCGTGGAAGACAAGGTCCACGTCCACGACTTGCAGGCGACCCTCCTGCACTGCCTGGGCCTCGAACACACCCGCCTGACCTACCATCACATGGGCCGCGATTTCCGGCTCACAGACGTCAGCGGCCAGGTAGTCCAAAAGATGCTGGTGTAAATTGTCCTGCCGCGCCGCGACGATTTACCCGCATGACGCTGAGACCTGGGACCTTACCCCTCCGCGCCCTCTGCCACCTCTGCGCTCTCCGGTTTTGACTTTGGCTTTGTTTTACTCAGCGTCTCGGCGTCTCTGCGGTGAATATTCTTTTGATCGGTAAACGGCCCCTACGATACTTTTTTCAACTTCGTAACCCGCCCCACCTCGACCCACTCCACAACAAAAATATTTCCCTCATGGTCGAAGCAGGCGCTGTGCGGGCAAACGAATTTCCCCGGCGTGAATTTATCGCGTGAAAGCTTGCGGGTGTCCTGCCATTTGGTAGCCGAATCGTCGCCCAACTGTTCAATCACCTGATTATTGCGATCCATTAAAGTAACCCGCGCGCCCAAATCGGGCACCACCACATCGCCATTATGGAAATAGCTGAAGTGGCACGGCAGGTTCGTGCCCGAGATGAAATCGATGTGTTCCCCGGCGAGAGTGAATCGCTGAATGCGATTGTTGGCGCGATCCGCAATCGTGAGAATGGGCGACCCCGTCCGCATGTCGACCGCGATACCGTGCGGGCAATCGAGCTTGCCTTCCTCTTTGCCCTTCCCGCCGAAGGTCCGCAGATACTCGCCCTTGGAATTGTACTGATTGACGTAGCTCGAGCCATAGCCGTCGCCGACATAGATATCGCCGTTGGGCGCGACCGCCAGATTCGTCGGGCTGTACTTCGGCAGTTTGCCGTCGGCGTCAGGCTTGTAAGCTTCCGATTTATCGGGATACCCGAGCGTGAAAACCTCTTCGCCATCGAGCGTGGCTTTCTCCACCACTCCGCGCTTGGTGTCGCACAAGTAGAGGAATTCCGTGCTGTCTTCGCGCCGGATGTACAAGCCATGCGCCCCGCCCTTGAAGTCCTTGCCCCACGACTTGATGAACTTTCCGTTGGCGTCGAACACCACCATCGAGTCCGAGCTCTCGCTCGTCGACCCGACGGTATGGTGCACGTAGATCCTGCCTTGCGAATCCTCGACAACCCCATGCGTGTTGCCGTACTGGATTGACGCGGGCAGTTCGCCCCAGTCGTGGTAAGCCTCGTAAACGTGGTCACCCGCGCCCAGGACCGGCCGTTTGGTTCCCGACTTGTCGTTTGCGTGCAAAATCAGTGGGGCGATAGCGCCCGTCCCCAAAAAGCGGCGGCGGCTCAGATCAGACATCCCGTGCTCCTCGGGGATAAGTATATCTCACGCCTGAAAGAGCCGCGACCCATGTGGGGTATCTTTAGCTTGCCCCGCCGGGCGAGAGCCCGGCCTGGCACTATTGATTCTCCGTGCCGCCGTGAAGCTGGGAAAAGATCTTCCTCACCGGCAGCTTGGCCGAACGGTCGGCCGGCGGCGCACGATGGAACTTCGTCGGCGTCGCGAACTGCGCCTTGGTATCGGCAGTGGTCGTCGTCGAAGGCGTCGCCTCGATCGGGAGCAGTAAATACGACATGTAAGAGTCCAGGTACTCGCTCGTACCACTCGCATAGTATCCCGCTACATCGAGGTAGTTCGGCCCTACCGTAATTCCCGTCGCCGGAATCGTGAAATTGAGTTGGTACAAGCCGGAGTAAGTGGGCGCCAGACCGGAGAAAAGGTTCGTTCCCGCGACGCCATTGAAATCCACTGCGATGGTGTGGGTTGTCGCGCTGGGCGTGGGCGATGGCCCCGCCGCCCCGTCTGCAATCGTGGGCGATACGTCTCCGAGACCTGTCAGGTACGCCGCCAAAGTCTCGCCCTCGACGGCTGGATTCCCATCCGTCACCACCGATCCTGTCGCCGAAACCGTATTTCCGATACCCAGATGCTCGATCTCGCCGTAATCCGTGCCGCTCTGATTCTGCGTAAACACTCCCGGCGCCGTGTTGCTCACGTACTGCGTCACCGTGTTGGACAACGTGCCCTTATTGTTCACCTGGATGCCCACTACCGTCCCCACCGTCACTTCATACGGTACGATAGCCGAAATCTGAGTGGCGCTCACATAATAGATGGCCGCGGGATAGCCCCCGATCGTCACCTGGACGCCGTTTAATCCGGTGGTCGGAAACGGTATGCCTGCCACCTGTGTAGATGGCGCGAGGTTCGATCCATAGAGTGTCAGTAGTTCACCCGGCGCGATCCGCGCCGTAAAAGGCGCATTACTCGCCGAGTTCACTACGCCTGTTGGATTCAAATACACTCCAGTGCCCGTGGGAGTTGGAGCTTGCAGCGAGACGCTCAGATCGAGCGCCCCACCGAGCCCGGTCGTGATCATGACTGCTCCTCCATCGCCCACGATAAATCCTGTCGTAGAGTTGCTTGCCTCGTTGCCGGAGATGGAGATAGGACTGGTATAGGTGTAATCGTATAAGTTGGCGCCAGCCGCCAGGTTGGCCGCGCCGCCGAAATCGTTGACCCGTTGATGTCCCAAAAGCGTCTGCGGAGCCGCGCCCGCGATCGCATAGAACGACCCGAAGTAAGTGTCAAGGTCGCCAAAACTGTTGTTGACGATGCTTTCAGCGAGCCCAACCTGGTAATAAAGCCCCGAAAGCGCCGGCGTGGACGAGGTTGCTTTCACCCCCACGATCATGTCGAAACCTTGGGGCGCTCCGCCAAAAAGGAAATTGCCATCGGTTGAATAGTAGAAATACTTCTGACCGTAAATCAGCGTTCCGTTAGACGGGAAAGTAGCGACAGCGGCGCCATTGCTGAAAAAGTACGGAATTCCGCTGGCGGTTTGCGTGTATGGCTGCGTGCTGCCGTTGGTGAATCCTCGGATGTTAATGGCGCCAGCGGGATTCAGATGGCCGTTGCCGTCCGGACTGATGGCAAAAATCGTGTTCTGCATGTACTGCACCGCGAGGCCGCCGCTATAATTCGGGTCGAAGTCCGAAAGCGTCCAATTACCGGTGAAGCTGGAATTAGTCGGCGCCGGGCTGGCCAACTTCGCAGCGATGAACATGTCGTTGTACCCGTTTGCATTGTCGGTACTACTGCCAACGAAGACGCCATTGGCCGACACCAGCCCGATAACAACGTCGCCGGTTATTAGCGGGCTGGAAATGGAGCCGTAGCCCGAGCCGCCGATGGTATATGTTCCGGTCGTTGCCGTCAGGCCCGTCACAATCGGCAGGCCATTGGAACCCGAGTTGGCCGCGTCCACATACGCCACGCCGCCGTTCGCGCCGTTCCCATTGATGCTCCAGTTGCCGTTGCCATCGAAGGTAATAATCCCGTAGAGCGCGATTGCGTCATTCAAGTCTCCAGTCGAATCGCCGATAGAATACGCCACTTGCCGGAAATAGTATGTACCGCTCAGCATGCTGTTCCCGCTGTTATCCCAAGTGGCACTCGTCTGGGCGTACATCGCACCCGCAACGGCCAACAACATCCACACACGCGCGAATCTCATGTTCGAAAAATAGCTCCTGGTATGATTATGGCTGCGGAGCGTAGAAGGTTTCGCTAATTTTGGCCGATTAACCCGCGGCGCGTCAATTCCTGGAAGATTTGATCCACTGCCCGTCCGGAATTATCCGCCAGAGTGGAGGCATTGAAGGACAACTCCACAACCGGCAGCGCGCCCGCCGGTCCGATCTGGAGCAGTTCGCTCGAAACCACCGCTACTCGACAGCCGTCTTCCACCAGCCGCCGCGCCAACAGCCAAAGCACGTCAGGATTGCTTTCGATATGGATTGCTGCGCTTCGCGGCGCGGCATCGAACTTCTCCGCTACCGCCGATTCGATCATTCCCGCGCCCACCGTCTCATTCGTCAGCGCGTCCAGAAGGATGAAACTGCCGGTGAACCGGTTGCGTCTATACGCATCGACGAATATCGGCCGCTGCGCTTCCACGATCACCGCGCCGATTTCGTTGAGCCGCAGTTCGCCCGCCGGTTCCGCCCTCAGAGTGTGAATATCGATGCGATGCCTTATCTCGACGATGCGCGCGGGCAGCGTTTGCGTAGTGTGCTTCAGCAAAAACGGCCGCTCCAATACCGCCGGCTTTTCGTTCATCCACACCAATGTCGCCTCGAACCGCAGCGCCCGCGCCGGCGTATCCTGAGGACTGACCAGCATGTCCCCGCGGCTGGCGTCGACTTCCTCATCGAGACACACCGTCACCGACATCGGCGCGAACGCCTCCGCCAGTTCGCCCTCCCGCGTCACGATCGACCGCACTCGCGTCTCGCGGCCCGACGGCAGCACCACCACCCGGTCGCCAGGCCGGATCGCGCCCGATGCCAGTTGTCCCGCGAGGCCGCGAAAATCCTGATTCGGCCGGATCACATATTGCACCGGCAAGCGAAGCCCCACGGCGTGATTCTCCGGCGCGATCGCCACCGTCTCCAGATACTCCAGCAGAGCCGGCCCGCCGTACCACAGCATCCGCGTGCTGCGCGTCACTACGTTGTCGCCGCACAGCGCGCTCACGGGAATGAATCGCAGGTCCGGCGGACTGCCGATCTGGCCGGCGAACACGCGGAAGTCCTCGCAAATCGCGCCATACACATCTTCGCTATAGTCCACCAGGTCCATCTTGTTGACCGCGATCGCCAAATGGCGGATCCCCAGCAGCGTGGCGATGAACGCGTGCCGCCGCGACTGCTTGAGCACCCCATGCCGCGCATCGATCAGCACGATGGCGAGGTCGGCCGTTGACGCGCCGGTAGCCATATTGCGCGTGTACTGCTCGTGCCCCGGCGTGTCGGCGATGATGAACTTGCGCCGTGGCGTCGAGAAGTATCGGTACGCCACGTCGATCGTGATGCCCTGTTCGCGCTCCGCCCGCAGTCCGTCGGTGAGGAGCGAAAGGTCGAGCCCCCCGTGCGCCTTCGTCGCCTTGCGAATGCCCGCGAGCTGATCTTCGTAGACGGTTTGCGAATCGTACAACAGCCGCCCAATTAGCGTCGACTTGCCGTCGTCCACGCTGCCCGCCGTGGTAAAGCGTAGCAGCTCGCTCAGAAGTACCCCTCGCGTTTCTTCAGTTCCATGGAGCCTTCCTGGTCGTGGTCGATCACGCGATTCTCGCGCTCCGATCGCCGGAATTCCTGCATCTCCGCAATAATCTTCGGCACTGTGTCGGCCTCCGAGCGGATCGCGCCCGTGCACGGCGTGCATCCCAGCGAGCGCATGCGGCACATCACCAGCTCCGTCTTTTCGCCCGCCAGCAGCGGGATGTCGTGCTCCACCGGAATCAACATCTCCCCGCGCACCACCATCGGCCGCGGCCGAGCGAAATACAGCGCCACCACGGGAATGTTCTCCACGTGAATGTACTCCCAGACGTCCAGCTCCGTCCAGTTCGACA
>Ga0187871_10003791_pt1 | contig 11587 bp, 9 predicted proteins | sample June2016WEW_16_1_FD_132988 | JGI IMG/M metagenome (GOLD analysis project Ga0187871, IMG submission 132988) | Peatland microbial communities from SPRUCE experiment site at the Marcell Experimental Forest, Minnesota, USA - June2016WEW_16_10 | ecosystem: Environmental > Terrestrial > Soil >...
AGTTCCTGGTCCACGCGGTGGACGTGGAAGGGCTTTGCCGCGGGGTGGACATGGAATTGGTGGAGCGGTTGGGCCGGGGATCACCGATACCGGTGACTTACGCCGGCGGGGCCAAGTCGTTGCGGGATTTGGAGGACGTGGCGCGGGCGGGCGCGGGCCGGGTGGACCTGACCATCGGCTCCGCGCTGGATATCTTCGGCGGCAGCGCCGTGCGGTATGAGGATGCGGTTGCCTTCAACCGCGCGTGGCGAATTGCTTGCGACAAGATTGGCCGGCCGCGCCAGACGCCTTGAAAGTCGTATGGACGAGACACTTTTCAGCACCGGCAAAATGCGGTATCATGCCCGAAGTCGCCGAATGCAATCGAGGCTTGTGGGGAGCGGAATGGCGGGCAAAATTTTTGTATGATGAAAGGAAAAACAACAGCCGCAAGTTTGGCAAAAATTAGCGGACAAGATGGCAAGCCATCCGCCGCGCTCCCTGTTGGCTATGGCAAGCTTCTCGCCGACCTCAAGGCGCGAGTCCGCGCAGCGCAACTTCGCGCGGCCGTTTCCGTCAACCGCGAGTTGATTCAGCTTTATTGGGACATTGGCAGAGTTATTGTCGAGGCCCAACAGACCAAGGGCTACGGCAAGCAGGTGGTGGAACGGCTGGCGGCAGACCTGCAAAAGGAATTTCCCGGCACGGCGGGTTTCTCCCCCCAAAACGTCTGGTTCATGCGCAGCTTTTTTCTGGCTTGGACGGCGATGCCTCAAAAACTCTCACAGGTTGTGAGAGAAACCAAAACCGTGGAGATGGCCGCAGTGGATCAGTGCCCGTGCAACCAGTCCAGCAGCTTGGTCCAGCCGACTCCGGCGCCAATGACAAATGTGGAGAGAATCAGCGTGGCGATGCCACCCGTGATCAAAAGGTGCGCCTTTTTGCTCGATCCCTTCCATTCATGGAAAAACCAGCCCCACAACGTGGCGAAAATGATGATGCTCGCCATGTGCAGCGACCACGAGGCGAAATCGTACTTGGCGCCCATCTGCGACGCGCCCATCGTGTAAAAGAAGAACTGGAAATACCACGTCGTCCCCGCCACTGCTGAGAAAATATAGTTGCCCAGCACCGGGACCTTCAGGTCCACCGCGCCGCTGGCGGCCGCTGCCGCGGCTGCGGCGCTTTGCCCGCCTCCGTCGCTGCCGCTTTGATGCGCGTGCTCCTGGCGGACATGGGAGGCCAGATATTGATAGGCGGACCGGTTCTTGAAGTGCAGGCAGACGCACCAGATCAGATTGGTGGCGAAGCCGCCAAGGAGCAGCACCGGCAGCGTGGGCAGGCCGGTCCAAATTTCGGGGGTGCCCGCCGCGCGCGTCGCCGCGTTGATCCCCTTGCCGGCCTGCAAGGCGAAGGCAAAAAAGGCGCTCGTGACGCCGCAAATAAGGGCGACCAATATGCCCTTCTTGTAACTGAACTCCTTGATCGCCTTCGTCTTCTGTTCCGCCGGCATCTGCGATTCCTTGGTGTAACCCGCCAGCGCCGCGACACATATCCCGGTGATGCAAACGGCCACCCCCAGCAGTGTGACCCATCCTCCGGTGGTCTTAACCACTTCAAGAATGCTGGTGCTGTTCTCGAACACAAAGAAATCCGGCTTCAGCGCCTTGAAGATCGGCGGCACCATCGTGCCCAGCGCCGCGCAGCATCCCAGCGCCAGCCCCGTGCCCAGCGACAATCCCAGATAGCGCACCGTCAACCCATAAGTCAGCCCGCCGAAACCCCAGAGCAGGCCGAGAAAGAACGTCCATTCCAGCGTGCTCGCGCTCTGCTGCCGGAGCACACCCATCAGGTCGTTTGTCAGGAAATAGGCGAACGCCCACGGGCAGATGATCCACGAGCAAACCCCGCCCACCATCCAGTAAGTCTCCCACGACCATTTTTTCACCCCTTTGAACGGCACATAAAAGCTGCCGGAGGCCAGGCCGCCGAGCCAGTGAAGAACCACGCCAAGGAATGGATTTGGAGTCATGCGCGGACTTTTTCCACTGTCTTGCCCGATAAATCAAGCCCGCATTTCAAATTTCTTCTACGCCCTCTCGATGAGTTCGCGGAATTGGGCGAAGAGCGGCGCGGAGTCGTGCGGGCCGGGGGAGGCCTCGGGATGATATTGCACACAATATACAGGCTTGGTCTTGTGCCGGAATCCTTCGACGGTTCGATCATTGAGGTTGATGCGGTCCACCACCACGTCCGCCGGCAAGGTCGCCGGGTCCACGGCAAAGCCATGATTCTGCGCGGTGATTTCCACTTTGCCGGTCTCCAAGTCCTTGACGGGCTGGTTGGCGCCGCGATGGCCAAATTTAAGCTTGAAGGTCTTGCCGCCAAAGGCCTGGCCCAATATCTGGTGCCCCAGGCATATTCCAAAGACCGGGATGCCGTGGTTGACCAGGTCGCGCGCGGCCTGGACGGCGTAGCCGAGGGCCGACGGGTCGCCCGGCCCGTTGGAAAGGAAAATGCCGGCCGGCTGATACTTCAGCGCCTGCGCGGCGGTGGTGGTGGCCGGAACGACTTGCACCCGGAAACCATGCTGGCGCAAACGGCGCAGGATGTTGTACTTCATCCCGAAGTCGAAGGCGACGATGGGAATGTCCGCCGCGGGCATGGGAGAGGGTTTCTTGAAATTATGCGAGCCGCGCGCCAGTTCATAGGGCGCGCTCAACTGGCCGTCGTCATCCCACAGAAATGGCTCTTTGTGGGTGACTTCCTTGACGTAATCCACGCCCGCCAAGCCAGGCCAGTTCCGGGCGCGGGCCACCGCTTCGGCGTCCGGGACGGCGGGCAGGGCGATGAAGCCATTGAGGGCGCCATGCACGCGCAGTTTCTTGGTCAGCGCGCGGGTGTCAATGCCCTGGATGCCCGGGATGCCGTTTTTTTCCAGATACGCTGCCAGCGAAGTTTGGGCGCGCCAGTTGCCGGCAACCGGGGAAAGTTCGCGGATGGCGAAGCCGGCGACGTGCGGTTGCCAGGATTCAACGTCTTGTTCGTTCACGCCGTAATTGCCGATGAGCGGGTAGGTCATCGTGACGATCTGACCCTTGTAGGAGGGATCGGTCAGGATTTCCTGGTAGCCGGTCATGGAAGTGTTGAAGCACACCTCGCCGCAGGCCTGGGCGGGCGCGCCAAAGCCCCGGCCGTGAAAAACCGAGCCGTCTTCAAGAGCAAGAATCGCGTTCATCAATCCGGCTTATTTCTTTTTGGCCGCTTCCAATTTGGCTATCACGGCTGCGGGACCGCCTTCGATATAGCCGATCTGAGTCCAGACCGGCGTTCCGTCAGGCTTAAGCGCGATCAGAGTTGGGAAGCCGGTTATTTGATACTTGTCTTTGAGGCCGTTGTTGGCGGTGACCAGTTCGTCGGGGAGCTTTTTCTGGGCGGGGAAATCCACTTCCACGAGGAGGAGATTCGATTTGGCATAATCGGCGAATTCCTTTTTGTAGAAGACCTCCTCGTCCAGCTTCTTGCACCAAACACACCAGTCTGAACCGGTGAAGTTAAGGAGCACCAATTTGTTCTCTTTTTTGGCCTGGGCCTGGGCGTCGGGAACACTCGTCAGCCAGGACAAATCCGGCGGCGGCCCCGACGGCCCGCAACCGGAAAGAGCCATCCAGCAGCCCAGCAAACATAAGACACTTTTTTTCATCGTGTTTCTTTCTAGTGTCGAACCGGCGCTGCGACGCGGAAATTCCGGTTCTTCACTGTGCGATGGAGCTTGCCGCCCGTTCCCCGGCCGGCTCCCCGGCGAAAACTACTCCGCCCCGCACTATAACCGCTTTGGCCCGCCCTTTCAAGCTCCATCCCGAAAACGGGCTGTTCCTGGACTTGCCGGCCGAGGCGGCAATTTCGAATACCCATTCCTCATCCGGGTCAAACACGGTGACATCGCCGTCGGAGCCGGGGCTGAAATTGCCCTTGCGGGGCAGGCGCAGCAGGCGGGCGGGGGCGACGGTGAATTTGGCGATGAGGTCCGAAAGCGAAAGGCGTTTGGTATGGCAAAGCTGCATGAGGGCGAGCGCCAATTCGGTTTCAAAGCCGACGATGCCAAAAGGAGCATAATCGAACTCCACCTCTTTCTCATAATCACAATGCGGCGCGTGATCGCTGCCGATGATCTCCACCGTGCCATCCGCCAGCCCTTCGATCAGCGCCGCGCGGTCCGAGGCGGAGCGCAACGGCGGATTCATTTTGAAATTAGTGTCGTAGAAGGGCCAGCGGGGCCGTTCGCCACTGGCGGCGGGCAGGATGTCCTTGCCGTCGCCGCTCCAAAACGAGTCGCTTCCGGCCAGCGCCGTGTCGGTGAGGGTAAAATGATGCGGGCAGGCCTCGCCGGAAACGGGCACGCCGCGCGCCTTGGCGTCGCGCAACAACTGCACACTGCCGGCGGCGCTCAAATGCTGGCAATGCACCCGCGCGCCGGTCAATTCGGCGAGAAGGATGTTCCGCGCCACGACCAATTCCTCGCCGCAAGCCGGCCAGCCGCGCAAACCGAGGGCGGCGCTCCAGTAGCCTTCGTGCATCACGCCGTCGGTCACCAGCGAATAATCCTGGCAATGATCCATGACGGGCAAGTCAAACATATTGGCGTACTCCAGGGCGCGCCGCATCAATTCATGATTCTGCACGCAATGCCCGTCATCGGTGATGGCGATAACGCCCGCCTGTTTGAGCGAGCCGATGGGCGCCAGCTCTTCACCGGCGATATTTTTCGTGATGGCGCCCGCGACAAAAACATTGACCTTGCCCTCCCGCTCCGCGCGCTCGCGAATCAGCGCCACTGTTCCGGCGTTGTCAATCGCCGGCGACGTGTTGGGCATGCAAACCACCGAGGCGAAACCGCCCCGGGCGGCGGCGGCCGTGCCCGTGGCAATGGTCTCCTTGGCCGACTGCCCCGGTTCCCGCAAATGAGCGTGGAGATCAATCAAGCCGGGGCAAACCACCCTGCCGTCCGCGGCAAAGCGGTCCGTGCCTGGCGGGGCTTGGGCGGCGGCGGCGGGGCCGAGGGCGGCGATTTTTCCCTCCAGAATCAGCAAGTCCGCCACGGCATCGAGGCCGTTGGCGGGGTCAATCACGCGTCCGCCCGTGATGAGGATGGACATTGGCAAATTCATCTGGGGCGGATTATGGCGGAGAAGAATTGACAACGCAAGCGCGGCGATTAAGATAGAGAGGCAAAACGAAGCGGGTGTAGTTCAATGGTAGAACGGGAGCCTTCCAAGCTCCACACGAGGGTTCGATTCCCTTCACCCGCTCCAAATTTCATAAGTGCTTGCAGTTAAGTTAGTTATGAACGAATTGGAGTCTGGAAAGGACCTGACTGCTAACGCCTACTGCTAACACTTCCACAAAGAACCAAGCGTTTCCAAGGTTGTCAAGGCTAAGTGTTTTTTACCCCAAGGCCGCGCGGGCACGTTCAAAGGATCACGACCGGCACAGGTCGTTCGACTCTTTTTGCGCATGCGCTACGCCACAGCTACGCCTCTTATCGCCTCTCAGAGCTTGCGGATGCACCCAGGACGGCGATGGAGCTTGGAAACAGCCCTGCCGTCATCCACAAGCACTACAAGCAGCTTGTGCGGCCAGAGGAGGCAAAGGAATGGTTCTCGATCATGCCGGGTCAACCGGCAAAAATAGTGCAGATGCCCTCGGCTGGCATTGCATAATTGCCCGTTCTTCCGCAGGACATGGTTTGCGCTCTGTCGCCCCTAAGAAGCGATGGGCGATTTGAGGGGTATCTCGGCCAATGTTTCATTGCACGATGTCGGAGCCATTAGCAGTGTGACCAGGCAGGCCTGGCAAGATAACACACCCACTGTGTCTGTTTCCAATTGGGAAGAACCTAATGCACAACCCGGACTCGACAATAACGAGCCAGGGCGGAGGGAGTGGAAACGGAAGCCAAGGCGAGAGCGGCCGGAAGTGCCACATGTGATAAATTGGCAGAGCGCGGAGGAACTGGAAAAGGAAGCCAAGGAGATAGGGGTCACAGTACGATTGCCAATGATTCACGCCGCCGACTCAAAAATGTGGCGCCCAAATAGCAACGGCGCCAAAAAGAGCCCAAGATCACGCCAACAAATCGGCCCCGGAGGCAATGACGGAGCGCCAGGCGATAAAATCAGTCAACCCCATAACCCAGACCGTCGAATTCGGATGCTTTGTGACGAATTCCAACGTCTCACCGCAAAGGACGGCCCACAAAGACGCTCCTGCTTCGCCGCTTCGCGATATAGGCGCGCGGAACATCGGACGCCGTTTTCGTTCCGCCGTCGTTGGCCGCGCGCGTTCCGCCTACGCTTGCCCGGCCCTCACCCCTCCGGGCACCCGCGCGCCGTCCAGGGCAATCCGACGTCACACCTCGGCGCGGGGACGCTACACTCGCGCGCGTTGGACGTCGGTTCCAATAGTTCATCAACACCGCCTTCCAACCATTGGGGCAATACAACGTCTGTTTGGCGCGCGAGTGTCGGCGGAACCCCCTAACCCAACATCAGCAATCCCCCATTGCCCGGGAAATTTCCCTCTTGCCCAATGTCAGAAATCCCTCATTGCCCAGGTGGTTTTTCCCCGTTGGCCCAAGGCCAGAAAGCCCCCATTGCCCAACGAATTTGCCGTTTTGCCCATTCCCCATGATCCCAAAGAGAGAAGAAAACCCCGCCGCCCAAAAAAGATGCTCGATGCTCGCAAATGTGGGAATACAGAGCGGCCCGCGAACCCTTGACCGCCGATGAGTCGCCGGAAGGTGTTCCACCGACACATCGGCTGGGGATGGGGCCTGACTTCGCCAATTCAAGCCGGTTCCACTCCGCTCCATTCCAGCGCCGCCCGGTGAACCGCTCCACCGGCCCGCGCTTCCATTCCACTGCGCTACACCGCCTCAAATCGTCGAAGACAGGCGGCCCCGGCGCCATGAGCGCGGAAGCTTTCGCCAAGTCCCATCAGCCGGCAAGCCGTGCATCAGGGCCTTGCCGAAACTACCGCCCTCACGTCGCCCCCAATCAGCCCGACCTCTGCCGCTCCGGGCAAGCCGCTGGCCTTACGCCTGCCCGCCGCCCGCCAGGCGACGGCCCGCGTCTCACCCGGCCCGGCACAAGTCGGCTCAACGCGGCCCCGCGCCCGGTTGATGGCCAGAACATTGAAAAGCTCCGCGCCCGACGTGGCACAGGGAGTGCAATACCGTAGCCTTCGCACAACACCGGTTTGCTGTCACAGTCCGCCCCGGTGACAGGGAACCCGGCAAGCCACCCTGTCACCGGGTCCCCGCCGTCAGGCATGAAGGCCCCGACGCGGCTTCCGAATCCGTCAGCCCGACGCGAGCCAACATGTCCAGACGGCCCGGCCTATGAAGCAAACCGGGCATTGTGCGAAAGACGGGCGGGCGAGTCCTGCCGAGCGCCAGACCCGCGCCCCAAGAACCCGCGCTTGGCAGGCACGTCCCGCTGCACTCCAAATGCCACGCCGCACGCTCCGCAGGGGGAGCAAATCAGTGGCGGGGTTTTCGGGTCATTTCGCTACGCTCCATTATGGGCAAATCGCCTCTGTCGCGCCCAAACAGCCATCGCGCCAGAGCCGACATGCCAGCGATTACGTTCAGGAGAAGGCGGCAGAGGTCGGCTCACAAATGGTTACGAAATCGCTCGACAAAGGATTTGGCGGCCACAATTGCGCCGGAAATGTCCAATCTGCTTTTTGAATTGGCCTCATCCAAGAGGGGCGGAGGAACGAACTCATCAAACTTGTCGACAAACCGCAACCCCATGGGCAGGAGTCGCGAAAGAGCAGTAGGATCGGGCGGGGAAGTGGCGAACTGAAGCAGATGGGCGCAAAGGTCATCAGGGGACGGAAGGTAATAGGTGATCGAGAGTTGATCGGTTTCATGGGAAATCTTGGCGAATTCGGCGAGAAGGGAAAGGGTAAGCAGCGCGCGCGTACCCACCCAAGGAAACCACTGAACAAATTGATGGCCCAGAATAAGATCAGTGTTATCCAGACCTAACATTCGCGCCGTTCGCCGAGAGGCGCGAAGAAGGGTTTTGCTGGTAGCGTCGAGATATGGCGGTTCATCGTCGGCCAGCAAAACCGATTTAATCTCGCGGATGACGCGAGTATGTATTTCGCCGCGAGAACCCAGAAATCGAGTGGGCTTTTTGCCAGGCGCCAAAACGACCAATACGAGCCTCTTCTCCAGAATGAGCTCCAAAATGCGCCACCGCTTGCCAGCAAGAAGAATGTGCTCGCCGACAGGAGGGATCACCGACTCAGGAAGTTTGCCAAGTTCCTCGTGGCCAGCGCGAACGACAAATTCGACCGGAGTTTGGAATGCGCTATAGAAATCAAAATTCGAGGTGATACGCTCGCCCAACAAACCGAGAATCAATTCTCCTTGGGGGACCTGTTCAAGGATGTCGTGTTGCGCAAGGCCGCGCAAAAGGGCAACAAAGTGCGCCTGGGTGACGCTACGGAAAGGGCCAAGCTGACAGAGGGCGCGGAACAGGTCAGCAGCGGACATTCCGCCAGTCTGCTTCACAAAGCTCAAGGTCTGATGAATAAGGGTACTAAGGTGCATCCCATTTTGCTCAAAAGGCTCCAGCCAGTTTGCAAGCATCAGGCGCGTCATGGCAATGGAGCGCAGCAGATCGGGGAAAAGCAAATCGGTAAGTGAACTCCCGCTATGGGGGGAATCCGCGCGAACATAGAGCCGCATGATTTGAGGCTCATCGGCCGGCCTGCCAGAACGCCCAAGACGTTGGATCATGGAAGAAACAGTCCAAGGGGGATCAAGCTGGCCAATGGCGCGCACGTTTCCAATATCAATCCCCATTTCAAGCGTGCTTGAACAGAGGGCGGTCGTCGGAAGGCCGCTTTTCAAGGCAGCTTCGGCGTCAAGCCGTAAGTCCTTTGAAAGGGAGCCATGATGAACAAAAAAAGGGTCAACAGGCAACTTTTGCTCAGTGACGCGCTGATGCAATTTGTCGGCGAGCTCTTCGATTGCCGACTTGGCGTTGCCAAAAATCAAATTAGTGGATTCCGCGAAGGAGTGGAGAATGTGATCGGCGATTTCGCCAAGAGCGTCATCGCCGGCGGCCGGAGCGGGTGGCGCAGCGGATTTGCTTGCCTGGATTAATGCGGAAAGTTGCTTCTCACTGCGAACGGCTTCGGGTGAGAGGTGAGAGGCGAGGGCGAGACATTGGTCAGCAGTCAGGCGCGGGGTCGGAACTTTCCGGTCAGACGGTCGCTGTAAAAAGCTCTTGATACCAAATTTAATCTCCCGTTTACCAGAGGAGTCATCAATCACATGAACGGAGTCAACGGCGTCAGGGGCAAGGAAAGCACGCGCCGCTTGCGGATCGGCCAGTGTGGCGGAAAGGCCGACCATGCGTGGGGAACAGGAAGCGGTATTACGCAATCGGCTCAAAAGACTTTGAAGATGCACGCCACGCTCATTGCCAAAGAAGCTGTGCAATTCATCTATCACAACGAAGGAAAGGTGACGATAGACGCGCGGCACTTGCGACCCAAAGTTGATGAAATTGGATTCGAGCGATTCCGGGGTAATGAGGAGGATGCCGGAAGGACTGTCGCGAAGGGCTTTTTTCTGATTCGCGGGGATGTCGCCATGCCAGCGGTGAACAGGCATTTCGAGAGCTTGACAAAGATCCTCAAGCCGGCGAAACTGGTCGTTAATGAGAGCTTTCAATGGACCAACATAAATCGCCTGGACAGAGGGGAGAGGTTTGAAAGCAAGCCGGGAAATAATCGGCAAAAAAGCGGCTTCGGTTTTGCCGCCAGCAGTGGGCGCACAAATGACAAGGTGCTTTTCCGTTTCGGAAATAGCGCGGATCGCTTGGACCTGAATGGGCTTAAATTCAGGCCAACGCATCTTCCAGATCGCTCGCTGGATCCCGGGATGCAGAAGATCAAAAATAGGATGGCTCATCAAAGCCTGAAGGATTGAAGAGCGTCTTCAGAATCGGCGGGCGGCGGAACACCCTTAGAAATTTGTTCCTCAATCGAAATCAAATTCTCAGGCTTGCGGGAGAAAGCAGCGCCGAGGAGAGCCTGCCAATCAGTTCCGGGGTTTTGTTCAAGGATATTAAGCAAACCGACGAAGTTGCGAACGGCATCACGGGGAGTTTTGTAAAAGTCGGAACCGAGGGTTTCGCTCGCCTTTTTCAAAACCGCCTTCAAACAATCGTCAGGGACAATATACTTTTTTTCGTCACCAAAGGCATGGACATGACGGATGTTAGCAAGGAGGACGAATAAGTCCTCAGGAGTCAAATTCTGCAAGCGAAGAACGGGGCCGGAGAAATCCTTCATGCCACGAACAGCAAGGCGATTATCAGCCAAGCGGGAACGCAAGGCTTCATAGCTAAAAAGACCACGGCGGGTGTCTTCCAAAAATTCATCCATGCCAGCGAGCACGAAGCCCAAGTTACGTACGGAACCCTGAAGACAGTCGTTCAGCATGGTCAGGATAGCCTCGAAATTAGCGAGGCGGGAGCGTGAGCTCGGCGTGCGATGGGACAAAACCGCCAATTCATCGAGGTTGACGAGCAAGCCGGCATAGCCGGCTTTGACACAGAAGGCGGCAAACAATTTGAGCGCGTCGTACAAATTCTCGTCATCAATAATCCGTCGAACGCCGAGGGCGACGCGAGCCTCCGTTTTGGTGGTAAATTCAGCACGCAACCAGCGCAAAGCGGAGGACTGCAATTCCTCGTCACCAGCGACGAAGCCCTCATAGTACTTTACCAGGACAGCGGCAAATTCAAATCCGCCAACGTAGTCCTGCAAATCTTTCAAGTCGCCAAAAATCCGGCGTTGGACGGCATCATCATTGCCACCGGAAGCCTTCACGTCATTTTCAACCGCCGAAATCCAACCTTCACACAAGTTGCGCAAGGCGCCGCCATCAGGCTTGGACTTAATCGCAAGATTCTTCATCAACTCAGAATAAAGAGCACGGGCCTGACCATGCGAAGCGTGGATCCGGCGGTCCATGGTCATATCAGCTTGCACGACGACGATGCGTTTTTGAAGGGCCACCGTGCGAAGAAGGTTGAGGAAAAAACTCTTGCCACTGCCATAACGGCCAATAACCAATCGGAAAGCAGCGCCGCCCTGCTGGATACGATCCAAGTCGGCGAGAGTGGCGGCGAGTTCGGCCTTACGGCCCACTTGAATCAAGTGGAGACCGAGGCGGGGGACAAGGCCCGCCTGCAAGGATTGTAAAATTGAGTCGCGTTCACGTCGTTTGATTTCAGCCATATAGGTTTGCCTCCTTTGTAATGAGTTCTCGACGAACGATTATGGGGTCATCGCCGTCCAAAATAAAGTCGCCGTAAGCATCGTCCGACCACCCGTTGAGGGTGTCACGTACGCGCAAAGGCATAAAGTGAAATTCGCGGGCGAGGGCGTGGAAGTCAGCGGGGGACCAACGGTCGCGCGTGAGTAGCTGTTCAAGGATCGCATGAAAGGCAGGATCAAGTCCGATGAACCGCGTAGGATGCGGTGGGATAGGTGGGCTGGGAACAAGCTTAGGAATTTC
>Ga0187871_10003792_pt1 | contig 11585 bp, 9 predicted proteins | sample June2016WEW_16_1_FD_132988 | JGI IMG/M metagenome (GOLD analysis project Ga0187871, IMG submission 132988) | Peatland microbial communities from SPRUCE experiment site at the Marcell Experimental Forest, Minnesota, USA - June2016WEW_16_10 | ecosystem: Environmental > Terrestrial > Soil >...
AAGCGAGCCGTCCTGTCGCAAGATCGCGCGCTCGAGTCGCTGCAGCGCGGGCCCCGGCTCGAGGCCGAGCTCCTCGACTAGGTGGCGGCGCGCCGCCTGGTAGGCCTCCAGCGCTTCTGCTTGCCGCCCGCCGCGGTACAGCGCGATCATCAGCTGTCCATACAGCCGCTCACGCAGCGGGTGGGTGGCCACCAGCGCCTCGAGCTCACTGACGACATCGGCGTGCCGGCCCAGCGCCAGGTCTGCCTCGATCCGGTCCTCGACGGCGCCGAGCCGGAGCTCCTCAAGCCGCCCGGTCTCCACCTGCGCGAACGGCTCACAAGCCAGGTCGCCGAGCGCATTGCCGCGCCACAGCTGCAGCGCCGCGCGAAGGCTCGCGGCCGCCGGCCCGGGCGCGTTCGCCGCGAGCGCGCTCCTGCCCTGCTCGACCAGCCGCTCGAACCGGCGCACGTCCAGCTGCCCCTCCTCCGCCAGCAGGCAGTACGCGCCCGGCCGGGTCACCACGACAGGCCCGCTGGCGGCCGCGCCCAGGGCCTTGCGCAGCCGCCAGACATACACATCAAGGCTGCCCTGCGCGCCTGCCGGAGGCTGCTCACCCCACAGGCCGCAGACCAGCACATCGCGCGGCACGGGCTCGTTCGCCCGCAGGAGCAAAATGGCCAGCAACGCGCGCAGCTTCGGGCCGCCGACCTCGATCACGCACCCGTCCGCGCTGACCTCCAGCGGCCCGAGAATCCGATAGTCGATCATCTCAGCCACCTGCTCCCATCCACATCCAAGCACGACCGCGCAGCCTCCGCACCAAGCCGCGTGAAGCCGCGCGCAGACCCAATGTCAGCTGGCGGTAAGGGACCGTCGGCTTCCTCTAAGGCCGCCGTGCACGATCGGACCACACCGGCGAACCGGCTTCAGGACCGGGCATGAAACTGCTGGAAGCTGCGCGATGCCCCGACTGCACACCTGGCGAAGTCGTCAGGAGCACCGAGCACCGGCGACCTCCCGGTGGCCAGCCTCGCATGAGGCATGGCGAGCTCCAGCAACGTGTGCGGGCAGGCGGTATTACATCCTCTGCAGAAGCAAACGTGACCGCAAGAAACGCGCCTGCTCTGCTTACGTATTCGATTCCTAGAACTCCGACACGATACGAAGCCCTTTGCATCTCGCCCGGACAGCATGGCCGTTTGAATGCTCCGCCGGACGGTGTGAGGTATCTGTAAGGTCGCGGCACAAGAATCGATCGGCAAGCAGCCAGTCCATGGGACCGCAGACCACAGACGTTCGACCGAGCCGAGGAGACCGCCATGCACCCGACAGCCCTCCCGCGTACGAAACGGGCACGCGTGTCTGCTCTGGCCATTCTCCTGCCGCTGCTCGGCGCCATGACAGCGCTCGTGCCGGCTGTGGCGGCGCAAGGCATGCCGGTCCGGGCAGCCGCTGGTCTGGGGTCCGCGCTGGTCGGGTCGGCGCCGGTCGGGAACGGCCCGTCCGAGCTCGCGCTCGACGCGGCGACGCACACGATCTACGTCGCGAACGGCAACAACGACAACGGCCCGGATCCCGGCGGGAACACGGTCTCGGTCATCGACGCACGCCACTGCCAGGCGATGGATGTCTCGCGGTGCAAGGGACCCTGGCCGACGATCACGGTAGGGAACCTGCCCAGCACGATCGCCATCGACCAGGCGACCGACACGGTCTACGTGACCGACACCGGCGCCAGCACCGTCTCGGTGTTCAACGGCGCGACCTGCAACGCGCTGGACACCTCCGGCTGCGGGCAGAGGCCCGCCACGGTTCCCGTCGGCCCGCAGCCGCTCGGCATCTTCGCCGACCCCGCCAACCACACCGTGTACGTCGCGGACTTCGGTAACGGCCAGGGGGACAGCACGACCGTCTCGATGCTCAACAGCGCCACCTGCAACGCGACCGATCTTGCCGCCTGCCCGGCCCAGCCGCCGCCGACCGTCGACGTCGGAGCAGCGCCCGATGACGTCGACGTGAACCAGGCCACCCACACCGTGTACGTGACCACGATCGGGGCCCACAACGGCTGGTCGGTGTTCGACGCGGACACCTGCAACGCGACGGTGCAAACGGGGTGCGGCGCGATCGGCACGCTGCCCGGCGACTCCGCCGGACCGAACGCGGGCGAGGTCGACCCGGCGAACGACACCTTGTACACGGCCAACTATGACAACACCATATCGGCGTTCGACCTGCGTCGCTGCGACGCCAGCGACCTGGCGGGCTGCGCCACCGTGACGCCCGGGACCGTAAAGCCCTTCCCTCCCTCAAGCGTCGAGCATGCGCTGTGGCTCGCCGTGGATGTCCCGCTGCACAGCGTGTATGTCACCTTCCAGCGCGACGACGCGCTGATCGTGGTCGACACGGACGCGTGCAACGGACGCGATCCGGCGGGGTGCGGCACCCTGCACCCGCCCGCGGCGCGCACCGGCGCGCAGCCCGAAGCGGTCGTCCTCGACGAGCAGACCCAGACCCTCTACACCGCCAACCAGACCGATAACGACGTCTCGGTCATCGACGCCTCGCGCTGCAACGCCGAGATAACCAGCGGGTGCCGGCAGGCCCCGCCGTCCGTGCCGGTCCTGGCCGCGGGAATCACCACCGACCCCGCCGTCGGCACGCTCTACGCCACGACCGGAACCGATGCCGTATCGATGGTCAGCACGCAGACCTGCGACAGCCACGCAGCGGCCGGCTGCGCTCTCACGCCGCCGCAGGTCACCGTCGGTACCGACCCCGACACGGTCGCGGTTGATCCGTCGACGCACACCGTCTACGTCGCCAACCGCGGGTCGGGCAAGGCCGGCACGGTATCGGTGATCAACGCCACCACCTGCAACGCCACGTACTCGGCCGGCTGCTCCGACGTCTCAACGCTCCAGGTCCCCGGCGGGAACCCGGACGACATTACGGTAGATGCCCCGACCGATACGGTCTACGTCGCCACCACCACCGCCAGCGGATCCAACCTGCTGTCCGTCTTCAGCGGCGCCACGTGCAATGCCACTACCACGTCCGGATGCGGCCAGACGCCGGCCACGCTCGCGCTCGGCGACTCCGGGGGAGCCGCAGGAAACTCCATCCTGAACATCGCCGTCAACCAGGCGACGAACACCATCTACGCCACCAACATCGCCGACCTCAGCTCCACCTTCCAGGGCGACAGCGTGTACGTCATCAACGGGGCCACCTGCGACGCCGCGAACACGGCCGGCTGCAGCCAGATCCCGGCCACCATCACGCCAGGCAACCCGGCGCAACCCGGAGGGCTGATCCCCTGGGGAATCGCCATCGACTCAGCCACCGACATGGTCTACGTCGCCATCGAGGCGGGCGGAGACTTCGCCGGCAGCGTTGCCGTGATCGACGGCGCCACCTGCAACGGCTCAGATACCACCGGCTGCGGCCAGACGCCCCTGACAGTGCCGGCCGGCTTCGGCGTCTCCGAGATGGCGATCGATCCGACTACCCACATGATCTACGCGACCAATACCGAGGACGCCAGCCTGTCCGTGATCAACGGCGCCCTGTGCAACCGGTTCGTCAGCCACGGCTGCGGACTCGCGCCACCCACAGTGCCGGCCGGCTCCTACCCCGGATTCGCCCCGGGAACAATAACCGTCGACCCGGCCGCTGGTACCGCCTACGTGAACAGCGTGTTCGGTGTTTCCGTGATACCGCTCTGTGGTTAGCGCGACTCGCCGCGGATCCAGAGCAGCCCGGTCAGGAGACCCCAGTACGGTCGGAACTGGTAGCTGCCCACCCGTGCGGCAAGAACAGTCAGGGTATGCGGGTTATAGCGCCAGACCCGCAGAGCCTCGTCCACCAGCTCACGATCAATGGCGGCCCAGCATCCCGCCGCGGCGGCAGGATCACTTTGCTCGAGCCTCAGCGCCTGCCCGGCCTGCGAGCCGACCTGCGGATCGCAGAACCGGGGACATTGAAGTAAGCGCACTGTCTCGCAGGAACGCTCAGCAGGTGAACAGCGGCTCGATGAAATCCGCTGGCGCTGGGTACCGGCACGCCTATGATCCGTGCACCATCGCATGACCAGCGCATAGTCGGTGCTCGGCGCGATCGACTGCCAGGAGGCGATCCAACCGGCCATCACGCTCGGTCACGAGCGCCAGCGCGCCCGGCGCTCGGGAGCGCATGCTCGTCCTGGGCCGTTACGAGCGGTCAGCCGTAGCCCGGGCCCGGGACGCCTGTCCTGTCCCTGCGGTGGACGGCGGGGGTGAAGGCGCGGACGTTCCGCTGTGGGGACCAGCTCGGCTTCAGCCGGCCACGAGCACGTGCCGGCGGTGATGCTCCTGCACCCCGGCCGTCATCTCGGCCGAGGACGCCGGTGCCCTGCGCCGCATCGTTAGTAGCGCGGCCTGGCTTGTTCGTTAGCCCGGCGGTGATTTATCCCACGCCGCTGATCTTGTCAGCCGCGATGGTGATCAGCAGTCGTCGTTGACCGCGGCCGCCGTACCACGGATACGGGCCGCCCAGGTAACGCTGGGCCAGCTTCTCGATATGGTCGGCCGCGCCGTCCGCGGTCACGTGCAGGACACGACCGCGAACCGCGAAGTACCTGATCGGGTTTTCCGGATCGGACACGGTCAGTGCGACGCGCGGGTCACGTTCGATGTTCCTGATCTTCTGGAATCCCGCCACGCTGTTGATCAGGATGTGCTCGCCGTCGGTGTCGACCCAGGTCTGAGTCAGCTGGGGCGAACCGTCGGGCATCAAGGTCGCCAGATAACACGGGCTGGGCTGACGTAGCAGGGCGAGTAGACCGCCGGGCAGGTTCACGTCCGGGTTACTCCTCTCCACGAGGTGACAGGGTCCAGCGAACTCATCTGAACCAGGCACACCCGGCCCGCCGCCCCGCCGCAAGGCACACCCGGACACTATCGTCAGCCGGTCCGGCGTGTCCCTTGGAGGAGCGCCAGTGATTACGGAGCATCTCGTCCACCTGCATGCCGGAGACCTGCCACAGTCGTTTGCCGGCCGGCGCAATGCCGGCCATCGAGCAGGCCATCCCCATCCGATCTGACTGCGCCGGGCTCGGCGATCGGAATCACGAGGCCCTGGACGCCGTTTCACGCCGCTGGTCGGTCCTCGACATCAGCGGAGCGCACACTCCCGCCGATCTGCGCTGCCAATCGGATCGCCTGGCGGTCGGTCGCGGGCGCACCCGAACGGACATTATGGCGTGACTCCGGCTTGGCCGAGGTCCGTGGCTGTGCTGGCCATGACGGTGCCGGTGGCATGGGAACGGCGGGCGCCGGCCGCGGCCGCGGGCAGCGGCTGACTGCGACGCAGCCGTCCCTGGCGGCTGAGGCGTTCGACTCTTTCTCCTGATCGGTCGACGGCGACGTCGGAGCCCATCATGACGCGAATGTTGGTAAAGCAGGGCACTGCTGCGTTATGCCGTCCCTGGGCAGCTCGGAGCATGATCCCGGATGCTCCGCTGGTCAGATGGTGATTGCGAGGTCGTCGAAGCCGATGCGGAGCCGGTGGCCGCTGGGGCGTCGGTGGCAATGTCGTAGGGGCCGCGGCGGAGGTTCTGCACGAATGCATGACCGGCTAAGTCAGGTGACCGCCGGCCGCTCACCGCGGGCTTTCCCCGGTTAGGAGCGGTCGTCGATAATGTCGAGGTCGTAGAAGGCGGGCGGCCCGTCGGCGAAGCTCATCATCTCGGCTGAGAGCCGCTGCGTCTCGGGCAGGCTCGAGTTCTCCATCGCTGACTCGTAGGAGTCGAAGAACACCACGTTGAAGTACCGGCTGGCGTCGTTGTGATCGCGGCACAGGATGCGCCGGCCGGCCGTGCGCTTCCCTGCGGTGGCTTCCTCCCATCGGTCGGCGACCTCCTGCATCGCGTCGATGTTGGATGTGCGGAACTCGATGATCTGGACAAAGGCCATGGCGATTCCCCGTTTCCCTGCCGCAGGCGGGACGCTGCTTCCCGCACGCCGACCCGGTACGGCCAGCGGACGCGTCTGGAGTCGCTGGCATCGTGCGGCTCAATTTTCTCATGCGCGCGGCCGCTGGCGTGCAGCAGGTCTGCCTGCGGCTCGACCAGGTGGTGGCGGGCATCGACCAGATTCGGATCGAGCGCGCGGTCCTGGATGCTGGCGACAAGCCAGATCCAGCCGTGGATGAACACGTCGAGGAAGCGGTGGCGTATTCAGAGCCGGGGACCACACCTCCTCGCGCCAGGACAGCCGCAGCCATGCGGCTAGCGCGTGATCAGGAGGAACACGAACCGCAGGCATATGACCGGTGAGCATCCGGGCAGGGTGCCCGGCGAGCAACTATGCGGGCCAGAGCCGCGGATGAGATTCTCGGCGGCGGCGTTCTCCTTCTCGCTGTGCGCGATGGTGATCGTCGCGTCCAGGTCGATGGTCAGCCCGGCCGCGATATCCGGGTCGGCGCCAGCGGCACAGGCAGGCTCCCGCACCGCGGCGCGGCGCGGACCGTGCGGATCCGGTCCAGGTGCGCCGCGTCGGCGCACCGCCCGCCACGCGGTCGGCTCGCTGGCCACCTGATCGAACAGTTGCCCTGATCACGCAGCACCGACAGGTGCGTCAGCGCATCCCCGCCGTCAGCGATCGCGACCGCCAGATCGGCGATCACCCGGCCGGGCAGGTGCCGGGCCGGGAAGGCCTTATAGGTCCAACAGCGCCTCGGTCCATCCGGCCGCCAGTCCCGTGTCGACCGTCAGCTCCCGCAGCAGCAGAGTGCTCGCCCGCAACCCAGGCGCAGCTCTCCGGCAGCAACTCCCCGGCGGCAGGCACTCACCGAACCATTGTCGGTACCGGATGGTTTTGGTCAAGATCACCGTTGTACGCCAGAACAGGGTAATAGTCGTGCGCCAGAACTGGCTGATAACGGTCGGGTGCGGGCAGCCGTCGGACCCGGGCCAGCAGAGCGCCGGTCCGAAATACTGCCCATCGGCAAGATGAACCCGGCCAGGGAGCGTCAGGCGGGCTGTCCTACGGTGAGTTACGGGGGAGAGGAGTGAACGATAGGGATGAAGCCGGCGGCCCGGAACTGTTCTGCGAGGTAGGAGGTGGCCGGCCAGGCCATCTCACGCAGCGGCCCCAGGCCGAACGCGGTGGGCTCACCCGCGACCGCTCCTCGGGGCTCACCTCGCCGCAGCGCACTGGATCAGCTTGTGCGGTGGCATCCAGCCATGTCGTCTCGGCCATACCGCCCGCGGCCCCGCCGCCGACCGCGACGACGTCGTACTCGGTGTTCCTGGTCACGGCGGTCATCCGGTCTGGGCGGGGCGGATGTTCTGGTTGAAGCGGAACCGGTTGCCGGGATCGTAGTGCGCCTTAACGGCGGCTAGCCTCGCGTAGGTCTCCGCCGGGTAGGACGCGCGGACCTTGTCCTCGTCCCCCTCGCCGGTGAAGTTGACATACATCTGGCCTGCCCCGAACCTGGCCATCGAGTCCCGCGTACCGCGGGCCCACGCGCGGTTGGCCTCGAAACCCTCCGCCGTGGGTGTGCGCGCGATGCAGTTGATGAGATACGGCGGCTGCCGCTGGCTGAACGCCGTCGCGCCGGGCGCCGTCCGCGCCATCGCCCCGCCGAGTTGATGGACATGCAGTTCGCAGGTGGCCGGGAGCCCTGCGGAGCGCCGGTGGGCATCGGCAAACGTCTCGACGGCCGGGTCGGGAAGCTCGTCGAGGAAGGCCGAGGTGAAGTAATTCGCCGCGCCCGAAGCGCCAGCGCCCTTTCGATCAGGCCGATGGCCTGCCCCGGATGGCCAGTGAGGACCTCGGCCACAGCCAGGTTGTTCATGGCGCCAGCGTGGCCAGGAAGATCTCCAGACCGGTCCAGCATGCGGCACGCTTCATGACCGAGCGCGCGCGCCCGCTGGCCGTCACTGAGGGCCGCCTCCGCGAGCGCGACGCCGGTCAGTGCGATGGCGGTGCCGCGCTGGTCGGGGATTTCCGCCCGCAGGTCTGCGGCCGACCGGAAGCATTCCCTAGCAGCAGCGGGATCGCCGCGGCGGCGGAGCAGGTGCCCGCGTTGCGCCAGGATGTGTGCCTGGCCCGTACGGTCCCCTAGCGATTCGAACATCCGCAGGGCCCGTTCGAGCAGCGCCCCCGCCTCGTCGAAGCGTCCGCCCATCAGGGCCGCCAGTGCCTGGGTGGCGAGGATGTAGCCGCGGCTCTGCGCCGCGCCAACACGCCGGCCGACCAGCATGGTCTCCTCGAAGACGGGAAACAGCAGGTCATCGATGGAATCAACCGACCAGCCCACGGTGCACACCGTAAAGAAGGGCGGTGCGTCGGGTGGCACCCGGCCCAGAGCACTCAGCGAGTTGTCGAGCAGGGCCTGCGCCGCGGAAGTTTCACCGCGGAATAGCGCCATCAGGGCCCGCAGGTGCTCGTGCGAAGCCCGCACGCTGGCAGTGCCGCGGGCCGCGGTGTCCGCCTCGCTGGCGAGCCGGACCGCGTCATCCCACTCGCCTGCCATCCAGGCGAGCAACGACTGCTGGTGAAGCGACTCGGCCATCGAGCCGGGATCGCCGAGGTCGCGCCCGAGGGCCGCGATCTCGGCGCCGATGGCGGGGCCACGCCACGGCCGGCCCAGCCGGACCTCCAACACGGCGGTCGCGAATAGCCCCCGGGCCCGCAGCGCCGATGGCGCTGGGCAGGCTTCCAGCGCTTGAGCCAGCCATCGCAGTCCCTCGGCGTGAAGCCCGCGCGCCATCCACGAGCGCCACATCGCAACCGCCATCACGAGCGCACGGTCTGGCATCTCACGCAATGACGTCGACAGTGCTGCCCGCAGGTTGCCGCCTTCGGCCGCGAACCACGGGCTCGGCTCACCAACCACGCCACCGCCAAGGTCAAGGTCAAGAGACTCCGCCCGGCTGGCGTACCACAGGGCATGCCGGCGCTGGTGGCAGGCCAGCTCCCCCGACGAGGCAAGACAGCCGGCCGCGTACTGCCGGATGACCTCAAGCAGCCGGAAACGGGCCCGGTCGCCGCCCGTCTCCACGGTAACCAGAGACTTGTCCACCAGCCGTGACACCACCACGGCGACCGGTTCGGACAACCCACCCGCACACACCTGCTCAGCCGCGTCGAGGGCGAGCCCTCCAGCGAATACCGACAGCCGGCGAAGCACCGCACGCTCATCATCGGCCAGCAGGTCATGGCTCCAATCCAGCGTCGCCGCCAACGTAGCCTGCCGGTCCGGCACGCCATGGATCCGCCCAGCCAGCGTGGCCAGCGCGTCATCCAGCCGGGCAGCCAGCTCCGCGGCCGCCAGATGCGCAATCCTGGAAGCGGCCAGCTCAAGCGCCAGCGGCATGCCGTCGAGGCGCAGACAGATGCGTGCGACCGGCAGGGCAGTCGCAGAGTCGAGCCGGAACGCTGGTGATGCGTTTCCCGCGCGCTCGAGAAACAGCTGCACAGACTCCAGGCGGGCCAGTCGTGCCGGGTCGGCGGGAAGCCGCAGGTCCGGCAGCTCGAGGGACGGGACCCGCCAGACCACCTCGCCCGGCAGGCGCAGAGGCTCGCGGCTGGTGGCCAGCACAGCCACGCCGGCACAGCGCTCAAGCAACGCCATGGCGAATTCTGCACAGGCCCCGAGCAGATGCTCGCAGTTGTCGAGCAGCACTACCATTCTCCGGTCGGCAAGCTGCTTCACAACGGCGGCCGTGGTGGGCCGGGCGCCGGTCAGCGCCAGACCAAGAGATGCCGCGGCAGCCGCCGGTATCAGCCGCCCGTCCCGGATCCCCGACAGGTCAACGAGCCACACGCCGTCGGGGACCGGGCCGGCGTTCGCCAGCCGCCGCGCGACCTCGATCGCCAGCCGGGTCTTGCCGGCGCCGCCGGGCCCGCTCAATGTCAGCAGCCGTGTGCGGTCGGCGAGGGCGAGCAACTCGGCGATCTCCCGCCGGCGCCCGATGAAGCTAGTCACCGCAGCCGGGAGATTGCAGACCACTGCCGGGCCAGCAGAACTCTGCCCAGACAGAATCCGCCGGTAAAGACTCCGCGTCGCCGCCTCCGGAGCCGCCGCATACTCCTCGTCCAGCACCCGGCACAGGCGCTCGTAGACGTCGAGCGCATCCCACCGGCGCCCGGCCCGGTCCAGCGCCTCCATGAGCACCCGGTGCAGCGGTTCATCGTGCGGGCGGTCTGCGACCAAAGGCTCAAGCAGAGCGACCGCGTCTTCCGGGCTTCGGCGTTCCAGCAGGGCACGGGCCAGCCCAGCCGCCAGCGCCTCATGCAAAGCCGCCAGCCGTTCACGATGAGGTGGCGCCCAATCGGCGTAGCGGTCCTCCGGCAAAAGCTCACCGGCGTAGAGCTTCAGGGCCGCCCCATAATCCTCCACAGCACCCGAACGCAGCGCTCGCTGCGCCGCCGCCGCGAACACGTCCGCATCGACGATGAGGTCACCGTCGGGCCACAAGATCACCATGTCGTCCCGCAGGCACAGCGCGTCGGCTGAAGGCGAACCATCCGATGCCAGCGCCCGCCGCGCCGCATGCAGAACCTGATGCAGATTGTTCGCCGCAGCGGCAGGGTCCAGCCCGGGCCACAGCACCCCGGCAAGCACATCACGGTGAGCCCGGTGGCCGCCGGCGAGAGCCAGCAGCTTAACCAGCGTCTTGGACTTGCGCAGCCGCCACGAGCCAGGAACCGAGCGGCTTCCGACACGAACGCTGAAGCCGCCCAGCAGCGCCACATGCAGCATGCCGGAAGCGGCCGCCACATCCGCACTGCGTTCGCCTGTCATACGTGGAGTCTCCGCCCACAAGGTCGCGCTTGCCAATCCTGCGTACCCGTGGCCTACTAAGCTGCAGGGCCTGCGGCAAGACTTCGACGCTCAGATAAACCTGATCTGTATCGCCCGGCATGGTCCAGTTGGTTCACCGGTGAGTTATCTGCCTGGAAGCCAGAGCGCCAGGGAGATCTGATTGCCTCCAGCTGACCCATGCGGATGTTGTGCCGCTTGAAAATAGGACTCGGGTCTGATGGCCTTCGCTTTTCTCGCGATGTCAGGCGGCTTGCATGTACTCGTTGATCAGGCCGCTCACGACAGTTTTCGTCGGATCCGCTGGGCGCCGAGGTCTTCTGCGGCGATGCGGGGAGCGTGGTCTTCACTGCCGGGGATGCGCTGGGCGATGCCCTGGTGTCATGCGACAGGCTGGGGACCCCTGGAGAAGGGCGTGCAGCGTTGTAGTGCATCTGGTACTCGGCTAGGACCCTCCGCAGGTGCCGTTCTCCGAAGATTGGGTCCGATAACACAAGGGGTCGGGCACAAGCAGCGCAACGTTACAGAAGCTGGCCGACCAAGGATTCGAGCTGACTCAGCGATGCCGGAGTGGCAGTGGCGACGATATCCACGAGAGTCGATCCCTTCGTCGCTACGACGCCCTCGTTGTCCTTCCCACCGCCGAGAGAGACCGAAAAGGAACGAGCCTGATCTCCCACCCCGGACACGCTCGTGAACGTAACCGGGAACTTGGTGCTGAACTTCGCGATGTAAGACGGACTGATGTTCCTGATCAGCTCGATGATCACATTCAAAGACTGGCCCCGGTA
>Ga0187871_10003793_pt1 | contig 11583 bp, 9 predicted proteins | sample June2016WEW_16_1_FD_132988 | JGI IMG/M metagenome (GOLD analysis project Ga0187871, IMG submission 132988) | Peatland microbial communities from SPRUCE experiment site at the Marcell Experimental Forest, Minnesota, USA - June2016WEW_16_10 | ecosystem: Environmental > Terrestrial > Soil >...
TAAATCTTCATGGGGAATATGATTTTACAGTGGCTAATGATAAACATTTTAAATTTAATTTAGAAAAAATAAATAAACTTAAAGTAGCTTAGTTTGTTTGTGAAATATTTACTATTACTCTGTATCCTGTCTGTAAATCTGCGTAATTTCTAAATTTGTTAATGATAAACTTTTAATTGGAATAAATTTAAATCAGAAATTATGCAAAATAAATTATTTTTTAAACAAACTAAATTTTATTTGCATATAAAACAAAAGTTATGGCACTATATTTGAAAGCAACTAAAAAAGAGGTTGACTATGCAAAAAGTAAAATTATCTAAACCAAAATTTTTAACTTTGGATCAAGAAGCCAAACAAAAGATTATTGCTAATATTAGCAACACAAATCTTGAAGATAATGATAAAAATTTGACTAAAGAAAGTATGTTATTTATAGATGAGTTAGAAAAAAAGATCAAAACTCAATCTATAACTTCTTTCCAACAAATTAAAAATTTATTTGAGGTATACTCAAAAAAAATCCAGGCAACACAGTAGACGCTACATCACCTGCGTTGCCTGAATCAAATGTAGATAATACTAATAATGGTGATAATAATCAAACCACTGCTAAAAAAAAGAAAACCCCTAGAAACAATGGTGGTAAATATGGATTTGATGATTATTCGAACAGTCCAACAATAGAACATGATGTTGTAGGTGCTCAATCTGGAGATCCATGTTTATGTTGCGGTATAGGCAAATATTATTATGGTGAAGATAAAAAATTATTAGAATTTGTTGGAAATCCCATTGTTAGCGTTACTAGACATAAAAAGAAGGTTCTTAGATGCAATGCTTGTGGTCACGAAATATTTTCTAACAAAAAGATAGTTAAATGGTCGGCTGAAGCCCGAAGTAGTTTAACCATACATAAATTGTACGGTACTCCATTATATAGAATTGCCAGATTACAAAAATTATTTGGTATACCAGTTGCACCAACTACATTATGGCAACAATACAAAGAAGTACATGAAGATTGTGCTAAATTTGTAGTAGCCGAATTATTTAGAATATCTCCGGAAGGAAAAATATTGTTAACTGATGATACCGGTATAAGAATTTTAGAAATAATGCAAAACAATAAAAGTTTGCCAGAAAAAGAACAACGTGCTTGCCATACTACAGTTATGTGTATTAAACACACTCAAGGTAAAATTATTTTATATGTCTCTGCTAATAGATACTGTAAGGAGAATTGGTTACCTTTATTAACCAAAAGACAATCTAAAAATAAACTGTTGATAGTAAGCGATGCTAGCAATCAGAGTTTTCCAACCGGCAAAGAATTAGATAAAGCGATATCTGCTGGATGTTTAGGAAATCACGGTAGGCGTAAATTTGCGGATTTAAAAGATAATTACCCAAAGGAATGTAGCTATTTTTTGAATTTAATCTCGGAAATATATGCAAATGAAGAAGAATGTAAAAATAAAACTCCAGAACAACGACTTACATACCACCAAGAACATAGCCAACCAAAAATAGATGCTATTTATCAAAAAATAACAAAATTATTTGATAATAAAGAAATTGAACCAAATAGTGATTTAGGTAAAGCCATGAATTACTGGTTAAACCATCAAGAAAAATTAACTGCCTTTTTAAGAATTGCCGGTTGTCCATTGGATAATAATTTATCGGAGTTTAATTTAAGGATCATTGCGCTATATAGAAAAGTATCTATGTTTTTTAAAAATTTAGATAGCGCTGAAGTAAATAGTAATATGTTTAGTTTAATTGCCACATGTGAAGCTAATAATATTAATAGTTTTGCGTATTTAAACTGGATCCAAAAAAATTGGAAAGATGTACAAGCTAACCCTGCTAAATATTTACCATGGAATTTTAAAATTGATACAGAAAAGATCGCCATTTAAGAAGGTGGTATTGGACGCCAATCATCACCAAAATTAGCACCTTTAGGATTGCCGTTGTGTATTATAGTATAAAATTCTCGGTAAATAATTTGGATAATGGTACGATCATCTTTATTAGGCCACGATTGGAATTTGCCGGAGGAGAGCCTTTTTAGACATAACCAAAAACCTTGACCATCGTAGCATAAAAATTTAATACTAGTTTTACTGCGATTGCAGAAGGCAAAAATTGCTCCTTCTAATGGATCTAAAGATAATTTTAATCTACAGAAAGCAGCTAGTGAATCAATGCCTTTGCGAAAATCAACTGGTTGGGTAGCCAGGAAAATTTTAGATTGTGGTGCTAATTGTAACATATAAAATTTTTAACAATAGTTGTTAATTGTTGAGTAGATGCTTTTATAACCATAGTGGTGCCATTTGGATGTCGTAAGGTGCAAGTAGTATTTGTTGAAATTGGTGGTTTATTAGGGCTTGATATGATTGTTGGCAACTCAATAAAATCAATTTTATTTATTTTGGTATTACTTGGTCTAATAATATTAGTTAAGCTGGCACCATATATTTTTAAAGCTTTGGATAATTGTGTATAGCTATGCCGTTGACCAACTGATTTAATTAAATCTTTAATATTTTGTGGGATCTTAGAATAAGGCGTAGGTTTATTGGCTCGCCATAAGTTTAATTTTGCTGCAACAAATTCTAAGGTTACTTGATCTTGCATGTTCTACCTCCGAATAAAAAATATTCTAAAAAGTAGTTTATTAGAAGCAAAATTAAAAGTTATGCAGATTTACAGACGGGATACATTAATATAAATTAAATTCTTATAGAGGAAAAGCAAAACTAAGAACATTTAGAAAAAAACCAGAATTAATAGCAACAACACCTAATAGTATTTGGTTATGGGATATTACATATTTATTAAGGGTTTGCGCATAAATAATTCTAGCATGGCACCTGAAAATAAAGAACTCGAACAATAAAATTGTACGAGTTCTTTATGCAAGGCGCCTAACCTCAGTAAAAGGCACCTCGTGGTATACAGAAAATCGGTGTTAAACCATACTACTAAAAAAGCTGTTACTGTCTAAGACATTCGAGCGTAGTAACCAGGGATGGTGATCGCAAAATGATACCACCTACATTCCTTGGTAAAATTTTTAATAATTAGCATTTGTATGGCGACCAATAACAATCTATTAGTGCTGGTTTTTTAATATTTTTACCATAATGAACTTTTTTAGTCATTTTAAAACCCTAAAATAATCTATTTTGGCTCTAATTATTAAAAATTTTACCAAGGAATGTAGGATACCACACAAGCCTCATAGGTGGCTTATAAGTATGGATGTAGAAGCATTTTAAAAGAATTAGTATTTAATTTTATTTTTATAAAAATTATTACAGCATTAATAATTTAGTATTGTAGGTAAAATGTGTATAACAGCTGTGAATAATCTGTTAAAAAACATACAATAAAAATTAAAAAAGGTTTTTAATGGATTATTCATTAGCTTTATGCACATGGTTGCGTAGCAATTATCCACAAATCACATTAATTTTTTAGCTAAAATTAATGGTGATGTTTTTGTAAAATAGTATCAATTTAATTAAATTCTAAAAATTTATTATTAACTATTGCAAATAAAATTAAAAAATGTAAAATTATATTTTTACGCTAATTAGTTTAGCAAATGCGACAAGTCTCCTGAAACTTACCGCAATGCCAACTGATAATCAATGAAAGAAATAAGGATAGCTAATGAAAATTGTCAATATTATATTAGCGATCATAGTTGTTTATTCAAATATTTGTTTTGCGAATATTATAAAAACTAATGATTTCAATATAATAGAAAACAAAATTAAAACTGTAAACACTGATACCTTAGTTATCTTTGATATTGATCATGTTCTCTTACAACCTAAAGATCAATTGCTTAAAAGCTATTTTGAAGAATTTAGAAAATTTATCAAAGAAATTGAACTGCAAGCAGGTAAAGCTATGGCTGACGAATTATATAGCTTAATGCTGACACAAGTACAAATTGAGCCAGTTGATAAAAAGATGATTTTGCTCGTCAATAAAATTCAAAAAAATGGTATTAAAGTTCTTGCTTTAACACATTGTTACACTAAGCCATTTGGAAAAATAAGTTCCATAGAAGATTGGAGAATTCAAGACTTGAAAAATCTTGGATATTATTTTGATAAATCCTGGTCCCAATTAAAAAATGCAGAATTGAAACAATTATTATCAAAGAACTCAAAAAAATTTCCTATGTTCAAGCAAGGTATTGTCTTCACTAATGGTCATTCCAAGGGCGATGCATTAAAAGCGTTTTTAAATTATGCCACCTTAAAACCAAAAAAAATTCTCTTTATTGATGATAAAATGGCATTCCTTGAATCAGTTGAAACATTTGCACATAAAGCCAGTATAGAATTTTTGGGTATTGAATATACCGCTGTAAAAGATTCTATAGTACCGCTTAATAAGGAACGTGCAAAGTTACAACTTAATGTTCTAAAAACAAAACATAAGTGGCTTTCAGATCAAGAAGCAGATGGTATAAAGTAGCAGCTCTACACTGGGCCGAATTACATAAGAGCCTGTCAAAAAATAAGTGTTACAACTAAAATTACCAAACTGTATAATTATTGCTATGTCAAATTTATAATTGCTGTTACTGGATATGGTTGAATGTGGTAAAAAAGTATTAGAAATAATAGATGATCTTTGTTTTGAGATTAAAACAAAAAATTCCACCGCTACAAAATTTAAATTAAGATGTTAAGGTATTATAAACTTAAAATGAAAAGAAATTATGTCTTTAGTGTGGTTATTAGTAATTATAGCAATAATATATAAATTATTTAAATAATTAAAAGTTAAATTATGTAATGACCATTTAGCAGCTTCTATTATAGAATTATTTATTTTTAGTATTTTTATAGGATCATTTGGTAAAAATGCTACATCAAATATATTTAGTGGATATGATAAACCTTCTCCAATAGCTTTGATAAATGCTTCTTTTCTGGTCCAAATTGTATAAAAAGTTTCTATTTTTTGATCCTCCGGGACTAATATAAATTTAGAATATTCTTGAGGTGAAAAAAATTGACGCGCTATATCTGTGACATTTTCTATTGGTTTCAAGCACTCTAAATCAGCGCCTATTGGATATGCTTTGGTAATAGCTAGTATTGCCATATTATGTGAATGAGACATATTAAATTGCAGATTAAATGGATTAATGTCCAAATAAGGTTTTTGATAATAAGTGTATTTAAAACTTATAGCATTAGGCTTGATCATGCAATACTGACTTAAAATTTGTCTAAGAGCTATTTTTCTTAAAATATAGCTGGTTTTATGCTATTTAAAATAAAAATTATTTGCTTTTTGTTGTTCATCAATTGATAAAATGGAAAATAATGAGCTTGGTGACACTGAAATGTCGAGAGGAATGTGCCATAAATGAATTTGTTGTTTTGCTAAATGCATATTTATTTTAAAATTTAAGTGGTAATGATAAAAACAAATCGTTCTTGCTTAATTTACAATTGATGTGGTAGATTGTAAATATTAATTGGGGTTGTTGATTGACAAATTTATAGCATTGTTGATATGTAGGTTGTTAGAACAAGTTGCATTTTAAATATTAATTTATAATAATAATTTTTACGCTAAAACAAAAAAATGTGATTGTTCGTTTATATTGATATTTTGATTATAACAAAAATGCATTATTGACACTTTGTATAAATATTAAGTAATAAGTTGTAGTTTATTATATATTTAATGGGGGGGATAGTTAATGGATGAATTGGTTGAAAGATTGTCTATTGGTAAGCATCCAGTAGTATTTGAAAAACAATCTAAAGAAATACAAGAAGTTAAACATAGATTAATGGAATTGAAGTTTGTATTTGTGAAATTTACTAAGACGAGAGGTGGTACTGAACTTGGAATAAACGTAGAAGATAATCTTACTTGTCTTGATGACGCTAATCTTGAAGATGGTACAGGCAATATTCATATAACTGGTTGGTGTATTTTAAATTATCATAAAATTCGATGTATTGCAGATATTGACTTGGCAACTAGAGAAGGGACTGGGTATTTAGAAGTACTTGATGATTCAGAAGAAGTTGTTTTATCTACTAAACATTGATATGGAGTATATTATGAGTAATAATAATTCTAAAACTTTAATAAACACACCTAAAAATGACGCTGAAGAAATTGTGGAGTTGCATTTAGTATTAAAAAATTGTGAGGAGCAGTATTCTCTTTGGCCTGATTATAAAGAAGTGCCTATTGCTTGGAAAAAAGTATTTGGGCCAATGCCTAAAGAAGATTGCCTTAAATATGTACAAGAAAATTGGACGGATATGCGGCCATTAAGTTTAAGAAAACAAATGGAGGAAATTGAAGGCAAAGAACAGGCAAAATGTGATGCATGCAATTAAAAAGTAAGGATTTACAAACCAGATATAATACCTTGAGTATTTTGTTGGTTGCTGTTTGGGGTACAGACAAACAGATGCAACTTAGGCTGGTGGGTGGTGGTTTATTAGTTTTAATAAGTTCATTACTAAGTATGGTTATGCCTTGGCTACTAAAGTTTGTTGTAGATTCATTTTATAACCCAAGCATGGCTAAGTTATTATTTTGGGTTTTCATATCATATGGCATGTTATGGGCAACGTCTCAAGTAATAATTAATTTACGTCAAATTCTTGTATACAGATCTTTTGAGAGAGGTATTCATAAATTTAGTTTAAAAATATTTCAAAAATTACTAGATTTGCCAATTTCTTATCATATTCATAATGCCACTGGTAGCATTATGAATTATATCGAAAGAGCACAAGCGGCAATACCAGATGTACTTTTTGGGCTATTATTTGTTATTTTGCCAGTAGTAATTGAAATTATAGTGGTAGGTGGTATTTTATGGTATCACTACGGTTTTGTTTTTGGATTTTCATTACTATTAATATTTATCCTATACCTGTTATTTACTTGGTTAATAATGGATTGGGTGTTAATAGCTAAAAGAGATGCAAATTATCAACATACTCAAGTTAGCTCTTATATAACTGATGTTTTAATGAATATAGAAGGCGTACATTATCAATTTGGACAAAATTTAGCACTAGAACAATGCAAATCAAAAGTTGTTGATAGAGAGAATGCTGTTGTTCGTCAATTAGTACGTATGGATGTAGTAGGGATAGGACAAAACTTAATTGCTGGTGGTGGTTTAATATTTATGACCACGTTGATTGGATTTAAAGTAATTAAACACAAATTGATAGTCGGTGATTTTATTTTGTTTAACGGATACCTATTACAGTTTTTAGCACCACTTAATATGATTGGTTATATAATAAGAAATTTACGTGATGATTTCACTAAAATGGAAGATGTTATAAATTTATTAAAACAAGATACAGAACTCATTAGTAAATCTATAATAAAAATCACTGAAATTTCTAAAGAAATTAAATTTGAATCAGTAAGTTTTACTTATCCTAACAAAACAGAATTTATATTACAAGATATTAACTTTTCATTACCAGTTGGCAAAACCACCGCTATTATAGGTGCTAACGGCTCTGGCAAATCAACTATCACAAAATTAATGTATCATTTTTATGAGGTATCTAGTGGCAAAATATTAATTCAAGGCAAAGATATAAAAGATATAAATCTAGCTTCTTTACGAAAAATAATTGGAATTGTACCACAAGAAGTATTTATGTTTAACGCTAGTATTTATACTAATTTAGTGTTTGGTGATTTAGATATTTCATCAGATTTTTTTAATGAAGTTATGGATATTGTTGGGATTAATGAATTGGTTAAAAATTTACCAAAAGGATATAATACAGAAGTTGGCGAAAGAGGCCTTAAAATTTCTGGCGGCGAAAGACAAAAAATCGGTATTGCTAGAACATTGTTACGTCAACCAAAATTATTAATATTAGACGAAGCCACATCAGCATTAGATGTTGCAACTGAACAAAGAATATTTGATTATTTAAATAAAAATCATCGTGCTATAACACAATTAATTATAACGCATAACCTTAGGCGTATAAATCATGTAAATCAAATTATTTTTATGCAAGATGGCAAAATTATTGATTGCGGTACCCATCAAGAATTATTGATTAATAAACAATATAATAAATTATGGCAATAATCCTTACATTTACAAAAAGAGTATGCGTGAGGTTAGAAATTTAGTCAAAAATAAGGTAGGTGTAAAATGACTTTTATGGTTAATTTTTGGACTCAATGGGGAAAATTAAAAACAATAGTGGTGAGTTAAAGCAGATCATGCTTGCTTTCAACCAGAAGAACAGGGTTTAAAGGAAAAGTTAATAATGAAATTATTGCTTCCGAACTTAATTGGCCAATACGACTGAAAAATTGATGTGAAGATCTTAAGTATATTTTAAGACGATAATTAATTTAAAGGAATGCTATTGGTATAATAGGAGTGATTTTTTAAGAATTTACTTGACAATTGCACATAGCAGAACTGCAGTTTTTTAATACCTATTAAGAAATTAAGTTATTATTAAAAAATTTGTTCCATTTATAAAGCTTTTTTAAATTCAAGCTTTAAGTAATTTAGAGAATTATGTATGAACTCAAGCGTTAAATATAAACAAATATCTTGTTACATCATAAGCGAAACTAGCTTAGGTATGCAATGTGCGGAAATTTTTATCAATTCTGGCCATATAGTTTTAGGAATAATTTCTCAAGATATTAATATTATAAATTGGGCAAAAGAAAATAATATTTCTTATTATTTTTCTCTGAATGATTTTGAAAAACTTGATACTTATAAAAAATTTGACTATTTATTTAGTATTGTTAATTCACAGATTTTATCAAATAAGCTTTTACAGCTTCCTAGATGTATAGCTGTTAATTATCACGACAGTCTTTTACCAAAATATGCTGGAGTTCATGCTACTTCGTGGGCACTTTTAAATAAGGAAAGTCGTCATGGAGTAACTTGGCATATAATTGATTCTAGCATTGATACTGGAGACATTTTAGTTCAAAAAGAATTTAACATTGATATTGATGATAATTTATTGAGCCTAAATTTAAAATGCTATACTTATGCTATAGAAGCATTTAAAGAACTGTTAGAGCTATTAATATTCAAGTCAGTTAAATCTTACCGCCAAGATTTAAAAAAAAGAACTTATTTTGCGCTACATGCAAAACCACGCAATTGCGGTTTAATAAGCTGGGATATGTCAGCCCAGGAAATCTTAGCTCTTAATAAAGCATTAAGTTTTGGTAATTATCCTAATTTGTTGGCAACATGTAAATTATATGTAAATGATAGCTTTATTATCCCTGGTAAAATAACGGTTTTGGAGCACAAATCTCAACATGCTCCTGGGATCATTATTGAGGTAACAGACCAAGAAATTAAAATTGCTACTATTACAGAAAATATATCATTAACAAAATTTGTTGATTTAAGAGGGGGTACAATAAAATTAGACAAACAACCTACTTTTTATGTTGGTTGTCAACTATTAGATTTTAAATTTAAAAATGATTTAATTTATCAATATAACATGCTTGCGCCCTATGAAGAATATTGGATTAAAGAATTAAAAAAGATAAATCCAAATATGGGGTTATCGCTTTTTAATAAAAAAGTCTTTGCTAAAAATAAAATTATTCAAAGAAAAGTAATCCCTCAAGATTTACTAACTTTAATTGAAACAACCTCTGATTATTGCGTGTCGGACATTATTTTTACTGCATTTTTAGTTTATTTAGGAAATCTTAGCGGCGATATTTGCATAACTATTAATTTAAATGATTCGTTAAAAATTAACCAGAATTTACAAGGTATTATATCACATAATACCCCATTTAATGTTGTTTTAGCTAAAGACAAATCAATTGTAGAGGTTATTAAATATATAATAAAGAAAAGATTTATACATCAAAAAAACAAAACATTTGCAATGGATCTTTTGCAACGTATTCCAGAATTAAAACATATAGATATTAATCTTGATGTTATAGTTAATATTGTTGAAACACAACAAGAAATCATTGCTGCTTATAATTCTCCGTTATCTTTAAATATTTGCGTTAAGGAGAATGTGCTATTTCTTGAAATTATAGAAGAATTTTGCATAGCTGGATCTTTAGATAGTATATTATTAATTGCAGAATCTCTTTTAAAGTATGATGGTAAAATATTTGATATACCATTGCTAACACGACAAGAATATAATCAAGTAGTGATTGCTTGGAACCAAACCGACCGTGCTTATCCTCACAACAAAACCATCCATCAATTATTTGAGGAACAAGTAGAGCGCACTCCAGACAGTATAGCTTTAGTATATGAGGACATTACACTTAGCTACCAAACGCTAAATACCAAAGCTAATCAATTAGCCAATTATCTAATTAAAACCCAAAATATTAAACCAGACAAGCTAATTGCATTATGCTTAGACCACAGCGAACATATGCTAATTGCCGTTCTTGCAGTCTTAAAATCCGGAGCCGTCTATGTGCCAATCGACCCAAAGTATCCTAATGACAGAATTAACTACATAATTACAGACACATCTACTAAAATAATGTTAACTGACGAAGCTCATATATCAACATTACAGCAAATGACAACCATTACTCTTTTAGCCATAGACGCCACTAAAACCCAACAACTATTAAAACCTCAATCTACTAAAAACCCAATTGCTTTAACAATCAGTAACAACCTAGCCTATGTTATGTATACTTCAGGCTCTACAGGCTATCCCAAAGGTGTAGGTAATACACATCAGGGGATTGTTAATCGTATGTTCTGGACTTTAAATGCTTATCCAATAACTAATCAAGACACTTTATTACAAATAGCTACGATTTCTTTTGATATATCAGTTTGGGAAATCTTGTTTCCATTGTTAGTGGGTGGGAGATTATTGGTTGGTGTAACGCAAAAAATAAGAGAACCACAATATCTTATAGATACTATCGTTAATGAAAATGTATCTGTGATACATTTTGTTCCATCATTGCTAAAAGAACTTATAGATTATCTTAATATAAATAAACTCTCATCTATTAAACAAGTTGTATGTGGTGGTGAAGCTATTTCAATTGATTTGCAAAAGAAATTTTTTAAGAAGTTTAATTCTAGGTTACACCATGCTTACGGCCCTACTGAAGCTTCCATAAGTGTTACACATTGGGAATGTTTAAATAGTGTCTTACAGGAAAAAGTTCCTATAGGGAAGCCAATAGCAAACATAAAAAGTTATATTTTAAATGAATTTTTAAACCCATTACCAATCAACGTATACGGTGAGCTTTACATAGGAGGGGTAGGATTAGCTAGAGGTTATCTAAACCAACCGGGATTAACTGCAGAGCGGTTTATAGCTAACCCATTTCAAACAGAAGAGGAAATTGCACAAAACAAGAATTCTCGGATTTACAAAACTGGAGATCTAGTACGCTATTTACCAGACGGTAATTTAGAATATATAGGGCGTAATGATTTTCAAGTTAAGATCCGTGGATTTAGAATTGAACTTGGCGAGATAGAAAATGCGTTATCCTCATATAAGGGGA
>Ga0187871_10003794_pt1 | contig 11582 bp, 9 predicted proteins | sample June2016WEW_16_1_FD_132988 | JGI IMG/M metagenome (GOLD analysis project Ga0187871, IMG submission 132988) | Peatland microbial communities from SPRUCE experiment site at the Marcell Experimental Forest, Minnesota, USA - June2016WEW_16_10 | ecosystem: Environmental > Terrestrial > Soil >...
AACGAGCATGCGCTGTTCGGGTGTGGTCGGACAGAAGCGCTCGTAGTAATCGTCGGTGAGCTCTTCGAGTTGAGAGATGGGTTCGCCGGGGATGGTCTGGGATCGGGCGTCGATGCCGGATTTGAGTGCGTTCATGGAGGAATGGGCCTTGCCCTCGACGGAGCGGGGTCCGGTGGATTTTTGTGCGTTGAGGCGATTGGCCTCGATTTGTTCTTGGGATGCCATAAGACGGCAGGATAGCCCGGCGTCCAGCGGCGGCGGTTGGCGGCGGAGCGGAAGTGAATGACGCGATTGGAAATCGAGCTGCGAGATTCCTGTCACTCGCCAGTGAACTCTACCACTAGCGTGGACGGCACTCTGATCGAGGCGTGGGCAAGCCAAAAGAGCTTTCAGAAGAAGGATGCTGGAGATGAACGATCCGGGTCAATTTCGTTGCCAGAAGCGGAGCACCGATGCATTCCTTGATCGGGAGGGCTTATTTCAACAAGTTCCTAGATCGCCTCTTGTTCGCTGGAGGGTTTGCGCCGGAACCAGAATGGGGAGTCTGGCCACCGGTTTTCGAGGGAATAGTATTCGGCGCGGGAGCGCCAATATGTGGTCCAAGCCACGCAATTGGCCGCATTGTATTGGTGCGATGATTCGAGCCGGCCGTCCAACTGGTCGAGGGCGGCCGATGCGGCGGACGCGGCGCTGGTCAAAGAGTGGACGAGACCGAGACCGGAGAGCGGATCGCAGCTGCTCGCCGCATCTCCGGCGGCGAGCCATCCGGGCAGGGCCACCCGGCTCCGCTTGGAGGATGCGGCCGAAAACACGCGCTGTTCTTGCGGGAACCGCTGCACACGCGCCCGCGTAAGGGGGGCCATGGAGAGCTGTTCGTCCAGGAAGGCACGGGCATGGGCGGCGGCGTAGAGATCGGCATCGGTGGTAAACGTGACGATGTAGCTGCCGCAGGGAAGAAGAGCCGAATAGAACCAGCCTGCCTCGGTCGATTCGATCAGAGTATAGTCGCTTACTTGAGGGGAGGGCCCGGCGGCGATCGCCACGATAGACACGAGGTGGTCCAGGACGATGCGCGCGGGAAACCCCAGAGCGCCGCGCGTGCCTCGTCCCGCGGCATCGATCAGGACGCGGCAGGTGAGAGTCGCACCGGAATCCGTACGGAGCTGCCAACCGGAGTCCGAGCGGGCACACGCCAGAGCTGCGGTTCCTGAATGATACTCGGCGCCAGCCTCGATGGCGGCGGTCCTCAGAAGTTGGTTGAAGGCTGCGCGGTCGATATGCCAGCCGCTTCCGTGCGGAGAGAAGAGGAAATCGTTTACAGCGGGCTCAGCTCCGCCCCAAGCGGATACAATGCCCGGAGCGGGCCGATGGTTCTGAGCGCGGAAACGGCTGAGCAGTCCAAGTTCGGCGATCAGTCCAGGCGCCTGGGGGGGCAGGGTTTCACCGACACAGAAAGCTCCGGGCCGGGACTTGTCGAGGATCGCGACGCTGCAGGCTGCTCGGGCAAGACGGATCGCCGCGGCACAGCCGGCAGGCCCCCCGCCGATCACGGCCACATCGAAATTGGCCGGCATGTCAGCCTCTCTGAGTTTCTTCGAAGCGCCCGCTGGACTGGACCAGGAAGCCCAGCTTGCTCCACCCTGCGAGGATCTGGTCGATCGACATTTGGCCGGTGTCGGTATCGTTGAAGCGGGCCCATGGGATATAGGTGTTGGATCCCGGTTTCAGGACATTGATGGGGCGCTGTGCGGGCCACCAGACCAGTTCGCTTCCGTTATTGCCGTTTTCCGCGGCGCAGTCGAGGAAGTCCGACTGCCACGGAAGAGACATCTGGCTGCTGACGTCGCCTGGGTTCATCGCAGAGGCATCCAGGCGGAACGGTTCGACGAAAGGAAATACGTCGCGGATTTTCCAACTGGCTTCAATGCCGGGGTAGAATGCCGCGCCGATACACGCATCGAGGGCGGCTCTAGTGAGCCCATCCGGCGTAATGGGATCGGCCGGGGAAGGAGCTGTGCCGGGGACCGTGGCGCCGGCCATCCACATTTGCATCATTTGGTACTGGATCCGGGTAAGCGTGCCGTTCGGACCATCGGGATAGAGGTCGGACCACATCTTTGGCATGTCGCCACCGCCTGTTCCCGGAGCACCCGGTGTGTTGGAAGGCGTGGAGAGCCGGTTGAAGACTGTAGTACGGGCCGCCGGAGGCATGTTCATCAGCGTGCTGAGGGTGTGATGGAACGACGTGGCGGGTTTGAACTGTAGCGCTCCGCGGGCGTAAACCCAACGCATGTTGGCGGCGCGCGTGAGGATTGGCAGTATATCCGCCGCGAGGGAAGGTTGGAAAGCCGGATTGCTGAACGGACTGAGCGAGGGGTCGTGGTCGACCGCGGCTTGGAAGAGGGTGTCGTATAGCGTGACTATGGTGTGGATGCCGGGCGCGTACTTGGGCGGCGCGCACAAGACCCAGGCGCTCGCTACCACGGGAGTCGAACCGTCATTGAGCCGGACGGTGGCGGTGACAACACCATCGGCGATATCGTCGTACCAGCCGTCGTGGTTGGCGAAGTTGCCGGTGTGGATGGACACGCCGGTAGGAGACGCCGATTCGCCGTGTCCGCCGAGAACAAGCAGTCTGCCTTTGTCATCGGTTGTTACCGTACCCAGCGTGAGCCGGATTTGTTGACCGAGAAACTGCTGATCGATGGTGAATTCCTTTGCCAGTCCATTGGCAGCCGACTGGCTGAGATCCGCGAAGCCGGGATTGGCGCCTGCAACTGTGAGAGGACCGGGGTCAAGCTTGAGCTGATCGCGGTTGACTACGGTAGGATTGCGGGGGCCGGGGTTGGCCTCAGCCTTACCGAAGAACTGGTCGGCGGCGGCTTTGGTGTTGGCGATGTGGACCGTCCAGGTGATGGATTGGGCGTTGTCCAGGTTGATTTCGGTGGGGGCGCCCGCGGCGTCGAACCCAAAGAGGCGGAAGTGCGCCGCCTGGCGTTTGATCAGGCCCCCGGCGTCGCGGAAACCGCCGGCGGGCACATCGGGATCCGCGGGGCGTTCGGGGCCGATGAAATAGTCCGACGCGCTCTTACCCAGCCGGGCAACGCCGATCGGAGGGAATATCTTCACGGATTGAAACATGGCTTAGGAGCTCCTTCCAGGTTGAAATCAATGGCTGCAGTGAAGGCCGATGCGGTCTGCGATGGTTTTCTTTCTGGTGTTGTCGAATTGTTCGATGGAGTCGAGCAGGGCCTTGTCCGCTGGCGTGAACCCGGGCAAGTTACGCAGGCGGGTAATCAGATCGGAGGAGCGCTCAAGGAGCGCGAGTTGTTCTTTCCATTGTCCGCACGGGGTGGGGGGCAGCGCGTCGCCGAAAGTAAACGGTGCGGCGGCGGACGCCGGCTTGGCCGCCGGATCGGCTGTGCGGGGCCGGATGGTCAGACCCTGGGCAAGAGAGGAGACGAACGAGAGCATCTCATTGTTGACAGCCCAATCAGCGATCATGGTCTGACGGAGTTGGTTGTTGGTGGTGCGGCTCAGCGAGAGCCCGGTAAGGATATCAAGGAGCAGGATCCGGTAGCGGGCATTTAACAAACGCGCCCAGACGGTGGTCACGGGGTGGGAGATTTCGGCCGGGTCGGCGGTGGGCGCGGCGCCTTCGGCAAGAACATAAGGGTTGACGGGAATATCGAGCACGGAGCCGGCAGGGAAGGCGGGCAATTCGCTGCGGTACATGTTGAGCGTGACGGTAAAGTGGCTAGGCTGGCCGGCCATCACGGCTGGGCCTTCGCCCTGGGAGGCGATGCCAAACAACGCCGATAGCGCGCGGGTCGGCGGGATCGACGAGGACCGAGGGGTCGCCGCCCCACTCCTGCTTGCTGGCCGCGACGTCGGCTGCCGTGGCCGCTGGCACGAAATCGCCATCGCGGACGTGGAATCCCGCGCCGTAGCGGTCGAAAAGGGCGGCGATCATAGTGGCGTCGAGCTGCCAGGGGCCTTCGGGGGCGTCGCCGGATTGGAATAGCCAGTAGAGAGCCGTGTAAACAGCGCCGACGCGCTGGATCTTGGGAACCTGCTGCGCTGCTTCCGCCGCTGCGCGGGCAGCGTCGGCTCGATCGGCCGGCGGAATGTCCTTCTGGTCGGGGGCCTCGGCGGTGACGTACTTGGCGACGCTCGAAGAGGAGACCGGTTCCAGGGCGGCGGGAAATGGATACAGGTCAGGATGCGCCGGAAAGTCCTCGCTGTTCAAATCGAGATGTGCTCCGATGGCGCGGCGGAGGTTCTGAACGGTTACCAGATGGCCCATCTCCTGGCGCGCCAGCTCGACGAACTCGTTAATGGCGCTGTCGACCGCCGGATTCGCGGACGTCTGATCGAACGAGTATGACGCGTAGAGGTACTGGAGCAAGAAAGCATGCTCCACTTCGGACGCGATCCCGAGGAGAAACTGGGCTTCATCGACAGCGGATCTTCCGATGGGAGCAGCCATCGAACGGATGGCAGACTCGACTGTTGACGCCGTAGGGGCGGCGGCATAGGCGTTTGTGCCAAGCAGACGTATCAGACTGGTGAAAGACATCGGTTCGCTCGGTTCTACACAATATAGCGGAGTATCCAGAGAAAAAGGGACACGGACCTGAGAAAGAGAGGACCGGGTCGTTCATGGCTTTGAAATCCGCGTGATATTGAAGTATAGCTGGGAGCAGTCGGAACTCCCAGCATCTCAAGGGCGGACCGTAGAGAATCGAGCGCCCTAGATTTTTGTTACTCGCCCCGACGCTGCACGTCGATATCGAGATCCATCAACTGATCGAGCTCATGCGGAGCGGTGGCGCCGATGACCAGCATGCGGAGCGAGTCGCAGATGAAATCGCGGGTTTCGCGATCATGGAGGAATTCCGGATAGCGGGCGAAGATCAGGCTTTTTTGCGGGGTATCGACGTCGTTTTCGAGCGCGCCGATGCCGGCGTGCTGCACGAACGCGAAGACTTCGTAGAGCATGCGCAAGTACCGCAGGAGGGACTCCCGGCCATGCGGCGGAGCGCGGAAGGCGTCGCGCGCATCCGGTTATCATTTTGCGGATCAAATTGGGCCGGTTGGCGATGAGGACGGTGCCGGCAGCGGCGCCGACCACGATCAACAGCTCGGCGGGCTGGAGGAGGACCCAAGGGTTTCCATGTTCGAGCAGGTAACCGCCCAAGACGGCGGCGAAAACCGCCACTACGCCCAGGAGAGCAAGCATCGTGTTCCTTGGTCTTATCGGCCGGTTTTGGAGGAATGTGAAAGACCGGGAAAAGAAAAGATCTCTCGCAGCGGCGCAGAGATCGCAGAGAGAAAAATGGCGGTTCCCTGCACGCAAAGTCCTCCCCTTGACAACTTAGGGGAGTCCTGCACCCAAGACAAGATTCACCGCCGAGACGCTGAGACGCTGAGAAAACAGAGTTCAAAGTCAAAACCGGAGAGCGCTGGAAGGGCAGAGGACGCGGAGGGGCGGGGCTTCGGACTCTCGGCGTCCTAGCAGCTTCAGTTTTGGAAATCGTCGATAGGCGCGATTTTTATCGGGATCGCTATCGTCGTCTTCGCCCGGTTCGGGATCGAATAATCCGGCTTGCGGGTTGGGCGGGATGTAATCGGAGCCCAGTCCGAGGCGGAGGGGCGCGTGGGGAGCGTTGTCCGGGTAGGAACTGGTCTGGGTGCGGGCGGCGGTTTGCGCCAGCCAATCGCAGCGGTTGTTGTCGGCATGGGCGGCGTGGCCCTTGGTCCAGAGCCAGGTGGTGCGATGGAAGCGGTTCAACTCGTCGAGCTCCATCCAGAGCCAGGCATTGCGAACGGGCCGGGTCTTTTTCCACCAATAGCGACGCTTCCAGCGCGGGGCCCAGATGGTAATGCCCTGGCGGACATATTGGGAGTCGGTGGTGATTTCGACTTCGCAGGGCTCTTTGAGCGACAGCAGACCCTGGATCGGAGCCATGAGCTCCATGCGGTTGTTGGTGGTGTTGGGGTCGTAGCCGAAGAGTTCCTTGGAGTGGGCGCCGAAGCGGAGAATACACGCCCAGCCTCCGGGACCGGGATTGCCGAGGCAGGAACCGTCGGTAATGAGGGAGACGCGCTTCATGGGCTCGCGAATTCCAGTTTAGTGCTACGGGTGTGACGGTTCCTACAAGGGAAATGGCGCTAAAATCGGGGCGGCTGGAGGATGGGAACACATGGGCGAAGTTGAGGGCCCGGTTCTCTGGCGAAGACTACGACCGCTACAACGCTTCGAAAGGGCATCGCTTTCCGGAAGGCCCACTCTCGAGAAGTTGCGGAGTCGTTGTCATTGAATGATCTGACTAATGCAGGTCTTAGAGCCGATCAGTCGTTCGGTTGGGTGATCGGGAATGATGCCGAAGAAGTGCGATAGCAATTGACCCAGCGACCACACCGACACAAGCAAAACCAATTCCGGTCGGTGTAAGTGCCCCCATATCAAGGGCGGCTACAAGGGCCGAGACCCCGCAACCGCCTACCAGTTGCCCCCAGGACAGCCTTGTACGCCATGGAGGTGTGACACTGCCATCGGGATTGCTCCACCCGCCCGGCAAATCGTCATCAGCGGTAACGAGCGTGCCGAGCACAGGCCAAGCGAGAAAAGCCACGAATGCGGATACTCCGAATCTGAGGCCAAGGGCGAAGTGCAGGATGAGCGTGACAACCGACGCCAGTGCTGCATAAAGAAGCCATTGCTTCATTGGGACCTTTGTCTCACCCAGCTATCGTCCTCGCACAACGTCTAGTTTTGACGACAAGGGCACGCCGACGGACGGCATTTCGCGTTTCTTTCCGATAACGGCTTTGAAACGGCGTTTGGTCGAACTACCTCAACAGCGCTGCCTGCACGTACGACCGGCGCCAGAGGCAACGGAAGACTTATGCTTCCCAACCTGGATGGGCCATTGAGCCCTTTCCGAGAGGAAAGCCCGCGGGCAGATCGCTCGCGGGCGCGACCGCAGCAGCGCTTGAACTTCAAGCCACTGCCGCAGGGACAAGGATCAATTTGCGATACTTTGCGAGATGCATTCGGAGGAGGCCCGTCCTCCCGGTAGGTCTTTCCAAAGAGTCCTAAGCGATTGTCCACCGCCTGTTGGGCTTGCTCCCCACCGAACGTCCGGTTGCGGGGTGGCGGCGTGAGGAGTTCGTAAAGCATGAAGGCGACAATCCCAATCGCACAGACTGCGATGCCCAGCCAGCGATAGCCGACAGCAATCGCGGACAGCAGCAGGAGGACGTGTAGACTTCGCGAGCCGACTCACACCTTATTGCAGTTTGCGGAGCCCGCGTCATTGTATCCGGTGGAGGGCCAACAGACCTGGTGCAATCGGCACGCCTTTGCGTCAGACTAATCCGTATGGTGCGACCTTCTTCATGACGAGCCGGCGCCGATTTCTCAGCTGTGCGCTGTGCGGACCGTTCGCAGGCTTCTGCCAGGTGGAGGCGGGGACGGTGCTTCCGATCTCGCGCACCAAGACAGGACTGGCGGTGGTGCCGGTCTCCGCCGGGCGAGTGACACTGCGTTTGGTCGCCGACACCGGAGCTTCCGGCCTCATCATCTCCAAAGAGGCTTTGTCCCGGCTCGCTCCCGGCGACTTTGTGCTTCACGGCGCGGTTTCCCCGGCAGCGGCGGGCGGTCAGGCGCGCGGCGAACTCGTCACGCTTCGCTCGGTGGCGGTGGTGCCGGGCACGGAAATGTCGCTCGAAGGGACGGTTGTCTCGTTCTCCGGCTTCGGGGAGCACTTCGGCGGCGAGGTGGACGGTGTGCTTGGGATGGGGGTCCTGGAGCAATACAGTTTGCGATTCGATCTGCGCCGCCAGCGGCTCGCCTTGCTGCCACCCCAGACGAGGTCCGACGCTGGAAATGCGCTGGCCGATTTGCGATTCGAGTTCGACCCGACGTTTCGACAGATTCGGTTTCCGGCCCAGATCGACGGCCAACCGGTGACGGCGGTGCTCGATACTGGCGCCGTTCAGACGTGCGTGAACTGGAGCGCCGCGCGGCAGGCCGGCGTCGATCGGAACAGCTCGGGCTTGCGAGAAGAGAAGAAGATCGTGGGCCTTGACGGTGGGCGGCAGCTGGTTCGTGAATACCGATTCCGGGAAGTGCGAATCTTGCAGGCGGTGTGGCGTGGCGCGGCTCTCGCGGTGGCCGATCTGCCGGTGTTCGAAACCATCGGGCTGGCTTCGGTTCCGGCGGCGATTTTCGGCATGGATCTGATGACCGACCATGAGGTCGAGATCTCGTTTTCGGCGAGGCGGTTGATCATCCGTTAGCAGAAAGGGGTGAGCAAATGGCGTTCGCGGGTACGACCTTCAGCGCGCCGACGAATTGCGGCGGCTTCCCCGATGTTTTTGCCAACCCGGAACTCTCGCCGGCCGGTCTACTGCCGGATTCTGCGCAGGCCGTCGAAGTGCAACTGCCGCTTGACCCGTCCCGCCGAGAAGAGTCTCGGCGCTCCAGGCAAGAGTGCCTGCGCCACGTGTCTTGAGAGCTAGTTGGGACGTTTGGTATCGAGCCGGAGGAAGCGCACCGCATTGTTGTACAGGATGTCGCGCTTCTGTTGGGGCGTCAGATAATCGGCGTTCTGAACGATGCTGATCGAATAGGCCATCAGCTTGGGCCAGATCAGCTGGTCGGTGCCGAACATTACGCGATCCTCAAATCCGGCATCGACAAGGCGCTCGATATAACGATTGACTTCCTTGATGGGATAGCTCCAGATGAGTCCGGCGACGTCCACATAGACGTGGGAGTTGGCCTGCAGCAGGGTGAGCATATTATCGATCATGGGATAGCCGGCGTGCATCACTTGAACGCGCAGTTTCGGGTGGCGCGCCAGAAGCTCCTCCAGCAGCAGCGGATTCCCCATGGAGCCGCGGAATTTTGGCATCGCGAGGTTGGCGCGTCCCGAGCCGCCGGTGCCCATGTGGATGGCGACGGGAACATCCAGTTCCTCGGCGAGAGCAAAGTAGGCATCGACCGAGGGGTCGCTCGGCGAGATGCCCTCATATTGGAGGCCGATCTCGCCCATCACTTTAAAGCCGCCGGCGGTGAAGGATTTTCGCAATTGTTCGAGCGCGACACGTTGGCCGGGCGCCATCCCGTCTTGAAAGGATGTGCCGGGGATGATCCGGGCGGGGGCGGCGTCTTTCCATTTCCCGACGCTCTTGGGATCGCCGAAAACAACCGCGGTGACGTTGAGGCGCTCCATTTCGGCGAGAACATCCTTCATGTATTCGCCGGGAGCGGACGGGTAGAGCGCCGGCGTGCATGGCTCTTTCACCCAACCGAAGGGATCCTCCTTCCCTTTGGGGTCGGACGCGGTGAAACTGGAAGTGTTGGGACACATGGGGGCGACGCCGGGAAAGTTTCCGTCCATGGCATGGACGTGAACATCGATTACGGGTGGCGCTTTGGGCTCAGTATTCTGTGCGAGGGAGACGGCCGAGCAGGAGGAAAGAAGGACGGCGCAACGCAAGAATCGGGGGAAGGGGCCTGGGGACATATAGAATCTCCTTTTGGCACACGGGTAGGTTTGGTTCGAGATACGTATATCACATCTCTCGCGGTGGTGCGGGTGGATTGCGGACAAGATATTCTTTTAACAGTATGACGCGCATATCGATGGCGGCGGCAATGGCGGCGTTGGTGGCGCGCCTTTGCGTAGCGCAGGCAACGAGCGATTGCCGGCTTTACCTGGCTGACCAGGAAGACTGGAGTAACAATGTCGGGTTCTACGTGGACCTGGAGGCGACGACGGCGAGCGACGGCTTCTGCCACCTGGATACGCTGACGATGTTTACGGGTGTGGCGGATGGCACGAGCTGGCGCTTTCCGTCGTTTGTGCCCGCCGCGGGGTGGCAGTACGGGCATACCTACCAGGTGACGGTGACCATTGCGCCGGACATGACCACGATGACGGTCGACGGGGTGACGGCGCAATCGCCAGGCGGGTTTGCCCCGTTCAACCAGGCGATGCTGGTGAACGAGATTCCGAGCTGGGCGGATTCGCCGGGAGTGTTCAGTGTGCTCCAGGGCAATCTTACGATCGCCAACAGCAGCGGCGCCCAGACTTACTGGAGCCCGACGGCAAACCTGCCGGCGGACGTGCTGGCGCTGTCGGGGCCGATGACGGGATCGGTGCCCTTCGCCGCGAACGGGAACGACACGCAGGTGATGCAGACGTCGTTCACGCTGCAGGCGGCGCCGGCGCCGAACCAATCGACGCCGCTGATCGACCAATATGGGCAGAGCGCGCAGTCGATATGGACGGGCAAGGTGGCGAGCGATGCGGATCTGAAGGCGGACGACGCGGCTGAGACAGGTTGGCTGGCGGGGCATCCGGCGGCGCGGAACGCGGACGCATGGGGCGGCATCGAGAATGCGGGCTGGAGCGTCTCGGGGACCGGCTATTACACGACGCTGAAGCGCAACGGGTATTGGTGGCTGATCAGCCCGGCGGGCAATCCGGTGTTCTATACGGGACTGTGCGGGCCACCGTCGCTCAATTGGGACGTGACGCCGATCACGGGGCGCGAGTGGGAGTTCGCGTCGCTGCCGGAGGCCTCGGCTCCGGGGTGGATGAGCAACCCATGGGTCGCGGGCGACAACACGCAGTACTATTCGTTCGTCACGGGGAACCTGATGCGCAAATTTGGCGCCGCGAACTGGCAGGCGCTCTCGACGGCGCGGACGGCCGAGCGGCTGCCGAGTTGGGGATTCACGGGACTGGGCAAGTGGTCGAGCACGGTGGGGACGCTGCCGAATCTGCCGGTGATCTACGTGGACGCGCCGACTCTGCCGACGGGACATATCGATCCATTCGATCCGGCGGTGCAACAGGCGTTCAAAAGCAACCTGACGGCGCAAATCGGACCGCAAGTGAACGACAGTACGATTCTGGGCTGGTCCTACATGAACGAGATTCAAGGCATCGTGCTGGCGGCGGAGGCGCAGGCGATTCTGCAACTGGGCGCGGCCGTGCCGGCCAAGCAGCAGATGATCCAGTATGGCGTCGAGCAGCTGTACGCGGGCAACGTGGTGCAGGCCGCGGCGGCATGGGGAGTGAATGCGGCGAGCCTGGCGCAGCTCTACGCGACGTCGCCGACGCCGCCAGCCTCGGACCTGGAGACGATGCGGGAGTATTACGAGAACGCGGTGCTGAGTTTCGTTTACGCGACGTTCAAGCAGGTGGATCCGAATCATCTCTACTTCGGCTACTGGATCGTGCCGGGATGGTGGGCAGACCCATCGGACTGGACGATAGCGGCGGCGAACTGCGACGTGCTGGGGTTCGACTGGTACGCGATGGAACTGCGGAGCGGGATTTTGCCGGGGCTGCTGACGCAGGTGGATAAGCCGACGCTGATCGGCGAGTTCAGTTTCCCGCCGACGTACGGCCTGGCGCGCGGGTTCGCCGTGTACGTATCGGCCAATGCGGAGGATGACGAGGCGGCGGGGCAGGCTTACCAGCGCTGGGTGGCGACGGCGGCGGCGGAGCCAACCACGGTGGGCACGATGTGGTTCCAGTATCGCGACGAGCCGGTCA
>Ga0187871_10003799_pt1 | contig 11577 bp, 8 predicted proteins | sample June2016WEW_16_1_FD_132988 | JGI IMG/M metagenome (GOLD analysis project Ga0187871, IMG submission 132988) | Peatland microbial communities from SPRUCE experiment site at the Marcell Experimental Forest, Minnesota, USA - June2016WEW_16_10 | ecosystem: Environmental > Terrestrial > Soil >...
GTCACGAACGCCGAGACGATGGAAGCCGTGCTCGAAGACGCGTATCTGCTCATTCACGAGAAGAAAATCACCAGCCTGAAGGACCTGCTGCCGTTGCTGGAGAAGACCGCGAAGCTGAGCAAGCCGCTGTTGATCATCGCTGAGGAAGTCGAAGGCGAAGCGCTGGCGACACTCGTGGTCAACAAGTTGCGGGGCACGATCCAGGTCGCGGCGGTCAAGGCCCCCGGCTTTGGCGATCGGCGCAAGGCGATGATGGAAGACATTGCCATCCTCACCGGTGGCAAGTTCCTTAGCGAAGATCTGGGCATCAAGCTCGAGAAAGTCGAGTTGGATGACCTGGGTCGCGCCAAGAAGATCGTCATCGACAAGGAAAACACAACGATCGTCGAGGGTGGCGGCAAGCAGAGCGAGGTCCAGGGCCGGATCAACCAGATTCGCAAAGCCATCGATGAGACCACCAGCGACTACGACCGCGAGAAGCTGCAGGAGCGGTTGGCGAAACTGGCGGGCGGCGTGGCCGTGGTGTACGTCGGCGCGGCGACCGAGACGGAAATGAAGGAGAAGAAGGCGCGCGTCGAAGACGCATTGCACGCGACCCGGGCGGCGGTCGAGGAAGGCATCGTGCCGGGCGGCGGCACGTCGTTGATCCGCTCGCTGCCTGTGCTCGATGAGCTCCGGCTCAAGGGCGACGAGGCCATTGGTGTGGACATCGTCAAGCGGGCACTGGAAGAGCCATTGCGGCAGTTGGCCGACAACGCCGGCTGGGAAGGCTCGCTGGTTGTCCAGGAAGTCAAGGGCCGCAAAGGTTGGGAGGGCTTCGACGTGGAGAAGCTGGAATACGTCGATATGGGCAAAGCGGGCATTATCGACCCGACAAAGGTCGCCCGCTCGGCCCTGCAAAACGCGGCGAGCATTGCCGGTCTGTTGCTGACCACGGAATGCTGCGTCACCGAGGTGCCGGAGAAGGAAAAGGCCCCGGCAGGTCCTCCAGGCGGCGGCTACGGCGGCGGCGGCATGGACTACTAAGCCCGATATTGTATACTCACCGAGGTGGGAGCGGCCGATCGGGCCGCTCCCATCCCAGGTTGGACCGGGAAAATACAGGAAAATAAGGCTTGTCGATGGAAACAGTTTCCCCTAAAGTCACCATTCCTTTTCGGATGAAGAGTAAATATCTGGAGCCGGCGCAGCAACGTGTACCGAACCCGGAGTTGCTTATCAACCTGGTGTCCAGGCGTGTCCGTCAGTTGGCCCAGGGCCATCGGCCAATTACCCAAACCGATCCGCGGATGGATTACTCTGAAATCGCGCTGAAAGAAATCAGCGAAGGCAAGTTCAGTTACGAGATCGGGGCCGAAGGCGAGATGATCCCCGAAGCGCCTGCCAGCCCCTCAACCGAGTAGCGGCCGATTGTAGCCACCGAGCGGAAGCGTAGCGAAGACGTGACCTCGCAGTGCCCCGGTCGCAAACCCGCCGTGTCGCGCTGAGGCGGCAAAGGGCAACCCTTTAACGGTCTTTCCGGTTTTAACGCTTTTAACGGTTCACTTTTAATCGCGCGTTTTTTGGGTTGGGCTTGGGCCGGCGCGGCCGGTATATTGGCCATGGATGGTCCCGACGATTCACAACCACAAAGCGCGCCGCGACTACTTCATCACCGAGACCTACGAAGCCGGCATAGAACTGAAGGGCACGGAGGTCAAGTCGCTGCGCAATGCCCGGGCATCGATTGATGAGGCGTTTGCGCGCGTCGAAGGCAGCCAGTGCTGGCTGTACAACGCGCACATCAATCCCTACGAGTTCGGCAACCGTTACAACGTCGATCCGCTCCGCCCGCGCCGGCTGCTGCTGCATCGCAAGGAGATTGACCGGCTGGCCGGCCAACTCAATGCCAAAGGCGTGGCGCTGGTTCCCTTGAAGATTTATTTCACCAAGAGCTTTGCCAAAGTTCAACTCGGCCTCGGCAAGGGCAAGACCCAGGTGGACAAACGCGAGGTGTTGAAGCGCAAGGCAGCCGACCGGGAGATCGACCGGGCGCTACGCGACCGAACGAAGCAGAAGCGTTGACCGCAAGGTCAACGCGGATTCGCCGCAAAAATGGCTGGCGCAATCGCCGTTGCCCGCGCAGTCCAGAATCAGCTTCGCGAAGATACCGTAACCGTCGAGTGGCCGCGTACGACCACAGGCGCGCGTCGTCTATTTTACTGGCAATTAACTGATGGATTCCATAGCCTGTCGCACGCGGAGGCTTGGGAGATCGGCCGCGCACTGCGCGACCGGACGAAACACAGAGGTTGGATATGCGCGCCAAACCGACAATCCTCTTTATCACAACCGCGTTCGTCTGCTTCGCCGCCGGCGTTTTGGTCGGCCGCCGGTTTCACGGCATGGCGACGGTCATTTCGCCGCGTGACGCCGCGCGGCAGACTACGACCGCGCAGACGGATTCAATTCCGAGTGCGGCAAGCGGGCAACCAGTTTCCACCGCCACCGTCCAGTCGAAGAACCAGGGCGCGATTATTGCCGAGCTGGAATCGGAACTTCGTGCGGCGCCCTCCGGCTTCAACCCCGAAAAGTGCGGCAGGATAATCTCAGCACTCGACTCCAATAGCATTCATGCCGCCGTCGCCGCCGCTGAGAAGGTCAGCGATAAGCAAGTTCACGACTGGGTGCTCGCGGGAATCCTCTTGCACTGGAGGAAGTTCGATCCGGCTGCGGCGATGCAATATGCCGACACGCACCCGGGGCTCAGTACGCGTGAAAAGGTCATGCCCTACATATTCAGTGCATGGCTGGATGTTGATTCGAGTGCTGCCACCGCGTGGGTCAAGGCGTTGCCTTCCGGCCAGGTTCGGAACCAGGCATTTGCTCTGTTAGCCGGCAAAATGGCCGAATCCAATCCGTCTGGCGCAATGGCACTCATGGCCGGCTTCTCTGATCCAACGATACGCCAACAGATGATCGAGCCGGTCTTCCGCCGATGGGCGGCGAAAGCGCCCAGGGACGCCGCGACGGCTGCACTGCAGTTGCCGGTTGGACAAGAGCGGGACTCCGCCATCTCCGCCATTGCCAAACAATGGGGTCAGCAGGACGTGGACGCCGCAGTCGCTTGGGCCCGCGCCCTGGCGCCCGGCGCGGGGCGTAACGAAGCGCTCCAATGCGTTGTCACCGCCTACGCCGGCAAGGATCCGGAAGCCGCTGCCGCTCTGGCCACTCAACTGCCGCTTCCGAGTCAGATCCAGAACCAGGTCGCTGCAGCCGTAATGACGGAATGGGCCCAGAATAATCCAGCTGCGGCGGTGAAATGGATACAATCTCTACCTGACGGCCAGATGAAGCAAATGGCCGTTAACAATGCGTTGCCGATACTCGCCAGTCAGGATCCACGAAGCGCGTGCCAGTTGCTCGAGTCGATACCCGACGGTCAAGAGCGCAACAACGGCTATGCACAGGTTGCTGGAGAGTGGGGCAGAAAGGATCTTGGCTCTGCCATCAAGTGGGTGCAATCGCTCCCGGACGGTCCCGGCAAACAGCAAGCCATTGGAGGGATCGTTTATCCCTGGGCGGTGTCGGACCCAAAAGCCGCTGCCGAGTTCGTGCTTAGTCACCCGGCTGGCGACCGGCAGAGCTTTCTTCTCCCCCAGATCGCCAGCCAATGGGCACGCAATGATACCGACGCCGCAGTCGCATGGAGTTTGAGCTTGCCGGCGGGTGAGGCGCGTCTGAGCGTATTGCCCGGCGTATTCTCGGCTTGGGCCTCGTCTGATCCGGGGTCGGCAGCCGCCTACGTGATCAAGCTCGATGGCGAGGAACAAAACGCTGCCGCATCAGCGGTCGTTGCCCAATGGGGCGGCCAGGATCCGAGCGCCGCCGCCGCCTGGCTGGCTCGTTTACCCGACAGTGATAGTCGCACGAACGTCTTCGAGAAACTTGCCAGTGTCTGGGCCTATAGCGACTCCGCTGCCGCGCTCCAGTGGGTTGGCGCTCTCCCGACCGGCCCAGTGCACGACCAATCGGCGCGAGCTATCACCCCACAGTTGGCGCGGACTGACCCCGCTGCGGCAGTCAAGTTGGTGGACTCAATTCAAGACACCAACATCTGGCAGAACGCGGCGGAGCAGTTGGCCGAAGTGTGGTCGGATGTCGACTCCAATGCAGCCAATGCGTGGGTCTCAGATTCGGCTTTGCCCCTGGAGTTCAAAACCAACTTCCTGGGTCGAACGCCCCGCAGTTGGATGCCGTAGCCTCAGTGCAGGCGGAGCCGTTCTTTCTGGCCGGCGTGAGGCATTGAGGAGAGCCAGGTCTAAGGTAATGTGAACCGGAAGGCTGTGACCGCAGCATTTGTGTTCGGGCTGGTCTGTTTCGGAGTCGGACTGCTCGGCGGGTTCTGTTTTTCCCACAGGCGAGTGACTCTCAGGCCAAATCGACCGTTTCTGCTCGACACATTCGGAACCACTTCGGCCATATCAGGCCTGAGGGCACCCATCTCGTCCCACACCACGTCCACGGGCGCCGCAGCCGTTGCGATTGGCGGGAGCAACGCTGCTGTAACCAACCGATTCACCACAGCCGATCTCGAAAAGGCCATGCGTTCCACGCCGAACCGTTGGGATTTGGGGGGCATCTATCGGGTGCTCGATGGCCTTGGCACGAATGCCTTTCCCGAAGCCATTGGCATGTGCTTAAAGCGCAGCACTGACATCACCCGGTACGCAGTGATTTATGCATTGGGCGCGCGGTGGGGACGGATCGACCCGCAGAGCGCTCTCGCGTTTGCCCAATCGCTGGCCGGTGTTTCCCAGCGTAATCAGGTTATCGCGGCTGTGGTATCTGGCTGGGCCGAAAACGATGCGGATGCCGCCATCGCTTGGGCCAGACAGCTTCCTTTGGGTGCGACCCGAGACCAGGCGATTGGCGCGGTGGCCTCGGTTCTGTCGGTTGAGAACCCGACAGCGGCGATCACGCTGCTGAACAGTCTGCCTGCGGGTTCGTCGCGTCAGAGCGTCGTCTATCAGGCATTTCGGGGATGGGCCGACAACTCTCCGGCAGACGCGGCGGCTGCTGCGCTACAGCTTACTGGACGCGATCGCGATCAGGCGGTCGGCAGTGTCGTTTACGCTTGGGCGAATCATGATGTTGACGCGGCGTTGGCGTGGGCGACGAGCCTGCCCCTCGGCACTACGCGCGATCGGGCGATCCAGAACGCCGTCAGTGCTTATGCGTTAAGGGATCCGGTCGCGGCGGCAACCTGGGCGGCTCAACTGCCGCCGGGTACGACGTTGAACAACGCGCTTTCGTCAGTGGCCAACGCCTGGGTCCTGTCGGATCCTGCTGCGGCCCTCGCCTGGATCGAATCCATGCCGGAGGGTGCGGCCAAACAAAGCGCGGTGAATGGCTCCTTCTACTCGTTCGTCAACAACGATCCGAGCAGCGCGGCGAGTTTGCTGGCCACCCTTCCCCTCACACAGAACAACGCCAACTTATACCAGCAACTCGCCCAGCGGTGGGCTTGGAGCGATCTTGCCAGCGCCATCGACTGGGTCAAACAACTCCCCGACGGTACCGCGAAACAAACCGTTCTCCAGACAGTCGGGCAGATCTGGGCCCTCAGCGACCCGTCGGCGGCCATTGCGTACGCCCTCACGTTGCCAGCCGGTCCACCGCAGGACAATCTCCTGGCCAGCATCACGTCGGAGTGGGCTGACAACGATCTCGACAGCGCGCGTTCCTGGGCGCTGAACGTGCCGACGGGCACAACCCGGGATCACGTGATTCAGTCGCTGGTTTCCATGTGGGCCAATTCCGACCCGCAGGCGGCCGCGGCTTTCGTGAGCACGCTCCCTGACGGTACCGCGAAGACTCAAAGCGCCACCGCACTCGTTGCCAGTTGGAGCCGGCAGGACCCGCAGGCGGCGGCGAATTGGGTGGGCCAGCTATCCGCGGGGGAAACGCAGGACAACCTGACCATGCAAATCGCCTCCCAATGGGCGAACACGGACCCAGTCGGCGCCGGCAAATGGGTCAGCGGCCTGCCCGACGGCAAGGCTCACGACCAATCGGCGCAGTCGGTCGCGCAACAACTGGTTCTCGTCGACCCTGTTGCTGCCGCGAAGTTGGTGGACTCGATTCAGGATAACACCATCTGGCAGACCGTGGCGCCGCAGGTAGCTAATCAGTGGTTCAAGATCGACGCCGATTCGGCGCAAAAATGGGTGGCGCAATCGCAATTGCCCGCGCAGTTCAAGATCAGTTTCGCCAATCAGAAACCGTAGCGGACATCAGAAAAACCGCACGACGAGTTTCTGGCCTTTGACATCCATGGTCACGCGGTCAGCGTCGATTTTTTCCACGGTGGCGCCATCGATGTAATATCCTTCATAGGCGACGCGGCCATTGATCACGGCGACGGGTTTGCCGTCGGGATCCTTCATGATGCCGCTGATTTTGTACTTCGAATCGTCGATGGTCGGCGCGGCCGCCGGCGGAGCGCCTGGTGCTGATGCAGCATCGAGCCGCGGCGCGGCAGCCAATGGCGTGGTCGGCACGGTTGATTGGGCAACAGGCGCCGGGGCTGACGCCGCGACAGCGGCCAGAGTGCTTTCCTTGGATTGTCGAATCGCGGTCGTAGCGTTGAGTACGAGGAATACAATGGCGATGATGGCCACGACAGCGACGCAGGCAATCAGGGCCGGCAGCAGGAAGTGGTTGGTATCGCTCGGTTGATCCGCCGCCGGCAATGGCGGATTGGATGGCGGCCACGCGGGAACGTGGCCCTCCTGCGTTGGCGCCGCAGTCTGCCCAAGCGGCAGCGGGTTGGGAGGCTGTGCCGGTTCCGACGGCGGCGGATGCTGAAGATGGGCCGGTGGAGGCGGAACGGTACCGGCCTTGCGTTGCTTTTCCCGCTCGGCTTTTCGAAGGGCCTCGTGAACCAGGCTCATCCGGCGACGACCTCCGACGCTTGTTCCGCGGCGCTGGCGTGAAGCCGGCATTCGGTGTCCTCGATGGCACGGCGGATGTTCGTGGCGTCGATGACGAAGGTATCGGCGATGTAGCCGGACAGCAGCGCCTTGTCGCAGAGCACGTTGATGAGGCGGGGAATGCCCCGTGAATAGGAATAAATGAAGGTCAACGCTTCCGGCGCCCATTGGATGCGCCCATCGGCTCCGGCGATCTGCAGCCGGTGTTCGATGTATTCGCTGATTTCATCCGGCTCGAGCGGCGCGACGTGATAGCGCAGGGAAATGCGTTGTTTCAGTTGGCGCAAATTGTCGCGGTCGAGTATCTCGGCCAACTCGGGCTGGCCGACCAGCACGATCTGGAGCAGCTTTTCCTTTTCGGTTTCGAGGTTGGAAAGCAGGCGGATTTGCTCGAGCACGCTCGGCTTGAGATTCTGGGCTTCGTCGATGAGCAACGCGACGTTGTGGTTGGCGGCCAGCTCGCGCAGCAGGAAATTGTTGATGGTGTCGTAGAGGTCCTTCTTCGTGGTCCTGGCCGGCTGCAGGCGGAATTCCTCGGTGATCGCCCGCAAAATCTGGGAGTCGGACAGTGACGGATTCAGTATCAGGGCGGTCCTGGTCCGGGCATCGAGCGAATTCAGCAGGGCCCGGCACAGAGTGGTTTTTCCCGCGCCGACCTCGCCCGTGATGGCGATGAATCCTTTGCGTTCGGTAATCCCGTAGAGGAGCACGTCGAGCGCGACACGATGGTGGCGGCTCAGGAAGAGGAACTGTGGGTCCGGCGTCATATTAAACGGGTACTCGCGCAGACCGTAAAATTCTTTATACATCGCCGTGCTCCAAGTGCAGCGACATCCTACCACTGCCCGTCTGGTATGACAAGCTGTCTGAAGCCAATGTTTCCGGGAACTGCCACGAGAAGCTAGTACGCTGTCAATGTTCATTGGGCAGGTGTAGCCGCGCCTCTGTGAGGCGCGCTCCGTCGTCGTTGGTGGTGGCCGACTCGTCGGTCCCCTCCGGTGTAGCCGCGCCTCTATGAGGCGCGCTCCGTCGCCGTTGGTAGGGCCGCGCTGCCGCGCGGCCTGTAGCGCCACTCCTGTAGCGGCGGTCTATGACCGCCGAAATCCTACCCTTCAAATGACCTGTGACAAAGCACTAGCGCTTCGTCAAACTTGAATGCAAGGGTAACGCTTTCGGTGTAGCGTCGGCTGTCCCCAGCCGAACCGGTCGTTAGCAGGGCGGGCCTTGCCCGCCTGTGGCGGGTAAAGCCCAGCCCGCCGCTGCCGAATACAACCCTTACAATGTAGGTTGACAAAGCACTAGGGGCACGGCGTTGCCGTGCCCAGGGACGGAACAGCCTGCCGTACGGCAAGCGTGCGTTTTACCAACCTGACCTGGCGGGACGTGCCATTCGACATAGGAGTTCATGGCATTGGGCCTGCTATTGGGGAGTTCATGCCTGCACTAGATCAATACTTCCGCGCCATGGTGGCCCAAGGCGCCTCGGACTTTCATCTATCCAGCGGGAATCGCGCGACCTATCGTATCGCCGGGGCGATTACCCCGGTCGGCAAGGAGATTCTCACCGCTGACGCGGTCGAAAAGCTCATTTATGAGATTATTCCCGAACGGAATCGGCTCGAATTTGAGCAAACGCGGGACACGGATTTCGCCTACGAATTGGACGGGGCGGGCCGGTACCGGTGCAACGTATTTGCCGACAGCAAGGGCATCGGAGCGGTGTTTCGTCTGATACCATCGAGGATACTCGGCTTCAAAGAATTGGGATTACCGGACTCGATCAAGAGGTTCTGTTTTCTGCAAAAGGGCATGGTGCTGGTTACCGGACCGACCGGCAGCGGCAAATCGACGACGCTGGCCGCGATCATTGATTTCATCAATGAACATCGTTCGGACCACCTGATCACGATCGAAGACCCCATCGAGTTCATGCACAGCAACAAGAAGTGCATCATCAACCAGCGCGAGGTCCACTCCCACACGAAGAGTTTTAAAGGGGCGTTGCGGGCGGCGTTGCGCGAAGACCCGGATGTTGTTCTGGTTGGCGAGATGCGCGATGTGGAAACGGTGCGGATCGCGCTGGAGACGGCGGAGACCGGGCATTTGGTGTTCGGGACGTTGCACACGATCAGCGCGCACGCGACGGTCGACCGTCTGATCAACCAATTCCCCGCCGACGAACAGTCCCAGGTACGTTGCGGCCTTGCGGAAACGCTCAAGGGAGTGGTTTCCCAGGCGCTGTGCAAACGAAAGGACGGCAAGGGTCGCATCGCGGCGCTGGAGATCCTGATGGGCAGCTACGCGCTCAGTGCCAACATTCGCGAAGGCAAATTGCAACAGATTCCCAATTCCATCCAAATGGGACGGAAAGAGGGCATGTGCTCGCTCAACGATTCGCTGCTGGATTTGCTGGCAAAGGACATCATCGAACCGGCCGAGGCCTACCACAAAGCGTCGGCCAAGGAGGAATTGTTGAAACGCATGACGGCATTGCCGGGCTGTCGTGCGCCCAGCGGCAAGCCTTGGACCGAGGAAGAACTGAATCAGGCCTCGGAAGGCCCGGAGTTCGTGGCCGACGGCGATGGAAACAACAGCGCGAACATCTCGAATCGGTTGCCTCCGCCACCGGCCATTCGCCACGGTGGCATTGACGAACTCCAGTCCGAGGCGGTCGTTGCCAGATAGCGTCGTGTAACCAACGCCTCTTTACTCGGCAAGCGGAGCGCTCCCCGATATGGGAATCGGGGCAGGCCTGCGCTTCCACGCATCGCAGTGGGTTGGGCAGGTAGGGACAAGGCCGGAGAAAATCTCGTTGCCTGCCACTATTCCTTCCGCTAATAATCTGCGGCATTCAAGGAGGATTTGATGAACGGAACGAGTGTCATCACGCATTCATTTGGATTCAGGTCATGGCTTGTCGTGCTCGTTGTGGGCATGCTCACCGGTTGTGCGACCTACGTTGAACCTCCTCCTCCGCCACCGCCACCACCTCCGCCGGTCGCATACGAGCCTCCGCCACCACCGCCTCCGCCGGCGGCACCCGACGTTGTCGAGGTCCAGGAACCCTCCGATTTCTACGCCCCACTCGACCCGTACGGACGATGGGTTGTCATCGCCCCCTATGGTCGGGTCTGGTATCCGTCCGGGGTCGAAGCCGGCTGGAGACCATATTGCTACGGGCACTGGGAATGCACAGACGCGGGCTGGTACTGGGTGGGCGACGAGCCGTGGGGCTGGGCAACCTACCATTATGGTCGCTGGGTGGCGGACCCCACCTATGGGTGGGTCTGGGTGCCGCAGACCCAGTGGGCACCGGCGTGGGTGGCGTGGCGTGAAGGCGGGGGTTACTGCGGGTGGGCGCCGCTTGGCTTCGATGCCCGAATCGGCTTCGGCGGGTCCTTCAGCGTCGGCGTGATCGCCCCGGGCGCGTTCGTGTTCGTCCAGGAACGGAATTTCTGCGAGCCCGTCCGACCAGCTGCCGTGATCATCAACCGGACGACCGTCATCAATCAGACGGTCAACATCACCAAGGTCCAGGTCGTGAACAACCGGGTGGTAAACGTCGGACCCCGAAGAGAGGTCATCGAACGTGCCTCCGGAAGGACAATCCAGACCGTGTCCGTCAACACCTTGCGCCATCAGCAGGAACGGGCGGTGATCGCCAAACAACCCAGGGTTAAGGCACTCTACCAGGCACGGGCGGCACACAATCCGTCCGGGTCGGAGTCACGTCGGCAGACCACGGCCCAGCCGGAGAAGGCACGCCGAGGGGAGGGAGAGAAGACCCCGAAGGAACAGCATCAGGCGACGGGACAGAAGCCCCAGCCCAAACCCGAAGCCTCCAAGCAGAAGCAGGGGACGGAGAGCAAACAGAAGGCGGCCAGGGAGAAACAGAAGAAGAAGCCACAACCGGAGGAAAGTGGTCAATCAAAGAAACGGGAATCGGAGCCGTGAGCAGTGGCGTCGAACGGCGCGGCCGTATGGCACGAGCCGCGTAGGGACACCCCCGTTGGTCAAGCGTTGAAGTCCCAGGGGATTTAGTCGCGTGGTCACATGATCAAAGGCGTCCACACCATGTTCTACACCTCGCAGGTGGGGCTGCCTGTGGTGTAGCCGCGCCTCTGTGAGGCGCAACTTTACCCCGAATCCCTTTCGGGGCTGCCTGTGGCTGCCCGGCCGCCTGCCTCGCGCCGCCGCCTTGCCATTGTAGGGCGGCCATCTTGGCCGCCTCCTCCACCTTGGTTGCGGCTACGCCGCGCTGTGTCTCTGTGGTGCAATCCGTTGGTGGCACAGGCGTCCCTGCCTGTGATTCGCTTAGTCTGCGCCGTGGGCTCTCCACCACTTTGGTTGCGGCTACGTCGCGCTATGTTTCTTGTTCGATTCGCGTCCATCTGCGTTCATCCGCGGTGAATTGTCGTTTTGGTCGCCGCTTCACAGCGCTGTATCGGCGCCGGCCCTGATTTTTACCCCGAATTTTACCCCGCACGCTACGGTGTTCGCCGCCGACCGCCCGCAGGGAGATGGAAGCACTCTGCGTCCTGGGCATTGCCGTGGCGACGAAAGAAACCGGGCCCGCCAATGGAAGGCCAGAGACCGAGATCAA
>Ga0187871_10003801_pt1 | contig 11574 bp, 10 predicted proteins | sample June2016WEW_16_1_FD_132988 | JGI IMG/M metagenome (GOLD analysis project Ga0187871, IMG submission 132988) | Peatland microbial communities from SPRUCE experiment site at the Marcell Experimental Forest, Minnesota, USA - June2016WEW_16_10 | ecosystem: Environmental > Terrestrial > Soil >...
ACCAACGCCGATACCGTGGTTCCAGCCAGGAATGTCACGAAAGCCAGCGGCACGGCCTTTGCCAAGGGCCCGGAAAAAATCATGGCGGCGAATGCTACTGTTCCGAGAACAGTGATGACGCTGGACAACGCTGCCAAGGATAGGTCCGCCAGGACCTCATGCGCTGTTAATTGTTTAATCCGCATCGCCTCGACAATGGCCAATATCGCAGCTAGTCGGCAGCCCCGAAACCGGGCGCAATTTAACACATAGGTCGATTACGTGGACGAAATTCAGCGAAGGAAATAAAGTTTCATATTGCCGTCATATGGCGGTGAAGCCGCCATCGACGGTGCAGAAACCGCCATTGCAACGGCCCGAACAATCGGTCGATTGGCCGCGCGTCCCACGTTTATGCTCAGTCCGGCGTCACGACCAGCGCCACAGCATGCACAGTCGTGCCTAGATGCCCTCCCCGCCACCTGGCTTGTTGGAGACGTTGACCCGGAAGTGCTGCAGCTGCTTGCGGCCGCCGACAAAGCCGATTTCGAGCTCGAATTCGTCGGCGCCGTTGAAGTCCCCCGCGGCGCGATAGAAGGCGACGAATGCCGGCACTTCGATGCCCAGGCACTGTTTAAGGTTGGTCGCCTTGAGCGTGCCGCGCTTGACGCTCACGGCGCCGTGCGCCGGCGCGGTCACCAGCCGGATCGCCGGCAGCGGACCCGCGGTACAGTCCGGCCGAATATTGGCGTAGATGCCGACGCGCACATCGTGGCCCGCCGCCGCCTTGACCTCGCGCTCAAGCCGATCGGTCTGCGCGTCGGCGACAACGCCGGACAGGCACAAGATTGCGATGGCGGCGAGCCAGTATCGGCTCATGGCAAGTATCTCATGCCACGTTTTGATGGCGCATCTTCGGGTCTCCCGTGGATAACCTACTCCCGACACGCGCTCGCTCGCAAAAAGCCGGCCGAATCCGATTGAGATAGCGTCGGCGTTGAATTTATCCGAAAATGCGCGATAGGTGGACGACCGGTCAGGGGGCCCTTGCGCAGTCATGTCATATCTGATCCGCGGGTTGAATTGGAAATTCTACTTCGCGGCACTCAGGCGACGTGACACTCTGACCTCGTTGACGACGCTTGTGGGACGGCTTGAATTGGATCAAGGTTGAGTGGGGCGTGGCCAACATTCTCGCTCCGTCATCACAACAGCAGCACGCCAAAACCGTCCATCGAGCGAAGTGTTTGGCCAAGGGAGCGGGAGATGCATGACAAGCTTCAGCAGTCCAAGATCGACAGCAGCCGGGCGCGGACGCGCTTGACCCAGTTCCTCGCCATCAAATGGCAGGTCCCGGTATTGATTGGCATCGGCGCCGTCGTCGCGACGGTGTGGGTCACGCAACCGCGTGCCGACAATGCCCCGATCAAGATCGCTCTGCTCGCCGACAAGACCGGGCCGCTCGAGGCGTACGCCAAGCAAACGTCGGCCGGATTCGCCATGGGATTGGACTATGCGACGCACGGCACGATGATGGTGGCTGGCCGCAAGCTGGTGGTGATCGAAAAGGACAGCCAGACCAAGCCGGACGTCGGCCGTACGCTGCTCAACGAGGCCTTCAACGACGACGGCGCCGACCTCGCGGTCGGCGGCACGAGTTCGGCCGTGGCGCTGGCCATGCTGCCGGTTGCCGAGCAGAATAAAAAAATTCTGATCGTCGAGCCGGCGGTGGCCGACTCGATCACCGGCGACAAGTGGAACCGCTACATTTTCCGCACGGGCCGCAACTCCAGCCAGGACGCGATATCCAATGCGCTGGCCATCGGCAAACCCGGCACGGTGGTGGCGACGCTGGCACAGGATTATGCGTTCGGCCGCGACTTCGTCGCCGCCTTCAAGCAGGCGCTCATCCCAACAGGCGCCAAGCTGGTCTACGAAGAGTATGCGCCGATCGCCACGACCGACTTCACGGCGTCGTATCAGCGCATCTTCGATGCGCTGGCCAAGTACCAGGGCCGCAAGATCATCTTCTTGAACTGGGCCGGCGGCGGCAATCCGATGTCGGCGCTCAAGGCGTTGGATCCCAGCCGCCTGGGAATCTCGGTGGCGACCGGCGGCAACATCCTGCCGGCGTTGGTCGCCTACAAGGATTTTCCGGGATTGGAGGGATCAGCATATTACTACTACGAAATCCCCAAGAATCCGATCAACGATTGGCTGGTGGCGGAGAACAAGAAGCGGTTCAACGGCGCTCCCCCGGACTTCTTCACGTGCGGCGGCTTTATTGCGGCTCAGGCTGTGGTCGAAGCGTTGACAAAAACCGGCGGTTCGACCGATACGGAGAAGCTGATCGCCACGATGGAGGGCATGTCGTTCGACTCGCCAAAGGGAAAGGTGGTTTTCCGCAAGGAAGACCATCAGCTCATGCAGCCGATGTATGCCTTCAAGATCAACGTCGACCCGAAAGTGGCCTGGGCGATTCCGGAGCTCACACGGATCATCCCCATCGACGAGATGAAAGTGCCCATCACCAACGTCCGCCACTAGGTCGAGCATAGCGCCGGACGGAGTTTGGTACGTGGACGGGGTAGCGGAATGATCGACGACGTTCCTGCCCTGTCGACGCGCGATCTGACGATCAGCTTCGGCGGGCAGGTCGCGGTAAATTCCATGACCTGCGCCTTTCGTCAAGGCACCCTGACGGCGATCGTCGGCCCCAACGGCGCCGGCAAAACGACCTACTTCAACCTGATCTCGGGACAGTTGCGGCCGACCAAAGGCAGCGTCAGCCTGTTCGGCGCGGACATCACCGGCCTCGGCGCACCGCATCGTGCGCGTCTGGGGCTCGGCCGCTCGTTCCAGCTTACGAACCTTTACCCCAGCCTCACGGTTTTCGAGAACGTGCGGCTGGCGGTGCAATCGGTCGCCAAGATCCGCTTTGACTTTATCAGCATCGCCGCGCGCAATCCGCAATTGCGGGAAGAGGCCCGTCATTGTCTGGATCGCGTCAAGCTGACGTCGCAGGCCGAACTGCCGGCCGCGGCGTTGGCGCACGGCGATCAACGCAAACTCGAGGTCGCGATCCTGCTCGCGCTCAAACCTCGGGTGTTCATGTTCGACGAACCGACCGCCGGCATGAGTCTCGATGAGGTGCCGGTGATCCTCGACCTCATCGACGAAATAAAGTTGGAGACCGACAAGACGGTGCTCCTGGTCGAGCACCGGATGGACGTCATTAAGCGGCTCGCCGATCGTATTATTGTGCTGCAGAATGGCGCCATGATCGCCGACGGCAACCCAGCGGAGGTGGTGGCCTTGCCGGCGGTGCAGCAGGCCTATCTTGGCGTGCACGGTGCCGCTGAGTTGCGGCGTGAGACCAGCGGCGCGAGATAAGCCATGGCCGAAGCCGGCGACGTTCTGTTGCGTCTCCACGATGTCCATACCGACATCGGCCGCTATAAGATTCTGCATGGTGTCAGCCTCACCGCGCGACACGGGCGGGTGACCATGCTGCTGGGACGCAACGGCGCCGGCAAGACGACGACGCTGCGCACCATCATGGGGTTGTGGCAACCGCGCGCCGGCCGGATCACCTTCGACGGCCAATCCATCAACGGCATGGACACGCCCGATATCGCGCAATTGGGCATCGCCTACGTGCCCGAATACATGGGCATATTCGGCAAATTGACGGTGCGCGAGAACATGCTGCTGGCCACCGGCGCCCAAGGGTTTGCCAAGGATAGTCTGGACCGCGTGCTCGCCTGGTTTCCGCCGATCAAATTGAAATGGGACTCTGCCGCCGGCTCGTTATCCGGCGGACAGAAGCAAATGTTGGCGATTGCGCGCGCCGTCGTTGAACAACGCCGGCTGTTGCTGGTGGACGAGCCGACCAAAGGCTTGTCGCCGGTGATGGTTGATCAGCTGGTCGAAGCGTTGCTCGGCCTCAAGGACGAGCAGACCACAATCCTGCTGGTCGAACAGAATTTTCACGTGGCGCTGGCCATAGGCGACGATGTCGCGGTGATGGACCAGGGCCGCATCGTCCATAGCGGCGACATGGCGGCGCTCGGCCGCGACGAAGAGCTGCAACAGCGTTTGCTCGGCCTGAGTATGGCGGTGGGTGCATGAACACGCAATGGCGCGAACGTTTGCAGCGCTGGGCGCCCTATGCGGTGACGCCGCTCATCGTTTTGGCGGCCTTGCCGGCGATGGGGCTGACCGCCTGGGTCACGCTGACGGTGGCCGGACTGACCATGGGAATGATGCTGTTCCTGGTGGCCTCGGGACTTACTCTTATCTTCGGCCTTATGGAGGTGCTCAACTTCGCGCATGCGGCTTTCGTCACGGTCGGGGCCTATGTTACGGTCACGGTGCTGGGGCCGCTGGTCGGCTGGACCACCGCACCTTCGCTGGCGCTCAATCTCCTCGCCTTGCTGGTGGCGCTGCTGGCGGCCGCCGCCGCGAGCGGCGCGCTCGGGTTTGTCTTTGAGCGGATCATCATTCGTCAGGTCTACGGCGCGCCGCTGCGCCAGATCCTGATCACCATCGGCGCCCTCACCGTCATCGAGCAATTGGTGATCGTGGTTTGGGGACCCGAAGCCATCGCCTTGCCCAAGCCCGCTACGCTGCGCGGCAGCGTGTTTCTCGGTTCTTCGCCGATCGAAACCTATCGCCTGGTGGCGCTGTTCGTCGGCTTAGCGGTCGCCGCCGCGATGCAGCTCATTCTCACGCGCACGCGCATCGGGCTTGTGGTTCGCGCCGGCGTCGAGGACCGCGAGATGGTTCAGGCGCTCGGCTACCACATCCGCCGCGTGTTCGTCGGCGTCTTCATCGCCGGTACCGCGCTGGCCGGAATGGGCGGGATGATGTGGGGACAATACCAGACACTGGTCAGCAGCCAGATCGGCGACAGCATGCTCATCCTCGTGTTCATCATCCTGATTATCGGCGGACTGGGCTCGGTAGGCGGCTGCTTCATCGGCGCCATCTTGGTCGGACTGACGAGCAACTACGTCCAGTTCCTGGCGCCGACGCTGGCGCTGGGATCGAACATTCTGCTGATGGCGCTGATCCTGTTGTGGCGGCCGCGCGGATTATTCCCGATCGGCGAGCAGTGAGGCGGCAATGACCGGGCAGCTGCACAAGATTCCGGAACAGCCGTCGGAGCAAGCAACTATTGCGTTAGCGCCGGCAGTCTCCTCATCAAAGCCCTATCAAAGCGGGAAGCTGCGACGCACATCGTGGTTGAGCTGGATCGTGTCCGACGATCCGCCCGGCCGATTGCTGCTGAACGCGATCGTGCTGCTGATCCTAGCGGCGTTTCTCTTCGCGCCCTTCCTGTTTCCCGGCGCCAAAGCCTTGGGCGTCGCCTCGCGCATTTGCATTTTCGTGATCCTGGTGGCGAGCTACGACCTAATGCTCGGCTATACCGGCATCGTCTCCTTCGCGCATACGATGTTTTTCGGCATCGGCGCCTATGGCGTGGCCATTCTGCTCGCCAAAGGCTGGGTCGGCTGGGGAGCGGTGATCCTGGGCGCCGCCGCCGGCGCCGGCGTGTCTTTGGTATTGGCCGCAGCGATTGGGCTCTTGAGTCTGCGCTTGCGCACCATCTTCTTCTCGATGATTACGCTCGCCGTCGCCAGCTTCGCCCAGATCCTGGCGGAGCAATGGCGCAGTCTCACCGGCGGCGAGGACGGGCTGACCTTCACGGTGCCAGCGATCCTGCTGCCGAGTTTCCGGCCGTTGTCGCATCCGGTGCTGGGCGTCACCATCAACGGCCCGGTGATCGCCTACTATCTCACCTTCGTCGTGGCCCTATTGCTGTTTCTGCTCATGCTGCGCATCGTCAACTCGCCGTTCGGCCGGGTGCTGCAGGCCATTCGCGAAAACGAGTTTCGCGTCGAGGCGATGGGTTACCAGGTGGTCGCTTACCGCACCATGATCTCCGCTTTGTCGGCGGTCATGGCGGCGCTGGCCGGCGCATTGATGGCCCTGGTGTTGGGTTACAATGGGCCGGATACCACGCTGTCGTTCTCGCTGATGATCGACATATTGCTGATGATCGTCATCGGCGGAATGGGCACCATGTATGGCGCGATCGTCGGCGCGGTCCTGGTGGTCCTGGCCGAGTACTACCTGCAGAATATTCTCGGCGGCATGAACCGCGCCATTGACGGCACGCCGTTCCTCTCGGCGTTATTTCATCCGGACCGCTGGCTGTTGTGGCTCGGCGTTCTGTTCGTGCTGATCGTCACGTTCTTCCCGCAAGGACTTTTCGGATGGCTCCGGCAACGCCGCTAGCGAGAGCGCGCCGCGGCAGCCTTGCTCAAAGCCCGCGGGGCGTTGATCTACCGCAACACAAACCCTTGCCGCCCAGCGTATCAGAGACACGGTGAGGTCGCGGCAACGCCACCGCAATTGTGGAGCCGTTTCGTGGCCCGCATCGCCCAGATTGTCTCGACCGCGCGCTATTTGCCTGAGCGCGCCGTCACCAATGCCGAGCTGACTGAGCGTTTCACGGCGTTGGGCTTCCCCACCGTCATCGGCAAGTTCGAAGCGAGCACCGGCATCACCCAACGCTTCTATGTTCCGGACGACTGGGTGACCTCGGACCTCGCCCTGCCGGCGGCCAAAGAAGCGCTCAGGCGCGCCGGGCGAAAGCCCGAGGACGTCGACCTGATCATCGTCGGCACCGATTCGCCCGACTACATGACGCCAGACACCTCGGTGGTGCTGCAATATAAGATCGGGGCGAAGAACGCCGGCACCTTCGACGTCGGCTGCGCCTGCGCTTCGTTTCCGGCGTGTCTCGCCATCGCCTCCGGCCTGATCGCCGCCAATCCGGCGCTGAAGACGGTTCTGGTGATCGGCGTTTATCTGATGCATCGGCTCAGCGATCCGAACGATCCGATCTGCTTCTTCTACGGCGACGGAGCCGGTGCCGCCGTGCTGGAAGGCGGCAATATGCAAGGCTTCGTCGGCGCCGCGTTCCAGGCCGACGGCTCGTATGCGTCCAACTGGGGCATCTTCGCCGGGGGCACCTTCGAGCCGGCAAGCGTCGAGGCCGTCAAAGCCGGACGCACGCAGGTACGCCTGGTTCGCCCTTATCCGGCGGAGGTCAACGAGGAAGGCTGGCCGCGGCTGTTCAAGCGCCTCGCCGGCGAAAACGGCTTCACCGCCGCCGACGTCGATCAATTGATCCTCACCCAAGTGCGCAAGCCGTCGATCGCGATCGTGGCCGAGCGCTGCGGCGTGCCGCTGGAGAAATGCCACACCATCATGGAGAAGTACGGCTACACCGGTTCGGCCTGCATCGCGATGGCGCTCGACGACGCCATCGAGCTCGGCAAGATCAAACGCGGCGATCTCGTCGTCATGATCGGTTCGGGAGTAGGCTACAACATGGCGGCGACGGCGATACGCATGACGGTTTGAGCCGCCGCCCAAAGCCCGGGCAAACCCTGGAGGATCACGTCATGCCGGACGGGCGCAATTTCACCCAGAGCAAGCAAATCAGCGTCGAACAGGCGCTGGCAAAGATCAAATCCAACGACAGCATCATATCCGCCCTTGCGGCCGCCGAACCCAGCGCGCTACTCGGGGAGCTTCACACCATCGCCGCGCGGGTCGAGAACGTCACGGTCGCCACCTGCCTGCCGATGAAGCCCTATGCGTATTTCAGCGATCCCGCGATGCGCGGCCATTTCGTGCACGATGCCTGGTTCTTCACGCCGGTGGTGCGCAAGGCGCACGAGCAAGCCGGCACGACGTCCTACGTGCCCAACCATCTGCATCGTGCCGGCCTCGACCGGCTGGTTTATCAGAAGCCGACGGTTTTCGTCGGCACTTGCTCGCCGCCGGATCGCTTTGGCTATGTCTCGCTCTCGCTCTCCGTCACCTACGAACGTGAGTTGATGGAGGCGGCCGACCTGGTGATGCTGGAAATCAATGAAAACCTGCCGCGCACCTACGGCGACACCATCGTCCACATGGACGATGTGGATTTCGTCATTGACAACAGCTGTGCGGTGCCCGAATTGCCCATCGTACCCAGCGAAGAAAAGGATCTGTTGATCGGCGGCCATATTGCCGAGCGGATCGAGGACGGCTCCACGCTGCAGATCGGCATCGGCGGCATCCCCAACGCGGTGACGTCGATGCTGCTGAACAAGCGCGACCTCGGCATCCATACCGAGATGTTCACCGACGGCATGATCGACCTGTACGAAGCCGGATGCATCGGCAAGACGCCGCACAGTTTCGGCAACCAAGTGCTGACCGGTAAGATGGTCGGGGCTTTCGCTCTCGGCTCGAAGCGGCTGTACGATTTCCTCCACCGCAACCCAGCGGTGGCGCTGATGCGGGGCTCATGGGTGAACAATCCCTACGTCATCGCCCGCAACAAGAAGCAGATATCGATCAATACCGCGCTGGAAGTCGATCTCACCGGGCAAGTCTGTTCGGAGACGATCGGGCCCAGACAGTTCAGCGGCACCGGCGGCCAAGCGGATACCGCGATCGGCTCGCAGATGTCGGAGGGCGGCAAATCCTTCATCGCGCTCAGCGCCACGGCGACGGTGAAACAACAGGACGGCACCGGCAAAATGATTTCGAAGATCACGCCCACTCTGACGCCCGGCGCCGCGGTTACGCTGCACCGCGCCGATGTCGACTACGTGGTGACGGAATTCGGCGCGGTTAGACTCAAAGGAGCGCCGGTGCGTCAACGTGTGAAGCGGCTCATCTCGATTGCGCATCCGGATTTTCGCGCCTGGCTGCAGGACGAAGCGGGCCGCTTGCAGCTCAGCGACTGAACGGCCCTGTGGGGCCATCCGCGGCCGGCTCAGCGGGCGATCGGCGGGGCGACTCCCTACGCCAGGGCTGTTGGTAACTGCCCCGTTAACATCGCCGTTGGCTGCGATTTCGATCGATTTTTTCTAAGCAGGTCGCGATCTCCCTGCCGAAAGCGGTCTGCGGTGACCTGCCTCATCAATCCTTGTGACAAAATTGCAACTCCCCGCCAGAATCGCCGCTTATACGGGGCTGTAACGTGTCAAACTCGTGTGCAGCCGGGAAATCTAATGCTAGTTTGCGATGGCTACGGCAGGGCTCGCACTTCGGCGAGTCGGGTTGGGAGCGTTCGGAGCGCCCGGAACCAGGGACTTGGGCCGGGTTAAAATCCAGGGGGAACCCAAATGTCTAGAATCCGATCTACAACTGCTCTTCTTGTTGGTTGCGTATGGGCGCTCGGCCTAGGGGGAACAGCGGCACTCGCGGCCGACATGGCTATGCCGGTCAAGGCGCCGCCGCCACCGCCGCCGCCGCCGTCCTGGTGGAGTGGCTTCATCGAGTTGGACGGTGAAAGCTTTCTGATCAACCCGAGCGGCCAAGCACTGATTAACAGCGGTGCTGCGACCCTCGTCGCCGGCTTGAACTTGACGCTTTACAAGGACAAGACCGGCTTTATCAACAACGTCACTGTCGGCGGCCTCCTCGCCACGGATTGGAGCAGCTCGGGCTTCCAGTCGGGCAGCTACTGGAACAACGTCAACGCGGCGGGAGTCAGTGCGGGCAATAGTACAAACGGCGGCCTCTTTGATACCGTCTTTGCGGCCAGCGTGGCTGTGACGTTTGGACAGTACTGGACCTTGTCGAACGAGTTCTTCAACGTCTATTCCAATGACGTTGCGGATGCGTCAGCCACGGGCAAAACGGGCAGCCCCTGCGCTATGGTCACCGGGATCAATTGTTCGGGATTTCCGGGCTTTGCGTTTGATCAGGTCAAGCTGTCTCTCAATGACTCCTTCACGGGCTGGCCCATCACCTTCAATCCCTACGTTGTGTTCTACTACGAATTCAACAGCTTGGGCAGCGTAGGCGGTGGCCAGGTTTCGGCAGCGTGCTTCTCCTGCCAAGTCAACAACTACGAGTTCTTCATCGGCATGGTGCCGACGATCGACTTGTCGAAGTACTGGGGAATCCCGGTGACCGTGAAGGCGCCGACCTACGTCACGGTCGGACCGGCATCATTCTGGAACGGCAACCCGGATGGGGTTGGCTTAGCTTCCAGCGGCGAAGTTGGCGTATTCACGACCGGCCTCACCTTCACCATGCCGCTGTCGTGGATGCCTGCGCAATACGGCCATTGGTACGCCAAGGCGGGCTTCCAGTGGTATGATATCATCAACACCTCTCTACAGGCGTCCAACGCCGTCAGCCTTGGTACCAGCTGCACGTCCAGCTCGTGCCTCAGCAGCATCTTTGTTGGGTTCGGCGGCGTCGGGGTGGCCTTCTGATCGGTTAAGATCAACACGCCTTGGCACGACGACGCTGAGTTGATAAAGAGAAGAGCGCGGGTCCACCAGGACCCGCGCTATTTCTTTGCGCCTGGTAGTCATGCTAGACTCCAAGACGCGTGAATATGGGCAGTGCAAGGGAGCATCGATGAGAACTGTGGTGATGACCGTGGTAGCCCTAGCCTGGCTGGCGATGCCGGCTCAAGCCCAAGAGAGCGTCAATCCTGGCTCGCTCCCCGGCCACAGCCTCCCCGGCATGGGCAAGCCTCCTAAAGAGGAGGAACATCACACGCTTAAGGCCGACGACAAGGCGTACAAATCGGCACTCGACGGGATCCAGCCCAAGCAAACTTTCGATCCTTGGGGCAATTTGCGTGAGAAGCCGAAGGCGAGTAATTCACGGTAGTTCGCTCTTTCATCGTTCCGCGATTCGACAGGCCTGCTCCCGCCAGCATTGCGCCATGCTTGGCGCGGGCGTGCCTTTGTACGGCGTCTTGCCGCTATTGGGATGTCCCTAAGAATCGCTTCTTAGCAAAGGCCTGCCCGAACCTGACTTGGAGTATCGTTCAAGCCTTCGTGCGGTCGCTTCCTCGTTCACAGCAACGTACGACCTCAACGTCGCCGGGAGATATTGCCTGGTGGAAACACTTGCCCATTCTGATGAGAATTGAATCGACGGCGAAGATCATCCGTCGAGCCGACATAAACGTCGCCGTTTCTCAGTTCGAGGAAATAAACATACCACACGTGGCACCGTCTCCCTGCGCTCCTGCGGAGCTTCGGGAGACACCCTTCGCCCGGCTTCTAGTGGCGCGCCACCCGTAGCCCGATCGGCGAAGGGTGGCGGAGAGGAAGGGATTCGAACCCTTGATACGGCTTTAGACCGTATAACGGTTTAGCAAACCGCCGCCTTCAGCCACTCGGCCACCTCTCCGGTCCGCCGCTATGACTAAGCGCTACGCTGCCGGCAGGCAAGGGTTCGGCGCCGCCAAGCTCGGCCGCGCCTAGCAGGCCTCAGGCCGCCATGGCCGGCGCGGCCGCTACAGAGGTTCCCCGCAGCCAATCGCGCGCGGCGCGCTGCGCGGCGGCAATCTCGCCATCCGACATCTGATCGGCGAGTTCGCGCCGCAGCCGGATCGCGTCGCCGTTGCCCTTCATCGCCGCGAGATTGAACCATTTGTGCGCGGAGACGAGGTCCACCGGCACATCGCGGCCGACCGAATACATCATGCCGAGCTCGAACAGCATGTCGCCGGCGGCGGGCCCTTCGCCGAGCGGCGCCGCGCTGCTGTCGAGA
>Ga0187871_10003802_pt1 | contig 11570 bp, 10 predicted proteins | sample June2016WEW_16_1_FD_132988 | JGI IMG/M metagenome (GOLD analysis project Ga0187871, IMG submission 132988) | Peatland microbial communities from SPRUCE experiment site at the Marcell Experimental Forest, Minnesota, USA - June2016WEW_16_10 | ecosystem: Environmental > Terrestrial > Soil >...
GAGGAAGTCCATCACCGTGGGCGTGAGGACGTGCATGCCGAAGAAGCAAAGATAGTGTCCGGCGCGCAGCCCGGGGACCACCAGACGTTGTTCAGCTTCGGTGGGCGTGGGTTTTTCGATTACCGTGTCGATGCGGTAGAGATCCTGGCTGCCGGCCACGCGCTGGCCGCCGGTCGCGCCGTAATGCGGCAACAGGTTTTCGCGGGTGGCCTGCACGGCCGACACGGCGCACGCCTGGGCTCCGGCCACTTCCACCAATTGCTGGGCGCAGCCCTTTTCGGTGCGGCTGATATAAAGATGATCGCCGACCAGGTGCAGGAACGGGTCCTGGCCAACGAAGTCGCGGGCGCACAGCACGGCGTGCCCGTAGCCTAGTGGTTCGGGCTGCGGGACGAAACGGAGGCGGCCGGCATGATCGCCCGCCACGCGCGCGTAGGGTACCTCGTCGCCGGGTGAAACGACGATGGCGATCTCTTCGACACCGGCGCGCAAGGCTTCTTCGACGATGATGCGGAGGACGGGCTTCTCGACCCCATCGCGGTCGATCAGGGTTTGCAGCGGCAGGCTCCGCTGGCTGCGTCCGGCGGCCGTGATCACCGCTTTACGGATTTTCATGAACAGGGTTCCTTAGATATTATGCGCGAAAACGCCAGGAAAGACCGGGGTGCTGTCCTGAGGTCGCGTGAAGGGACTTCTAGGACGGTACCCAAAGGGGGCGGGGGCCGGCGGCCGGGTTATGCAGAGTTGTGCTTTTTTGTGCATGCGGGGAGCGAAACTCTTTTTCGGACACCCGAAACCAATTTTCGATAAAGCCTTTGCAATCATTTTGTTTGCGGCCATTTTCAGGGGAGTTGACGGCGCGTGGTGGCATGCGGCCACGGGGTGGCGGGAAGCCGCTGTTGAGCGCGAAATGCCGATGGCCGGCGGCGGGTTGGGGCCGGGTGTCCGAGTTGCGTTTGGCGCGTGTTGGTGCGAGTTGGTGCATAAATCTCGTGTTCGACCGGGGCGGAACGCCGCTTCGCGAGGGCGATGTTCCTGCCCGATGTGAGGATAGCACGGCGGCGCCGGGGATTCGGCTAGCGGATTGTCGTTACACGTTTGTTTTCAGGGGTTCGGGAGGGCGGCGAGATGTGTCATCGGCGGTAATGGTATTGTCCTAAAGTGCGACTTTAAGACACTACCAAGGCCGGAGTGAAAAACTCGTTGAGCTAGAGTTGCAGAACAAGGCGCAGACCTTCATCAACGGTGCCTTGCAGGCGAGGCGGCAGTGTGCCGACGAGCTCGGTCAGAAAACTACGGTCGAGGGTCATAAGTTGCGATACGTTCGCGACCGAGTCGCGCGGAAGGCCGGTCGAGCGCGCGGGCAACAGGACATTACCAGGCACGTCGGCAAGTTCCAGGTTGCCGGTGATCACGGCCACGATTGCAGTTTTGAATGCGGCTACGGTTGAAAGATTCAGTTTGGACCACAAGCACCGGCCGCCGGTATCCAGGCTCGGAGCGGCGAAGTTCGGGGAGATCGGCCCACCAGATCTGTCCCCGCTGAATCTCGTCCATCCCTACCAGGAGTCCTTGTTCACGGATCTCAGTTGGGCGCGATCGAATGCGCGATCCACAGTCGCGGGCCGGCGAGAATATACTTCATTCAGGCGCTCGGTTACCGCATTCCCTTGCTGCCGGTTCAGGAACTCCGAAATCGCCGTGGCGTACAATTGACTTCTGGAAACGCGGAGGCGGCGGGCGGCAGCGTCCGCCAGACGGAAAATGTCGTCGGGTAACGAGACGGCAGTCTTCACGCTCGCAGTATAACCCGGTTATACCCGATTCGCTTCACACAGCAGACCAGGGGTCCGCGCCACGAAAAGAATTGTCCGGCGCGATGAAACGTTTCGCCCGCGCATTTCACTACTCAATGTGGACGCCCGTTGCGAGTTGCGCTCCTTTTAGCCAGCAATGGTTCCTCCCCACTCCGTTAGCTTGCCTCGGAAACACGCAGCTCGCCGGGTGTTCACAAGCGTTTCCCGCCGTCCCGCCGCGCCGGTCTGCTACCATAAATCAAATTGACCGAAACCGTTCCAGACGTACTGGCCCGTATTGTCGCTCATAAGCGGGAGCATCCAACGCCTGCTCCCGGTGTGCGTAAGCAATGGGAGCGGCAGGCGGAACAGGCGCGCGCCGGGCGGCGCGATTTTCGGCGGGCGCTGGCTGCGCGGACGCCGGCTATCATTGCCGAAATCAAGAAAGCCTCGCCCAGCAGAGGACTGCTTGCGCCGGATTTCGACCCCGTGCGGCTGGCTCGCCAATATGAAGCCGGTGGGGCGGCGGCGCTTTCCGTGCTGACCGACGAGGCGTTCTTCCAAGGCAGTCTGGCGGACCTGGCGGCGGCGCGCGGCGTTTGCGGATTGCCGGTGCTGCGGAAGGATTTCACCCTCAGCGAAGATCATGTTCTGGAAGCGGCGGCGGGCGGCGCGGACGCCATCCTGCTGATTGCGGCCATCCTGGAAACGGGCGAGATTCGTGACTTGGCTGCCGAAGCGGCCGGTTACGGAATGGCTGCCCTTGTCGAGGTGCACAACGAGCCGGAACTGGCCAAGGCTCTGGAGGTAGGCGCTCAAATCATCGGGGTCAACAACCGGGATCTGACCACGTTCCAGGTGACGCTGGAAACCTCGCTACGCTTGGCGCCGCGCATCCCTCCCGAAGTGCTGAAGGTGAGCGAAAGCGGCATCCGCTCGGCGCGGGATATCGGGCTGCTGCGCGAGGCGGGCTATCAGGTTTTTCTGGTGGGCGAGCACCTGATGAAATCGCTGGATCCGGCGGCGGCCGTGCGGGCTTTGTTAACTCCATGGGTGGATGCATGATGGTGAAGATCTGCGGTATCACCAATCGCGAAGATGCGCTGGCGGCCATCGATGGAGGGGCGGCGGCGTTGGGCTTCAACTTTTACCCGGCAAGCCCGCGATATATTGCGCCGGACGAAGCGGCGGCCGTCGCGGCCACGCTGCCAGCCAGTGTTTGGAAGGTGGGCGTCTTCGTGGACGAGTCCCCGGAAACCGTGCTGCGGATTGCCGGGCAGGTGGGTTTGGATATCGCCCAGTTGCACGGTAGCGAGTCGCCGCAGCAGTATCCGCGCGGCATGCGGGTGTGGAAGGCGATTCGGATGGTGGGGCAGGACTTCAGCCTGCCAACCGCTGGCCCGGCCGAAGCAGTCCTGGTGGATGGCCCGGCATCGGGACGGATTTTCGATTGGACGCGGCTGAGGCGGCCTGGGAGGCCGCCGCAGGCCGAGGGCCTGCCCCACGTGATCCTGGCGGGGGGCCTCGATGCGGGCAACGTGCGGGAGGCCATTGAGCAAGTGCATCCATGGGGCGTCGATGCTTGTTCCCAACTCGAAAGTTCGCCGGGTCGCAAGGATCGGTTCAAGATGGCTGCGTTTCTGAAAGCCGCGCTGGCGGCATCGCCATGATGACCGCACAACCAGACGCGGGCGGGCATTTCGGGCCTTATGGCGGCCGTTTCGTGCCGGAAGTCCTGATGGCGCCGCTCGAAGAAGTGGAGAAGGCATACCTGGAAGCGCGCGGCGATCCGGCGTTCCAGGCTGAGTTGAACGACCTCCTGCGGAATTACGCCGGTCGCCCCACGCCGCTGTACTTTGCGCGGCGGCTCACCGAACATTTAGGCGGCGCGCGGATCTACATCAAACGGGAGGACCTGTTGCACACCGGCGCGCACAAGATCAACAACACGCTGGGGCAGGGGTTGCTGGCGCGGCGCATGGGCAAGCGGCGCATCATCGCCGAAACCGGCGCCGGGCAGCACGGCGTCGCCACGGCTACGGTTTGCGCGCGGCTGGGCCTCGATTGCGTGGTCTACATGGGCGAGGAGGACATGCGCCGGCAGCGGCTCAACGTCTTCCGCATGCGCCTGTTGGGCGCCCAGGTGGTCCCGGTGACCAGCGGAAGCCGCACGCTGAAGGATGCCATTAACGAGGCCCTGCGCGACTGGGTGGCCAACGTCGGCGCGACTTACTATCTGCTGGGCTCGGCGCTGGGGCCGCATCCTTATCCGGTAATGGTGCGCGATTTTCAGAAGGTGATCGGCGAGGAATCCCGCCGTCAGATTTTGGAGGCTGAGAAGCGCTTGCCGGACGCGGTCTTCGCCTGCGTGGGTGGCGGCAGCAATGCCATCGGCATCTTTCATGCGTTCGTGCCGGATGAAGCGGTGGGGCTGATCGGCGTGGAAGCCGGCGGGCGGGGATCGAATTTGGGCGAGCATGCCGCACGCTTCCGCACCTCGACGCCGGGAGTGCTGCACGGCGCGCGCAGCTATCTGCTGCAGGACGAAGATGGCCAGGTCTCGCTGACGCATTCGATTTCGGCGGGCCTGGACTACGCGCTGGTCGGGCCCGAGCACGCCTGGCTGCACGATCGCAACCGCGCGGAGTATGTGGCCGCCAGCGACGGCGAAGCGCTGGAGGCGGCCCGGTTGCTGTGCCACATCGAAGGTCTGATTCCAGCGCTCGAATCGGCGCACGCGGTGGCCGAGGTGGTGCGCCGCGCGCCGGCGGCCCACGACCAAGTCTACATTGTGAATATGTCCGGACGGGGCGACAAGGACATCGATATTTATCGGGAAAACCTGAAGGAACTGGATGCAGACTGATCTGGTGGGACAGGCTTCAGCCTGTCAAGGCGGGCGCATCTCTCTCCTGTTCGACAACCTCAAGCGGACCGGACGCAAAGGCCTGATTGCATACCTGACCGTGGGCGATCCATCGCCCGAGCGCACGCCCGCGCTGGTGGAAGCGCTGGAGCGCGGCGGCGCGGACCTGATCGAACTGGGTGTGCCTTTTTCCGACCCCATCGCGGATGGTCCCGTAATCCAACGCGCGGGCCAGCGGGCGCTCGCGGCAGGCACCACGCTACGCAAGGTGCTGGAGGTCGCCGGTCAGATCCGGCGCCGTTCCGAGATTCCCCTGCTGCTGTTTACCTATCTGAACCCGGTGGTGCGCTATGGCCTGGAAGCGTTGGCGCGCGACGCCGCAGCCTCCGGCATCGATGGCTGCCTGTTGACAGATGCAAGCGTGGAAGAAGCCGCCGACTACGTGGACGCCATGCGCCGGCACAACCTGGACACGGTGTTCCTGGCCGCGCCCACCTCGACCGAGCGGCGGCTGCGGCTGGTGGCCGAATACTCGACCGGCTTTGTGTACCTGGTTTCGCGCACCGGAGTGACGGGCGCGCGCGAGTCGCTCTCCGATGCCGTCGGGCCGCTGGTCGCCGCTGTGCGCGCGGTGACGGATCTGCCGCTGGCGGTAGGATTCGGCATCTCGCGCCCGGAGCACGTGGCGGAATTGGGCCGGACGGTGGAGGCCGTAGTGGTAGGCAGCGCCATCGTTAGTTTGATCGAGCGCAATCGGGACAATCCGTCGCTCGAAATCCAGTTGGAATCGTTCGTGCGCGAACTGAAGCATGGCTTCGATCTGCGGACCGCGGAGGTGCGGTGACGCGCGAGGACGCGCTGCGGGCGCTCGAAGAGTATCGCGTGTCGATCGACGCGTTGGATCTGCGCCTGCTTGAATTGCTGAACCAACGCACGCGCGTGGTGGAGGAAATCGGCCGCGTCAAGCGCACCGCCAAGCTGCCCATCTACGAGCCACGGCGCGAAGACCAGGTTTTCGAAAACATCACCACGCATAACGGCGGCCCGCTCACGCCAGAAGCCGTTAAGCGCATCTTCGAACGCATCATCGACGAAATGCGCACCATCCAAAGGATTCGCATGGAAACCAGCACGGACGGAGACTCATAAATGTTAGTCGTCATGCAGCAGGGGGCCGCTGAGGTCCAGATTCAGGCGGTGATCGATCGCATGGTAGGTGAAGGCTACGACGTGCATCGCTCCACGGGCGTGATGCACACGGTGCTGGGCGGCGTGGGCGGCAAGGTGGATGTGGACCTCGAGGTCTTCGAGGTGATGGAGGGCGTGAAGGAGGCGCACCGCATCGCATCGCCCTACAAGCTGGCCAGCCGGAATTTCAAACCCGGCGGAACCGTGGTGAAGGCCGGTGGGGTGTCTATCGGCGGCGACCGCGTGGTGGTGATGGCCGGGCCGTGCAGCGTGGAGAGCCGTGAGCAGATCGATTGCGTGGCGGAGTTGGTGGCGCGCGCGGGGGCTCGCGTGATTCGCGGCGGCGCCTTCAAGCCGCGCTCATCGCCGTACAGCTTCCAGGGCTTGGGCGCCGAGGGCCTGCAACTGCTGCGCGCGGCGGCCGACCGCAACGGGCTGGTAGTTGTAAGTGAGGTGATGGATCAGACCCAGATTCCGCTGGTGGCTGAGTATTCCGACATCCTGCAAGTGGGCGCGCGCAACATGCAGAACTTCACCCTGCTGCGCGAGCTCGGCAAGCTGCGCAAGCCGGTGCTGCTGAAGCGCGGCATCGCGGCGACCATCGAAGAGCTGCTGCTTTCCGCGGAGTACATTATGGCGGGCGGCAACTACGACGTGATCCTGTGCGAGCGCGGCATACGCACGTTCGAGACTTACACGCGCAACACCATGGATATCTCGGCCATTCCCGTGGTGAAGAAGCTCTCGCATTTGCCCATGATGGCCGACCCTTCGCACGGCACGGGACGACGCGACAAAGTAGCGCCCATGGCGCGCGCCGCGGTGGCCGCCGGCGCCGATGGGCTTTTGATCGAAGTGCACCCCGATCCCGACCGCGCGTTGAGCGATGGCGCGCAGTCGCTGCGTCCCGAGCAGTTCGAAGAGCTGATGCAGCAGTTGCGCTTGATTGCATCGGCGGTGGGCCGGACGATCTGATGGATACTGTTGCCATCGTCGGGGTAGGGCTGATCGGCGGCTCCTTCGGATTGGCGCTGAAGCAGGCGGGCTTCCGCGGCACAATCCTGGGCGTCAGCTCGGAAGCGGCGGTCCGCGCGGGGCTGGATCGCGGCGCGATCGACCGGGCCGTAACGCTGGAGCAGGCGGCACGTTCCGCCGACCTGCTATATCTGGCGCAACCCATCGGACGCATCCTGGACACGCTGCACCATCTGGACCCGCTGGTGCGGCCGGAGACGCTCATCACCGACGCGGGCAGCACCAAGCACGCCATTGTCACCGCGGCGCGCAGGTTGGTGCGACGGTGCCAGTTCCTGGGAGGGCATCCGCTGGCCGGCAAGGAGAAGCGCGGCGCGGCGGAAGGGGAGGCGGATCTATTCCGCGGCCGCACCTATGTGCTGACGCCCGCGGCGCCCGAGGATCTGGAGACACCCGCGGCGCGCGCGTTCGTCGAATGGCTGGGCCGCATCGGGGCAAAGACCGTGGTGCTGGGCGCGGCCGAGCACGACCGTCTGGTCTCGTTTACGTCGCACCTGCCGCAGCTTGCCTCCACCGCGCTGGCCGCTACTGTGGCGGAAAATCTGACCGCGCCGGAGGACTTGCAGGTGGCCGGGCCGGGGCTGATCGACAGCACGCGCCTGGCACTGAGCGCGTATGAGTTGTGGCGGGACATCCTGGCCACCAATACGGAATCCATCGAGCAGGCCCTCACGGCGTATATCAATGAGTTGGAGCAGCTTCGCGAGAACCTGCGTACGCGGGGCGCGCGGGATGAGTTTGCGCGGGCGGCGGAGTTGGCCGGGCGGCTGCGAAGTGCCCCGAACCCGGCGGGGCGGTGAGACGATGGAACTGTACTTGAAAAAATGGAAAAACGTTTTGCGGCGAAGGGGTTTCCAGTACGCGATCCAATTCTCACGCGGCGTCCTTGGATTCCACCGCCAGCCGAAAGCCAAGACCGTTCAGGAGGGCACCGAGACTCTGCAGGCTGGGGTTACCTCGCTTGGATAACATCTTGTAGAGGCTTTTCCGATTCAGGTTGCTCCTCGCCGCCAGCTTACTCATTCCGCGGGCCTGTGCGACGTCCCGCAAAGCGAGAAGAAACACGCGCGGATCGTCCTCCTCCAACGCCGCGTTGAGGTATGCCTCCGCCAGGCGGTGGTCCTTTAGAGACTCGATCAGATAATCGTCATAGGGCACGCTTCGCGCCATGTTTCCTGCTCCTATAGTCTCGCCAATATCTCTTCGCGTCTGCGATGTCTTTGCGTTGAGTGGCCTTGATGCCGCCACACAAAAGGACGACGAGCGTTCTGCCGTCCTGTCCAAAATACACCCGGTAGCCCGGGCCTTAGCTTCGAAGTCCTTAAGCGACTCGACCCACTCCTGAAATGGTTTTCTGCCGTCCGCGGTCGCATAGATCGCGAGGGCGACAGGCCCGTTTGCCAATCAAACCTCACTGTAGCCTATTGGCTACGGAATTGAAAAGGCGGTAAACAGGGCGCAGGAAGAGAAGGGTGCGTGCACGCCGTAGGGCGAGGGGCGCCCGTTAAGACGGCGTAGAATCGGGACTATGGACGAACTGGATTCCGAATGGCAGAGCAAGGGCGCGACCCTCAGCGACAAGTCGGCGCGCGAGGAGTTCGGGCTGACGCAGGATGAGATCCACCTGGCGGTGCGGGCTGGCACTCTCCAATACCGGGTTGCCTCGATGCACGGGAACCCGTGGCTGCGGCTTCTCCGCCGGGAGGTGGAAGCGCTGGTCAAGCGCAAGCATGGGGCTAACTACTTGAAGGACCGGCAGGCGAAGGCGAAGACGGAACTGGCGCGCGTCACTCGCGAACTGAGGCGGCTGAAGGCCCAGATGACCCAATTGGAGGAACGGAAGGCAGAACTGATCGCGGCCATCGGCAGGCGACAAAGAAATGGGCTCGCGAAGGAGCCCATTGGATAGCAAAGGGGTTCTGAGCGGAATGCCGTTAGAAGATGATCTTGGCGGCGAGTTGCAGATTGCGGCGGTCGGTCTCCGATCCCGAGCAGCCGTAGCAAGCCGGGATGAAGGAGGTCGTCAGAGTGTCGGCGGCGGCGCCGTCGACATATAGATTCGCGTGATTGAAGAGGTTATAGGTCTCCCCGCGAAGCTGCACGCTCAACCTTTCGGTGAATTTGAACGTCTTGTACACTCCCACATTCAGGTTCCAGTTACCCGGCGCGCGGAACGTGTTGCGGCCCGTCATGTCGTTCGGATAAGGCGGCAGATCGGAGAAGTAGTAAGTCGGATTGGTCCAGTGGTCCATCGCCGCAGTGGACAACGGAAGGAAGTTGAAGGTATTCGGCGTACTGGTAATAGCCGGCGGAGTCCCGTTGCCGTTCACCGACACAGGCGAGGTGAAAGCGGCGTACGGGCAATAGTAGTAGTTATACGAGCAATCGAAGATGGAATAGGGTGAGCCGGTGCGGGCGGTGAAGATGGGGGACAGATTCCAGCCGCCGAGCACCTGCGCGGCCAGGCCACGACCCGTCTTGAATGCCGGAACTGCCCAGACGGCGCTCACTACTACGCGCTGGCGAATGTCGAAGTCGGAGTTACCCTTGCTCACGTTCGGTTCGAACGCGTTCAGCAGGCCGAGGATGTAATCGCCCTGGCTGGCGGCTAGTCCATTGGTGTCGCTGAACGTGCTGCTCAGGTTGTCGGTGGAATGCGACCAGGTATAGTTGAAGTTCAACTGCAACCCGCTATTAGCCACATTGTTGACGACCGAGCGAAGGGTCAGGCCGTTGTACATGGAATAGGCCTTATCGCCACGCACGTTGATCGCGCCGTACTGCTGATTCAGCGTGTTGTTGCAAACCCCGGAACTGCCACCCGTTCCGTTGTAAAAAGCCTGCGACGCGGCATAGGAGCAAGGTTCACCCAGGTACACATTTCCGTACCCGTAGTAGTTCATGTCGGAAATATCGTACAAATGCTCGCCCTTCGATCCCGAATAGTCCGCCGCGACCAGGACTCCCTTGGCGAACTGATGCTCCAGCGACAGGCTCCACAAGTGCGCGTATGCAGTGTTGATTTCAGGATCCACGTTACGCAGGCTGGCGGTGGGCAGAGCAATACTGCCGCTCGAACCCGATAAGGGACCGTAGTTGCTTGTGGAAATAGGCAAAGGCATTTGGGCCGAGGTTACGCTGACTGTTTCATAGTTCGGCGGATTCTGAATGACGTTGAACGTGACATTGCCGAAGTTCCGCTCGTAGCCGATTCCATAGCCGCCGCGCAAAGCCGTCGTACCCTTGCCGGAAATATCCCAGGCAAACCCGACGCGCGGAGCGAAATCCTTATAATCTTTCTTCCAGAGGCCTCCAATGGGGCTGTTGGGAGCCAGTTCAACCGACCCGCCCGCGATACCCTGCGGAGTGTCTGTTGCCAGATTTGCGGCGTAGTAGTTGGAATCCAGTTGCGCATCCTTATTGTGCTGAACGCCGAAGTACTCCCAACGCAGGCCAAGGTTCAAGGTCAGCCGGGGGGTCACCTTCCAGGCATCCTGCACATACAGGGCCGGGTCGTTGTAGCGGTTGCTACGGCTGAAATTCGGTGCGCCGATGGGTAGATTCACCGTGTCGCCCGGGAACTTGCCCTGGGGATTAATGGCCACCTGGAATTCCGCAAGCTGACCGGCCACGAAGTTACCGATGGCGTCTCCCATGTTGCCCTGGCTAAGATACTCGCCAGCCGTTTCGTAGGCGCCGAACGTGCGGTTGTCGCGAATATATTCGTAGCTGCCGCCGAAACGGATACTGTGCTGGCCGCGTGTGTAGCTCATATCCTCATAGAGTTCCGCGAAGTTCTGCGGTCCCCCAAAGGGGATGCCGGCGCCCGGAGTGAAAGGGTCGTAACCGGGGAAGATAATGCTGTTTCCCAGCACCGTGCCTGGACCCGAGGAACCGGTATAGAGTGTGGGCACGGCGGGATACTGGCCAAAGGGATCCACCGGTCCATTGATCCGGTTGAATACGGCCTTCGACTGCGATACCCAGGCGGGGCTGAAGGTGTGGATCACCGAAAATAGGATGTTATTGTCAAAATCGTACGCGCCGGTATTGAAGCCGGCATACGGACTGGATGAAACCGTTCCGGCCATCAGGTTGTCGCTCTGGAGAGCGTAACGTCCGTAAATCTGAGTCTTGTCGCTCACGTTATAGTCGACGCGCTCCACGTTTTGGTATCCGTTTTCCGGAGTTCCACCGCCGGCATCTCCGGGTGCGCTATAGGCTACCAAATCGAACATCGGGCTGTTTGGATTGAGCGCGGAACATCCGGCCGAGCTGCCGCAGAACGGACTGCCCTGAGCGGCGCCAATCTGATTAATGCTGTAAGTGCTCAGGATGTTTGCGCCGGGCGCCAGCTTGCCATAAGTGGAAAAGAATTGCTGAGTGTTTGGGGACGCCGCGGCAATCAGATTGGCGTCCGGCAGCACCACCTCCGTGTTGGCGTTGCTGCGGATGCGGATCCATTCGGTGCTGCTGAACACGAACAGCTTATTCTTCTTGATGGGACCGCCAACCGAGTAGCCAAACTGGTTGCGCACGAAGACGGATTTCGGCAAGCCGTAAGCATTATTATTAAAGCTGTTCGACGAGAGATCCGACACGCGGTTGAATTCGTAGACTGTACCATGGATTTCGTTAGTGCCGGACTTGGTGACAACATTCACCACACCGCCCGATGCGCGCCC
>Ga0187871_10003803_pt1 | contig 11570 bp, 8 predicted proteins | sample June2016WEW_16_1_FD_132988 | JGI IMG/M metagenome (GOLD analysis project Ga0187871, IMG submission 132988) | Peatland microbial communities from SPRUCE experiment site at the Marcell Experimental Forest, Minnesota, USA - June2016WEW_16_10 | ecosystem: Environmental > Terrestrial > Soil >...
ATTCACCTCCGGCGCGGCTCTCACATTCGAGGATCAGCCGGCCTCCATCAAACACCGCATCTGGCTCGAAACCGACCGCGCCTACCGGCTGGCGGCCGAGCGTTTAATCAAGATCCGCACGAACTCCGCGGTAAAGGTCGCCGAGCAAGACGCTTCCGGCGATTTCTCGTCCGAGGATCCGGTGGTGCGCCTGGAAACAGTTCCACACGCGCGCTTTGCGGCGGATTGGGCGGCGCGCGTACGCAAGCTGTCCGAGAAATTCAGCGACTATCCCGGCGTCTTGACTTCCAGCGTGCAGGTAAGCTACCAGGACGAAACCAAATATTTTGTGAGCAGCGAGGGAAGCCGGTTGCGGCACGGGCGAGGATTCGCGCGAGTGGTGGTGAGCGCGCAAGCCAAGGCCATGGACGGGACGGACTTGGTCACCGGCGAGACGTTCGAAGCCACCGATCCCGGAAATCTGCCGCGCGACGAAGTCATCGCCGGCGCCGTCGAGCGCGTAGCCCAGGATTTGAAAGCGCTGCTGATCGCGCCCGAGGCGGAACCGTTCGCCGGCCCCGCTATTTTTTCGGGCCGTGCCGCGGGCGTCTTTTTTCACGAGATCTTCGGCCACCGCGTGGAAGGACATCGGCAGAAGGACGAGGAGGAAGGGCAGACTTTCACCAAGAGCGTAGGCGGCAAAGTGCTGCCGGATTTTCTGTCGGTGGTCTTCGATCCGACGCGCAAGAAAGCTGGCGCCGTCGAGCTGAATGGATCGTACTCCTATGACGACGAGGGTATCGCCGCGCGCCCGGTTACCGTCGTGGAGAACGGAGTGCTGAAAGCGTTCCTGATGTCCCGTTCGCCGATCCGGGGATTCGACCACTCCAACGGCCACGGCCGCCGCCAGCCCGGCCTGGAAGTGGTTTCCCGGCAGTCGAACCTGTTCGTGGAATCGTCGCGCGCCGTTCCCGAAGCCCGCCTGCGGGAAATGCTGGTTGAGGAAATTAAGCGCCAGAACAAACCCTACGGCTTATATTTTAGGGATGTGACCGGCGGGTTTACCACCACGGCGCGGCAGGGACTGCAGGCCTTCAAGGTGATCCCCATCATTGTGTACAAGGTTTACACGGACGGGCGGCCCGATGAATTGATTCGCGGTGCGGATATCGTCGGCACGCCGCTGGCCAGCTTTGCGAAAATACTGGCTACGTCAGACCGGCCGCAGGTCTTCAACGGCTACTGCGGCGCGGAATCGGGTAACGTGCCGGTTTCGGCCGTTTCGCCGGCGTTGCTGGTGTCGGAGATCGAAATCGAAAAGAAGAACAAGTCGCAGGACAGGCCGCCGCTGCTGCCGTTCCCGATGGAGGGCCAGTGAGGCGCCCAGACACGGCGACACGGCGACACGGCGACGCGGCGATGTCCTGCGTTGGTGCCACTCCTGGTTTGCCTGATCCTAGGCCCGTCCACGCGTCCCCTCGGCAACTCATTTCGGCGGCTCCGCGTCTCCGTGTCGCCGCGTCGCCGTGTCGCCGCGTCGCTCTGCTCCTCCTGGCTCTCTTCGCCCCCAGCGCCTTTGCCCAACCCACCACCGACCCACTGCTGCGCGCCATGCGCGATGAGTTGAACCGTTCGCGCGGCTTGAAGGTGTTGAGCCTGGAAACACCTTACTTCATCGAGTACACCATCGAGGATGGAGATAGTTTGGCCGTTTCCGCCAGTCTCGGCGGGCTGATCGCCGTGCGGCACGACCGGTTTCGAATTCCGGAAATCAAGGTGCGCGTGGGCGACTACAAATTCGACAACACGGACTACGTGGGCAGCGCCTTCCATTTCGGCACGCACTACGATATCGAACGGTTTCCGGTGGAAAATTCTTACGAAGTGATGCGGCGCTTTCTGTGGCTGGCCACCGACAGTGCGTATAAATCGGCGGTGGAAGCCATCTCGCGCAAGCGCGCCGCGCTGAAAAACGTAGCAGTCACTCAGCCGCTGGACGATTTTGCAAAGGCCGAGCCGCTCAAAAAGACCCTGGAGATCCGGCACGTACCGCTCGACGAAGACGCCTGGAGCGGGCGGGTAAGGGAGCTTTCGGCCATCTTCGACGCATACCCCGCGCTGCGATCTTCGAGCGTAGAGCTGACTGCTGTTCAGACCGCGCAATACTACTTGAATTCGGAAGGCGCAGAGGTGCGCATCCCGGATAATATGATCCGCCTTCTGGCGCGTGCGGAAGCGCAGGCGCCGGATGGAATGCTGCTGCACGATGCGGTTTCTTTTCAGTCGCTGGATTTCGACCGCATGCCGGCCGAGCCGGAACTCCGCCGGGGCGTCACGGCGATGGCGGCCGGCTTGGCGGCTCGGGCCGGCGCGCCCAAAGGCGAGGAGTATTCCGGTCCCGTGCTGTTTGAAGGCATGGCCGGCGCACAACTCTTCGCCGAAGTCCTAGGCCGCAACCTGGCCCTCACTCGCCGCCCCGTAATGGAGCCGGGGCGAAACACGGTCGCCTCCGTGAGCGAGTTGGCGGGCCGCCAGGGCGCGCGCATTTTGCCAGAGTGGTTCGATGTGGTGGACGATCCGACGCAGAAGGAATGGCGCGGCCGTCCACTTTTCGGCAGTTACGAAGTGGATCGCGAAGGCGTGGCTCCCCAACCGCTGTCACTGGTGGAAAAAGGAGTGCTTAAGACTTTTCTGCTGACGCGGCAGCCGGAGCCGGGGTTTAGCGGTTCCAATGGCAGGGCGCGTTTGCCCGGCAGCTTTGGCGCCAACGCCGCGGCCTTCAGCAATCTCTTTGTGCGCGCCACCGAAACCATGCCGGTAGCGGACCTCAAGAAAAAGCTGATCGAAATGTGCCAGCAGCGCAATAAGCCGTATGGCGTGATCGTGCGCCGGATGGACTTCCCATCGTCCGCCTCGTTCGAGGAGGTGCATCGGCTGCTGAACAACTCGGGGCAGGGGGGCTATCTGGTGAGCGCGCCCGTGTTGGTGTACAAAGTATATCCGGATGGCCGGGAAGAACTGGTTCGCGGCGTGCGCTTCCGCGGTCTGAATGCGCGCTCGCTTAAGGATATCGTGGCCGCGGGCGACGATAACAATGTGTTCGATTTTCTGAATAATCAGGCGCCGTTTGCCTTGATCGGCGGCGCAACCTATGTGGCGGAAAGTTGCGCGGTGGCGCCCTCGGTGCTGATCGACGACTTGGAACTGCATCCGGTCGAAGAGGAACTGCCAAAGCTCCCCATCGTGCCGGCCCCGGAGCTGCGAGCCGAGGCCAGCCGCCCTTAACCGTATGCGCATCCTGGGCCGCTACATCTTCCGCGAGATCATCTCCAGCTCACTGCTGGGCATGGCCCTGGCGACTTCCATCATCTTCTTGCAGGGCGTTGGCAAGCTGTTCGAGGTGCTGGTGCGCAGTTCGCCGCGGCCGGAAACAATTCTGTATCTGTTTGCGCTGTCGCTGCCGCCGCTGCTGCCGCTGACTATCCCGTTCGGTACGCTGGTGGGCATCCTGGTCGGGTTGGGGCGCCTGGCTACGGACGGAGAGATCACGGCCATGCGTGCGGCCGGCTGCTCCAGCCGCAAGGTGGTGTTGCCCGTAATGCTGTTCGCCTTCATCGCCATGGTGGTCGCCGGCGCGATGACGCTGCGGCTGACGCCGCTTTCCATCCGGGTAAGCAAAGACGTTCTGGACAAGCTATCCGCTTCACAGGTGAGCGCCGATATCGAACCGCGAGTCTTCGACGAGGACTTTCCCAACACGATTCTGTATGTAGGGGACGTGACGCCCGGCGCGGTGGTGGTATGGCACAACGTCTTTCTGGCCGACCTGACGCCTCCCGAGCAGCGCACCAGCGGCATGGGCGACAAAGCCCAAGGCCCCCTCATCACGGTGGCGCAGCAAGCCATCGCGGTGCCTGACCCGGACCATAACCGGCTGCAGCTTTCCATGCGAAACGCCGGGAATCACGAGATGGGCAAGGACCTGAAAGGCTACGACAGCTTTTCGCCGGTGGTGGCGCAGGCGCTGTATGCGGCGCCTCCCGTGCCGGGCGCCCGGAAGCCCTTCAGCGAGATGAACACGCGCGAGTTGCGACGCTATTCCGCGACCGGTCCCGACTGGGTGGAAGCGCGCATCGAGCTGCATCGGCGGCTGGCGCTGCCCATCGCCTGCCTGGTGCTGGCGCTGGTGGGCATTCCGCTGGGGGTATCCTCGCGCAAGGGGGGCAAGTCTGGCGGATACGTGACCGCCGTTTTTCTAGCCTTCTTCTGCTACTATCTGGCTTTCATCACGCTGGTGAGCCTGGCTCGCTCGGGAACGCTGCGGGTGGAACTGGCGCTCTGGTTGCCGAACGCGGCGTTCCTGGTGGCGGGGTTGATCGCCGTGGCGCGCATGGAGACGCCCGGCGGAAGGGATTTTGTGGGAGGGCTGAGAGACGCGTTCGGCGGCGCCTGGACGCGCCTGCGCACACGCTTCGTGCCGGAACGCGGGTCCGCGCGAGCCAGGACCTTTCGCTGGCCGTTGCTGCCCCAGATTCTGGATACCTACATCCTGACCAGCTTTGCGTTCTATTTCACGGTCTTGCTGGCGAGTTTCGTGTCTATGAGCCTGATTTATAACTTCTTCGAGTTGCTGGGCGACATCGTACGAAACAAGATTCCACTGGCGAAGGTGTTTACTTATCTCTTCTTCCTGACACCGCAATTGGTCTACAAAACGTTGCCCATCAGCGTGCTGGTCGGCGTGCTAGTAACCTTCGGCATGTTGACCAAGCATAACGAGGTGACCGCGTTCAAAGCATGCGGCATCAGCCTGCACCGCCTGGCGATTCCCATCCTGGTGGCCAGCAGCTTTCTCAGCGGCGGCCTGTTCGCCTTCGATCACTACTACGTGCCGGAAGCCAACCGCCGGCAGGACGCGCTGCGCAACGAGATCAAGGGACGCGCCGTGCAGACTTATTTAAGTCCGGAGCGAAAATGGATTTTCGGAAAGGGTCCGCGCATTTACTACTACAAATTCTTCGATAAAGACGAGAACGTGATGGGTGGCGTGATCGTCTACGAGCTGGAGCCGAACACTTACCAGTTGGTGCGGCAGGTTTCCGCCGAGCGCGCGCATTGGCAGGCATCCTTGCAGACGTGGGTTTTTGAGAATGGCTGGCAGCGCGACTTTCACGGCAACCAGAGCATACCCTTGACGGCATTCAAGGTACAGACGTTCGCCGAGCTGAACGAGCCCCCCAGCTATTTCTTGAAGGAAGTGAAACAGGATTCGCAGATGAACTTCCGCGAGTTGGACAGTTACATCCGCGATCTGCAGCAGAGTGGATTCAATACCGTGAAGCTGCGCGTGCAGTTCTACCAGAAATTCTCGGTGCCATTGTTCGTGTTGATTATGGCGATGATTTCGATCCCATTCGCGTTCCTGGTGGGCAATCGCGGCGCCATGGCGGGCATCGGCGTGAGTATAGGCATTGCCATCACGTATTGGGGCATTGGGCTGCTGTTTGAAAAGATCGGGGATGTAAACCAGTTGCCGCCGGCCATCGCGGCATGGTCTCCGGACGCGCTGTTTTCGCTCACCGGGCTGTATTTGCTGTTGCGCATGCGGAGCTGAAATACTTGTTTCCCATCGCCGCCATTACCGACGAGTTCTCGCAGGATATCGAGGCCGCGCTGCGCTCCATGGCGGAAATCGGCATGACCGGCGCCGAGTTGCGCATGGTCTTCGGGAAGAACGTGATCGACCTGAGCGATGCGGAGTTGGACCGCGCCTGCGAAATTGTGCCACGGCACGGCCTAGAAATCGTTTCTATTGCATCGCCGTTGTTGAAGTGCGTGCTGCCGGATGCGCCCGAGGTAGACGCGCGTTGCCAGCAGGACGTGTTCGCCGCCACCCACACCTTCGAAGATCAGCCGCGCTTGGCGGACCGCGCGCTCGAAATCGCGGAGCGCACCGGTGCGCGCATCATTCGCGTATTCTCGTATTGGCGCGCGGTGCGGCCGGAGGCGTGCTTCGAACGCACCGCGAGAGCATTGGAGCAGCTTGCCGGGCAAGCCGCGCAGCACGGTCGGACGATCGGACTGGAGAACGAGCACGCCTGCAACATCGCTACGGGCGAAGAGACGGCGCGGATGCTTGAAGCCGTGGCGCATCCGAGCTTGCAAGTGGTTTGGGATCCGGCCAACGCCTACGTTTCCGGCGAGAAGCCGTTTCCGGATGGCTATCTCCGCCTGCCTGTCGCGCGCATCGCGCACGTACACGCGAAAGATTGCCGCATGGAGGGACATCGTCCCGCCTGGTGTGCGCTGGGCGACGGCGGTGTGGATTGGAAAGGCCAGATCGGAGCCCTGACGGAGGATGGCTACAAAGGCTGGATCAGCCTGGAGACGCACTGGACGGGGCCGCGCGGCGACAAGCTTGAGGCGAGCGTCATCTGCGGGCGGAATCTGAAGGCGTTAGTGACAGCAGTTCATGCGCGTTGAGAATAAGGCGGCGGGTCTGCCACCCTTATCCGTAAGCGCATGCAGGATTACGACGTAGCTTTGAAGTTGCTGCTACAGGGTCCCGCCTCGCTGGTCATGCGTGAGCTGACTGGCACGTCGGTCGCCAGGTGGTTGGACGTGGAACTGCCGAAAGTGCAGAACCTACGATTGGATCTCCTCGGCGAGACTGTCGACGGCGGCTTGGTCCACGTGGAATTGCAGAGCGGCAACGACGGGGCTATGCCGCTGCGCATGGCCGAATACTGCCTCGGTGTCTTCCGGCTGTTCGGCCGATTCCCGCGCCAGATTGTGCTGTACGTGGGTCAACCAGAGATGAAGATGGAGAGCGAACTGCGGGTTCCGACGTGTTTTTCCAGTACCGGCCGATCGACATTCGGACCCTGGATGGAAGCCGCCTGCTGGAAAGCCTGGTGGTCGAAGATAATATTATTGCGATCCTGGCGCGATTGCGGGACCATGAAGGAGTAGTACGCCGGATTGGGGCGAGGATCGCAGGTTTGGCGGCGGCGGAGCGGGAGACCGCGCTAGCGCAATTATTTATACTGGCTGGATTGCGGCGCTTGGCGAAGACGGTAGAGCGGGAGACTCGAAAAATGCCGATTCATATCGATATTCTGGAAAACGAAGTGCTCGGACCGGTATTCATGAAGGGCTTGCAGGAGGGGCGGCAGGAGGGCGAACTCACCGTCGTTCGCCTGCTAATTGAGAAGCGCTTCGGCGCGCTGCCGAGTTGGGCCAGTGAGAAGCGGGCCGCACTGTCGGCGCCCGAGCTCGAAGATCTATGTAAGCGGGTGCTGGATGCCAAGAGCGTGAATTTGGAAGAATTACTGACGTAAACGGCTAGTCGGCCAGCGGGTATTCCACGCTCCGCATCAGCCATTCGCGATTTGCGCGCACATCTTCGCGCAGCTTTTCACACAGCGTGTCGCGCCGTTCGTACAGCCGATAGCCCTCCCGTTTTGCGTGATTATCCAATAGCGCCTTCACCACGAACGGCATCACCATCGAATAATCCGCCTGCATGCTCTCGGTGGTTTGCAGATAGGTGTCCTTATCCACCTTGCCCCAAGTTACCGCTTCGGCGGGCGGGCAGGACGATAGCGAGCCATCCGTGACCGGCGCGGTCACGATCTGCACGTCGAACTGGTAGCCGCGTACATTCGGCAATCCCAGCACCTGGCCGAGAGCCGGCTCCGGCTGCAGGTTGTAATTTTTCGGCACGCCGCCACCCAGGATCAGCGTAGCCAGGGCGCGCGCCTCGCTCTCGAACAATCCCCAGCGGTGATACGCACAGGCCTCGAACACTTCGGCGTGCAGATCCAAATCGAATGCGTATTCCGGCATGATGCCGGCGTTGCGCATGGCCCATAATTTCATCGAATTCAGGAACACGCTGCCGTCCGCTGGAGCGCCGACCAGTACCGGAATCGCGAGGCGGTGACAGGTCGCCAACAATCCGGCAGGCACGTTGTTGCGCCGCTCCTGCGCGGCATAATACGCGCCCAGACGATGACGCAGTTCGGTACCGGTCATCTTCTTCTGAAACTCGGGCCGCGCCAGGCAGGCGCTCAGGAAGCGATCCTGATCGAGCAGCACGGCCTCGTCGAAGGCCATGTCGGTAACGCGAATGGTGCCCTCCTCGCGCAGCGCTGCGTCGTCGCTTTGTATCGGCACTTCGTGGATGGGATCGCGGGCATGCGCATCCAGGCTGCGATGCCCGTCGTGATAGCAGACCGCGTCGGTTGTACTGATGTAGGCCACCCAACCGGTTTCAAGCAGTGGGATGAGCCACGCGAGGTGCTGGCCCGACACGGTGACCGGGCCGGAGATGGACAGCGTCAGCGGGCAGCCTTCACCTATGGCGCGGTCGAGAATGGTGTAGATGCGCCGCAGATAAGCGCCGCCGAAGGCCGGCAGACAGTGCCGGAAAATCTCGTCCAGAGTGGCGCATTCATCCACACGCCGGACGCGGACCGGATGACGATGGGGCATCGCCTCCGAAGATAGCATGGCGCGCGCGGCGGGCTGTCTACGCCCCGCCGGCGGCAGTGCGGAGATCGTTTGCCGATTGTTCGATCTCCAGCTTGCGCATCTTGTACAGGAGCGCCTTGTAGTCTATCCTGAGAATCTTGGCTGCCTGCTTGCGGTTCCAGCAAGAGGCGTCCAGCGCCCGCAGGATGGCTTCTGTCTCCGCCTTCCGTTTGGCCTGGTTGACCTTCTCCAAAACCGGGAAGCCGATACTGGATGCGGCGCCCGACGGTTGGAAGCGGATCACCCCGGCGCGACGTGCGCTCGCGGAGAGCAACTGCCGCGTCAACTCCTCGGGGTCCTGGATCACCAGCAGGCGGCGCATCAGGTTTTCCAGTTCCCGCAAGTTGCCCGGCCACTCGTATTCCAGCATGGCTTGCCTCAAGGCGGGCGGCAGCAGTGCGGCGGACGGCTCGCCGGGTGCATGCTTGCGCAGGAAAAACTCCGCGGCCGCGCAAATATCCGCCTTGCGCTCCCGCAGCGCAGGCACGCGCAAACCAACCACATTGAGCCGGTAATACAGATCGGCGCGGAATCTGCCGTCGTCAATCGCGGTCGTCAGATCGCAATGCGTGGCGGCCATCACACGCACGTCCAAGGGGATGCGCTCCTTGCCGCAGAGACGCTCGCATTCCTTGTCTTGCAGGACATGCAGCAGTTTGGCTTGCAGCCGGACATCCATATCGCCGATCTCGTCGAGCAGAATCGTGCCGCCCTGGGCCAATTCGAATTTGCCGGGCTTGCTGGCGAAGGCGCCCGTAAATGCGCCTCGCTCGTAGCCGAACAATTCGCTCTCGACCAATTCCCCCGGCAGCGCGGCGCAGTTCAGCTTCAGGAAGGGCTTGTGGGCGCGCGGAGAGTGCGCATGAATCTGGCGCGCGAGCACTTCTTTGCCCACGCCGGTTTCGCCTTCGATCAGGAGCGGCACGTCCGAAACGGCCACGCGCCGCCAGGCCGCCTGCATTTCTTTATTCATCCAACTTTCCGAGAGGCAGATTTCGGACCGAGGTGCGGATGCGTTTTCGATAGCCAGGCCGGTGGCCGGCGCGGCAGCGGACGGCTCGTCGTTCAGCGCGCTGCGGATCGCCACGCGGAGGTCTTCATGGCTGATCGGCTTGGCCAGGAAATCGGTGGCGCCAGCTTTGATTGCCTGGACCACATTGGTGGTGGTTACGGCGCCCGACAGCATGATTACCGGCTGGTTGCGTCCGGCATTCCGCATCTCACGCAGAGTTTCGAGACCATCGCGCCGCGGCATGCGGAGATCGAGCAGTACCAGCGCAATGGCGTGATTAGAGTCGAGACAGGCGAGGGCCTCCTCCCCATCCTCGGCGATCTCGGCGGGATATCCAAGACAGCGGACCACCGTTTCAAAATAATTGCGCGCGTCCGCCTCATCCTCGACGATTAGGATCGTCCGATTGTGACTCATGCTTTTTCCCCGCCCACCGTCTCTGCCACCAGATGGATACCGCCGCGATCCGCATCGGGAGACTCTCCCGATGGGAGCCTGGTGAAGGGCAAGTGGAAGACAAACCTCACGCCCCGGTTGCTCGATTCGGCGAAGATCTCGCCGCCATGTTCCGCCAGAATCCGTTTGCAGATGGCGAGGCCCAGTCCGCTGCCGGATCGGTCGGTGCCTCCGCCATACGACGTATACTCCTGAAAGATCGTCCGCAAGTGCTCGGGCCGCACGCCCATGCCGTCGTCGGAAACCTCCATGCGATAGGCGTTGGGCCGCCGGGAAGGGGCGCGCCGCCGTTCGACCAAAGCGCCCTGTTGTGAAACGGCCGCGGAGCGCCGCTCCCAAAACGCCGGGAATCCGCGCACCTGAATGTAGCTCCCTCTGGGCGTGAACTTGCACGAGTTCTCCAGCAGATTGACCAGCAATTGCTCCACTTGCACCGGGTCGAAGCACAGAGATTGCTCGGGCGCCCGCAAGTCCAGGTCGATGGAGATGCTTTTCTCGTCGGCCAAGGGCCGGACCTCGTGAAAGGCCTGGCGGCAACACTCTTCGATATCGGCTTCGCGAATCTGCGACTGCAAACCCACGCGCAAACCGGAACTCCACTGGAAAAGGGCGGTCGCCAGCCGGCTGAGCCGCCGGATGCTGTGCAAGGTCCGGTCGAGCGCTTCCTGTTGGGCTAAGGTGAGGGGCCCGAATTGTCCACTAAGCAGAAGCCCGCAGTATCCGTTCACCGCGGTCAAAGGCGTGCGAAAGTCGTGCACCGCGCGGGCCAGGAAGTTCATGCGGTCCTGATCGTATTCCTGCAGCCGCAAGGTAGTCGTCAGCAGGCAGTCCAGAATGGTGTCGCGGTCGTGGCGTAGCGACCCGATACGCCCGTTCTCCGAGCTGTCGCGCGTGTCAGTGTAGTTGGCCGCTTGTTCCAGGAAGGTCCGCAGGGCATCCGGGTTCACAGGTTTCAGCACCAGAGTCACGGCGAAACAAGATAGCATCTGCATCGCGTCCATGATGCCCGCGAGGTTGCAGGCCTCTTCGCGGCCGACCACCAGCATGTGTGCCCGGGACGAGGACTGCCCGCCAAGCAGATCCGACAAGGGCATCTGGTGTTCCCAATCCCAGAGGTACAGTTCGGCCGCGGGCGCCGGTTCGTCCGGCGAGGCTACCAGCAGTTCGCAGCGCCGGCCGGGCAGTGTGGCCAAGACCTCGCGGCATTGCCGTTGCAGCGAGTCATCGCGCGAGATCAGCGCAACATGCATGTGGCGTGCACGGTTCCCCCGAACGCGTGTCACTCAATTAAACAAGCCCAGGGGATATATGTCAATTCCCGACTTGGCGGAGCTATTCTAAGGACTCTCCGGAACTCGTCTTAAGAGATTTCTGGATACGGCGGTCGCGAAACCGGGGCCGGCGCTTTCAGGTAACTACGGTGTAATCGCGAATGCGGCACCCAATGCTGAAGCGTCCATCGTGCATGCTTCTTACCCAAACCACTTGCGCCTGGCAGCGCAGGGCCTGTGAGATCTGGGGATCCAGCCGCATCGGAAATTGGAGGATGCAGGCCACGCGTTCGCCCGCCGCCACAGGCTCGTTCACC
>Ga0187871_10003810_pt1 | contig 11556 bp, 5 predicted proteins | sample June2016WEW_16_1_FD_132988 | JGI IMG/M metagenome (GOLD analysis project Ga0187871, IMG submission 132988) | Peatland microbial communities from SPRUCE experiment site at the Marcell Experimental Forest, Minnesota, USA - June2016WEW_16_10 | ecosystem: Environmental > Terrestrial > Soil >...
CCCTCACCAGGATATGAACTCAAGACTATTACATATTAAAGTCCAAGAACAATAATTCCTCACCTCACATGAAAATTTCGCACTCCCGCCGTCAGTTCATCAAGAGAACCGCCTTGATTGCGGGCGCGGACATGACTTTTCCAATGCTGCGGTCTTTTGCCCAGGAAACCAACGCGTCCGCCGCTCCATCCGCCACCACGCCGGTTCCCGCGCCGCCCGCCGCCGACATACTTACCCTTGATGCATCGGCCCGTCCTCCGGCAGCCGGGACGGAAGGATTTCACATGGGCACGGCCACCGCGCCCGGCGGCCATACCCTGACGTTGGACAGCCGCAGTTTGCTGCGCGACGGCCAGCCCTGGTTGCTCATTTCGGGTGAGTTTCATTATGCGCGATGCCCGGAATCGGAATGGCGCGACGAACTGCTCAAAATAAAGGCGGGCGGAGTCAGCGTCGTGGCAAGCTACATTTTTTGGATTCACCATGAGGAGGTCGAGGGCGCCTGGGATTGGACCGGCCAGCGCAACCTGCGGAAGTTCCTTGAAACGTGCCGGGAAGCCGGTCTGGACGCGCTGCTGCGGATTGGCCCGTGGTGTCATGGCGAAGTGCGCAACGGCGGCTTCCCCGACTGGCTGCAGAAGAAGGGCGATGACAAGGTGTTTGAATTGCGCCGGGACAATCCAGGTTATCTCGGTTACGTGACGAAGCTATACGGGCAAATCGCCCAGCAGGCGAAAGGGCTTCTGTGGAAGGACGGCGGGCCGGCCATCGCCATTCAGGTGGAAAATGAATACAGCGGAGCGACTCAGCACTTGATGACGCTGAAAAGAATTGCCTGTGACGCGGGCATAAATGTGCCGCTCTATACCTGCACTGGTTGGGGATCGGGCGGCGCGGCGCCTTTTGGCGAAATAGTGCCGTTCACGGGGTCCTATGTGGATGGCTTCTGGGACCGCTCGGTGCGCGCAGGCGGTTATGGGGGCGTTCTCAGATTTTCCGGGGGGCGCGGCGGCGGTGCGGCGGCAATGGGCATGGTTGGGGACGCTCCGGCCGCAAGGAACCCTGCCATGGCGAACCCGGTTGCCGGGGGTGTCTATCCCGTCTGCACCTGCGAACTCGGCTCCGGCATGATGCAGAGTTATCACCGGCGCGTTTTCATGCACCCGGAGGATACGGAATCGCTGGCGCTGGTCAAACTCGGCTCGGGGACGAATCTCCTGGGTTTCTACATGTACCACGGCGGCGAAAATCCCGAAGGCAAACTGACCAACCTCAACGAGACGCAGGCGACCGGTTACTGGAATGATCTGCCGGTAAAGAATTACGACTTCCAGGCGCCCATCGGCGAATACGGCCAGGAACGCGAGCATTACCACTTTTTGCGCCTGCTCGGTTTGTTCCTCAAGGATTTCGGCCCCGGGCTTTCCGGCATGTCGTCACGAACGCCCAATGGGCGGGGCGCGCTCAACTGGATCGCGCGTTCCGATGGCGAAAGCGGCTACCTCTTCGTGAGCCATTACCAGTATTTGTCACCGCAACCGAACCGGGAACATGTCCAATTCCAGATCAAATTCGCCGATGGCCCCGTCACCGTGCCATCCGAGCCGGTGACCATTCCCTACAACAGCCGCTTTTTGTGGCCGCTCAACCTGGACCTCGGCGGAGTCAAGCTTGTTTGCGCCTCCGCCCAACCGATTTCGCAGGTCAATGATGGGGCGACCCGCTATACTGTGTTCAAACAAGCGGCCGCGATACCTGCGGAATTTATTTTCGATGCGGCAACAGCCACAGTGGATTCTTCGACCGGGAAAATGACAAGCGAGAACTCGCGGATTCATGTGCGCGACGTCCAGCCCGGTTCGGGCGCAGCGATCCGGCTGCATGGAAAAGACGGAACAAGCCACGTCGTCATTCTGCTCGACGAGGCGGCGGCACAGGGTTTCTGGAAAGGCGAATGGCAGGGGCAGGAACGTCTTTTCCTGACGCGCGCGGCTTTGCTGCTGGATGGATCCGCGTTGCGCCTGCGCTCTGACAGCCTGGAGGATCTTTCCGTCGGGATATTGCCCGCGCCGGCAACTCTCACGGATGCGCGCGGTGATGTGCCTGCGAATGACGACGGCCTGTTTCGCCGCTTTTCGCCCCGGGTGGAACCGGCAGAGTTATTGCGCGCTACCATCGAACAAGTGCAACCCGCAGGCCCGGCCCGCACGATTCCGATTGCCCCGTCGGTTCCCTCCCGGCGGCAGGGGATGGCGATGCAGCCGGAGGATGCGGATTTCGCGCAAGCGGCCGTTTGGCGGGTGGAACTTCCCGCCGGCGTTGCCGCCAGCCGCGACCTCCGTTTGCGCGTGCGCTACACGGGCGACGTCATACGCGCCTATCTGGGCGACAAACTTCTCGACGATGATTTCTACAGTGGCCGGCCTTTTGAAATTGGCTTGCGCCGTTACGGACCCGCCGTCTATCAGGAGGGTCTCACGCTGAAAATTCTCCCGTTGCGCCAGGACGCGCCGATTTACCTGCCCGAACGTTCCCATCTCAAATTCGACAGCAACAATACCGCCCTTTCCCTTGAAGGTGTGGATGTTATCGAGACAAGCGAAGTGCGGTTGGAGGCGAAAAAATAATTTGGACTCAACCCTTATGCACCCGATCCTGTTACCAGTAATATCAAAACCCGGAAATAACCTGTAATAATCACCATCAAATTCATCCCATGAAAAATCACATCTCCCGCCGTCAATTCATTAAGAAATCCGCCTTGGTTGCCGGCGCGGGCATGAGCCTGCCGCTCATGACATCCTCCGCCCAGGAAACCAACGCGCCCGCCGCTGCTCCGGCCCCTGCCCTGCCGCCGGCCCCAACGCCGATTCCCGCCCCACCCGGCTTTGGGGTCGCCGCCGGGCCTTTTCAGCCGACATGGGAATCGCTCTCCGCCGGCTATGAAGTGCCCGACTGGTTCCGGGACGCCAAGTTCGGCATCTGGGCGCACTGGGGGCCGCAATGCCAGCCTGAAATGGGCGACTGGTATGCAAAAAACATGTACCAGTTCAACAGCGCGGACTACAAATTCCATGTTCAAAAATACGGCCATCCCTCCAAGTTTGGCTTCAAGGACGTCATCCACGAATGGAAGGCCGAAGAGTGGGACCCCGATCACCTTCTCTCCCTCTACAAGCGGGCCGGTGCGAAGTACTTCTCGGCCATGGCCAACCACCATGACAACTTCGATATGTATGACTCGAAGTATCAGCCCTGGAACAGCGTCGCCTACGGGCCGAAGAAGGACATCGTTGGCGGCTGGGCCAAGGCGGCTCGCGCCGCCGGCCTGCGCTTTGCGGTCACTTGCCACGGGGATCGCGCCTGGAGTTGGTATCAGGAAGCGCAAGGTTCCGACCCGAGCGGCCCGCTGGCGGGCGTGCCTTACGACGGGAAGATGACCAAGGCGGACGGCAAGGGTCTCTGGTGGGAGGGACTGGATCCCCAGGACTTGTACGCGCAGTATCACCGGACCGGCTCTTACAGTTGGCAACAGACCGGGAATCCGCCGCTGGACAAGGCCTTTGTCGAGAAGTTCTTCAACCGCACGATTGATCTGATTGACAAATACCACCCCGACTTGCTGTATTTCGATGACACGATTCTGCCCATTTATCCTTCCAGCGACATTGGCCTGCGCATCGCCGCCTATCTCTACAACACGGACCTGGCGCGAAACGGCAAAGTGGAGGCGGTAATGACCGGCAAGGGCCTCAACGCCCAGCAACGCCGCGCCTTGCTGCTGGATGTCGAGCGCGGCGTCACCAACGGCGGGGAAACCCTGCCCTGGCAAACGGACACCTGCATCGGCTCCTGGCATTATGAGCGTAGCGTTTTCGACCAGCACAAATACAAGACCGCCCAACAGGTCTCGCAGATGCTGGTGGATATCGTGAGCAAAAATGGCAATCTTCAACTGAGCATTCCGCTGCCCGGTCGTGGCATTCCGGACGCGGACGAATTGAAATTCCTGGCAGAATTCACGGCCTGGATGGACGTCAACAGCGAAGGCATCTACGCAACCCGTCCGTGGAAAGTCTATGGAGAAGGGCCTTCTGTCGCAGCCCAGTCGCCACGCGGCCAGTTCGGCGGCGCGCGCGATGTGCGCCCCTACACCGCTGAGGACATGCGTTTTACGATGAAGGGCGACACACTCTACACCTTCATCATGGTCTGGCCTCAGAACAAGAGCACGGTGATTAAGAGCCTTGCTGCCAATTCCCCGCAGATTGGCGAACGCAAAGTCGCCGATGTCTCGCTTCTCGGCCACGGTGGCAAGATCGAGTGGACACAGGACGAGAAGGGACTCAACGTGAAGCTCCCCGATCAGCCGCCCTGCGCGAGCGCCGTCACACTGAAAATCAAAGGAGTCCTGTCCGCGTGAAATCCCTTTTGAACCGGCATTCAGGCAACCGGCCGCCACCGGCAACCCGCTCCGGAATTGGCGCGCCCGATTCCGCCGGCAATCCCGCGCGCCGCGCTTTTATCGGCAATGCGCTCAAGCTCGGGGCGGGTTCCATTGTGGCGGGGGCTTCGCTTCCAGGGGATGTGTTTGCAGGAGCTTCAGTCCCTTTCAGCCGTGCTCCGGCTCTGGCCGTATTGCCGGAACATCCGGCCCGCGTCTTCGTGGCGCAAAATGGCGACCGTCTCGATACCGCGATTGGCCAAGGATCGCGTTTTGCGTCCGGCCAGGTGCTTGTAAGTGTGGTTGCGACATCCGCCGGGCAGGAGGTTCGTGTCACCTGCCCATCAGGGCCGCTGTCCCGCGTGGTGCTCCGATGGGAAACCACATTTCCCGGCGACACCCTTTTTCTTGGCGATCATTGGGAACGCGGTTACGGCGATCTGCAATGGCGATTTCTTCAACCGGAACGTGTCCTGCCGTGGTACTTCGCGGCCCACCACGCCGCCAGCGGCCGCACTTTTATGGCCGGCGTGAAAACCCAGCCCGCCGCGCTTTGCTTTTGGATGGTGGATGGCTCCGGCATTTCGCTCTGGCTCGACTTCCGCAACGGCGGCGGCGCCTGCCGTCCCGGAGATCGCGAGATTGCAGCGGCGACGATTGTATCACTCGCGGCGGAGGAGGAAACACCGATGGCGGCGCTGACTCGTTTCTGCCGCGTGATGTGCTCCAAGCCCCGGCTTGCCGCCGCCCCCGTTTGCGGCAACAACAATTGGTATTACGCATACGGGCGCGACTCCGATGCTGACGCCATGCGGCGCGACGCCGCTTTTCTTGCCGACGTCTCTTCCGGCCACAAGAACCGCCCGTATTGTGTGATTGACGCCGGTTGGACGCCCGGCTCGGTTTGCCCTGGCGGCCCGTGGACAGCCGGGGATGCGAGGCGCTTTCCCGACATGACGGGCCTCGCTGCCGACATGAAGAAGCTGGGGGTGCGTCCCGGCATTTGGTTTCGCCCCACCGCGCTGATGACCATTACGGACCGCCGGTTGCTGCGCGCCGGTCCGGTCACCGCACGCGAAAAGCCGCTCGACTTGACGCTCCCTGAGAATCTCGTTTTGATCCACGACGACGCCAACCGGCTGCGCTCCTGGGGTTACGAGTTGATCAAGCACGACTTCTCCACTTACGACATATTGGGCAAATGGGGATTTGAAATGGGCGCTGAGTTGACCGAGGGCAATTGGAGTTTCCATGACCAATCGCTCACCAATGCCGAGATCATCCTCCGCCATTACCGGACTCTGCGCGAAGGGGCGGGGGACGCCCTGCTGCTGGGCTGCAATACCATTGGGCACCTCGGCGCCGGGCTTTTTGAAGTCCAGCGCGCCGGCGATGACACTTCCGGGCAGGTCTGGGAGCGCACCCGGCGCATGGGGATCAACACGCTCGCCTACCGCCTGCCGCAGAACGGCACTTTTTTTGCCACCGACGCCGATTGCGCCGCCCACACCAATCGGACGCCATGGGAATTCGACCGGCAGTATCTGGACCTGATCGCGCGGAGCGGCACGCCGCTCTTCATTTCCGTTGACCCGCGCACGATTCAGCCGGAACAAGAGGCGGCGTTTCGCGAGGCGATGCAGACCGCCTTGTCGGGAGGCGATCCCGGCGGCTGCGAGCCTCTGGACTGGCTGACCACCACAACTCCGCGCAACTGGCGTTTGGGCGACGGGAAAGCCACTTATCACTGGGAAGAACCCGCCGGCGCAAATCCGTTAAAGATTTGATATTATTGACGCAACGAAAACCCATCCACATTCAAACCACAAACGACAATTAGCAGAAAGCACACCCAACTTTCGCGCAGTGACTCAGGCTCGTGCCGGATTTGATGCGTGAACAACCCATAACAACAATGAAAATAATGCTCCTATCCGCCGCCCTGCTTGCCTCGGCGGTTCCCGGCTATGCGGCCCCGGCCTCCGACCACCTCCAGCCCCATTTGGAAACCCGGCATGGTGTCCGTCAATTGATTGTTGACGGTCAGCCGTTTCTGATCTTGGGCGGCGAGCTGGGCAATTCCGCCGCCTCCAGCGCCGCCTGGATGAAGCCGATCTGGACTCAACTGGCCCACAGAAACCTCAACACCGTGGTGGCATCCATCACCTGGCAGATGATCGAGCCGGTGGAAGACCAGTTCGATTTCAGTTCGGTGGATGATTGCATCGCAGGCGCCCGCGCCAACAACCTGCACCTGGTTTTTCTGTGGTTCGCCAGTTGGAAGAACGGCCAATCCTCCTACCCGCCGGACTGGGTGAAGAACGATCCTCAGCGATTCCCGTGGGTGAAAGACGCGCAGGGCGGGTCCAGGAACATTCTCAGCACCTTTGGCGACGCAACCCGTGATGCCGACGCGCGGTGCTTTGCCGCCGTGATGCGCCACATTCGCGAGGTGGACGGCAAGCAGCACACGGTTCTGATGATCCAGGTGGAGAACGAGGTGGGCATTGTTGGCGATTCCAGGGATCGCTGTGCCGCCGCGAACCAAGCCTATGCCGGGCCGGTGCCGGAGGATTTGATGAACTATCTCGTCCAGCACAAGGCGACTTTGGCACCGGAGTTTCTCGAAGCTTGGGGAGCCGCCGGATTCAAGACTTCCGGCACTTGGGAACAGGTGTTTGGTCCCGGCAAACCGGCAGGGCCTCTTCCTCCATTGTCCCAGCAGGAACGCGATGTGATTTGGAGGAAGGTAATCTGGGCTCCGGACGAGTTCTTCATGGCGTGGCGCTACTCGACCTATGTCAACAAGGTGGCCGCCGCGGGCAAGGCCGAATACGACATCCCGATGTATTGCAACGCCTGGCTCGAACAACCCGGCGGCCCGCGTCCCGGTGATTATCCCTGCGGCGGTCCCAACGTCCAGGTGCATGACATCTGGCGGTTTGGCGCGCCGAGCATTGACTTTCTGGCGCCGGACCTCTACATGGCGCAATTTGACGAGATATGCGCCCGTTTCACCCGGAACGGCAATCCGCTCTTCGTTCCCGAAGCCAACACCGGCGGGCAGGCTCCGGAGAATGCCCTCATCGCTTTGATCAAGTACAACGGCATCGGCTTTTCGCCCTTTGGAATCGAACGGGAACGTCCCGGCGGCGGCCGGGGCGGCCGTGGTGGTTTTGGCGGAGGGCCTGCAGCCAACGCCACTGTGGCGGGCACGAACGAGGCTCCCGCCGCTCCCGCCGCGCCGCCGCCGGATGCGTTCGCCCAAACTTACGCCATCCTGCAATACCTCGCCCCTGAAATTCTCGACAATCAAGGCAAAGGCACAATCGCCTTCCTGAATGCGGCTGCCGACACCAACGCGCCGCCGCAGGAAATCAAGATGGGTGATTACACGTTGAACATTACCTATGGCGCCAGCGCCACCGGCGGCGGACGGGGCGGACGGGGAGGCGGAGGGCGTGGAGGGCGCGGAGGCGCCGGATTTGGCGCAGGCCGCGGCGGTGGCGGCGGCGGCGGATTTGGCGGATTTGGCGGATTTGGCGGCGGTGGCGGCGGAACCTCCGGTTACACCAACGTCTCCCCCATCCGTCTGGTCATCAACACGCACCCCGGCGCGTTTATCTTTGTGGGTGGGCCGATGAGCGTGACTTTCAAGCCAACAGACCCCTCCAAGGGCACGGTCGTCCTGGGGAGCACTGTGGAAACCATGTATCAGGATGGCCACTGGGTGCCGGGACGCTGGGTGAACGGGGATGAAACCCAGCACAACAGTCGGCAGGGTTTGGAGACTTCCCCCATTTCCATGGGATCGTTTGGCATTTATGGCTACTCGGTCTTTCAGCGCAAATGACCGGCACAATTCCGAATCAAGTGAAATCCAGGCGTTTTCAAGTCAACAACTGAAACATACCATGCTGGATACCGGCATAGTATGTTCAAGCCAACCAAATGTTATAAGCTTATGAGTGCGCCTCACAAAAAAATCACAGTCGCCCTGGGGCCGGTTTTATCCGCCGGCCTCCTGTTGATGGCTTCGGCGGCCCGAACCGCCACCGTTCCGGAGAATCCCGTTTTTCCGCGGCCGACCATCGTCCCCGTGCCGGAGATGACGGCGGGTGTGACGCAGACTGTCACCGCGGTGCGCGCCAATTGGAAGACCATTTCCAATCCGCAAGGCGAGTTCTGGTCCGACTCCGCCGACCTGTCCGCATGGCGCGACATGTCGACGGGCGGACGTCGCGGCGGCGGCTTCGGGGGTATGCGCGGCGGCGGCGGCGCCAGCCTGTCGGCCTACCGGACGCAACTGGCGATCCCGGCGGACTACGCGGGACACCGGGTGGCGCTGCGTTTTGACGGCGTTTCCAACGGCGCAAAAGTCTGGGTCAACGGCCATTTCGTGCGCGACCATTGGGGGTCCTTCATGCCGTTCACCTGCGACATTACGGACTTTGTTGAACCCGGCAAAACAGCAAGCCTGACTGTGAGTGTGGACGACAGCAGAACGGGACTTGCCCAATATGTGCGCGCCGGCGGACTGCAGCGCGACGTGAAACTGATCGCCGAGCCGATGGATTATATCACGCGCTTTCACGTTGACACCGACTTGGACGCGCAGTACCGCGACGCGACGCTCAAGGTCTGGTTGCGCATGGAATTCCACGGCGGCGATGACAGTCAAGTCAAGCTGGCGCTCAAGGACGCTCAGGGCCGGCTGGTGGATCTCAAGCCCGCCGTCATCCACCTGTCGCGTGCGACGCCCGAACCCATCACCGAGGTTCCTGTGGCCGCTCCGTTGAAATGGGACGCCGAACATCCGAACCTCTACACGCTTGATGTAACCGTGGTCGGGACGAATGGCTCGGCGCTGCAGACGCTTTCGCGCAAGTTCGGCTTCATCAAGACCGAGCGCATTGGCAGCCGGGTGCTGGTCAACGGCCGAGAAGTCAAACTGCGCGGCTTGTGGGGCGGCAACAGCGTCGCGGATTTGGTCGCCGACAATGTCAACCACACACGCCAGAAATGGGTGACGGAGGATTTTCTCGACCAATGCGACCAGCTTGGCGTTTATGTCACGGACGAGAACCCGGTTGACTTCGCAAGGAATCCCGTCGCCAACGACCCTCAATTTCTTTCGCAATATCTCAGCTTCATGGCCGACTTGGTGGAGCGCGACCGGGATCATCCTTCGGTCATCATGTGGGGCCTGGACAATGAATCCGATTATGGCCGCAACGTCGGTCCCACCTTCCGTTATGTCCACACCGAGGATCCGCGCCGCACCGCCATATTCAGTTGGTCGCACCGTGTGCCGGACGACCAGGAACTGCCCTACGATGTTTTCAGTTTCCATTACCCGCCGTTCAACGGCGACCTGGCCTCCTACGGCAACTCCGCTTTCAATGATCCTTCTCTGGTTTTGCACCGCCAGCCCCAGCCGCAAATCCCGGTGCTGGCCGACGAATACGCGCATTTGCCCATCTACGACCGGGATGAACTGGCGCGTGATCCCGGCGTGCATAGTTTTTGGGGCGAGAGCATCAAGTTCTATTGGGAAAAAATCATGGCCACCGACGGCTGCCTGGGCGGCGACATTTTTGGGTTGGGCGGGGGAAGGCGTCCGCCGGAATTCTGGCTTATTAAGAAAGCCTACTCGCCCGTGCGTGTGGACAACCAAACGTTGTCCAATCCCGGCCCCGGCAAGCCCTTGAATATCCCGATCACAAACTGGTTTGATCATACCGATCTCAACGATTTGAAAGTCCTGTGGGCCGCCGGCGGAGAGTCAAACACAATTTTCGGCCCGGATATCGCGCCCCGCGCGGCGGGCCTGCTGACAATTCCAGCCCGAAACTGGCGCGACGGCGACGTTGTCAACCTTAAGTTCGTGCGAGCCGGCGGTTTGGTGGTTGACGAGAGCGCCCTGCCGGTTGCCCCGGCGCTGCCAAAGCTGCCCGCGCCGCAAGGCCCGGCCCCGAAAATCACCGATGCTGCGGACGCAATCACCGTGGCCGGAACGGACTTTACGCTGGTTTTCAGCCGGCAGACCGGCCTCATCACGCGCGGGACTTTTCAAGGCTCGGACATCATCAAGAGCGGCCCGTATCTTCACATACTTGCCACCGACAAGGGCCGTTCGACGGTGGATTTGCCAGCCTGGACACTCAAACAGGTGAGCGCGACCAACGACGGCAATGAGGCTGTGGTGCGCCTGAGCGGCAATTACGGGCCGGCAAATGTGGATTTTGAACTGCGCATAGACGGGGCCGGGTTGATTACGACAAAATACCATCTGGCTGCCTTTCCCTTTGCTCCGCCCGAGGCGCACCCGCGTCCGTGGAATGACTCGCATTTTGGAGGATTCTCGGAGGTCGGCGTGTCGTTCATCCTGACCAACGGCGTGGATCGGCTCGCCTGGCGGCGAAAGGGCCTTTGGTCTGTCTATCCGGAAGATCACATCGGCCGCATTGCGGGTCTTGCCCAGCGCGCCTCCGCGCAGGATGAGTTTCGCGCCATGAAGGAATACATCTGGCAGGCGGCGGCGCTGGTTGGTGGGACGGAGGTGGGCTTGCAGGCGTTGTCCGATGCCCGCGATGCGGTGCGAATGGAAACTGTCTCCGCCGAAAGAGGAGGCGGAGTCAGCATGATCGTCAACAACGAGTGGAACTATCCCCAACTCGGCAACAGCAATTTTATGAAGCCGCCAATTACGATCGGTAAAGACTATTCCAACACAGTGCGAGTGCGTTTTGCCCGTAGCACAGACGCTCCGTAAGCTCCCGCTTCCACAACCAATCCACTTAAGAATATGATGACAAATCGAAACGGCCTGGCTCTTTCGTTGGCGGTTAGCGCGTTCCTTGCAACCGGAGTGTGTGCTCAACCGCCGCCAACTTCAACCAACGGCGGGGCTGCGGCGCCAACCCGGCGTGGAGGCGGGTTCCGGGGCGCGGCGGCTGATTCGACCAACATCGTGAAACTCGGCACGATTCGCGCGCAGGATGTGTGCATCATGCCGGATGAGACGACAAAGACCTATTACATGGTGGCGGCGGGCGGCGGCGGCGTGCGCTGCTGGACCAGCACCAACCTGGCTGACTGGCAGGGTCCCA
>Ga0187871_10003811_pt1 | contig 11555 bp, 12 predicted proteins | sample June2016WEW_16_1_FD_132988 | JGI IMG/M metagenome (GOLD analysis project Ga0187871, IMG submission 132988) | Peatland microbial communities from SPRUCE experiment site at the Marcell Experimental Forest, Minnesota, USA - June2016WEW_16_10 | ecosystem: Environmental > Terrestrial > Soil >...
CGTCGAACCCTAATTTGCCCGCTCGGCACAATCCCCAGTATTCTGTCAGACCATGATCACAAAAAAGATCACAACAAACCAGCAACGCCCAGCGCGCACCCGGCGAGCAAACGATCGCCTGGCCAAATTCGTGATGCTGCTCATGCTCTTCGCCCCCGCGCTCGCCCCCGCGCAGACCGCGAAATACCCACAGACCATCGTCTTCATGACCGACTTCGGAGTGGTAGACGATTCCGTCGCCATCTGCCGCGGTGTGATGTATTCGATCATGCCCGATGTTCGTATAGTCGACCTCACCCAGCAGGTGACGCCGTTTTCTATCCTAGACGGCGCCCGTTTTCTCTACGGCGCAACACCTTACTATCCCGCTGGCACAGTCTTCGTGGTCGTCATCGATCCGACGGTCGGCAGCACCCGCAAAGCGATCGTTGCCAAATCGAAACGCGGCCAGTATTTCGTATTGCCCGATAACGGCCTGCTCACGCTGGTCGAACAGCGCGACGGCATCGAGGCGGTGCACGAGATCACCAACCCCGACTGGATGATCGGCACCAAGATGTCTTCCACCTTCCACGGCCGCGATATTTTCTCTCCCGTCGGCGCCCACGTCGCCCGCGGCGACGATTGGACAAAAGTAGGTCCCGCGATGCCGGTAGCATCGCTGGTGCGCCTGGAACTAAAGGCTGCGCGACTCGACGATCACGGAGTCACGGCCGAGGTGATCGCCACCGACGGCCCCTTCGGCAATCTGGTGACGAACCTCGACGCAGAAGAGTTTCTGAAGCTAGGCTACCAGCGCGGCCAGGAAGTTCCGGTGAACCTCGGCGGCAAAGAGATGAAAACCAAATTCGTGCGCACCTTCAGCGACGTGCCGCTAAAGCAGCCGCTACTCTATATCGACTCCCGCGGACACATCGCTCTAGCGGTAAATCAAGGAAGCTTTTCCGCAACGTACGAAGTAACTCCGCCAGTGGAATTGTCTATTCCGCGAGCTGGGAAGTAATCCGCGGCAGCACCGCGCGCAACAGCGCCTCAAAGCTGGCCTTGACGCGCTCTCCGGTCTCCATCACTTCCTGGTGTGAGAGCGGCTGATCGACGATCCCCGCCGCCATGTTGGTAACGCAAGAGATCGCGAGCACTTTAATTCCCATATGTCGCGCCGCGATCACCTCGAAGGCCGTCGACATTCCAACCAGGTCGGCGCCAATGGTTCGCAAATACTGAATCTCGGCAGGAGTCTCATAGCTGGGCCCAAGCAAAGCCGCGTAAACCCCCTCGTGAAGAGTCATTCCCAGCTTGCCCGCTTCGTCTCGCGCCAGTTCACGATAGGATTTCTCATAAGCGTGCGTCATGTCAGGAAAGCGCACGCCGAACCGGTCGTCATTCGGCCCGACCAGAGGATTCGCTCCCTGAAGATTGATGTGGTCGCGAATCAGCACCAGCGCACCCTGCTGATACTTCAAATTAATCCCGCCGGCCGCATTGGTAAGAACCACGGCGCGAATTCCCATGCGCCCGAACACGCGCATGGGGAACGCTACCTCCTGTGCCGAATATCCTTCATAAAGATGCACCCGCCCCTGCATCACAGCCACAGGCACGGCGCCAGCCTTGCCGATCACCATCTGTCCAGCGTGGCCGATCGCAGTAGATCGCGGGAACGCAGGAATCTCCCCGTAAGGAATTCGCGCAGCCTCGTCGAGAGAATCAGCAAACCCTCCCAGACCGGACCCCAGAACAAGACCAATGCGCGGCCGCAACGAAGTTCTTCGCAGGACAAACTGCGCAGCCGTCTCCGCAAGAGCGAATCGATCTTCCATAAGAGTGTCGCCGGCATCCCGCCGGCTGTCGTGGAGGCATCCCGCCCTCCACCGCCAACAGCAAAGACGCAATCGCAAGGGCCGGCAAGATGCCGCCACTAAGCTCTAATACTTCTTCTCAAACCCAGCAAACTCACCCTCCAGTTTCCACTGCATCCGAGCCCGCTCGCTAGCCGCCAGAAACTGCTCACACCCCAACGAAGGCTTCTCCACTCCCGCGGCATCGCCCGCACAAGCCGGAGCCATACGAAACACCAGTTTCGTGTCAGTCCACAAACTCTGGCCAGGAAGAAAGCTATGCTCCAGACTCTGCCGCGCCATGCGCTTCAAATCCGCATACGACAAGTGGTAGCTCTCAACCGCGCGCAAATATTCATGCGTCATGTCCGATCGCGACACTCCCTCATCGTCGGTTGCCAGCGCCACCGGAACTCCATACTTCATATAAATCGGCAACGGATGATCGTCCCCACTCACCCCCAGAATCATGTCATTCGAAGTCAGCGAGATTTCCACCAGCACATTCCGCTCCGCCATCTCATGCAGCAAGCCGATCGGATCTTTTTCGTTCATCACCGAAACTCCGTGGCCAATGCGCTCCGCGTGGCCACGCTCGACCGAAGCGCGAATGTGAAACGTCAGGTCCTCCGGAGGCACCAGCCCCATCGCAAGCTCGCCCGCGTGCAGCGCGATGTGCACCTTGGGATAGACTCCGTGCAGATAATCGATCATCGCCATATGCTCATTGAAGTCGTGGAGTGGCACATACCAATCTTCGGGCATCACCAGATTCAGCCCGACAAATCGTGGATCGGACGACGCCAACTCGAATCCCAGCAGAATCTGCGCAAACACAATCTCATGCGGCAACCCGCGCAAAACCTGGTAGAGATAGCGGACGGTCACATCGCATCCCGGCGCAGCCTCAGCGCTTCCGCACTTGAGAATCTCTCTGGCCTTGGCGTCGTCGGCATCGAGCCGCTGGCTCGTCTCCGCAGCTACGTCTTTCAATCCGGCGCTCATCAGCGCATCGCGCATCTTGGCGAAATCCTGATTCCACTCCACCTTCCCCGCGAGTTTCGCCGCCGCTCCGCCGTCGGCGGTGTGCATGAACTCTACATATTGCAAATGATCCATGCCCGCGCGATTCGCAGCCGCGGCAATTCCCTCTGCCACATGCGTGTGCGAGGCCAGCCCAAATTTTTCGAACGCGGCAAAGAAGTGATCGTGGCCCGATTCGTCCCCCGGCCTCCAGTTGCGCATCGACCAGGCGTCAATCATCTGGTTGTAAAGCACATGGTCGCCATAGCTGCATCGCGCCGCGGGCTTCGCGGTGTAGATTTCGCAGGAATCGCAAGGCGGAGCCATCAGCCGCGAAGTCGTCCGGTCCACGCACAACCCACCGTCGGCCGCGAAATCCACCAAATCCTCGGCGTAAATCGCACCATCCAGATGATTGTGCAGATCTCCACCCTTCGGCAAGTCGCGCACAAAAGCCAGCAGCAACGGCGGCTGCTTGCGCACCGATTCCAGGTAGTGGGAAGTACGCTGCTCAACACTCTGACCGGCAGCCAAACCCGTCAGCAGCAACGCGCTCACAAAATGCATCCGCAAGCAACGGCGCAAATGATCCTCCCTGATCAACTCTTTGAAGTTAGGAAAGGAATTGTAATCTGTTGCAGGGCGCAGCGATCACAGAAAAGAATCAGAGAGAAAAACAAGAAGCGGCTTTCGAAACATCAGCGCAGCCAGGCAATCGCGGCTACGACCACAACCACGACCAGCAACGCACCAAGGATGTATTTGTTCGCCACAAACCATGATTCCGATGGCGCCGCCGAGCTCAAGTGCACAGTGGAATCATCGGCAAGGGACACATCCGCTGTAACACTCTGCAGAACCGCATTCTGCGGGATGACATTCTGCGCAATAACATTCTGTGAAACGCTCTCCCGCACACTCCCACCAAGAGGTGTAGCAGCAACGACTTCGCCGAGAGCTGTTTCTGTCTGACGCGGCTTCGAACCGGCGCTCGCGTCCGCCTGCGGAAGCCGCTGGCCGCGCCATTGCTTCTCTTCACATTCCACGCAAAAAGTGCGCCCCCGCGATACCGGAAACCCACAGGCCTTGCACTTCTCGAAACTTCTTAACTCCAAAGGCACAGCAATCGGCCCGGCAATATCATCGGACCGGCCGCTGCTGGATGGAGTCTGCACGGCAGCCGACCAGAAAAGCCGGCTCTTCGAAGCCGGCTCGGGCTCCGCCTTTTTCAGTTCCACTTTTTCCAGCTCGGCTTCTTCCAGTACTGCCGGTTCCGGTTCCTGCGCTACCGGCATCCCCTGCGCCGCTATGGCATGCCTCACTGCGATTTCCACCATTTCACTCAAGCGCTGCAGTACGGAAAGATCACCTTCCTCAAAGGCATGCGGCTTGCCCGAAAAAAGCTCGAAGACACCGAGCACCTGCTCCTCGCTCACGATCGGCATCACCACCACCGAAGCAATCCCCAACTGGCGGCAGCCTTCGCGGTTCACCCGCGGATCCCGTTCGGCGTCGTCACAACGCAGAGCCTGGCGCGTTCGCACACTTTCCCCCGAAAGCCCATATTCCGTGGAAAGCAGCGCGCCCAACTCCGGCGCATTCGACCCCGCGCTGGCCCGGCAAAGCATGTCCCCGTAGCCCTCGCGGCGCAAGGCAATCGCGGCCCCGCTGGCCCCTGTAATGTATTGAGCGCGCTCCGTGAGCAGTTGCAGCGCGGCATCCAGATCGCTTTGAGCCATTTTGGCCAGCGACTCCCCGGCATCCTCTCCCGGAAAGCGCGGCTCGGTTTCAATCGAGGATGAAGAATTCTGCCCGGCAATCGACTGCTGATCCATGGTGTAAGGGGTAATTCGAGTCTCGCTCGGGGAGGGGGTAGTGTCAAGCGCCCACCAGTTAGCAGTTAGCGACTGGCAATTGGTCGGACATCGGGGTTGTGCGGAGCAATATCCTCGCCGGGTCAGATGCTAACTGCTAATTGCCGATGGCTTAGACTTGAATGCCGCCGCTAAACAGCCCGCTCCCGCACCGCCGTATTCGCCAACTGGTTCGCCTCGGCGTTATCCTCGCGCGGCACGTGGGAGATGGAAAAACTAAGGGCCCGCGCCAGCTTCCGGCAAGTCCAATGCAGTGAGTAGAGGCGCGAGCTGCGGCAAATATACTCGCCCCGCATCTGCCGGACCACAACCTGCGAATCCGAGTATACGTGGAGCGCCTTGGCCTTCTGGGAAACCGCATACTGCAGGGCTTCCAGCAGCGCCACATATTCCGCAACGTTGTTGTCCTGGTGCCCAATCCACCGCGAGATCCGGATAGGACCGCTTTCGCAGCCGTCGATGACCACCCCAATCCCCGATGGCCCTGGATTGCCCAGGGAACCACCATCCACATAGGCCACGAGTTCTGACATCATGAATTCTTTTGTGCTGCTAGCACGATGCGCCGGGAATGTTTCTGCGTCAAGATGAATCTTTGGTTCAAACTGTGGAATTCTCCCATTCTGGAGCGTTGTGAAATTTTTGTGTAAAAACAGTCCCAAACCGGGAAGGCATTTCCCTAAGCTAAGCTTCTTCAATAGCTTGCAATTTCTGTTATTCACAGGATGAATCCGACGCATTGCACCAATAGTTTGCGTTGACATTTATGTATGGTCTGTTAAGGTTGCTCCCGTCGACGGTTGAAAGGGACAGCGAATTAAACCTTGCTGCCCGAAGTAGACTGAGTGATCAGCCTAGCAGGGCAACCTGAGAGGCAGCCCGAACCCGAAAAAACCGACGGCGCTGCGAGGTGCAGTTGGGGTTTGGGACTGTGAAAACAGTGATCGCATCAAGGGGCTGTGACGGTACATGCGTCCACGCTGTGGGCTCCCTCGCAGGAGGCGGCAGCTAGAGCATAACCAATGTCACGGCCCTTTCAATTTTTTCCCCGCCCGTTTCGAACTTCTCCGCCACTCTGAACGATTGCGTCCTCTCTTTCGCTAAAAATTGTTCATCTGCTCAGAAGTTGTCATCGCGAGCGCAGCGAGGGATCTTGGTTTAGGCAGCTTCCACAGCCCCCGCAATCATTTCGTCCACGTAACACCAGATCCAATCCTCTCCCGCCTCAATCGACCGCATCACGGGGTGCCCCCCATGCTGAAAATGTTTAGTAGCATGTTTATTCTTCGACGAATCGCAGCAGCCCACATTCCCGCACACCATGCACATCCGCAAATGGACCCAGGTATCGCCCATCTTCACGCACTCCGCACAGACGCGGATGTCGGTAGTTGTGACCTTGATCTGATTCAGATGCTTGCATTTCTTAGCCATTCAAATTCTCCTTTGTCTTCCCCCTGTCATCCTGAGCGAGGATTGCGCTTTCCGATTTCTCCTTGTGTCATCCTGAGCGAGGACGGTACTCGCGATTTCTGCTTTGTCATCCTGAGCGAGGATTGTGCTTCGCGATAGCGAAGCACAACCGCAGTCGAAGGACCCCTAGCACGTCTGCGCGAACCTCGGCCCGGCAAGGCATTTTCTACCACCGCACCCGTTCTTCGTTCCTCGTGCCGATGAGCGCCGCTCCTAACCCCTCTCCAATTCCCCCCGCGGCCACCCGGCCAGATTCGCCCCCGCTTCATAAGTACTCTGCAAAAAGCCAAGCAAAGCGTCCCGAGGCGAAGCCGCCCGTCGCACATCGTCGTACATCAAAAGAAACTCCTTCATCACCGGATGGTAATATGCCGCCGCAGGCTTCACTTTTTGCCCGGAAAACCCCGCCGGTTCCGGCGCCGCATAAGCATAAAACGCCGGCCCTTGAATATCTCCGCCGCCCGGCCAGAATCCCGCGCTGATCACCTCATGCGAATACGCCTCGCGCGTAACCGCATCCGCGCCGGGACGCGCCGGAGCCCGCCTCCCCGAAAAACGCGTCACGCAAAGATCAAAGCTTCCCCAGAAGAAGTGCACCGGACTATCTTTCCCGATAAAGCCCGCTCGAAATTCCTTAAAGATGGTGTCGCACGAAACCAACACCTTCCAGAAACGATGCGCATATTCGCGATCATACGAGGCATGCTGCGTGTCGCGCTCGAAGCGCACCGGGTTCGGCACTTCGCATGGCATCGTCCAGATTTTCACTTCGATGCCCAGCGACCGCAACCCGGACATAAACTCCGCGTAAAAGTCGGCGACCGATTGCGGACGAAGCGCCATCGTCTTCGACGCGCCCCAACTCGTCTGAATGCTCAACTCATGCTCGATAAAATCAAACTGTACTTCGAAGATTCCGTCTTCCCAAGGAATGGCGGAAGTCGTAAGCCCTCGCGCATTAACATAAAGAGCGACCTCCCACCAGTGGTTCACCAGCGGGCTCAACTCCAGCCGCACCTTGCCGACAACCTGCGTCCACATGTGCAGCGTGGCAAAAGTATCCTGCCAGGCCGCCAGCGGCAATTCCGGCCAGGCGTCCTGCTTCGTAACGGAAGTCTGTGCAGCCATTCAGAAACCCTCGACCATGGATTCTACCCTGACGGGCTCTAACCCCTCAGGTACGCATCGCCGCATGCAGCACCGTGGAAGAGCGGCGCTTAAGCGCCGCGTAAGAACGCAAAAAAAACATCCGGGGCCTAGCCCCGCGTATGCATCACTTCTTCGCCGGCAAATACTTCTTCTCAATCGAAGCCACGATCACATAATTCGGATCCACCATCTCATTCAGATGAATCCGACCCACTTGTGACAGCAGCTCGTAAGCATCCAGCTCCGACAATCCATAATCCTTATGAATCCAGTGCACCAGCTCGGTAAACGCAATGCGCAGCGAATCGTCCAGCGGACGATACGCTCCCACGGTCATGATCGCATGGTCATTTTCAAACTGCGGCCACGCTATAGTGCGCCCCTTGATCACACTCAACTGCACCCGCGCCTTCAGCGGAACTTCGATGGCCGTGCCCGCAACCTCTCCATCCCCCATAGCCGCGTGTCCGTCGCCAATGTAGAAAAGTCCGCCCTTCACGTTCACCGGAAAATAAACCGTATTGCCCACGCTGGCTTCAGGCGAATCCATGTTCCCGCCAAATTCCGCCGGAACCACCGAACTGCGCGCTTCACCCTCCGCCGGCGCAACTCCAATGCAGCCGAAGAAAGGATGCAGTGGAATCTTCACCGAAAAATCAGAGTCGAGCGCCTTGAACGTCCCCGTATTCGTAGCGTGATCGATGTGATAAAACCAGATCTTCTCCGGCAGCGCCGGATGCAGCATCGGAGTGTAGTTGGTCTCATTGAGCGCGCCAAATCCCGGAGCAAACGCTCCCACTCCGGTGTCGCCATCCACGTCCAGCTCGAGAATCTTGACGGCAAGCGTGTCCCCCGGTTCCGCGCCCTCAACAAAAAAAGGCCCGGTCAGTGGATTGTCGCCCTTCACCTGGCTGAGCGTGTCGCCCGGCTTCTTGATCGCATTGCCAAAGCAATCCAGCGTGTTGGTATCAAGAATGTCCCCCGACTTCAAACGCGCCACAGGCTCGGCCGTAGCAAACAGATACTTCACATTGTCGTTAGTAGCGGTGTAGTGAACAACGTTTTGAGCCAGAGCGGAACTTGTCAGCAGCAGAAGAGCAAGGATGCGTGCGCTCAATGGACCCTCCGAAACTAGTCCTTCATTTTACCCTTGTCATTCAGAATCGGGCTGAAAGCCCTATGAGGAAACTGCTGTTTGCTGGCGGCCTGCTCGCTCTAGCGAACCCCAGCGAGTTCATGACGCTGCCCAACGCTGCGCGGCTTGATTCCTCTGCCAATTCCGCTGCCTTCCGCGATTCTCAAATCGTAGTCGTTCTGAAGATTCAGCCAGAATTGCGGGGGCAGGCCAAAGTACTTTCCCAAGCGAATAGCGGTATCGGCACTTGACGGCGCGGTCTCCCCGAACCACTTCGTAGATGCCCGGAAAATTGAGCGCCTTTGCCAGCGCATAAGCGCTCACGCCCATCGGTTCCATGAACTCGGTTCTGAGAATCTCTCCCGGATGTACCGCAAAGGTCCTTCTCGACTTCGCCATAGTTGCTCCATTCACTAGTGATAGTCCACAATCTCTACTTCAAAAGCATTCCCGGCGCGCCACTCGAAACATACCCGATATTGGTCATTCACTCGAATGCTGTCCACAGCCGGCGCGGTAAGGTTCAACACCCGCGACCGCACCCACACCGAAACCCTGGTCCGCGGAAAACAGCACGCCATCATTACAGAATTGAAGTGAGCTAAGCGCTCTTCTTCTTCGCATAAAACCTTCGCACCTTGGCGCGGTTGCCGCAGGCTTTCATGTCACACCAGCGGCGGCGCTGGTTCTTGCTGGTGTCGAGAAACAGCCACTGGCAGGTGGGCGAGGAACAGGCGCGCAGCCGCGCCAGATCACTCGAGACAAGCAAGTCCGCGGCCGCGCGCGCAATCGGCCACAACATCGCGCTGTACCTCGACCTCATGTCGTGGAAGCGCCATTCGCAGCGTCCCTCGCTTTGTACCAGTTGCGAATGCTGCGCCGCGTCGCGAATGTAGGTGTTGAGCGTGTCCATCGCTATTGGCGGCACAGTTTGGCGCTTCATCAACGCGGCCAACACGGCATAAATGGCTTCGCGCAAATGGATGGCGCGGCGTACCGCGTCCCCGGCCTCATCGGGCTCGAGGTGGGCGTTCTCATAAAAATAATCAAGCTGAGCCGGCGTCAGGATGCCGGTGTCTTCCCCGAAACGCGCGAGTTCGTAGAAGTTCTTGAGCAGCTCCTTGGGCTCGCCGCTCGGGCGATTGTCGAGAGTGTTGATGAAATCGAGGCAGACGTTTCCCCCGATCAGCTCGAATTTGGGCGGACGTCGTCTCTCTATTTTGGTTCCCGCCATAGCTAAAACAGCGAATTCCTGCTGTCGAATCATATAACCATTAAAATGGTCTTGACAAGTTACACGGGGCCACCTAGTATCCCATTTAACCGCTAAAATAAGTTTAGCAGGTTAGCATTCTCCAGTTCCCATGATTTCCGATGAGCGTTCTCAGATTATGGCCATGATCCGGATGGGCAAGATGGTACACATTGGAGGTAGACCCGTGATCGTCCCTCGGCCCAAACCCGCGAGTGCGCGGAATATGAGTTTGCCAAATAAGAGTTCGCAGAATAAGAGTTCGCAGAATAAAGCGAAGAGTGATGCCGTCTTGCTGGCGCTCGCCTTTGTCGCGATCTACGTTATATGGGGGTCGACATATCTCGCAATTCGCTACGCGGTTGAGACCATTCCGCCGCTGGTGACGGCGGGGATTCGGCTTTCGATTGCGGGCAGCATCATGCTGGCCTGGGCCTGGTGGCGCGGGTTTCGGCCGACGCGCGAACAGTGGGTCGCGGGACTTGCGCTGGGCGCGCTCTTCTTTCTGATCGGGCACGGTTCGCTGCACTGGGCGGAGCAGTACGTGGGCTCGGGTCTCGCGGCCTTGCTGATCGCGACTGAGCCGATGTTCATTCTGGTGCTCGCCTGGATGATAGGACAACAGAGGATCAGCCTGCTGAGCGCGCTGGGCCTGGGTCTCGGCGTGGTGGGCGTCGCGATGCTGGCCGGTGCGGAACTCACAGTGAAAGGTTCGAACCTGTGGGCATTGCTCGCAGTGCTGCTAGGTTCCTTGTCATGGGCTTTTGGCGTTGTGATTTCGCCACGGCTTAAATTGCCTTCAGATGCGTTGGGGCGAACTGCACTGCCTATGATTTGCGGCGCGGCGTTGCTGTTGATCGCCGCGGGAGTGACGGGCGAGTTCCAGCAGACGCACTGGGCGAACATCTCGTTGCACTCGATTTTCGGACTGGGTTATCTGATCGTGTTTGGATCCGTGGTGGCGTTCACGGCTTATACATGGCTGCTGCAGCGGGTCCCGCCGGCTTTGGTGGCGACACACACTTATGCGAATCCTGTGGTCGCGGTTTTGCTGGGATGGTTTGTGGCGCACGAGCCTTTGACCATGCGAGTGGTGCTGGCGTCGATCGCGATTCTGGGAGCGATTGTGCTGATTCGGCGCGGCGAGCGAGTTGTAGTGATCAAAGGTGTTGAAGCAATTCCTCCGGCTGCTGACATTCAAAGCTCGGAAGAATGCGCTTGAGGCGCCGTAGCCCAGAGGAACACGACATGGCAATTCCGTATTACCACGTTGATGTATTCACGGGTGAACTCTTTGCGGGTGAGCTTCTTGCCGGTAACCCAGCGGGAGTCTGCATCCTCTCCGCTTTTCTCGCGGATAGCACGATGCAGAGAATTGCGATTGAGAACAGGCACAGCAACACCGCTTTTGTCGTTCCTCGCGCGGATCGCGACTTCGACTTGCGCTGGTTTACACCCAAGGTCGAGGACGACCTGTGCGGGCACGCGACTTTGGCATCCGCCTATGTGCTGGGGCTAAGGAATCACAACGTGTGGCCGATTCGCTTCCACACCCGCAGCGGCATATTGACCGTCGCACGGGATCACTCTTACGGGGATGACAGTTTGGAAATGGACTTTCCGGCCAGGCCAGCCCAACCATGTAAGACGCCAATCGGCCTCCTGCCAGCTCTGGGGTTGAAAACGGCGCTAGTAACGAAATCGCGCGATTACCTCGTGGTGGTGGACGGGGCCGAGCGAGTGCGAGCGCTCACGCCCGACTTTGCCGCGCTGGCCAAGCTGGACGCCGGGATGGGAACCATTGTTACCGC